>Ga0065724_100071_pt1 | contig 171794 bp, 147 predicted proteins | sample TheenrcSG05JP960_FD_59111 | JGI IMG/M metagenome (GOLD analysis project Ga0065724, IMG submission 59111) | Thermophilic enriched microbial communities from mini bioreactor at UC Davis - Sample SG0.5JP960 | ecosystem: Engineered > Solid waste > Grass > Composting > Bioreactor | place: USA... | reverse complement strand
ACACCTGTTCGTCCCGCCCTGTCCCTATTCTCCTGTCAAGGTGCTCCTACCAAACCCCTCTCAGGGGCGCTCACTATTCTATACAAGCCACAAGTGAGTGTCAAGGAAAAACCTAAACATTCCTTGGACTCTCAACAACATGGCTTGTATAGGATCAATCGCGTTTACATAATAACGAAGGTCATTGCTGAATGTCAAGGTTAAATGCTGTTGGATCGACGGAACGTCGTTATGCTATCATGCTCATATGGTAAATGGACCTGATAACATACTCGATGGTAAAGCAGTTGCTAAGACTATAAGGCAACAGCTAGAGAGTCAAATCCAAGCTTTCCAGACATCTCGAGGTTATGTTCCCAATCTGGCTGTTGTCTTGCCCTCTGAAGAACCTGATGCTTGTCTTTACGCTCAGAACCTTCAGAAATGGTTTCAGAAGCTTGGTCTGGGATGCTTTGTGCATCAGCTTTCTAGTTCAATAACACAGGAAGACCTGTGTGCATATATTCGTTCTCTTTGTAGTTCAGCGGATGTACATGGCGTCATGATACAGATGCCTCTGCCGGATGGTGTAAGCTATCTCAGCGTGGCAGAGGCCCTAGATCCTATGAAGGATGTCGAAGGAATTCACCCCTATAACTTTGGGCTCCTTTCTATAGGGAACCCTCAAGTTGTTCCGAGTACTCCCATGGCTGCTGCTACTCTGATTGATCACTACGGGATAGATGTTTCAGGAAAGAATGTAGTTGTTATCGGTAGGAGTAATGTAGTAGGGAAGCCCTTTGCTCAGCTAATGCTTATGAAGCATGCCTCAGTTTCCGTGTTACATAGTAGGTCCAAATCGATCAGAGATTATACACTCAATGCTGACATTGTGGCCGTAGCCGTAGGGAGACCCAATACTCTCACTGCAGATATGGTGAGAGAAGGGGTCATAGTTATAGATTTTGGAATAAATTTTGTGAAAGATAGACTCGTAGGGGACGTAGATTTTGAGGCGGTTTCTCCATTAGCAAGCTTTATTACTCCTGTGCCTGGTGGTATAGGTCCCCTAACCAACCTGATGCTGGCAAGTAATCTAATCAAGCTAGCGCTTACTCAGCCTTAGAGTGCACCACTGTTACTACACCCTACATAGAGCTTGTGATAGTAGATGTACTCCATAACCTTATCTGGAACGAGATATCTTATAGGTTCCCCCTTTCTTACTCTATCTCTTAACTCTGTACTACTAATAGGTATATGAGGCACATCTACTAAAAAGTATCTGTTTTTAATACAAGGCAACTCGGATTCGACTTTGGCTATATCGGGACCCATGCCAGCTCGCTTCATCACAGCTAAGTTGGCTAGGTACACTATCTTATTAGGCATGTACCAACGATAAAGCGAGGAGAACTCGTCTGTCCCAAGAAGGAAGAAGAGTGAGTCGTTCGGGTTTAGCTGCTTGAGCGTCTCTAGGGTATGGACCGTGTAAGACACTTCTGGGCGTTTTACCTCAATATCGGAGAGCTCAAATAGATTGTTCCCTTCTATAGCAAGCCTTACCATTTGGAGCCGATGCTCAGGAGGTGTGACCTGAATGTCTCTCTTGTGTGGAGGAATACCCGCAGGTATCCAGAGTATCTTATCCAGTCCTAGTCTATACCGGACCTCCTCGGCTGCTGCTAGATGGCCTATATGTGGGGGGTCGAAAGTGCCACCCATTATACCGATCTTTCCCATAGTCTTGATTTATGCCTCTACTTTTACGTTGATGTTGACTTGTGGGTAGTGTTCTTTTATTTTAGCTGCGATCTCGCCTATCAATAAGCTGTCTTTAGGCAGCCAGTATCTCAAACCTAGAGTCGTGTTTTCATCCTCTATCAGGTCTATACGTGTCTCGGGTTTAGGCATCAGATTCAGCTCTGGAATCTCATTTGCTAGAGACGGATACCACTCTACTATCTGCAATATAACTTCTCTATTGGCCTTGATAGTAACCAGATAGGGTAGCAGGTTACTGGCTGCCTTATTGGAGATGATGTCCGTCATCAGTACCGAATTGGGAATTATAACCTTCGTGCCATTATCTGTCTCTAATACGGTAGTCCTCAATTCTATAGTACGTACGTTTCCTGTTTGATCCCTTATCGTTATTCTGTCACCGATGTTGAATGGCTTCTCTAGAAGTATGTATATACCTGCTATGAAGTTTCTTAGTATATCCTGTAGAGCCAAGCTGACGGCTAAACCGCTAACACCAAGCACGGTGACTATCGCTGTGATCTGTACACCTACTAATGGTAGGGCGGTAAGTATGCCTAAAATGATCACAGAAACAAAGGCGATGTTAGATAGCAACGCCACGATTGCAGGATCTCGAAGAGCTCTGTTCCCGGTACGGACTATTCTGTCTCTTATATATCTGCCAATCGTGATCGAGATTATAAGTGCAATCAGTAGGACAGCTATTTTGCCAATAATATCTGCAGCTTTAGTTAGGGTCTGCTGGGTAAGATCGTAGACCTGAGGAATCACGTTTCATCCCTAAGGCGTTTTTGAAGAGTTTATAGCAGTAGAGACTCAGAAATAGCAAATAAGGTTTCTGAATCTCTACTGCTAGGGTTAGAGGTTATCTCTTGTGGTTATTGGCTATAATCGCGAGGCTGGTGACACTATCATTAGGCTTTAGAGTCATTAGAGATACACCGCGCGCTGCCTTGCTTTGTTTACTAATAGTATTCGTCTTTAACCTTACCACTTGTCCGCTGGCAGAGGCTATCAAAACTTCAGAATCTTCTGGTGCCATCCTGGCGGTAGCTAAATCACCCGTCTTCTCATCTACTTTAATAGCTCTGGCTCCTGATCCGGCCCTAGCTTGCCTGTTAAACTCATCTATAGACGTCCGCTTACCAAAACCTTTCTTAGTTACTAAGAGTACCTCTGCACCACTTTGAACGACTTCCATAGCAACTACTTCATCGCCCTCTGATAACCTTATAGCGGTTACGCCTACTGCTTGTCTTCCAGTTGGGCGTACATCAGAGGCTGGAAATCTTATTGATTGTCCCTTAGCAGTAAGGACGAGTATGTCGTCGTTGTCACCTAGGAGTCGAACATCTCTTAGCTCATCTCCCTCTTCTAACGACATTGCGATTAGTCCATTGGATCTAACTGATGAATACTCCTCTAGTGAAGTTCTCTTTATCTTTCCATTCTTGGTTATAGTCGTAAGGTAGCGATCTGGCTTGAATTCCCTGACCGCTATTACCTCAGTTACTCTCTCGTGTGGTTCTAGGTTAATTAGATTGACTAATGGGAGCCCCTTAGAGGTTCGACTCGAATCGGGTATCTCGTGTGCCTTAATTTGGTAAACCTTACCCTTATTGGTGAAGAATAGGACGCTATCCATGGTATTGCATACTAGGAGGTGCTCTACTACATCAGAGTCTTTGACTCCCACCCCGTTGACGCCTCTACCGCCTCTACGTTGTGTGCGATAGGTATCAGGTGGTAGTCTCTTGATATACCCCCTATCGGTTACGCTCACAGCTACCTCGATGTTTGGTATGAGATCCTCGTCTCTGATATCTCCACTAGCTTCTACTATCTTGGTGCGACGTTCATCGCCGTATTTATCTCTGATTTCTTGGAGATCAGCCTTGACTATGGCTAATACCTTTTCAGGGCTTGCCAGAATCGACTCATATTCCCTTATTTGGGCTCTTACTTCTTTGAGCTCGTCCTCTATTTTCTGCCTCTCCAGAGCTGCCAACCTTCTCAATTGCATATCCAGAATTGCTTGAGCCTGGACTTCGGTAAGTCCAAAGTCCTGCATTAGCTTGGTTTTGGCAGCATCGGCACTTTTAGAGTTACGGATTGTATTTATGACTGCGTCTAAATTGCTGAGAGCTATCATTAATCCTTCGAGCACATGTGCTCGTGCTCTGGCCTTGCCGAGATCATATTCAGTTCTGCGCCTAATAACTATCTGTCTATGCTCTATGTAATGCCGCATCATCTGCTTCAATGTGAGCATGCGCGGCACGGTTCCGTCAACGAGAGCTAGAGAGTTGACGCCAAAAGTTGTTTGCATAGGCGTGAACTTATACAATTGGTTGAGCACCTTTAGTGGCTGAGCCTCTCTGCGCAGCTCTATAACTATCCGCATACCGTTTCGATCAGACTCATCTCTAATATCAGAGATGCTTGGGATACGCTCTTCCTTGACCAGTTCGGCGATCTTCTCGATTAGAGCTGCCTTATTGACTTGGTAGGGCAGTTCGGTGACGATTATAGCTGAGCGATTGCCTCGCAGCTCTTCAATATGTGCCTTGGCTCTTACTATGATCTTACCTTTTCCTGTGCCATAGGCGGAGAGTATGCCCTCCCTGCCGAGAATAATACCTCCGGTAGGAAAATCTGGTCCTTGGACTATCTTAGATAGATCCTCTATTGTGGCATCTGGATGATCGATCAGATAGATAAGACCATCACATATCTCGCGTAGGTTGTGCGGTGGGATATTTGTTGCCATACCTACGGCTATTCCAGAGGAGCCATTGATCAGCAAATTAGGAATCCTGCTAGGTAGTACTACAGGCTCTCTCTCACTATCATCGTAGTTTGGAACAAAGTCTACTGTATCTTTGTCGATATCACGCAGTAGCTCCTCCGCGAGCCCTGTCAGCCTTGCCTCGGTGTAACGCATAGCAGCTGCGCTGTCACCGTCAACGGAACCAAAGTTACCTTGACCATCGACTAGGGGGTATCTAAGTGTAAAATCCTGAGCCATGCGTACCAGGGTGTCGTATACTGCTGAATCACCGTGTGGATGATATAGCTTCAGCACTTCACCCACAATACCTGCGCTTTTTCTGTATCTCGCAGATTGAGTGAGCCCCAGCTGGTACATGGCGTAGAGGGTTCTGCGCTGTACCGGCTTCAGTCCATCTCTTACATCGGGTAGTGCTCTGGACATGATTACGCTCATAGCGTAATCAAGGTAGGATGAGCGCATCTCTTGATCTATATCAACAGGACGTACTACACCTATTTCCATCTTCCTATGACAACCCCCTAGTTGTAGTCGAAGTGCTTAAAAAGAGAAATTTTGTTCACATAACAATTATACCGGTTTAATAGACCAGATATCTAACCTTTAGATGGAGATATAAAAGCTTATATAATGTTCGGGGGTATTACCCGATGAAATAAACATGTCTGGAGGAACTTATTGCCAGCGGTAGTGGTAGTGGGTGGCCATTGGGGCGATGAAGGGAAGGGCAAGATAATAGACTTGCTCGCGGGTAGGTTTACCTATAACGTGCGTTATAGTGGCGGTGCCAACGCCGGCCATACTGTGGTCAACCATCTTGGGAAGTTTGCGCTACATCAGATCCCAAGTGGCGTTTTTCACTCCGGTGTCAAAGCGATGATAGGAGCAGGGGTTGTGTTGAACCCTGCTACATTGATCGAGGAGATAGATAGTATCAAGAGCAGGGGTATAAATCTATCTAATCTCCATGTTAGCGAGCGGGCACATCTAGTTATGCCCTATCATCTAGCTATTGATAAAGCGCGTGATAACTGTAGAGGTGATAGAAGGATCGGTACCACTGGCAAAGGCATAGGACCAGCCTATACCGATAAAGCTGCTCGAGATGGGATTAGAGCTGGCGATATGCTTGACAAAGATTATTTTCTAAGTCAAGTACGGGCCAATGCACTAATTGCCAACCAATACCTAGAGTGTGTTCTCAATTCCCCTGTGATAGATGTGGAAGAATTGGTTTTTCAGGCAAGTGAGTGGTGTGCTGCCCTTTCACCTATGATATGTGATACGGAAGATTTGATCAGACTTGCCTTGCGTCGAGGTGAGTGGGTAGTACTTGAGGGTGCACAAGGCACATTACTAGATTTGGATTGTGGGAGCTATCCGTACGTTACGAGCTCTCTTACTACCTCTAGTGGCGCATGTGCCTATCTGGGAATACCTCCTAAGGACATATCTCATGTTGTAGTGGTGATGCATGCATATATGACTAGGGTGGGAGAAGGTCCTTTCCCTACAGAGTTAAACGATGAGTATGGCGACTATATAAGAGAGAGGGGCCACGAATTTGGTACTACAACTGGTAGGCCAAGAAGGTGCGGTTGGTTCGATGCTATAGCTAGCAAGTACGCTGCTGAGATAAATGGTGCTACTACTATAGCTATCACCAAACTTGATGTTTTAGATGGTTTGGATAAGATCAGGATCTGTATTGGGTACGAGTACCGCGGGGAACGGATCAGTCATTTCCCTGCTAGGTCACAGGTACTTGCTGAGTGTGTCCCAGTATATGAAGAGTTGGATGGGTGGGAAACTTCTACTAGTGAAGCTAAGAGCTGGGAAGAGCTCCCTGAGAAGGCTCAGGATTATGTGCGTCGTATAGAAGAGCTGTTAGAAGTTCCCGTGTCGATAATATCAGTTGGCCCAGCTAGGAATCAGACTATAGTGGTCAAAGACCCTTTGGATTAGGATTCAAATTTGGGTTCTCTGTTCATTAGATCTATGAGAGCCTCGTGTACAGGTTTGCCTTCGAACATAACCTTGTAAGTCTGCTCTATTATCGGCATATCTACTGCCAGCTCCTGAGCCATTTTCCATGCTGTCCGAGTGGTTTCTACACCTTCGGCTACCTGAGGATGTAGCTCTGCTAATATATCCGACAGTTTCCTGCCTTTAGCAAACTCTTGCCCCACCCACCTGTTTCTACTGTATTTGCTGGTGATAGTAACTATGAGATCTCCGATACCTGCAAGTCCAGCAAATGTTAATGGGTTAGCGCCCTGAGCTATTCCGAATCTAGATATCTCTGCGATACCCCTAGTCACGAATGCTGCCTTGGCGTTATTACCTGCTGCCAAGCCATCAATGGCCCCGGCACCTATAGCTATGACATTCTTTAGAGCTCCTGCTATCTCTACTCCGACGACATCTCGACTGCCATAAATCCTGAATGTTTTTGTGGTGAGCGCGTTGATTACTCTCATAGCAACTTGCTCATCTGGAAATGCGACTACACTAGTTGTAGGTTTGCCTTCAGCTACTTCCAGTGCTATGTTTGGTCCCGACAGCGCTCCGATGTTCTTGGGGTCAATTCCTGGTAATTCAGCCTGCAAAACTTGGGTCATTCGAAGTTCGGTGCATGGTTCAAAACCTTTGGCGGCACTTAAGACTATGTGATTCTCACTCAGATAAGGCGATAGAAGCCTAATGTTTTCTCTCATTGCTACTGATGGTACTACCATTATTACTAAGGGGCACTGGCTAGTAGCGATCTCAGGATCCGCAGTGATGCATAACTGCTCAGGTAATACTATAGATGGGAGGAATCTTTCGTTCCTTCGTGTAGTTGACAGTTTTTCCGCTTCTTCTTTGGATCTGCAAAGAAGAGTAACCTCATGCTCTCTAGAGAGCATAGCGGCAAGTGCAGTACCCCACGATCCTGTCCCTACTACAGTGATACGCTCTATGCTGCGTTTCAACCGCTATTCCTCCACATCTTGCTTCACACACTTTGAAAGTTATACTAGCAATTATCTTTACTTACATACCAAATAAATATGGGCCATATAGCTAGACTTAGCTATATGGCCCACTTCCTAAACTAGTTACTTCCTAAGCGACTCTGTCAGCCTTCAGCATGTCTATGAATCTGGAAGCCTCCCATCGAGTGAGCTCCTGAGGGCTATGCCCGTATATACTTTGGCATTTTTCATCTACCTCTTCCCTGCTCATGTTGAGGCTGTTCTGGGCTATGGCGTATATAGCATTGAGCTGCTTTTCGGTTATACTTCTAGCACTAATTGCTCTTGCTTCGGTACTGGGAGCAAATTCTGCCGTATTATCTCTTTCTAGTGAATCTGCTTCGGATGTACGCGTGGGTTCTGGCTCGTCTTCTGCTAGCTCTTCTAGAGCAGCTACGCCTACGTTGACGGCGTCTCTCAAAGCCCTTGCCTTTGCCCGGGTTTCAGCCATCCTTATGAGATGTAGACTCATGAGCTTCGATACGTTCTCGGGAGATGCATCCCCAAGACCTGTAAAGATGCCTTTTTCTGTCTGTACTGTAGCTTTACATATAGCTACGTGACCATTCTCCGGTGTAGGTATTTGCAACAACTCTGTTTCTATCCTCTTTAGCCCTTGGGCGTGTGCTTCCTCTAGTAATCCAGCATATAGGACGAAGCTCTTTCCCTGTCTTTCGATTATAAATTCTTTCTTCACCGTTATCACCTCGGAAATAATGAACGCTTGTTCACTTATTAGTATATGTGTTAGTAGGATCTTTGTCAAATTAGTGAATTTGCGAACAGAAGATCATGGCTGGAAGAGGTAACCTACACCTGGTACGGTGAGAATGTGTTTGGGGTGAGCATGGTCTTCTTCTATACGCTGTCTGAGATAATAGATGTGAGTCTTAACTAGGCTATCATCTGCTGCTACACTATAACCCCAAACATTTCTCATTAGGTCTTCTGTTGGGAGTACTTCTCCTTGATGCATTACCATGTATCTGAAGAGTTCGAATTGAAGCTTAGTTAGCCTAATTAACTCCCCCTTGTACCTTACCTCCATGTGTTGGAGATCTAGCTGAAAAGGTCCAGCTATGATTCGCTGGTTTCCACTTGCATTGTTTGATCTTCTAGCAAGTGCTCTTAGTCGGGCTATTAGCTCTCTAGGTGAGTAGGGCTTAGTGATGTAGTCATCTGCTCCGAGTTCCAAGCCGTGCACTATATCCGCGTCTTGCCCTCTAGCCGTGAGCATGATAATTGGTATAGAGCTTGTAGCTCTCAGTCTTGCACAGACCTCAAATCCATCCACCTGAGGCATGGCTACATCAAGCACGACCAAATCTGGAGAATCGGAGAAGACTTTGTCTAGGGCTTCTTTACCATCTATGGCCTTTATAACTTCGAATCCTTCTCTTCTTAGAGTAAAAGCAAGTATATCTAGCAGATCCAGGTCATCATCTGCTATCAGTACTTTCAGCTTCTTTTCTATACCAGGTCTATTATCGTCGGTAGACTTTATCATTTTCCTTGTATTCGGCTCTCAATGGGAAGGGTAAACCAAAAGGTGGTTGATTTTCCAGATTGGCTCGTAACCCCTACCGACCCTCCATGCAACTCCACTACTTCTTTCACGATTGCTAGGCCTAGTCCGGTACCTACAGGACTCTTATCTGAAGTGCTAGCTCTATAAAAACGCTTGAAAAGCATTGCTATTTCGTTCTTAGGTATGCCCGGGCCTCTTTGCCTTACGGATATTCTTACCAGGGTGCCTTCATTGGCCATTATAAGTTGTATAGGCTCATTCGGAGGACCGTACCTGCTAGCATTAGATAGTAGATTCACTATTACACTTATAATCCTTCTTTGGTCTACAAATAAAGCTGGGGCTTCACCAATAGTTCTGATTTCTAGCCTCTGATTCTTGCTATTTAGTAATGGCTGGACGAAGTCGATTGCGTCTTTGACTAAGGATTCTACTGAGGCCCAGCTTTTCCTCAGGTGAAGCGTGCCATTTTGTATCGCTGCTACATCTAGTAAATTACTGACTAGCGATTCCAACCTACGGGTATTCCTATGCAGGAGGTTAATCATGCTGCCTAATTCAGATTGGGGTATGTCTTTGTAGTCTTGTAACATCACCTCAGTAGTAGCAACCAAAGCCGTCAAAGGGGTCCTTAGCTCATGAGTGACGTTACTCAAGAAATCGTTCTTGGCTTCTTCTTGTTCGCTTGACAGAAATATCCGATGCAGGAATAGACTACCTGATCTTGATCTAATGCTCTTGACAAGCCAAGTAGCAGTCTCCCCATTGATGGCAACTGGTACGAGTACCTCTTCACCTGCTATCTTGTTGCCTTGCAAAGTGTTTTTTATCTTTTGGTAGTCTTCAGCTGTTAGGATATTACTTAGATTAGACGCTTGTCTTAGGTTTAAGAGTTCTCTTGTAGAATCGCTATATCCTAGAATGTCCCCATTTTTATTGGTTAACAAGTAAGGATCACATAAAGACCCTACCAGATCAGATAGGTCTGGTAGGGCCTCTAGATAACTTGAAACAGATGCTTCTATTTGGTCAAAATCCATCACTGAGTTATTACAGCTAATCTTCTAGAAAGTCTCGTAACTGTTTTATCAAATGGTTTTCCCTTAGCCTACGCAAGGCGGTACACTCTATTTGTCTCACCCGTTCCCTAGTTATAGCAAATTCGTTACCCACTTCTTCAAGTGTCCTACATTTACCGTCAACTAACCCAAACCTCAGTTCCAGAACCTTTCTTTCTTTTGGTGGAAGGTTCTGGAGGACTGAGTTAATTTGTTCCCTAAGTATGTCATTCGCTGCTTTTTGCACTGGATTTAGCACGTGGACGTCTTCTAGGAAGTCTCCTAACATGCTATCACCGTCTTCACCTATAGGGGCTTCCAGCGACACAGGGAACTTGGAAGCCTGTTGTATCTGCACAACTTTCTTTATAGGTATACCTAACTCACTGGAAAGTTGCTCTATTGTAGGTTCATGCCCGAGCTCTTGTTGTAACTTCTGGCTTGTCTTATGGATCTTACTGACGGTTTCGCATACGTGGACTGGAAGACGTATGGTTCTAGATTGGTCTGCTATTGCTCTAGTTACCGCTTGTCTTATCCACCAGGTCGCGTAGGTCGAGAACTTGTAACCGCGAGTATAGTCAAACTTGTCAGCGGCTCTCATCAAGCCTATGTTGCCTTCTTGTATAAGATCTAGTAGTGACAATCCTCTGCCCAGGTATTTCTTAGCTATACTTACAACTAGCCTTGTATTGGCCTCTATCAGCTTACACTTCGCTCCTTCTCCCTCTTTTCTTACCTTGTTCCAGTGGTTGATGACTATACTTTTGTTGGCCAATAGGACCTGTGATACTGTTTTGACATCTGGACACTTATTTGAACGCTCTATGTATTCCGTGATGAGAGGGGGGAGCAAGTACATGTCTTGCTCTGCTTCCAGCAACTTCTTGACTTCTTCGTCTTTTGCAAATGACTCACGTGCATGTGTTATAGCTGCTTGATAGAGCTCAGATAGAGGTAACCTTATGTCTGAGGGAAGCCACTCTTTTGCTTGCACGTAACCCAAAGATGCAGATTTATATATCTTGAGAGCTACAAAGATTACATCCGCATTTGGATGTTGCTGACACCAATATTCATCCAGCCTACGGGATAGTTCTATCTTCCTGGCAAGGATAACCTCTTGCTCTGCTGTTAGTAGTGGGACCCTACCAATTTCTCGGAGGTACATCTGGACTGGCTCGTCCAGATCGTCAGCGTAGCCTTCTATATGTTCCAGATCACTTAGGTCACTATCTTCCTGGTCTACATCGTTAGTAGCGTCATCAGAGAATTCAATCGCTATGTCTTCACTCTCTAATTCGAAGCTTTCTTCAGATTGTAGATGAGCGTCTTCTATGAACGACCCATCACTGGGTATGCTAATACGGAACTTGTAATCTTGAATCATTATCCTGGCCTCCTACTCCTGCTCTGCACCTACCTGCATTGATAGCCTCTAGTTATAAAAATAAAATATGTGTTAGGCCAGGATCTCAGCCAGTATCTAAGTAACTACAATTACTCACTGAATTTATGGTCAAGAAATGAAGGGTCAAATACATTTTGTAGATCATCGCGCCGCCTATGTTCCTTTCTGTTATTGATTTCTCAGGACGACGACCACGAAATCAAGGACCAAAGACCCTTTGAACTTATACTACTCCAAATATTAGCTTCTGTCTAGTATTGTTTGTCAAATGGTGACGGATGCTAATTGCCAATCATTCTATCTTTACCGTTTGTAATTCATATAAGTGGTGTACCAACTTGTAGGGAGTGCTGGTATCCTATACTCCGAAAGGAGGTTGAGCATTGTCGAGCGATTTTGTACACCTTCATCTTCACTCTGACTATTCCCTTCTAGATGGTTTGGGAAAGATCAAGGATTACGTAAGTCTTGCCAAAGAATATGGCATGAAAGCCATTGCTCTGACCGATCACGGCGTCATGTATGGCGCCATTGAGATGTACACCGAGGCCTTGGATGCAGGAATAAAGCCTATCATAGGTTGTGAGCTTTACGTCGCTCCCAGGTCTAGGCATGACCGGGAGAAAAGGCTAGATTCGGATTATGCCCATCTCCTTGTTTTAGCCAAGGATTATGAAGGGTATCAAAACCTTATCAAACTTGTTTCTTATGCTTTCCTTGAAGGGTATTACTACAAACCTAGGATAGATCACGAGCTTCTGGCTAAGTACTCCAAAGGTCTAATAGTTACATCATCCTGTATTGGTGGAGAAGTTCCACAACTATTGCTTCAAGGAAAGGATAAGGAGGCAAGGGAACTAGCTGACAAATACAGATCCATAGTCGGTCGTGAGAACTACTTCATCGAGTTACAGGATCACCCTTTTGAAGAGCAACGTATAGCTAACACTAAGCTTATAGAGCTTGCCAAGGACCTGGAAATTCCTCTAGTAGCTACCTGTGACGTGCACTATCCACGGCAGGAAGATGCTGCTATCCAGGATATATTGCTGTGCGTGCAAACAGGTAAGCAGGTTACCGACAAGAACCGCATGAGGATGAGTAGTGATACTAACTATATGCGCTCTCCTCAGGAAATGGAGCAAGCCTTCAGGGATTATCCGGAAGCAATCAAGAATACCGCTCTAATAGCCGAGATGTGTAACCTGCAAATCCCGATGGGTAAGTGGATTTTGCCTCACTTTGATGTCCCCGAGGGTTACGACCTTCAGTCCTATCTAAGATATCTGTGTGAGGAGGGACTCAGACAAAAGTATTCAGAGGTGACGCAGGAAATTCGCGACAGACTCGAATACGAGCTCAATGTAATTAACACCAAGGGATATACCGCCTACATGTTGATTGTGCAGGATTTTGTAAACTGGGCCAGAAGTAGAGGAATAGCTGTTACGAGCCGAGGCTCAGCTGCTGGCAGCCTGGTTTCTTATCTTCTTAACATAACTACTGCAGATCCTATAGAATACAAGCTTCCTTTTGAAAGGTTCCTTACCATACATAGACCCAGCCCTCCCGATATTGATATGGACTTCGAGGATAAAAGAAGGGAGGAAGTAATAGAGTATGTTACCTCCAAGTATGGTGAAGAGAACGTAGCGCAAATCATCACCTTCGGTACAATGGAAGCTCGTGCTGCTGTACGAGATGTGGGTAGAGCTTTGGGTATCAGCTATAGCGATACAGATACTATAGCGAAAATGATCCAACCAGGGTGGTCCATAAAGGAAGCTCTGGAGAACTCTTTGGCACTAAGGCAGTGGTACGAGCGAGATGAGAGGATAAAGCAACTTATAGACGTAGCTTCCAAGCTGGAGGGTGTAACAAGACATGCCTCTACCCATGCTGCCGGGGTTATTATTTCGCGCGAACCGATCATAAATTATGCCCCGCTTCAGAAGGATAAGAACGGCTCCAGGCCTCTCGTCCAGTTCGATATGCGTATGTGTGAAAAGATAGGATTGCTCAAGATGGACTTCTTGGGGCTGGCCAACCTATCGATCCTGGGTAGAGCTGTCAAAACCATTAAGCAGACTCGAGGCATAGATATCGAGCTTGACAAGCTGCCTCTAGACGATACTAAGACTTATGAATTGCTTTCCTCCGGCGAAACCACGGGTGTTTTCCAACTAGAGTCTGCAGGCATGAGGAGATACATCAAAGAACTCAAGCCTTCCAATATACGGGACGTAGCAGCTATGATAGCCCTCTATCGTCCTGGCCCTATGGATATGATACCTACATATATCGCACGTAAGCATGGCAGGGAACCCGTTGAATATCTAGTCCCTGGACTGGAGCCTATTCTTAAGGATTCATACGGTGTACTTGTATACCAGGATGACATACTGCTAATCGCAATAGAGATAGCCGGTTACACCTGGGAAGAAGCTGACAAGCTTAGAAAAGCTGTTGGTAAGAAGATACGTGAAGAATTGGAGGCTCAGAGGGATAAATTTATAAAGGGGTGCCAAGAACATGGGGGGTTGTCTCCAGAAAAAGCTCGAGAACTATGGGACTGGATGGAACCATTTGCTAGGTATGGCTTTAACAAGGCTCATGCTGCAGCTTACTCCCTAGTGGCCTATCAGACAGCGTATCTGAAGGCGAATTATCCCTCCGAGTATATGTCCTCACTGCTCACAGTGGGTATGGATAACTCAGAGAAAGTTGCTTCTGGAATAGTTGAATGCAACAGGATGGGCATAAGGGTACTTCCACCAAGTGTGAATGATAGCTTTGAGGAGTTCACGCTTGAACCGCAGTCACAGCGCCCGGGCGAACCTATACCCATAAGGTTTGGTCTGGGAGCAGTGAAGAACGTTGGGTCGGGTCCTATCAGCGCCATTGTGAGCGCTAGGGAGTCGCTACCAGACAAGCGCTTCAAGTCTTTCGAACATTTTTGCACGGTTGTTGACTTCAAGCAAATCAACAAAAGAGCACTGGAAAGTCTTATTAAAGCCGGAGCCTTTGACGAGTTTGGTCATAGAAGCCAACTCCTTGCGGCAATTGACGAGGCAATAGCCCTGAATCAGAAGATGCAGCGTGCATCAGATCTCGGACAGTTCAGCTTGTTTGGAGATGCTTTTTCATCTCAAGATCACTTGCCGTCTCTAACCCTTCCTGAAGTTGATGAAGCTCCCAAGGAGCAACTGCTTGCTTGGGAAAAGGAGATGCTTGGTCTCTACCTCAGTGAGCATCCCCTTAACGCTGTGCTCGGCAAGAGACGCCTAGATAGCACCTCTCTTATCTCCGAGATTTCCGAAGAAATGGTAGGCCAGACCGTGCGGGTAGCTGCTATGCTGGTGAATCCCCAAATCAGGACGACAAAAAGGCAACAAGAGATGCTTATAGGCAAGTTAGAGGACCAAACCTCTAGTATAGATTTTGTGGTTTTCCCCGAACAATATGAAAAGTATAGAGATTTACTAGTTAGCGATGCCGTGCTTCTTGTAACAGGCAAGCTAGATGAGAGACAGGAAAGCTTCCAGATTGTATGTGAATCTGTGGCGAAGATAGATGGTAACTCTGAAGATGAGATATCGCAGGAAGTAGAATCTCTAATTGAGGAGGACTCTCCGCCTCTGGAAAGCGCCAGAGCTTACGAGATACGAATACGCTTCCCAGTGTCCGATGATCTTGAGATGGATATAGAAAGGATGCAAGCGCTTTATAAGCTACTTAGATCTCACCCTGGTGACGATAAAGTCCTGATTCAGCTTCCGGTAGGTTCTAGGTTCGTGGTCATTGAACCCACGAACCTAGAAGTATCATTTAGTGCTGTACTAGAAAAGGATCTGGAGAAAGTCTTAGGTTCCAGATGTTGGCGACTGTATGTGAACAATAAGGGCGATAGAGTACAGGTAGCCTAAGATCTGTTTCTCTTAAGTAATTTCAGCATCTCATCTAGGGGCCTGGTATTGATAACATCTTGGGGCCGTAGCCATCCTCTGGCTGCTGTCCCCACCCCATATTCCATGTTGTATAGTCCTTCAATGCTATGTGCATCGCTGCTGATGCTGATTAGGCAGCCTGAGTCTACTGCCTCCTGGGCGTTGACGTCTCTAAGGTCCAGTCTGTTGGGATCGCCATCTACCTCCAGTATTGTTCCCGTTCGGGCTGCCTCTCTAAAGATAGTCTCGAGATCAAAATCCCCACCTTCCCTGCTCCCTATTATTCGCCCTGTAGGATGAGCAAGTATGTCAACTAGCGGATGTCGTATTGCTGCCAATGCCCTGGATGTAACTTTCTCTCTCCCTTGCCTTAGTCCCGAGTGTACGCTGGCTATAACGAGATCGAAACCTCTAAGTACCTCCTCGGGCAAGTCCATACTGCCGTCACTAAGGACTTCCATCTCTATGCCTTGTAATATCTTGAAAGGTGCTAGTTCTTTGTTAAGGGATTCTATCTCCTTCCTTTGCTCCACGATTCTTTCTGGAGTCAAACCTCTAGCTATCCCGAGGCTTTGGGAATGATCCGTTATACATATGTACTCGTATCCTAGGGACCTAGCAGCTAGCGCCATGTCTCGGATGCTGCACTTACCATCACTCCAGGTTGAGTGCATATGAAGATCGCCCCTGATATCCTTCTGCCTAATTACCTTCGGCAGTTGGTGAATCAGAGATAGCTCTATCTCACCTCTGTCCTCTCTCATTTCGGGGGGCACATATTGCATTCCTAAAAATTTATAGACTTCCTCTTCTGTTGAGAATGTAATGAGCTGTTCGTTCTTCTTGAAGCCATACTCACTCATATGAGCTCCACGTTCCAATGCCAGGTCACGCAGGTGCAGGTTATGGTCCCTGCTACCCGTGAAGTGCAGTAACAAAGTTCCCCAATGCTGGGCCGGCAGACAGATCAAGTCAACCTGTATGCCGCCCTCGATCATGACCCTGCATCTATTTTCACCCTTCATGTTTACGTCGTGGACCATAGGCAGGGAGCAAAATGTATCGATTATATCTTCCGGATGTTCTGATGCAGCAACTATATCTATATCTCCTGCAGTCTCTCGGAACCTCCTAATGCTTCCTGCCAGCTCTATCTTTTCCACCTTATCGGTCTTTTCAAGAAGCTGCTGGACAATGCGCTTACCCAGCTCCCTTGCCTTTCCTATAGGTATCCTTATATCTCGACCTTTCAGGGATTTCAGCCCCTCTATTATCCTCTCTATAGCTTTAGGTCCTAGACCCTTTACCTTATAGATTCTCCCATCTTCTATTGCTAGCTCTAAGGCATCCAGGGAGCCTACCTTCAACTCGTCCCATAGTAATTTGACTCTCTTGGGCCCCAAATCAGGTACCTGCAGTAGTTCACGGAGTGTCGGCGGGTATTCCGATGTAACCTCTTCTAACAGTTCGAAAGTTCCAGTATCTAGCAGATCTTCTATCTTCTGAGCTATTGCCTTGCCTACACCGGGAATGGTCTCAAGCCTACCTTGTTGCCTCAGGGTGGATAAAGGTTCGGGAGTGTGATCTATAGAATCTGCAGCTTTACGATACGCTGCAATTTTATAGGATGCCTCTCCCTTTATTTCGAGAAGATCTGCTAGCAGTCTGAATTTCTCTGCTATGTCATGATTTGAGATGGTTTGATCTCGCACCGCTTTCTTGGCCTCCATAGATATGGTTATCTTTTGCTAATTTGCCGTAAGTGATCTCGCTGTTATAATAAAGCAAACAGTTACCGTACTCCTATGTAAACTAAATTCAAAAAAAGGTGGGGATGTTGGTTGACGTAGCTTCAATAGCTCAAAGGATATCTGAGAACATACAGAAAGTCATTCTGGGCAAAAAAGACGAAATAGAATTAGCTATCCTAGCATTGCTTAGTAAGGGGCATATCCTTCTCGAGGATGTCCCTGGAGTAGGCAAGACTGTCTTAGCCAAATCTCTGGCAGCATCTCTAGGTTGTTCTTTCAAGCGTATCCAGTTCACCCCTGATCTACTTCCTAGCGACGTTATTGGCGTATCTATATATAACCAAAAAACTGGAGAGTTTGAATATAGACCAGGTCCAATCATCGCTCAAGTTGTGCTCGCAGATGAAATCAACAGAGCTACTCCCAAAACACAATCAGCCCTATTGGAAGCGATGGAAGAGAAGCAGGTTACTGTTGATGGGGTGACTCATAGCCTTCCCGATCCTTTTCTCGTCATTGCTACAGAAAACCCTATCGAGTACGAAGGCACCTTCCCACTGCCAGAGGCCCAGTTAGACAGGTTTCTTATAAGGATGGCTATAGGGTACCCAGATAAGTCTGATGAGATCTCTGTACTGGAGAGCCAGCACATAAGGCATCCCTTGGAGGAAATTAGCCAGGTAGTTAGTCCGGCAGATATATTAGAGGCACAAGAGGCAGTTAAATCTGTATATGTAGACAGGCTGATAAGCGAATACATCGTGAATATAACCTCTGCGACCAGAGAGCATCCGGATGTTTACTTGGGCGCAAGCCCCAGGGGATCACTTGGCATATACAGGGTCGCTCAGGCGCGTGCTGCGATCTCTGGTAGGGATTATGTTATACCTGACGATGTAAAATCTGTTGTGCTTCCTGTGCTGTCCCATCGAATAATTCTCAATCCTTCCGCTCGCATGAGGGAAGTCACGACAGAGTCGGTAATATCCAACGTCCTAGAGAGCGTAACTGTTCCTGGTACTAGGTCTGTTATTCGTAGATAAGATTATAGGTTTGTATGTATGTCTAGAATTAGTCCTGCAGTATTAGGGTTGCTACTTATAACTGTAGGGTTAGCTGCGGTCTCCACGGGCTGGCGATTATTATTCGTGCTTTTTTGGTTGATACTTGGAGTAACGGCTGTAGCTTGGCTCTGGGTAGTCTTGGCATTTAGAGGACTCAAGGTCGTTCGCCCGGAGCCTACTCTTAGAGTGCAGGTTGGTGACGTTCTGCGCGAAAGAGTATCATTTATCAATACTTCTAGAATTCCCAAGCTGTGGCTGGAAGTGCATGATGGTGGCGATTTACCAGGTAGAGATACAGGAAGCGTAATTACTGTACCCTCTAAGACCGAAAGGCGCTGGTGGAGAAGAACCGTCTGCGAGCGTAGGGGAGTATATAGGTTAGGTCCACTGACGGTTACTGCTTCAGACCCTTTCGGAATATTCTCTAGGACTATTCAAATAGGTAGATCCCACGAACTAGTAATTTACCCTCAGATAGTTACAATATCCGACTTTCGAGTACCTGCCTTGGAACTTCCTGGGGGAAGCATAACTCAAAAGCGTACTTTTCAGGCTAATCCTTATGCTAGCTCAGTAAGGGATTACAATCCTGGTGATAGTCTTAGTCACGTCAGCTGGAAAGCTACAGCTAGGCATCAGCGGCTAATGGTCAAGGAGTTTGAGTTCGATCCAGTCTCTGATGTATGGCTTGTGCTTGATCTTAATCGAAGGTGGCATGTTCCAACTGCTAGCCATGAATGCCATGTCAGGGATGATCCATCTAGAAGGTATCTCAACTCGACGGTCGAGTATGCGGTTACTGCTGCCTCCTCCTTGGCATCCTACCTTCTGGAAAGGGGTAGGAGCGTAGGACTTATTACATGGAGTAAAGATAGGTATGTGGTGCTACCTGATAGGGGTATAAAGCAGTTGTGGAAAATACTGGATGTCCTGGCATTAGTAGACGTAGGCAGTGGACCAAGTCTAAAGGATGTTTTGATTCATAGTCAACCTTTATTCGCTGGTAATTATTCAATAGTAGTAATTACTCCTGACATCTCGAGGGAATGGGTTTCAGGTTTGGCACTAGGACGGGGCCGATACGTACAGTTTGCTGAAGTAATAATAGAATCTAGGAGCTTTGACAAAAGGGCTCCAAGGCCTGCTTATTCGCTAAACACTTCTGCGGCCAGGTCCGTGACTTACGTTCTTCGCAATGGGGATGACATAAGTTACATGTTGGGAGAGCCTAGCTTGAGCTATTCGCGTTCAGGGGATGCTAGGAGGAGAGTTATATGAGGCTATCAGTAAGGCCCAGGGATATATTTGCGACCTTCCTATTACTACTGATGGTCGTTACTACGGCAAACTCAATAAAAGAGGCTCAATGGGCTCCAGGTCTCCAGATATTAATATGGGTTGCAATATTTGGTACCTTGATAGGTTTCTTTCTTTCGAGAAGTAGCATAAGTCCTGTCAAGGCCCATGTTTTAGCCTTTATACTTGGGTTCTTTATAGTCACATGGCAAACTGGAAGAACTTTGGATCCGATCGTTCTGGATGGAGAAGCCAGAAGCTCAGTAGTGCTAGCGCATCTGCGAGAGTGGATATCTGTAGTTATGGATGGGGGCCGGAGCTATGATCCGCTAGTTTTCATATTTGTTATGGCATTTATAGTTTGGCTCTTAGCCTACAACAATGCCTGGTTTGTACTCAATTATGGATGGGTGTGGTGGGCAATCATCCCTACCGGTGTAGTTATATTAGTTAATGTAAGTTATAGCCCTGCTAGGGACTACGCTACCTTTGGCATATTCCTATTTTTGTCTCTTCTCCTTATGATATATTCTCATTTCTCTAATAGCTCAGAGAGATGGGCACGTGAAGGGGTATCTTACGATTCAAGTCTTCCAACGAGGCTATTCCTGGTAGGGACAGCTATATCCATATTACTTTTGATGTTAGCCTGGAGAGGACCAGATAAATTAGCGGCCAGTGCGTTGCAATCTGCTTGGAAGAACATAAGCACCCCGATTCATAAGTTGCAGGATGGTTGGGAGAGAGCTTTCGCTTTCCTATATGGTTCTCGGCCCTCAAATTCTGGCATCGGTGGAGGCTTCGCAAGCTTCACGAACAACTTTCGCCTAGGCGGCCCTTTGAATCTGGGGAATAGAGTGGTCTTTATTGCCTTAGGAGATCCTCTTCAGTATTGGCAGGCTGCAGCCTACGATACGTATACGGGAACAAGTTGGGAGCAATCAAGCGCTGAAAATCCGGAGACTTCTGTCAAGGTAGAGTCTCCTCAGCTAGTTCCCAAGGACCAGCTTGGGCCCTTAAGGGACGGTTTACAAAGGGTGGATCAAGAGGTTACGTTGAGGATTCCTCTAGGACATACTCTTCTTGCTGCAGATAGAGCTGTGTCTTTTGACAAGGATGCTATATGGGATCTATCAAGAGAGAAGGTGACAGGTAAATGGTCTATAGATTCCCGTAAAGAGCCTTACAATGCTGCTGAGTACTCTGACGAGTTAGGTAGACTGCGAGATTTAATCTTGTCTATAGGTCCTGATAAAATCCTCCGAGCAACGGCAGATGGTGTAGTCTTCAGGAGAAATATTATTAGCCCTACCCCTACAACTGAACAATCTCAAAATTATCAGGACTCTGAGTTCTATCGACTTCGAGCTGGCGCGAATGAGTTACAGTCTTACATGCTTGGCCTAAGAGAGGATGGACTCGAAACTACTTACAGGTACTCACGGGGTGAGGGGGTTATAACCTTCTCCTACTATAAGACCAATATTCGAGACATTATGAGCGTGACTGCTGTGGACCCGTTGGAACCTGGTCAAACTTATAAGGCTACTTCCATAGTTGCTAATCCTACAGATGCCCAATTAAATAAGGTAACGCAACAGCCTCCTCAATGGGTCAAGGATAAGTACCTGCAGTTGCCCCCGGATTTACCCGATAGGGTAAGGCAGCTGGCTTTAGATATTACAAGGAATGCCAAGACCACTCATCAAAAGGCCAGCGCCATAGAAGCATATCTTCGCAAAATGAAGTATAGAGAGGACATGCCTCCCACACCTGAAGGTGAGGACTTCGTAGATTATTTCCTCTTCCATCAAAGGGAAGGATACTGCACCTACTTTTCATCGGCCATGGTAGTAATGCTTCGTTCTATAGGTATACCTGCACGTGTGGCAACTGGTTTTGCTCCGGGCAAATATGATAGCCGTATTGGTAGGTATGTCGTAACAGAGTCTCTAGCTCATGCCTGGGTGCAGGTTTACTATCCTGGGTACGGGTGGGTGAATTATGAACCTACGCCAGCTAGGCCCGAAATCAATCGTTCTCCTGCAATTGGTGGAGGGACAGTGGCTCCTCAGGCTCCAGATAGAAATGCTGTTAATCCTGATGCGGTCAATCGAGCTGCCGGTCAGGGAGGATCAAGTCAAGAGATAGCTAATTCGAGAGATATCTTTGACTTCATGCGGATACCTTTTTATGTATTATCGTCGCTAATAATACTGGTAGCAGCATGCTATGGTGTATTAGTGTTCCAGCTTCGTGGGCTTTTCTGGCGCTAGGAGGCAATACGCTAAACTGATACGTTTGGCGTACCTTATAGGAGTTATACCCGCTAAGAATAAGACACCAAATGAGTTTGCAACGCAGCTGTCTTCAGCAGTGCCTGGGGTTTCCGATGCCGTAGGTAGAATAACTAACAGCTATGTAGAGGAGGTTTACGGGCATAGAAACGTGAGTGCTAGTACACTGAAGAATGATTGGAGGATCATTCTGCTAGGTACTATTCGGAACATACCTAGCTATTGCTATCGCTGGCTGATTAGGATAGGTAACACGCTAAGAAGAGAATAAGATAAAACAAGAGCTATTTCTTGTTTTTATGTTGCTTGTAGTACTTCTTAGGCTTGGGAATTGGTCTGGATTCGATCTGCTCTCTCTCTTTCTGGATCTCAATTCGCTCTTGTTGCAATTCTTCTTCGAGCGCAGCTAAGTCGTTATAAATAGACATGTTGCCCAGAGCCTCAGGAGTTTTCATGAGCTCGCTCAGCACTCTTAGAGTGGATGTATGCTCGCTTCCCGCTACTTTACTAGCCAAGGATATGTACTTGTCCATCATTTTAAGCGTTTGGGGACTTGCACTTCTTGCTTGAAGCCGTTCCTTTATTCTTAGCATGTTGCTGTAGATGTTCATTGCCATCTCCCTTCAATATCATAAGACCTGTATATTCTACCTTAGCATGACTAGTGCTAGTGATTTTTCAGGGACTTAATATCTCAGCAAGGAGCAAAATGAATGGTTACACATACAACTGATGAGCAGCACCCAGCTACTGAAAGCCATAGACCAATACCGTCTGGCACATCATGTTTTTACTGTGGCTATCCCCTAAAGGGCACCATAGTAGCTTGGTGGGGGAATGGTGCGGACATATACCTGCATCCAAGTTGCGTTGTGGAACTCACGATCAGGATGCTTAGAGATGTGCATGAGATAGAGTGTCAAACGCAAACTGCTATAACTGGTGGCCATAGTTCTGTGGGAAGGACTTAAAAACGCTGCCAATCGGGCTTGGAGTAGCGCCCGATTGGCAGATTCCAATTCAGAGGCAGTGCTGTTTATAATTCTAGACGAACAGCGGCTCCATATGCCTTCTAATGACTAATCTTTGCATTTCCTCTTCGGTTGGTGATTGTCCGGTGAATCTATCAGCTGCGTCTAATACTTTCGGCAGAAGGTTTATATCGCCTACACTGTTGAGAAAGATTCCCGGCCTGCTTAGCACCCACCACACTGCTAGGTCTATATCTTCCTGCTCGGTTAGCGGGGCATACCATGTAGCTGCTGTTCTGGGCTGATCTCCCCATGGAGCTTGGGTGATGGACTTAATCGTCTGTACTGCTACGTTTCTCTCTTTGCATATGGCTAGCAACTCTTCAAAATCGCGTGCATAATCTGGATTTTGCATTAGTGGATAGTTGTAGGGAAGTAGCACCGAATCAAAGCCATATCTTTCTAGAGATCTTATATGCATTCGGGCTACTGTAAGACCATGCCCGGTTACACCTATAAACCTTACAAGTCCTTCTTCTTTTGCTCTACTAGCTGCCTCCAGCGCGCCTCCTGGACCCATAGCTACATTCCATTCCTCTGGGTCCACTAGGTTATGGAGCTGAATAAGATCCACTTGATTTACTCTAAGCCTTTCAAGCGATCGATGTATCTGGTCGTATGCTTCCTGAAAAGTGCGCTTTTCGGTTTTAGTGGCTAAGAAGAATTGATTTCTATGTTTTTCCATCCATGGTCCTAAAAGTTTCTCGGATTCACCATAGCTCGCAGCCGTATCTATATGATTTACCCCATACTCTATGATCGTTTCCATTGTTCTATCTGCCTCTTCTTGCTTGACGTTGCTAAGGGCTGCAGCTCCAAATATAACTCGACTGCTTAGGTGACCTGTTCTACCAAATGGCTGCTTGCCTATCATAGATTTCCTCCTCCTATCAGCTCTGGATACGCTAATAATACACCCATAGAACGATATTTGTCAGACAGTTTCTAATTTAGCTGTTCAATCTCCATATAGAGAAGTTGAGCACAGCTGCAAACAGAGACCAGGCTAGATAAGGAATAAGGATAACAGCTGCGATAACTGATACCTTTGCTATGGCTCTAATCGTCATTGCTATAAACGCCACAAGCGTGACGATCTCAATGAATCCCAACCTGGGTGACCTAAGTCCGAAGAAAATGTAAGACCAGAGAAGATTTAGCGCTAACTGTATAAAGAACAGTTTGGTTGCCGTCCTTTTCAACGGGTTATCTTCTTTAAGGCTGACAATATATAAAGCTATACCCATTAGCATATACAGGATTGTCCACACAGGTCCAAATAACCAGTTAGGTGGGGTAAAGCTCGGCTTCCTTATTTCGCTATACCAAGATGGTATGTTCTGCGCAGTCGGTATTGATCCTATTAGTCCTACTCCCTCGCATATAGCTATGAAACCAAGCGCCTTACCGAAAGATGCTAGGTTTACTCTTTTGTCTTCGAGGTAACTCTTTGTATCCTTGACCACGATTGTTCTCCTAGGTCTTCTTTCAATATCAATTAGAGGTTAACAGGGAATAGCATATCTTCCTAACTTATATCGTAATGCGATATAATTCATTTGTGCACAACAAGACTCTTACTGAGCAGCAATATCAGGCTCTGGCCAACTTAAGGTACGTTATCCGGAAGTTCCTGCATTTCAGCGAGTCAGCCGCAAGGCAAGCAGGCGTAGAGCCCCAGCAACATCAACTTATGCTAGCAATAAAAGGCTTGCCGGAGGGTGCAAAACCCACTATAGGCGAGATTGCTGAAAGGCTGCAGGTTCAGCATAACACTGCGGTTGAATTAGTAAACCGAGCTGAAGCTGCAGGTTACGTGAGGAGGGTGAAAGATAGGGATGATAAGAGGCAAGTCCTAGTATGGCTCACTGACCAAGGTGAAAGAGTCCTTGATATGTTGTCTGCTATTCACATGAGTGAGTTGAAAGTTATGGGGCCACAGTTGATCCAAGCCCTTGAATCCATAGTGAAAGAAGATATGTATTCTAAATAACGTATTGGGGAGGAAGATAACTTGAGCATTCTTGTAGAAAGGGGGCTTAGTACTCTACACCGTGAAGCTAGGGATACACGACCCAGACTTGGTGACTTCTCGGCTTCTCCTAGGTTGATTTATATTTCTGCTTTGGCGATCATAGTAGGGATTGTAGGGGCTTTCTTAGCCTTAATACTTCTCTATCTAATACATTTCTTTACTAGCTTATTCTTTTTCCAGCGTATATCTTTTCAGGATGTATCACCATCTCGTAACCATTTAGGATTGGCTGTACTTTTTGTCCCCGTAATAGGAGGAATTATCGTAGGCCTCATGGCCAGATATGGATCTGAGAAGATACGTGGACATGGCATCCCTGAGGCTATCGAGGCCATATTGATCAATGGTAGTAAGGTAGAACCCAGACTTGCGATACTTAAGCCAGTCTCATCCGCTATTACCATAGGATCCGGTGGGCCATTCGGTGCAGAGGGCCCGATTATCATGACAGGTGGGGCATTTGGATCTCTCATTGCCCAACTGCTTAGGCTGAGCAGCTCTGAAAGAAAGACACTTTTGGTAGCGGGAGCGGCTGCAGGAATGGCCGCCGTGTTTGGTGCGCCTCTTGCAGCTATAGCATTAGCAGTTGAGGTGCTACTGTTTGAATGGAGGCCAAGAAGCCTAATACCTGTTGCTATATCGAGTGCGATCGCAGGCGCTCTAAGGTACTATCTCCTGGGGACACCTCCCATATTTCCCACTCCAACTCACACATTTCACCCTACGCTTGTGGTTCTAGTTGACTGTTTCATAACTGGTTTGGTTGCTGGCCTGCTTTCACTGATCCTCACCTGGATGGTCTACACAGTTGAAGATATATTTCGCAAATTACCGGTTCACTGGATGTGGTGGCCTGCTATTGGTGGTGTATTCGTTGGCATAGGTGGTTTGATTTATCCAAGAGCTCTGGGTGTTGGCTATGATGTCATAGCTGATATGCTTAGAGGGCAGAATACTTGGCAGCTAATACTAGGCATATTACTAGTCAAATCTGCTATATGGGCTATAGCACTAGGCTCGGGGACATCTGGAGGTGTGTTAGCTCCTATCCTCATGATAGGAGGATCAATAGGAATCATTGAATCACATATATTCCCATCGATGGGAGAGGGATTCTGGCCTATGCTCAGCATGGCTGCAGTATTGGGCGGAGCCATGAGAGCTCCTCTTACAGCCATAATATTTGCTCTCGAGCTTACACACGACATCCATTCGGTAATACCTTTGATACTGGTCGTGATAGTGTCTTACGGATTCACTGTACTTACTATGAGAAGATCCATTCTTACTGAAAAACTAGATCGTAGAGGCTATCATCTTACGTATGAATACTCCCCAGACCCTCTTGAGTTGCATTTTGCCTCTGAGGCTATGGATACCAACGCTAAGCTCATTCCAAAGGATATGACCGTGGGCGAATTTGTGGATCGGTTGGGGAAGGATATACCACTTCACCAGAGGCTGTACCCTATAGTCGGAGATAACAACATACTGTTAGGCATAGTGACCCAAAGCTTAATCAAAGGTGTTCCTCCGTCTACGAAAATAATTGACGTAGCTGAAAAGCACCCAATAGTTGCTTATCCCTACGAGACCATGAGGTCTATAGCCTATAGGATGGCTGAACATGGTATTACAAGGATGCCTGTGGTAGAACCTGATTCTGAGAGAGTATTAGGCATTATAACCCTCGGCTCGCTGCTACAGGCTAGAAAGCGAAGGTTATTAGAAGAAAGAGTTAGGGAGAGAGTTATTAAAATCAAGTGGAATCGTGAACCTATAAGGGTTCGTACTAACTAGCATGCTTCCAGATACTCAGTTGTCACTAGTTATTAGGAAAGGATTGAAGTTCGTGCCTATGTCGAAGTAGTCTTCACGTTCTAGTTTCTTCAGTGTGTTAACCACTATATAGGTAACTGGGGTAGCAAGAACTTCAACCCCAACTTTGAAAATATAATTGGATATGAATACGGTCAGTATGAGGCTAGAAGGCAGAACTCCGTAGAACGCTATGAGCAGGAACGTAGATGTATCAAAGGCCTCTCCGACCAGTGTTGACCCAATTGTCCTAGTCCACAGGAGTCGTCCCCTTGTGAAGATTTTCATCTTAGCGAGAACAAAGCTATTTGAAAACTCGCCTATCCAGTAAGCCACTAAGCTGGCGAGCACTATCCTTGGAGTCTGCCCTAGAATAGCATGAAAGGACTCCTGTAACTTCCAATCAGGTGCAGGGGGGAGTACGTCGACTATAGCAAAGACGCAGGCTGCCAGGGCTACAAGAAAGAAGCCAGTCCAAATAACTCTTCTAGACCTAGAATAACCGTACACCTCGGTTAGCACATCGCCAAATATATAAGCTAGAGGGAATAGTATGGTGCCCCCATCGAATGTAAACGGGCCTAGAACTAGAATCTTGGTGGATGCCACGTTGGATATTAGGAGTACTGCTACAAAGGCAGCAGTTATGAAATCTAAGTATCTGTAACAACGTCTTCTCTCCGTTCTCAAGACCCTCTCCAATACCCCTCTGTATTGTGCATTATGCACAAATGCCGGTGTGTTTTTGTTCTGAATGCCGCTCTAATTTTATCAGGTAGAAATTATATTTATGCTGTAGAAACCAACACGAGATTCGAGATTTACAACAATAATAAATGTAATCAAAGGAGAAAACAGAATGGAATATAGAAAAGTGTACTATTCTAACAGATCCTTGATGTTGAGAGGTGTTCGCAGGATGCTCAGCGAAAACTGGTTTGTACAATCTATTGTGGCATTGGCTTCTGGCACATACAGGGTTGAATATTATAAGCAAAGCAATGCTAAAGCTAGTTACTCCTCGCTTCTGAAGAATAAACCAGCTGAGCTCGAAATAGCATCATGATTCTATTTCCTGATCAATAATACGGAGCAGGGAGCGTGATCTAGAACAAACCTTGCGGTTTTACCAATGGACTTCGGACCTGTGGCATTCTTCTTGGCGAAAAGGATCACTAACTCTGCTCCTTCTTTTTGGATAGCTCGCATGATCTCCTCATTGGCTCTTCCCTTTAGGATAATTCCAGTAGCCAATATGTCAACGTACCTGCGTATGATATCTATAGCTCGGTTCACGGCTTGTTGTGCATATGCCTCTTGGGTTTTCTGGACTTCTTCCAGCCTGTATTTTGAGATGTGATGATGCCCTAATTCTAGCATTTCGAATGTTTTCTCCGGAGATGGATCCTGCACATGCAATACTATAAGCTCTTCTATGGACTTCGGTAGGCTTCTTAGCATTTCAATAATTTGTTCTTCCTCTTCTTGTCCTGTTATAGGAACTAGAGCTTTCATATTCCCGTCCAGAGATGAAATCTAATAGTTATCCACAAACCAAGAATGGCTGCGGCTAGCAAGAAAGGAACTGTGACTACTCCTAGTTTTGCATACTCTACTGCTGAGATCTCAACTCCCTCTTTCCTCAGGAAGAATAGCCATAGAAAATTTGCTAACGATCCAAAATGGGTAAGGTTGGGACCTAGGTCACAGCCCAGAATTGTTGCTAGAGAGAGTATCTGCTTGGTTGCTACCGATAGTGGCTGATCGTTAATAGCTCTAGTCATAATCAACGCCATGGGAAGGTTGTTGAACAGATTTGTGCCTATCATGGAGCTCAATGTGGTAACTGTGATCTGTCTAATCAGACTTGTACCCGCAGCTCTTATAATAAACCTACCTATATGGTCTGTTATACCTATGCCTCTGAGCATTTTCTACCACTATGACCAGACCAGTTATAAAAGGGAATATGGACCAGCTTATATCTTCTCTGAGCCTCTTTATTGATAACTTGTGATGTTTGGCCAGATTGACTGCTAGTATCGCTGCTCCTATGACTGAAACTATTCCCAGGGGCCATCCTATGTATGATGCACATATATAAGTAATTGCTATAAGCATAAGAATAATGATAGTAATGTATGCTGAGGATGAGGCTCCAGTTTTAGGAGGTACTGAGTATCTAGTCCTTAGCTCTCTTCTAAAGAGGACGGTAAATAAAATTATGTTTACCACTATAACAAGTAAAGAAGGTAGCCACATGGCGCTAATGTAGTGGGGTAAATCTATCCCTGTTTGCTCCGATATTATCAGGTTGATTGGATTGCTTACTGGGAGTCCGATAGAAGCGGTGTCCGCTATAAAAGTTGTTGCGAACATAAACGGTAGGGGATCTAAGGACAACCTGAGAACTAGTGTATATACTATCGGGGTCAACACTACAGCAGTAGTATCATTGGCAAGCAATGTTGAGATAGCTGCTCCTGTAATGCAGATCAGTATGAATAGCCTTAGAGTACTACCCTTGCTAATACTGGATGCTAATTGAGCCAAAAATCGATAGCTCCAGACTGGTCTGCCAGGGCAGCAATAGCCATCATACCCAGAAAGAAAAGGAATATGTTCCAAGATTCAACAACAGAGTTTAGCGCCTTTGCAGGAGAGATTAGTCTTAGAATTATCGCCAGCGCAGCTCCAATAAGTGCTGACAATCCTTCACTTATACCTTTGGGCCTTGTAAATACCAGCCCTACAGTTACTAATAAAATTGCTAGCGCAAGTACCTGTTGCATAGAGACATTATATTGCTACTATTGGCGACAAATCGCGCTTGATCTCTAAATAGTTCTCAGTTTATCTTGAAAATATATCTTCTCAAAAGTAGGAGGGTTTGTAGTGAGCTCTGAGACTTTCGCATATAAAGACAGTTCACTCCCAATCGATCAGCGAATAGATGATCTTTTATCCAGGATGAGCATCGATGAAAAGATTGCTCAGCTAGGCTGCATCTGGAGTACTGACCTAATACGAGAAGGGCGATTTGATCCTGATTATGCGATTAGTCAAATTCCAAATGGTATTGGACAAGTTACACGCATCGGCGCAGCTACCGGTCTTCGTCCTAATGAAAGTGCAAATCTTATGAACTCTATTCAGAAGGTTGTGATTGAGAGGACGAGATTAGGCATACCCGTCTTTATTCATGAGGAGTCCGTTGGAGGCTTTTGTCATAGGGATGCCACTGTCTTTCCCCAGGCTTTAGGGCTTGCTTGTTCTTGGAACCCTGAGCTAATAGAAAAAGTTGCTCAGGTGATTAGAGAGCAGATGTTGGCTGTGGGAGCCAGGCTAGCACTAGCTCCGGTGCTTGATGTGGCTAGAGATCCTCGTTGGGGAAGAGTTGAGGAAACTTATGGTGAAGACCCTGTTTTAGTAGGAACCATGGGGACAGCCTATATAAAGGGTCTACAAGGGGATGATCTTGCTCAAGGGGTTGCAGCCACAGGTAAGCACTTCCTGGCTTATTCTTTCTCACTGGGAGGAAGAAATTGGGGACCTGTCCATGTAGGTCCACGCGAACTTAGAGAGGTTTATGCCGAACCATTTGCAGCAGCGATAAGAGATGCTGGTTTATCAGTAATTATGAACTCATACGCTTCTGTTGATGGTTTACCCTGTGCCGGAAGTAAGTCTATCCTTACCGACCTTTTGCGCAAGGAGTTAGGGTTTAAAGGATCTGTAGTCGCTGACTACTTCTCCGTTGAGATGTTGCGATCTTTCCACAAGGTTGCTGCTGATAAGTCAGAAGCCGCCTGCATAGCTCTAAATGCCGGATTGGATATGGAGCTGCCTGCTTTGGATTGCTTCGGCGAACCCTTAAAGAAGGCTATCGAAGCCGGCAGCATCAACATTGAAGTGATAGATACTGCAGTTAGAAGAGTGCTTGAGCTTAAGTTCCGATTAGGCTTGTTCGAGAATCCATATGTTGATGCAGGGGTTACTAGCTCGAAGTTCCAGACACCAGAGCAGAGACAACTAGCTTATCAGGCCGCAGCAGAGTCGGTAGTGTTATTAAAGAACGATGGTGTGTTGCCGATATCAAAGGATGATGTGAAGTCAATAGCAGTCATAGGTCCCGCAGCGGACGATAAGAGGCTCCTACAAGGGGATTACCACTATCCAGCACACCTTGAGTCTTTGTTCGAGTCTCAATCAGATACGGAGTCCTTAGGGTTGCTATCAGAAGAGCCAGCACCCACTCCTGCTGGTCAACTTAATCTAGGAAACTTTGCTCCTGGTCCTTACTACACTCCGCACGTTACTCCACTACAGGCAATAAGAGATAAGCACCCCGATATCGACGTAATTTATGAAAAGGGTTGCGATATTCTGGGAGATGACAGATCTGGGTTTGCTGCTGCAGTTAATGCTGCCAGTAACGCTGATGTTTCTATAGTTTTTGTGGGTGGCAAGAGTGGATTGAAGAGACCAGCTACTTCCGGAGAGGCAAATGACGCAACATCCTTATCTTTGACAGGCGTGCAAGCCGATTTGGTCAGAGCTATAGCTGAAGCTGCTAAGAAACTGGTTGTAGTCGTAATAAGTGGCAGAGTTCATACGCTGGAAGATCTGGTTGATTCAACTAATGCCTTAATCTTCTGCGTGCCTCCTGGGGAGGAGGGGGGCAATGCTATAGTTGATGTGCTGTTTGGGAGTGTTTGCCCGAGCGGGAAACTTCCTGTCAGCTTCCCTCGTAGGGTGGGCCAAGTACCTGATTACTTTGGTCAAAGGAATGGTGGGGATAGGGCGATGTTCTTTGGAGATTACATAGACTCCACTGTAGATCCTCTGTTTCCATTTGGTTATGGCTTGTCCTATACACACTTTGAGTACAGCCAGCCAAATATCGAAGTTGGTGACACCACCAAGCCCACAGCCATTTCCTTTGAAATTAAGAATGTAGGGGAATATACGGGGAGCGAGGTTGTTCAGCTTTACTGTCAAGATGTTGTAGCTTCTGTTTCCCGTCCGACAAACATGTTACTAGGATTCACAAAAGTGAGATTGGATCCCGGTCAATCCAAGAAGTTAACATTTATAGTCCATCCCTCTAGATTAGCTTTTTATAACGAGGCCATGCAATTTGTTACTGAGCCTGGACAATATATCTTTCGCGTTGGATCCTCCTCGGTAGATATTAGACATGAACTTGACGTAACACTAACGGGAGAAGCTGCTTACTATAACCAGAGGGATGTAGTCGCCACTACCGTTGTCGTTGAATAGGTATCTGCCAGGCTCTACAGGTGGGATCTAACAAAGGAGATTTGTATGAACTTTATCTTGCGGTGGCTAATTACATCTGTTGCCCTACTTGTGGCGGTGTATGTGGTACCTGGTATAAGGGTTGCTGAGAATGCTTTTGTATCCATAGTGGTCATGGCTTTGGTTTTAGGTCTGATAAATGCATTTGTAAAACCCGTTCTTGAGTTCCTGTCTTGTGGGTTGATTATTTTGACTCTAGGCCTATTTCTGTTGGTCCTCAACGCATTGATGTTTTGGTTGGCTTCATTTGTGACTACAAACATATTAGATGTTGGCTTCTACGTGGATGGATTTTGGCCTGCTCTTTTAGGTTCAATAGTTGTTAGTCTAGTCAGCTTTGTATTGTCGATTGTTGTAGGGGATTAATAAATATAAATACAGGAGTGGCCGGCAACGGGTAAGCGTTGCCGGCCACTCCCTAAATGCTACTTGCTATTTACCGAAGCCCCAAGGAGTTATCACCCTGCCGCCATTAGCTTTCTGTCCCGTGCCCCAGAAAGGTGCAAAGTTGTACCCTCCTGAGAAAACCATGCCTGCTTCTTTGGTCCAGTAAGACATACCTCTTCCCTGGTCTCCGGTGTCGTTAATTGCAAAGGCGAAGTGTGTAGTAATTGTTTCTCCTCTTCTAAGTTCTTCCAATTTCTGCCAAAGCGGTGAGATGTCCTTCCAAGCTATGGCTATCTCGTATGTAGTTATTTTATTAGTTTCATCTCTTACTATCTTGATCTTACCGTCTGTACCACCTCTAGGGGATGCGTTCATCGGCCCAAGCGGAGGGTTGGTATCGGGATTGGTGGGATAGTAAGTTTGGTAGTTGGTACCTGGGGCCGTTTGCCGATATAGCTCCGGCATGTTCCCTTGAGCTAACGTAGCTATAAACAAGTGATCCATATCAGAAGCCAACGCCTTTTCGTATTCAGGATCTCCTACTAACAAGTCATCAGGCAGATTTTTCTTAATGGTATCGAAAGCCATCTGTATACTATCGGCATAGAATGCGAAAGCATATGGATCCTCATCGAATGGCTTGTTAGAGGATTGTTGCTGATCAGGTACTTGAGCTGCCAGATAAAAGTAATTCTTATCCCATGCAGTCCAAACCTTGTCCGAAGGAAGACCTCCATTGCCATCTGGGTCTATGGACACGGGCGTTATATCTTGCCAATCTGAGAGATCTCCATCTATGTTGATCCTGTGATAAGGAGCATATGCTACCTGTACTATTTGGTTGCCTGACTGCCGTGTCTGGTAACCACTATTTACATTTACTACTTCTGCCTCCCAAACTATGTTGTACTTGTTGTCGGTATTTGGTAGAGCCCTCTTTGCCTTAAACCTTAGTACCTTTACCTGCCCAGGTTGCATTACACCTGTACTGGCTCTATCCCTAATAAGTAGCCAATCGGAGGGCACTTGAATCTTTACCGAAGCTGCTACTTGATTGGGTGAAGCATTTTCAACTCTAACCTTAACGGTGGAGTTTCTTGAAATAGGCTTGGTAAATGATAGTGGATTGACTATGAGTGGATTATCTAGATTGAAGTGAGCCTTGCGTAATATGCTCTCTAGATGTTTGGGAGATTGCTCACTGACGATGTATATGGTCTGCCAAGGTTCTGCTGATATGGTTGCTACATTTGACCTGCCGTCGAATAGCGGCGTTCCTAAGTAGTCATAAATCTTCAGCCCTCTAGCGTTCGGGATCTCTATGGTACCACTGAAGTCTTGATCTAGGTAAATAGCTGCTGTAGCTTTACCATCATCATTTCTTCGGAACAAAAATCCCCAAGTTGACTTTGAATTAGGGAATAGCTCCTTAACGAGCTTGCTATCCTCCAGGAAGTGAGTCATGGCTGAGTAAGCTACTACTGCGGGCTTAGGGGTATTAGTTTCTGTATCGTATATGTTGTACTCTCCTCCTGAGTAGCCTGAACCGTATGATAGTGCAAACCAGAAGATGCGTATTGGCATATTACCTGCACCCAAGATGTGAAGGAGGTATGTAGGAGCAATAGTTCTAGCTACTTCGTAAGGACGCTCTTGCTCTGGCAAGTTAGGGAAATAAGATTCCGATGTTCCTAGCTCTGTCTGCCACAATCCAGCTCGGCCGTGTGTCCTGGACCAGAGCTTATCCATAGCTGCTTGGGTTTTGATTGCTGCTAGTTGGGCTGCGTCTGGTATTCCGTATGCATGGTTCACGGAGCCATCAATGTATCCACCGTAGTATCTATTGTTAAGACACCCCTTACAATAGACTACGTCTCTGTTGTAGGTTGTTGACCCTCCACCTATAAGATTTACATCAGGAAAATCTTTCTTGACTTTGTCCCATATCAGCTTAGTCATTATTCTATAATCTTGTGCATCACATGTAGTCCAAGTCCACCCATGTACCCCATGGCTCATTCCATAGCTCCCAATCCTTAACAAGGTCGTGCAAAGGAGCTATTGCGTGGTACACCATATTGGCATGTGCTTCCATATCCTTGGGACAATTAGCATGTCTAGGTAGGGGTTCACCATTTGGTCCTGGTCTAACGTTCCAAGGCATATTGTAATTTATATAGCCCAGAGGGTAGATGCCATGACTCATCCAGCTCAAGACTTCTTCCCGAGCTCGGCTTATTTCCCTGTCACCCCAGTAGACACCGGGTTCCGGGTTGACGATAGGTGGATCCACTGAGTTTATGCCTCTTGTCCACTTGACCCCGATTTTCTCTCCTATCTGCATCTGGATATTCATATCACCTTCAGATCTAAATCCCAGACCGAAGTGGGAGTAGTATCTCAAGCCATAGTGTGGGGGCCAAATGATGCCGAGCCCCATATCCTTCTGGGCCAATAATGTACCTTCTTCGTTTAGGACCTCTACTTGTACTCGATAGTAATTAGGTTGTTTTATTTTGCCCAATGGTACCTTGACCAACTTCTGTTCATTACCTTTTAGATCTATTTCGTAAGAGCCCTGAGATACTAAGTCGGTACCTCTTGCCAGTAGCTTCCAGTTCAATGTGAGAGTTATGGGGTTGGAAGACTTATTGATAACACCTAAGGCTATCTTAGGCTTTGCTGGGTTGCCAGGTCTTACTATGTACAGCCCTGTTGGATCATCATAGCCAAGCCTATTTATGATAGGTGGGAAAGTTACCTCTTCAGGATACAAGCTATCGCTAGGTATTACTTCTCTTGGCTGGGAGGGGCTGGACCATTCTAACTTTGCCATAGCTCCTCCACCTGCTTGGTAATATTCCATTATCAGATCGTACTTTTGCCCAGCTTGCAGTTGAATTGATGCTGACCACTCTGTAGGCGCTTGGTCAACCCACTTATCGATCAGGAGTTGCCCGTTAACCCATAGCCTTACACCGTCATCGGTAGTTGTGTAAAAGGTATACATTTCCGAGTACTTTGGCTCTATCTTTCCGTACCAGCGTGCTGAGAAGTCATATGGTGGTATGGAGGGGTCGGGTGGTCCAGAGCTCCAGTCGAAATCTATATTGGGATCTATCCTAGTAACTTTCAGGTCTGTGAGGTCTTTGTCTGCAAAGTATTGTGCATTTAGGCCGTGTTCTGCTGCATTAGCTCTGACTACATTGCTTTGTTTGGGTAATAGCATAAACGCGAATAGGGTTGCTAAGAGGACATGGATGAGTTTAGTTCTAAATAGCATTTAGACTACTCCTTCCTGCAATTCCTATGACTGCATTAGCCCAGTGAGGTTTATGGATTGGAGTATGTGCCTCTGAAGGAAGAAGAAAAGCACCAGAGGTGGTATCGCGGCTATGGCATCCGCTGCGATGGTCATATCAAGTGCTCCACCTCCACCGGGGCCACCTAAGAAGGTAAACAGTGCTACCATTATCGGCCACTTATCTTCAGCACCCGTAAGTACAAGAAATGGCCAGAAGAAGTCGTTCCATGACCCCATTATGGCTCCGATAGTCATCACGATTATCGCCGCCTTAGCCATAGGCAGTACTATCCATATAAGTGATTGAATGGAGTTGGCCCCATCTAGGTTTGCGGCATCTGTCAGATCCTTGGGTATGGCATCGAAGAAAAGCTTCATCATAAATATTCCGAATCCGTTCGTTGCTCCCGGAAGCCATATTGCCCAGTAGGTTTGAAGAAGTGATACATGAATAATCGGAACCTTAGCAACAGTTAGATACAGAGGTACTAACAACATTGCTCCTGGCACCATGATGGTGCTAAAGAACAAGAATAGAATCACGTTACCAAAAACAGGTCTAAGCTTGGAGAGAGAGTAGGCCGCTGTTACTGTATAACAAGCATGCCGGTTACCCAGCTGCCTGCAGCTATTATTAGTGTATTAGAGAAGTATTTGATGAAATTGGACTGTTGCCAGGCAGCTATGTAATTGTCCAAACTGAATTGCCTAGGAAACCATGTTGGAGGTATTTGCAAGAACTCTACAGGGCTTTTCATCGGGCCTGTAAATAACCAGTACAAGGGGAAAACCATAGTGAGAGAGAATACTACCAGGAATAAGAAAATGAGGTAGTATATAGCTTTGATTTTGGGATTTCTAAGTTCTACAGGCGATATTAGTGTTCTATTCCTACCCTCGCTGGAGCTGATCCTTCTCCATATTCGGGTTTGCGAAATAACTGCCATTCTACTCCCCCTTAAGATTCCTGCTTCTTGAAGAAGGTCATCCGCATGTACATGATCGAGAAGGCTGATAAGAATATAAATAGGATGACACCCAGAGCGCTTGCTTTACCGAATTCGTTGTATTGGAAAGCATATCTATAGAGTAAGAGCATTAGGGTCACACTGGCGTTATTTGGCCCGCCGTCTGTCAAAGCAAAAACCTCTGTAAAGATTTGCATGGTGCCTATGATCTGTCCTACCAGGAATAGCCACATAATGGGACGAATTTGAGGAATTGTTATATATATCACTCTCTGCAGTATGTTGGCTCCGTCTAACTCAGCAGCTTCATACAGATCCGATGGTACGGCATTCAACGCTGCGAGATAGTAAAGCATTGTGCCCCCCATACCACCCCATGTGGTCATGATAAGTATTGATGGATGACAGTTTTTTCAGATTCGAGCCAGTTAATAGGGTTAAGTCCTACCATATGTAAGATGGTATTAGCTAAGCCTCCTTCCGGCTGGTATATCCATCCCCATAGGAGAGCGGTAACTATTGGTGGAAGGACAGCTGGCAGATAAAACGCAGTTCGCAGGTAGGACTTCATAGGCATCTCATTCACAGCTATTGCGAATATAACGGGTATTATGTATGCAAATAGAGCTGCCAGTATCGTGTAGTAGAGGGTATTCCGCCAAGCAGTGAAGAACAAAGGATCAGTGATAACATCCCTGAAGTTTTGTAGCCCTACCCATCTGGGCTGAAAGCTAAGATCAACATGCTGGAAGCTAACAATAAAGGCTTGTAGTATTGGCCACCATAAGAACACTGCAAAGAGTACTAGCGCAGGCAATATGTAAAGGTATGCAACTACATTGCGCCTCACCCTGTAGGACAATACTCTGATCATAAATGAGCTTTGTAAGCCTTGCCTGGTAGCTACTTTCATTCTCGACTCCTGCACGTGTGTGGTATATAAGCTGGACAAGCTCCCTATGAGAGCTTGTCCAGCACACTAGTCTGGAAATCCTTTTGGGCTTTCATCAGCAAGGCTTCCATATCGACATTCTCTTTAGTTAGAGCGGCCTGCACTACTGGATCTAGAGTTGCATACATCTTCTGAGTTTCAATTGGAGGTTCGGATTTCACCGCAATACGCTTCATTCCCTCTGTATAGGGTGTATAGTTCTCATTTGGCACTGTAGCGTACTTCTCAATAAGAGCTTCCAGCTGTTTTTGTAGTTCTCCTTCAAATATTGGTGGTGAAGGGAAACCTATCGATCTATTCAGAGCCCTATCCTTCTTATAGCCCGCCTCTACATTTTCTGGATAGAAGTTGGTAAACAGAACCCAGTCTATAGCTGCCTTTATCTGCTCGGGGGAAGACTTCTTATTAAACATCCAGGCATATCCTCCCCCTAGCACGGCATTACCGCCACCTTGAGGAACTATACCTAGCCCAAAATCCTTTATATCTGCCTTGTACTTGGCTAGCTCGTCAGCCCCAGGTATACCACTTATCGCCATGGCAACCCTGCCCGTAGCTAGTAGTTGAGACTGCTTGCCCTGATCTCGTAGGGCTTGTGGAGTCATTGATTTGTCAACCCATTTCATGTCATGTAGTAGCTTTAGTATTTCTAAGCCTTTCCCCTTATCGTTGAAGGTTGCAGTCCATTTACCATTTATCTGCTGCTCGGGGGTAGCCCCCATAGTGTACATAAGGGTCGTGAAATACCAGCCACCTTGATTGTTTGTACTTAGGAAGCAGAATCCTGGGAGGCCAGTTTTCTCCACAATCTGCTTTGCATACTGCCTGAGCTCATCCCAGGTGGTAGGTGGTTTATCAGGATCCAAACCCGCCTTCTCAAAAATCTTGCGATTATACGCTAAGCTTAGGGCATACATGCTGACTGGTACCCCGTAAATATGCCCTTGTTTGTCCTTAAGGACAGTAAGTGCTTCTGGACGAAATTCGTTGAAATATTTCCATTGTTTGATGTAATCAGTTATATCTGCTGCCACACCTTGCTCTATGAATTTCTGAGGCTCTGTAAACCAAACAGCGAACCCATCCTCAACTTTATTTCCAGCTATCTTAGCTGCGAAAGCTTGAGGATCATAACCGCCGGCATGTGGAGTAATCTTCACATTAGGAAAGATTGCATTGTATTTCTTGATCAAGTCCATGTAAAAATCTCTATCTTGCTTGAGCCAGCCAGGGCCTGGACCATCTGTGACAGTTATGCTGACATTACCCTGCACGGGTATGAGTCCAAAGGGCAACGAGCTAGTGTTTCCTGTTGTAGCGGTGGCTACCGGCGAAGCCATTGGTGTAGGACTTGACATCGAGGTCGGTGCTGCGGTGGGAGTAGGACTTGGAGCAGGGGACTTGCCCCCCTACATTACTGGTAGGGGTACTCTGGGATGAACTCCCACAAGCTTCAAGCCACGCTCCACTAACAGCTGCCGCTAGGAGCGTCCCACCTAGCTTAAGGATCCGTCTTCTACTAATATTGTGATTCCAAGGCTCGTCTGACATGCAAATCCTCCTGCATTTATGTATTAGGTCTGAAGCCTAGATTTAGAACTTCAGGTATATAATTGGCATGCCACATGCCTTGAGTTAATAATATTGCAAAGTTTTTATCATGTCAATTATATAGATATGAATGTAATGGAATTGTGATATGATAATATATGGCAAATTAAGAAGGAAATGGGGACTTGAGAATCTCAAGCCCCCATTCTCCCGGAGGGGTAGGTGATAGTCTCTTTTAAGTTCTAGTGGTTAGTATCTTGATTATTGATAAGTATTACGCGTGCATTAATGCTATTTCCCTGAGATTTACCAACTACTTTTACTCTGTCTCCAACCTGTACAACAGCTTGTTTAATTCGTCCTGCTGTCACTATCTTGGTTCGTGGCTGGATGTTTACTTTCCATACCTTTCCAGCTTTCGTCTCAACATCTATGCTATCGCTTGTGACTGCCTTTACATTCCCTTGTATTACCCTGGGGATCAACACCCTAGGTTTGGAGGTGATTATCGGAAAGACCTTACCTGTACGTTCTATTCTTTGCTTAATCTTCTCAGCTCTTTCCTGTGAAATTGCTCCATCCTTGACCGCTTGATCGATGACCTGCTCTTTGGCCTGTATGAGTGCTTTCTCTACATCTGCAGGAGATTTGCCAAGTAGTTGTGCTACTTTGTCTATGAATATGTCGTAGTAGTTCTTCTTCTGATCAGCTTGTGCCCTTGCGATACTCATTCCCGCCAAGAGAGTTACGGCTGCTAATGCAACCAACAGGTAGCTGATTCTCCTTCTCATGAGCTACTCCATGCGACTTCAAATACCAATTTCCGCGTAATATTTTGCTCTTGTAGTTTCAATTGAAGGTAAGACTAAGATAAGAAAATGATAAGAAAACTACTTCTTAGCTGGCAGTTTGACTTCGAATATTGAACCTTTGCCTATTTCGGAGACAACACTTATTGAACCGCAGTGTTGCTCTACTATCCATTTGGCTATTGATAGTCCTAGTCCTGTTCCGTCGGAGCTTCTGGATGTATCTGCTCTGTAAAACCTCTCGAAGATATGGGGAAGATGTTCCTGAGATATACCTATACCGGTATCTGCCACTCTTATAACAGCTTGAGAATCATCCTTCTCGACTTCGACTTGAATGGAATCCTGGGACCTCGTATATTTTATGGCATTATCCAGAAGTATCAGGACCAACTGCTTCAGCGCATCTTTGTCTCCTACTACCTCGACATCGGATATCTTGTCTATCCGTAGCTGCCGGTCCGTAGCTCTATGCTCCATCTCTCGGACAGCGGACTCCACAACTGGTTGTACTTTTACAGGTTCCTGTTTGAGCCTAAAGCCCGCATCGGCCCTAGCTAAGGTCAAAAGGTCCGATACAAGCCTTCGCATCCTGTCAGCTTCTTCATATATTTGCTCTAGGGATTCTTGTCTATCTTCCGGGCTCATATTTGATACTTTCAGTAGAAGGCCGGCATTTCCAAGTATTGTTGTGAGTGGTGTCCTGAGCTCATGGGACGCGTCTGCTACAAATCTTCTCTCAGCATCCAGTGTTTCTCTCAGTTGCCTATCAGATCTTTCGAGGCGCTCCAGCATAGTGTTAAAGGTTGATGCTAATTTGCCAACTTCGTCTAGGTTGGGAGAAGTCTTCACTCTTTGTGAGAGATCTCCAGACCTCCCCACCCGTTCTGCAGTTCGTATCAGCTCCTTTAGGGGAAAGAGTGATCTATTGGCTACATAGAATGTAGCTAGTATTGAGGCTGTCATAGCTAGAGTGAAGCCTACTATCGCGAATAATCTGAGCCTTGCCAATGTCTGCTCGATGAGCTGCAGGCTTCTTGCTACCTGTAGAACTCCTATTACCCTGTCTCTGAGTAATATAGGGCTACTGTATACCTCTAGCTCTTCGTCTCCTACTTTTATACGCTCGAAAGTACTATTGCCTAGAGATACCTGTTGAAGTGTGTCCTGATCCAAAGGAATATTATTCCCGTTCGGTGTAGAGGTAGTTACTATAACCTGACCGTCGAGAGTACTTATTTGAACCACTGTATCGGAAGATGCAAAGGATTCTGGAGGTGGAATCTCTATAACCTGCTTTGGTCTTAGTGCTCCAAAAACTACGTACTGCCGAATGGCTCCATTGACTTGTTGGGCTCTATCTACTAATGAACTCTGCACATCATGCATAAGGTTTCTGGCTGCTAGCTCATACAAGGCGCCAGTAAATGCCAGGAGTATCACTCCAACTACTATGCACTCTAGTGCTACTAATCTCCATCTAAGGCTCTTAGGAAAAAGTCCCAGGGGANTCATTTCTCGTTGGACTCCCTAAGAACGTATCCTACGCCCCTTAAAGTATGAATGAGTCGAGACTCTCCTTCTGCTTCCAGTTTGTCTCTTAGGTATCCTACGTAAACTGCTACTACGTGCGATTCAACTTCCATATCGAAGCCCCACACAATCTGCAAAAGCTGATCTCTGGTTAGCACCTGCCTGGGATGCTGCATAAAGGCAACCAATAGATCAAATTCCTTAGCTGTTAGATCTATTACTCTTTGACCTCTTTTGACCTCTCGGGTACCCAGGTCGACCGAAAGGTCGGCGAATCGCAGCACTTTTCTCGAGTCTGGTGAAGCTCGTCTCAGGAGAGCCTTCACTCGGGCGATTAGTTCCTCATGTGCGAAGGGTTTTACAAGATAATCATCTGCCCCTGCCTCCAGCCCCTGCACTCGGTCCGATACTTCGTCCTTTGCCGTGAGCATTAGTATTGGTATATTGTCTGCTGAGCGGAGTCTTTTGCATACCTCTATGCCATCCATATCTGGCATTAACCAGTCAAGAATCACAAGGTCTGGAACACTAGATAAGGCTACCTGTAGACCTTCTTGTCCATTGTGTGCAGTTTTGACTTCGTATCCAGCGTAGGATAGCGCTCTCCTTAGAAAGCTTGTTATATTCTTGTCATCATCTATTACAAGAATTAGAGGTCTTTCCAACGTGGGGCTCTCCTAACTTGTAATACCGTATACTCGACATATTATATACTGCAGAGAGCAGAGTTAAGTCTCAAAGGGTATAGTTCTATATAGTGCTCTTAAGCATAAGCGAGGTTAGTTCTTGAGATCTATACGCTTTTTGATTATTGGTGCTTTACTTTTCTTATCCGCATGTGGCGGTTCTGAGGAGACATCGCCTACTACTCCTCGATCTGAGGTCTCTCCCGTAATTACTGTTACGGTTTCCAAGGCCACTTCCACAGTAAATCCAATGGATGGTGCTGTAAACCCGACTCCAACAGCATCTCCTAGGAGCTCGACATCCACACCCACCAGGGAAAGCTTATCTGTAACTTCTAATCCTCAGATAAACGAGATAGTTAGATCTGTTTCTGAGATCAGGGGATTGAGTCCTCTAGCTCCTATAAGCCTAGATTATATGACCAGGGAACAGCTAAGAGAGAAGCTAGAAAAAGATATAAATAAGGACTACCCGACTTCAGAAGCGGAAGCTGATGAAAGGGTTCTTAAGGAGTTTGGCTTGATATCTGGTGATATAGATTTACATAAGTTGTATTTGGATTTATATACAGAACAAATAGGTGGATTCTATGATCCAGAGACTAAGGAATTATACGTGGTTAGCGAGGGCAACAAACTAGATGCTCTTGAGGAGCTGATATACGCTCATGAAGTGACGCATGCTCTCCAGGATCAACATTTTCATCTTAATCCTCTNCTCAAGAAATATGAGGACAAAGATGACGATGCATACTTGGCTGTGACCTCACTAGTAGAAGGTGATGCTCGTACCGTCGAGCGAGAGTACCTGATGAGNCATCCTACTCTGATAGGGCGCATACAGGATGAAATAACACAATCTGATATAAGCTCGGAAAAGCTTAGTTCAGCGCCTCCTATAATTTCTGAAACGTTGCTTTTCCCGTATGAGGCAGGAGCTACGTTTGTAGCGGTCCTGATGAGGGAGGGAGGTCTGGCAGCTGTTAATAAGGCTTTCAAAGATCCTCCCACCAGCACTGAACAGATTATTCATCCGGAGAGATATATAAATCGTGATAATCCCACCCTGGTAGATTTACCTGACTTGTCTCAGTCCCTGGGCAAAGGCTGGAAGAAGTTAGAAGAAAATTTGTTTGGGGAGTTTCAGACTAGAGTATTGCTTGATGGTCAGATTGATGATCTGACCGCGCGGAAAGCAGCTGCTGGTTGGGATGGTGATGAGTTTGCTCTATGGACGAATGGCGATCAGGAAGTCCTGGTTTGGAAGAGTGTATGGGATAGTGAGAGTGACGCTAAGGAATTTGTCTCTGCCATGATCTCATATGATGAATCTAGATTTAATGCTAGATATCAACAGTCAGGGGCCAGCTATGTTCTTGAGACTCGCGATAAGACTGTTGTTATATCCCAAGAAGGTACATGGGTAAACTACGTCATAGCACCCAATTTAGATAAGGCCCAGAGGGTTCTTGCTAAGCTTGAGGGAGATATCAGTATCAATTACATAGGGTTGGGGAATAGACTGTCTATTCCCCAACCCTAATAAGAGCAGTTCCCCAAAAAGTTTTACCTTCTTGTGTGTATCCAAGGATTGTTATCTCTACCTTTCCTGTATACTCAGCTGATGCGTTAACTAAGTCGCCCATTCTAAAAGGTACTAGAATGGCATTCCCTTTGCTTATGACTTTTCCAAACCTACTATTCTTGGGAGATAAGTCATTGCCGTCTACTAATAAATGGATGCTATTTGCCGCAACAACATCGCCTTGTATGTCAGTTGGAAACCTTATAAGTGCTCTAAGCGTGTTATGTTTCTCGTTTGTATGGGTGATCCTGTTTGGATAGAGGTCCAATTTAACCTTGATGGGTTCATCAGTGCTTAGTGGTTTCCAGCTAGGTTTTGCCATACCACAGCCTAGATAGAAGCTGGTGTGCGGAGGCTGGTTATATCCAACATTCTGCCATGCAATACCAAGTCTATAAATCGGATCCTGCATGAGGGTGACAAATCGATACTCGGTTGGGTAAGGAGTAGTGTAGATCCTAAGCGCACTGCTATCTTCAGTTCTCCATATAACTTCTTCTCGCCAGTCTCCCAATATATCTGCCTGTAGGCTAGGGTTACCCTTGGTACCGTTGTTGGAGTAAGTGCCGTGAGCCGTTAGTAGGTTAACCATCTTCTCGTGCTCATAATCCCACTTACCAATAGTACCAACCCCTACATATTGTTCCTGAGACCAATTGTGGTCCAGAATCTCTCTTGTCAGGTCCCCATCCCACCATATAGCAAAGTTTGCCGGCGGTATGTTGTCTGATATCTTATCTCCCTTAGCTGTATGTAATCCCCCTGTAGGGCTGTTCCATTCTCCCTTAACAGCCCAAGCTTCATACCCTGTGTATCTAGGATCTATATCTGCCGCGAGACCTCTACCTGTATCTATGCCTGTCCTAACTCCCCATAAGATCTCCCCAGTGGCAGCATCATGCATTTCGTAGCCGTATGGACTATTAGCGTTCTCATGAACCTGAAAGACTTCTAAACCAGGCCTCTGGGGATCTAAGTCGCCAAGATGCATAGCATCTCCATGCCCTAGTCCTGTTGAGTACATGGGACTTCCATCATCATCTATAGCCATCGAGCCATAAATTATCTCATCTCGGCCATCGTTATCTACATCACCAACACTAAGTTGGTGATTACCTTGCCCAGCGTAAGATTCATATCCAGGGGTCGCGCTGTCAAACTTCCAGAGTTTGGTGATCTTATTATCTCGCCAGTTGTAGGCCACTAACACTGTACGTGTATAGTAGCCTCGAGCCATAATGAAACTTGGATTTTGACCGTCAAGATATGCTACTCCAGCAAGAAATCTGTCTACTCTGTTGCCATAACAATCACCCCAATCACACACGTTCCCTCTGGGTGGATCATAGTTTGTGGTAGCAAGGGCTCTACCAGTGAGACCATCGAATACGGTTAAGTATTCCGGCCCTTCTAATATTCGCCCTTCGCTGTTTCTATAGTCAGCATTAGGATCACCGATGACTCTTCCTGTGCCATCGATAGTACCATCGGCAGTCTTTGCTACCACCTCTGCTTTACCATCTCCGTCGAAGTCGTAAACCAAGAACTGCGTATAATGAGCTCCAGCCCTAATGTTCTTGCCTAGATTTATTCTCCAAAGAAGGCTGCCGTCGAGCTCATATGCATCCAACAAGACCTCACCGGTATAGCCGGCTTGAGAATTGTCTTTTGAGTTTGACGGATCCCGTTTCAATACGATCTCGTAGTCTCCATCACCATCTAGATCCCCAACGCTAGCATCGTTAGCGCTATATGTATATTCAACCCCGTCTGGTGTGATTCCACCTTGCGGCTTGTGAAGGGGAACATCTAGATAATTCTTTTCCCATACAGTAGTGCTTTCTATTTTGCCCCATATATGTCCCCGAACGATTGGCTTCACGGTATATACTGCTTCGGTATCGCCAGACCTATCTAAATAATTTGTTCGGTCTCTGATTGGTGACTTATTTATTTTGTGCCCATTTCTATAAACATCAAATGCTATATTTGGAGGATCCGATGCAAGTAGTCTCCAACTAACTAAGATGCCGTTATCAGTATGTACTGCTATTGGAGCACGGCTAATTTTCTCCATACGCCTAATTGGGGTTTTGGTTATAGGCGTTTTCAGGGTTTCAGATGGTAGTGATAGTCCACCAATCCCAACTGCACGTACTTGATAGTAATAGTTTATGGTAGGGTTTAAGTTGTCTCGGTATTGAGCCTCACTTGTAGCTCCTATTCGCTCGAAGGGGCCAGTAGGATTCTTAGATCTATAGACATAGTATAAGATTGCATCATCCACAGGTTTCCAAGAAAATTCTAGAGCGTCTCTTGTAGCTGTATCTAATTCGATCCCTTGTGGGGTCCTGGGAGCCGGGTGTGATTCATCCCACATATTTATTGTTAGTACGTTACTCTTTGCGGACTCTATTCCCCTGCTATTTACCTGAGTAACGGCATATCTATAGGAAAGCCCTAACTCCACAGTCGTGTCGACATATGAGGATTTGGTTGTACTTCCGATCCTTTCAAACTCATCATTGCCCTCGGCTCGGTATATGTTATAGTTGATAGCCTCTTCAACAGGATTCCANGAGATAGTTACAGANGGATCTGGTATTAAGACTCTATCTTCCAGCCTTAGACCTGTAGGGTAGGGGATTGCTATAACGATTACTCCATTTACTCTACCATCTCTACCAAAGCCTATAGTTAGTTGCGTATCTGTTACTCTGGTCACAGTCGTTAGCTCTCNGAAGCTACCGCTGCGACTAGAGATAGTGCCTACGTTCTGTCCTTCTAGCATCACTGANGTATTGTTTGAGGCAATTGCATCTCCTGCGATGATAGTTACCTGATAGTCTCCATTGGGCACATCTAGCAGAAAGTTGTAATTTGATCCATTAGTAAAGTCGCGACGTACAGGGTCTAGTGTCCCTCTATCTCGACAACTTGTTTCTCTATCTAAACCATAACCTCTAGCAGTATCGTAGAGCATAGTGTTCGAAACCTGTATATACCCTTCGGCTACAGGGCTATTATCACAGCCGAAATCAAACATCCAATTTTGGGTTGATGTGGAGGCTGCATGAGTAATTCGTATCGGGAGTATAGCTATTAGAAACAATGTAATTACAAGAGTGCGACTATACATTGGAGACCTCTCCTAGGAAGAAGTGAAATCGGGGTGGCGAATCTTTATCTGATGATTCACCACCCCGATTGGGAGGGAAACTACTTCTTGATCAAGCCTGCTTCAGCTGCTGCTTGATTGGCCATCTCGGTCCATTGATCTAATCCCATAGACTTAACTTGATTGACGTAATTGGGCCAATCTGAGAATGGCCTTTGTCCTGTTGCGAACTTGAGTTCAGATTCGGCCATTGTTCGCGTAAGGTCTGCAGATATCTCAGGCGGGGCTGGAGGAATTATGGCCTGGTTAGTGGTATCGAGCTTGGGTAGTTTGAGTGCTCTTTGGTAAACACTCCATACGGATATGGTTTGCCCGTTAGCTGCCTTGTAAGTGTTATCATATCTAGCTCTCAACTCTTCTTCCGTACCTTTGTAGGCATAAGCTCTGAGCTGCGTTAGCACCAAATTTTCAGGATCAAGATAGGATTTGGGTCCGGGAACTATGTGCCCCTGGCTGTCGCGTTTCCAGTTTACCCCTTCCTGACCAAAGGCAGTAAGGTAGTAACCGTCTGTGTTAATCCATTCAAGCAACCGAGCAATAGCTTCTCCTTTGCCTGCATCTGCCGCCTTTTTGGACATTACATACATATTTCCTAGCCTAGAGTATGTTCCTGCTGCGCTGTCTCCATTAGGACCAACTGGAGGGTCAATGATTACCATCTTACCTTTTGGATTTGCCCGAGCGAATTCTTGATATCCTTGCCGACAGAATATTGCGCACCAATCTCCAGCAAATATGCCTACTTTACCGGTTTTCCATTTATTAGCGTAGTCTTGCCCTTGCTGAGTCTTCCAATCTGGGTCCAGTACCCCTTCATTAACCATTTTGTTAATAAATTCGAGTGCTTGTCGTCTTTGGTCGCTGATCCTCATCGGGACCACTTGGTCCCTTTCAAATTTCCAGTCGAGTTGAGAGCCAAAAGCAGCGAAGAAAGGATCAAAACCGGAGATTTGGCCGTTATCGTCAATAAAGGCTGTGTAACCGTAGGTGTCTTTCTTACCATTCCCGTCCGGGTCCTTTTCTGTAAATGCCTTCATTACCTCCAGGTACTCATCTATTGTCTTGGGAGGTTTGAGCCCTAATTTGTCCAACCAGTCTTGTCTAATTATTACAATGCCTTTGTAAGGATAAGCATTCTTCGTTACCAGTCCATAATGTTTGCCATCAAACGTTCCGTACTTAGCTAGTTCATTTACATCTCTATCTTTTACAAAGTTGGGCATGTACTTGAGGTAAGGGGACCAATCGGCAACTAATCCCTGTTGTACTAGCTGTTGAAGTGTGTTACGGTCTGTTGTGAATAGATCAGGTAAATCATTAGCGCCAGCCCTTGTTTGCAGGGTCGGTGTGTACTGGCTGGGATCTGTAATCCAGCTTATCTTGACATCTATGTTAGTAGCCTTCTTAACGGCATCATACCAGAACCAGTTCTTAGGTGGGGGGCCACTTCGGTGGATCCAACAGTTGCATAAATCTCAATGGAGACAGGCTTGTCCGACCAGAGTTTGCCATGTTGCTGTGAAGATTCCTGTCCATTGTTTGCTTGCGTAGGGCTAGCGCTTGGGGTGTTCTGCTGACTACTAGGAGAAGGACTAGCCCCTGAAGGACTGGGAGATGGACTATTAGCTGCAGTAGTAGGGGTACTTCCCGTATTCGAGGCTCCACATGAGGTTATCAAGAGAGATAGAGTTATAAGAAGTAGACTGAATATATAATATATTTTGTGTTTGGATAGTTTATGCATTTGCCTTACTCCTCCTACTTTACTGGGAATGTTTATTCCTTGATGGATCCTAGGAGCACTCCTGCCGTGAAATGTCGCTGCAGAAATGGGTACACGATAAGTACTGGTATCGTACTTATTACAACTGCAGCCATTCTTAGGGATTCCGTGGGCATGGTTTCGTGCTCTACAGGAACATAGTTTGTTAGGTTGCCAGCGGCTAGGATTTCCCGCAAAACTACCTGCAGTGGTTGCTTATCAGCACTGCGGATATATAGGATTGCGTCGAAGAATGAATTCCAATGCCCTACTGCATAGAATAACCCTATAGTTGCTAATATCGGCTTAGATAGAGGCAGTATTATGTGCCACAGAACTTGGAAGTCGGATGCGCCATCGATCTTAGCAGCTTCTTCAAGCTCATCGGGTATATTTTGGAAGAAGGCCTTCATTATCAGTACATTGAACCCGCTTATTAGGCCGGGAAGTATCAGTGCTAAGTAGCTATCTATTAGTCCCAAGTTTCTAACAACTATGTATGTAGGTACCAATCCCCCATTGAATAGTAACGTGAAGAGAATAAACAAAAGGATTGGATTCCTAAGCCTGAAATTTTTCTTGGATAGAGGATAAGCCATCATGGTCGTGAAAATGAGATTTAGCAGGGTGCCAAATACAGTAATGAACACGCTAACCTGGAATGCCCTTGGTAAACGCCAAGAGCTTAGTAGCTGCTTATAGGCCTCGAAGGTTATCTCCGAAGGATGAGGGAGCAGGGTGCCCCCTGTTCTAGCCCAAACCTCAAAGGGAGTGATAGAGATCATAAGGACGTACCATATGGGCACTATCACCACTATGGCACTTAGTGTTAGGAGCAAGTAGACTCCAGCGTCCCATAATTTTTCGCTCCTGCCCATGCTTCTATAGAGTGCCATTCTTAATCCTCCTGCTCTACCATATGCCAGACCCTGTGTACTTCTTGGATAGCCAGTTAGTACCAAATATGAGTATGAATCCCACGACTCCCTTGAATAATCCCACAGCAGCAGCTACTGAATACTGGAACCCAACAATACCTTGTCTATAAACCCAAGTGTCGATGATATCTCCTACTGAATAGACGGATGGGCTATAGAAAATGAATATCTGCTCAAAACCTGCATTCAGCAGGTTGCCAATATTCAGCAGGGCAACAAGCACTACAACGGGCATAATTCCTGGTATCGTCACGTACCAGATCCTTTGAAGTCTGCTAGCTCCATCGACGGCTGCGGCTTCATACAGATGAGGAGATATACCTGTAAGTGCCGCTAGGAATATGATGGCTCCCCAGCCTATATCTTTCCATATATCAGAGGCTACTATGACCGTTCTAAACCACTGAGGGCTAGCTATAAAATCAACGGGGTTCATTCCCAATGCTACTAGAGCTTTGTTCACCAGTCCTCCAGATGGGGAAAGCACAGCTTGCGCTATACCGTAAACAACAACCCAGGAAAGAAAGTGCGGCAAATAAGTTACGGTTTGTACTGTCCTCTTGAACCAAGTTATTCTTGCTTCGTTTAATAACAGAGCCATGATTATGGCCGCTGGTAATCCAAATACCAGCTTATATATGCTTATCAAGATAGTATTAGTGAGGATATTGAAGAAGTAAGTGCTCTCGAAGATAGTTTTGAAGTGCTTGTACCAGGGGTTTGCCCAGGGACTCCCCAATATGCCTTCTTGTATGTGATAGTCTTTGAACGCAATGATTGCTCCGTACATGGGTCCATACCGAAAGATTAGAAAATAAAGAATTCCCGGTAGGACCATGATATAGAGCATATAATTTTTTCTAAGCTCAGTAGTGAGAGCTTTTAAGCTGGCTCTGACCGCACCGCGCAGTATAGGTTTGGTTTGAGTTTGAACTTTTGCCTGCATTGCTTCTCCTGCACCTAGGAATCAGCAATATTATATATAATATAGCTAAGATGTCAACTAGTTAGAGGCCTAAAATTTAGTCGATTTCTCTATATCTATTTGGAGAAGCAGTGCAGTTAGTTAGGTTTACCCCTCCCTCTTGCCTATGTGCTGCATGTAGGCTTCCAGGGCTTGCTGGTTGTGAATTTTAGCTATGTTTTCTATTTGATCATAGTCTTTAGACTTCATAGCCTCAAGAAGCTGGTGATGTTCCTGTTGCGACTGCCCCATTCGATGGTACATCGTACCTTGGAAGAAGAAACATCTTATTCTGTCCCATCTATCTAGCATCCTTATAGTCATCTCTTGCAATGTCGGCATATCGGTGATTTTTACTATTGCAGTATGGAATTCTTTGTTGAGGGCCGACCATTCATCCTCTGCCTGCCTAGCTACTGCATGATCCATTTTCGATACTATGGCCTCAAGCTCTGCTATATCTTCTGGTTGCATTCTCTGCGCAGCAACTCTAGCAGCAACAGTCTCCAGTCCTTCCAAGATAGTGAAGGTCTCTCGCACTGAGTCTGGAGTTATTGGAGTTACGACCGACCCGGAATGTGCTACATTGTGCACTAGCCCTTCAGATTGCAACATGTGTAGAGCTTCCCTGACAGGTATGGGGCTGACACCAAGCTCTCGTGCTATATCTTCTATAATCAGCCTTTGCCCTGGTCTGAGCTTACAATGCATTATGGCTTCTCGTAGGGTTGAGTAAACGTATGCTTGTTTTGTCTGTGGTTTACCCACTGGCGTAAAAGTGCTCATGTTCCCTCTCGTACTCATCATCTTATTCCTAACATTTTTCTAACACAACTTGTGTATATTATATATAATGTGACTATACTCATCAGTATAGCCTAATATTACACTTCCCATGGAGGCAAAGTGTCAGAACATATTATAGGCATAATCCTAAATGGTGTAACTGGCCGTATGGGTGCAAGGCAGCACCTGGAACGTTCAATTGTAGCCATTATGAAAGATGGCGGTATCTTGCTTCCCTCTGGTAACAGGATTGTTATTGACCCTTTGCTGGTTGGTCGTAATCCGAATAAGCTTCGACAGTTGGCAGAAACGTATGGAATACCGAAATGGACTACCGACCTTGACTGCGCGCTGTCGGACCCTAATTACCAGATCTATTTTGACTCACAGACNACCGCGCTTAGAGTTCCAGCACTGACTAAGGCTATAAACGCCGGAAAGCATGTGTATTGCGAGAAACCGGTAGCTCTAGATTTATCCTCGGCTTTGGAGTTAGCCAAGTTGGCACGGATCAGAGGGGTCAAGAACGGAGTTGTGCAGGACAAGTTGTTCCTGCCAGGTTTCAGAAAGCTGCGAAGAGTNATCGACTCCGNGGAGCTGGGTAGACTTCTGGCCGTGCGAGCCGANTTTGGATACTGGGTTTTCGAAAGAGGGGATGAAGGTGGACTTCAGCGTCCTTCATGGAATTACAGGAGGGAGGACGGCGGCGGTATTATCTTAGACATGTTCTGTCACTGGAGATACCTTCTGGATAATCTCTTTGGGAATGTTANCTCAGTATGCTGTATCGGAGCTATACATATCCCAGAGAGATACGACGAGTTCGACAGGAAGTATCCATGTACAGCTGAAGATGCTGCCTATGCGCTCTTCCAGCTGGAGGGGAACGTGATAGCGCAGTTTAACTCTTCTTGGGCTACTAGGGTTCGCAGGGAAGATCTCTTCGTACTACAGGTGGATGGGACAGATGGCAGCGCTGTATCTACGTTGCGAGACTGCTGGGTACAGCCTTCCTCTGCTACTCCTAGAGCAATATGGGATCCCGATTCTCCACATAGAGAAGATTACTTCTCAGGTTGGTTGCTGCTTCCAGACAGGGCGAAACCCGACAATGCCTTTAGATTACAGTGGGAGATGTTTATTAAGCATGTAGTTGCTGATACTCCTTTCCCCTGGGATCTGTTGGAAGGTGCTAAGGGTGTACAGTTGGCAGAGCTCGCTATGCTTTCGTGGCGAGAACGTAGATGGGTCGATGTGCCACCGCTTAACGAATTTTAGCCGGAGGGGTTAGATTGCAGATTAAATTACCTGGTAAAGATCGTACAGTCTACATGTACACGCTTGAAGGCAGGGATCAGGTAAATGCCTCACTTTCATCTAATGTCCCTTCCTCTCGAGTCGCATTTGCTGCAGTGCACGTAGTAGCTGATCCTCTAGCGGACATTGATCCTTCATCGGGAGGAGCAATAGACTGGGATGCAACGCTAGCTTATAGACGGTATCTATGGTCTCTGGGAATGGGTGTGGCTGAGGCAATGGATACAGCTCAGAGGGGAATGGGACTTAGCTGGGAATCTGCCAGAGAACTAATCGTCAGGACTGGAGGTGAGGTTAGAGGACCCGAAGACAAGTTTGCATACGGTATCAGTACCGACCATCTAGATGATGAGCATCCTTACTCTCGCGAGGATATTCTAGATGCTTATCTTTACCAGTATGAATCTGTGCAACCTGTGGTTGGTACACCTGTTGTAATGGCTAGTCGTGCTCTTGCTCGTACTGCTGAGTCATCAGATGATTATCTATGGGTTTATAGTAGGTTGCTGGATCAGATTGATAAGCCTGTTATCCTGCATTGGCTTGGAGAACCATTTGATCCCGCCCTTAGATGTTATTGGGGCAGTTCGGATACTGTACGTGCAATGGAGTCCTGCCTGACCCTTATAGAGAGCTATCAAGAGAAGATTGATGGCATAAAGTTATCTCTACTTGATAAAGACCTTGAAGTGGAGATGAGGAGTAGGCTTCCGGAAGGGGTCAAACTCTATACCGGAGACGATTTCAACTATCCTGAGCTGATTCTGGGAGATGATAAAGGCTACAGCCACGCATTGCTAGGCATATTCGACCCTATTGCCCCAGTCGCGGTACGCGCACTCGCAGCCCTCGATGCTGGAAACAGGCAAGCTTTTCTTGACACTATATCCCCTACTCTCCCCCTGGCTAGGCATATCTTTCGTCCACCCACTATGTACTATAAGACTGGTGTAGTCTTCTTAGCTTACCTGAATGGACACCAATCGCACTTTCGTATGTTAGGTGGACAGGAGTCTATGCGCTCGGTCATCTACCTGGCTGACTTGTTCGTGCTGGCAGATAAGGCCGGAATTCTGATAGATCCTGAATTGGCCGCAAGCAGGATGCAGCTCTTCTTACAGATTTGTGGGATAGGGTAATACAGATGTGCAAGGTAGACATATCCAAGTTAAGCTTCAATCATATGACTGCTAAGAAATATGATTTGTATTCGTTGGTAGATGCGTGTAGTCATTTAGGTATCAGGTACGTGGGTATGTGGCGCCATAAGATTGCGGAGGTAGGGCTCGAGCAGGCTGCTAACCTACTTAGGACTTATGGTATAAGAGCCTCAAGCCTGTGTAGAGGAGGTATGTTTCCAGCCAGGAACGAAAAAGAGTTCGCAGACCATATAGATGACAACAAGAGGGCTATAGAAGAAGCTGCTTATATTGATGCTGAAGTGCTGGTGCTGGTATGTGGTCCCGCTGCAGATAAAGACTTGAGCAAGGCTAGATATATGGTTGAGAAGGGAATAGATACCCTGCTGCCATATGCCAGATCTTGCGGCATAAGGCTAGGTATAGAGCCCATGCATCCTGTTTTTGCTTCAGATAGGTCCGTGATTGTGACAGTGGAACAGGCCAATGACCTGATTGATAAGTTTAATGATGAGTATCTTGGCTTAGTGTTGGATACTTTCCATATATGGTGGGATCCAAAGATTGATGAGCAAATAAGACGAGCTGCTGGGAGGATATTAGGATTTCATGTTAATGACTACCCCCGGGTAGTTGACCGCTCACCTCTGGTGGCTCGCGAGATGATGGGGAAAGGGGTTATAGATATAAGGAGTATACGCATTGCCGTAGAGTCCGCCGGATATAACGGCCCTATAGAGGTAGAGATTTTCAATGACCAGCTTTGGAACATGCCTCTGTCAGAGCTCTTGTCCTATACCAAAGAGTCTTTCCTGCAGTATGTCTGATGTCTCCTAGTTAGTAGATGTCTATTGTCTAAGTGTCTGTTTGTCTGTTTTGTAATACAATTTACTTGAAATAATATGTCGCAGGCTTATGCTTTATCGAGAGAAGCGTTATGAGGATATTGCGTGTCATAACCCTAGAGAGACTCAAGCTTATTACTGTTGCTGCTCCGACTGTGTTCGTGGTCGTAGTCCTTGCGCTCTACGAATTTTTGTCCCTCTCAAACTACGCTGTTTGGGCTGTAGATGTTGGAGTGGTTATTCTTACTTTTATCGCCGCGCTTATATTCTCTGAGGTGGTATTTGGTATTGTGTCACGATTGCAAGCTGGCTTGGCCCAGCAGAATAAGGAGCTTTTGGCTCTTCATCAAGCTGGGCTTGATATTGCTGGAGAGCTTAATCTTGAGTCCGTGCTTCAGAAGATAGTCGATCAGGCTAGAGAGCTGGTGGGTGCAAGGTATGGTGCTTTGCTTACCGTAAATGAATCTGGGTTAGTTGACACATACATAACCTCTGGTTTTAGTCCTGGTGATGTAAAGGCTTCTGATTTAGGCGCGTTTACTTCATATACTTCTGACCATAAGCCGATCAGGGTATCAGGTAAAGAGGTCGTAGCTCATATACTCAGTTTACCCTCCGATCAGGCAGCTCATTCTCTGCTTACTGTTCCCATATTGTCAGGAGAGAAAGTGCTTGGCAACTTATTTGTTGCTGGGAAAGAGAGTGCTCGAGAGTTTACCGAGGAGGATGAGGAAACACTCGCACGGTTTGCTACCCAAGCAGCTTTAGCCATTGAGAATGCTCGTCTGCATGAACAGGTAAAAGCTTTGGCTATTGCTGAAGAAAGGGAGCGTATAGCTAGAGAGATGCACGATAGCCTTGCTCAAGTACTTACATACGTCACCACTAAGGGACATGCTACCCAAATGTTATTGGAACGAGGGGAGTTAGACAAAGCCTCGAAGAATTTATCTCAGCTGGTTGATGCTGCCCGCTCAGCATATTCCGATGTGCGTGAGCAAATCCTTGCTCTAAGAACATCACAGGAGAGAAATCGCGGTTTCCTTGATGTAATAAGAGAATATGCACAGAAGTGGCAGGATCAAAGTGGAATCCCGGTCGAGTTGGACATACAGCAAGGACTGAATATTAGGCTCACACCTACTACGGATCTACAGGTAATACGTATCGTTCAAGAAGCTCTGTCCAATATCAGGAAACATTCAGGGGCTACCCAGGCCTGGATTAGTATTTATAAACAAGATGATAGGTTAGTGGTCACGATAAAAGATAATGGAGCAGGATTTGATCCTTCATCCCTTACTAGAAGTGATTTTCCAAGGTTTGGGCTAGCTATGATGCGGGAGAGAGCTGAATCTGTTGGTGCAGAGCTCAATATAGATACTGGTCCACAACAGGGTACTGAGATAAGATTGATAATACCCCTTTCTAAGAGTGAGTTACAGGCTGGGAGTTCAAAGACATATGAAAGTATTGATAGTAGATGACCATATTCTAGTGCGTGACGGCCTTAGGAGCCTGCTCGAGGCTCGTGGTATAGAAGTTGTAGGTGAGGCTACTAACGGCGAGGAGGCGGTAGAGCTTGCCCGTGAGCTCAAGCCAGACATTGTGCTGATGGATCTGATGATGCCCAAGATGGATGGCATCGAGGCTACTAAGCTCATCAGTGCCGAACTTCCTAAGATTAAGGTGGTGGTACTGACAGCTTCTGAAGAAGAAGAAGACTTATTCGAAGCCATTAGGTCTGGTGCAAGTGGATACATAATTAAGAACATAGATCCCGATAGATTTTTTGAGCTGCTTGAGGCAGCATATCAGGGAGAGCCCGCCCTCCCCCCTAATCTTGCGCGCAAGGTTCTTCAGGAATTCGCTCAGCCGAAGATTGAGCGTAAGAAACGCCCGGATGCTGAATTGACTGATAGGGAAAGGGAGATACTGGAACTTTTAGTACAAGGTATAACTTCCAATAAAGAGATTGCTGAAAGGCTTTTCTTATCTGAAAGTACAGTCAAATATCACCTTCATAATATCTTGAATAAATTACATCTTCAGAACCGAGCACAAGTAGTAGCCTATGCTCTCCAGCACGGCTTGATCCCTAAGGATAAGAGACAAGACTAGGTCTTTGACCCCATTTACTGATCTTTTGGACAGTCCATAACTGACCTTCCAGACGATCTCATACCAACACCTGTATGGGTAGTATCTATCGAAGGCATGCATACAACTTCGGAGGTCAGTTATGAACGAGCTCCTTTCTGCAAGATTTCAAATGGCCTTCTCACTAGCCTTTCATATGATATTTGCTGCTATGGGCATAGGGATGCCTGTACTTATGCTTATAGCTGAAGGGTTGTGGCTACGCACTCGAGAGAAGGACTATCTCCATCTTGCCCGTAAGTGGGCTAAGGCAACAGCTGTGCTCTTTGCTATAGGGGCCGTAAGTGGTACTGTGCTGTCTTTTGAGCTCGGGTTGTTGTGGCCCAAGTTCATGGAATTTGCAGGAGGCATAATTGGTGTAGCTTTTGCTCTGGAAGGTTATGCGTTCTTTATAGAAGCCATATTCCTGGGTTTATATCTATACGGATGGGATAAACTACCGCCAAGGATTCACTGGTTATGCGGGTTTCCCGTAGCACTGTCTGGCTTGGCCTCCGGGGTTCTTGTACTATCTGCGAATGCTTGGATGCAGAGCCCGACTGGATTTGAATTAGTGGGCGGGCAGCCCACCAATATTGATCCTGTTAAGGCATTGTTTAATCCGGCTTGGGGAGTCATGGCTCTACATTCGACACTATCTACTTATATAGCTTCTGCCTTCGCGGTATCAGCAGTTTATGCATTCGCTATATTGAGAGGTAAATCTGAAAAGTACTATCAAAGAGCCCTGAACATAGCCATGGCCGTTGCTGCTATATCAGCTTTGCTGATGCCCCTTAGCGGGGATGCTAGCGCTAGATCGGTTGCTATTAGACAACCCGCTAAGTTAGCTGCCATGGAAGGACTGTTCCATTCGGAGAGGGGTGCTGGCCTAAGTATAGGGGGATGGCCCGATCTGGAGCATGAGCAGTTACGCTACGCTGTTGAGATCCCAAAGCTTCTTAGCTTCCTGGCTTTTCACGACCCTGATGCATTGGTAAGGGGACTAGACTCTGTTCCTCGAGATCAATGGCCTAACGTAGTGGTAGTTCGTGCGGCCTTTCAGGTAATGGTTGGGTTAGGTATCTTCCTGGTAGTGGTATCTATCTGGTATTGGGCTTCTAGGTTCTGGAGACGTTTGCATACTAGGTGGCTATACATCGCATTGGTGTTATCCGGGATTGCTGGCTACACTGCCTTAGAGGCAGGCTGGATAGTCACTGAGGTGGGAAGACAACCCTGGATAATATACGGGGTTATGAGGACATCAGAAGCGGTTACTCCCACGGAAGGTGTTTTTGAAACACTTATTGCTGTAGTTGCTATCTATGCACTGCTTTCTCTAGCTCTGGTTTGGCTGCTATTGAAGCTTCGCGACAGTAACCGTAACTTGCCTGATCTGGAGGTGGTCGATAATGCTCCAGCTTAACGAAGTACCGGCCTTAATTGGTGTTCTTGCTTTGATGGCTTATGCCGTGTTGGCTGGAGCCGACTTTGGTGCAGGGGTATGGGATCTGCTTGCTTGGGGTCCAAAAGCTAAGGAGCAGCGTAAAACAATATCAAATGCTATAGGTCCCGTGTGGGAAGCTAATCATGTCTGGCTCATATTTATAATAGTGCTCTTATTCACGTGCTACCCTAGAGCTTTCTCTGCATTGAGTATTTCCCTATTTGTGCCCTTTCATTTAGCTCTACTGGGAATTGTCCTTCGAGGAGCCTCCTTTGTTTTTCGGGCCTATGCTCCTGAGAGATCACGCTTCGCATCTTTCTGGGGATCTGTATTTGGAAGCGCTAGTCTGTTTACTCCCTTCGTATTGGGGATGTGTATGGGAGCTATATCTGCTGGTAGTATTCGTCAGATGGGAAGTAAAGTCACTAGTGATGTTTCTGTATGGACTAATCCTTCATCGGTTGTTATGGGCCTGATGGCTTTGTTTGAAGCAGCATATCTAGCAGCTGTGTATCTTACTCTAGAATCTCTGGATAAGGACTTACAGGAATCATTCAGAATTAGGGCACTAGTTAGTGGATTCATCTTTGCAGCAGTGTCTTTAGGCGCTCTTCCTGTGTTCGCAGTTTATGCTCCTCACCTTTGGAAAAGGTTGCTTGCACCATCAGTTGTTCCAATAGTTTTTCTAGGGATAATAGTAGGACTGGTATCTGCAGCTGCGCTGTTCTTTCGCAAGTATTGGATAGCTCGCATTAGTGCTGCTGGACAAGTAGTGATACTTCTGTTGGGGTGGGCGATTGCGCAGAGACCTTACATAATTTATCCTGACTTTACCATAGCTAACTCTTCTGCTTCTGAAGCCACTATGCGATTTGTGATATGGTCGGTCCCTATAGGTATGCTAATACTGATTCCTTCACTAGCTGTGCTTTTTGCAGTTTTCAAAGGACGCAGTAGAACCCTAAGTAATTATGGTTAGATAATTGTGAGCAGCCTGAATAGCTATGAAGTCTCTTCCCATAGGGCTCTTAGGTAAGTAAGAGCGGTTTCCGCATCTTGGAGCTCTAATAGTCTGCACTCCAAGCTTATTCGGTGATCGTATCCAATGGAGTGCAGTGTCTGGAAAAAAGCTTCCATTTCTGAATAAGAGTTATCCCTATTAGGAGCAAGGCGACTCTTCGGTGCAGATACATGGACGTGTAATAAGGTCTGACCTACAGCCAAAAGGTTTTGTAGTGATTCTTGTTCCAAATCGAAGTGGAATAGGTCTGCCAGTACTCCAACATTAGGGTGATTCACCAAAGATGCTAAATCCAGAGCTTCCAGTGTGGTGTTGACTGTGTTCGTTTCTCCTCTGTTTAGAGGTTCTATTGCTATTCTGAGCCCATATTTTTGAGCCGTATCTCCTGCAATCATGCAGGTCTTGATAAGTTGTTCTCTTGTGTGTTGTGTTTCCCAGTTATCGGGCTTGAATCTAGATTTGCCGCTTCCAAAGACTATTATTTCACCACCAAGTCTTGCGGCCTTTGAAAATGTCCGTTCCAGGTATTGGGTCAATGCTTCGAAGTCAGCCTCCGGCCCAACGACTTTAATACTCGCAGGTAGCATGACATTCCATGCTTCTGGTCTAACAGGTAAGTGTTCCAGGCTTTTCTCTAGATTTTGAAACTCCTCCTCCGATATGTTTGCTAGAGTGCCTGATAGTGGCCATTCGACAAATTCATATCCGAAATCTGCCATAAGGGAAGAAGACTCTGGAGAGCAACATATACCGAAACGCATGAAATACTCCCTAGATTATCCTAGACTGTTTTCTATCTCATGTATAACTTGCACGAAATGAGGGAGGACTACATCTGGTTCTTCTATTTCAGGGTGCCATCTTTTCTCCCATTCGAAAGATATCCACCCGCTATAGTTGTGATCCCTTAGCAATTCCAGTGCACTTCTAAGAGGTAAGTCTCCTTGCCCTACAGGACAGTATGTCGGTCCATTTTCTGTCATGACTGAGTCTTTCACATGTGTGTGTCTTATGTATTTAGATATACGGTTGAAGGTGGATTCCAAGGTTTCTCCCTGAAATCTGTAAGGATGGTGTATATCCCATAGGACTCCAATTGACTGGCTCTGTATTTGACTAAGAAGTTCTACCATGTAGTCTGTCTTGGAGAAGTCTCCATGGGTTTCTATAAGTATCATTACTGGAATACCTTGTGTATATTCCCCAAGCTTGTTTAATGCCTCGGCTACTTGGGCAATGGTCTTGGGAGCTAGTTCTGGGGATGGTATACGATCACCGAAAACCCTGATGTAAGGTGCATCCAGCTCTGCAGCGAGATCGATGTGCCTCCTAGCTTCTTCTATGTTTCTGTCGATAGTCTCAGGATCATCAAATCGAGCAGAAGTATCTAAGCATGGGATTTCTAGCCCATGCTCTTTCAGTTGATTCTTAGTATTGGAAAGGTTCTCCCTTATAAATGGTCTTGCCTTCGTCAGGTCCATCTCGCCTTCAACTCCGCGTGGTTCTATACCTTCATACCCATATTCTGCGGCTCTATCTACGATCATATCCCAGGACCAGTTGGGGCAAGCAAGTGTAGTGAAGGCTAATTTATATCTATAGGCTCCCACTTCAACCTTCCTTTCCTAGATATATTTCATCCTTGTACATCATCCAGTTTCCTATGGGATCTATGACTTTTATCCATACGGTTTTGAGCCCTTTCGATCCGCCTATATTCCAAGGCGAAGGCCCAAGCCCTTTGTTCCAGCTCTGCCAGTGGATTCCATCCGGGCTCCATAGAATTCTAAGGTCTTTATTCGTTGGATCCTGAGCGGCAACCCATATTCTTGTCTTAGGATCAACTGTGAACCTTACTCCTGGATCTATACTCCTGTGCGAGCTCAGAAAGCTTATGTTCTCTTCGGTGAGCACACTTTTCCATAGGCTAAATTCTGAAATGACTATTGCCTTGGTATCTTGACTTGGCGATATCTCTACTAACCTACCTTTTCTGGGGCCACGGGCAGCCACGCTGCCTATCTCTTTCCCATTGCAATATACGGTTATCCTCTGGGAATTCCACGTTACTGCATAAGCATTAGGATGGGTATCTAACGATGCTGATCCGATGAGCTTATCTCCCCATTTGAAGAGCATTTGATTGCTTCTTTGCTGTATGTACAACTGCCCTATCTTTAGGATCGTCGCATTGCTTGTAGTTTTATGGCTGTCTAATGATCTGGCTTTGAAAAATACAGTTCCAGTAGAGTTCCTGAGCTCACCAACTATTACTGTTGTGCCTTCTCTATAGGAAGTGCTGCGATAAGGTTTCCCAGACCATTTATAACCAGATCCGGAGTTGCCATCAAAGTACGTTGATGGATTATCGCTCTCTTCCAGCTGCACACCATCCATGTAGTAGATGCCACCGACTGGAATACGATCTGTAGACATAACACCATATAGTCCCTTATCGTGCCTGGCTATGAATGTGAAGTAGCCTCGATACCATCCTCCCCCTACGGGCTCCCATTGCATTACAGGTCTATTCATATCTGTTACCTGAGACAGGTCCAGCTGATCCACACTATCTATGCCTTCAAAAAACCATCCTCGTATGATGCTACTATCTACGGGTCTTTGATCTTCTAGCTTTATGTATGCTGAGAGTGTGTAAGTTTTGCCCGGGATAAGATTTGCTGCGATTATAGTGGCTGCAGGGCCAGGCTTGACCTTACGCACGCGTAATGCTTTGTAACCAAAGAAGGTATATTCTCTAGTACTGGTTATATCCACCCAGGAATTTATACCGCTCCAACCATCTGGACCTAACTCTCCGCTAGGGTTCTCTATGTAGTTTCTAGATGATCCCTCTAGCAGTAGTCCTTCTGATAGGTAGTTAGTTGGTTTAAACCCCTCTACAAGCTGTATGTCGTCCCAGTAGGCGTTCTTTCCCCATAACTTGACTAAGGCGTTTGTGGTATTGGCCTGCGTCCTAAATTTGATCTTAATCTCTTTCCAATCTGATGCGTACTTGAATCCAGCGGTATGCGATTTGAGAACACGGCTTGTTGTGCCCGTGGTCTGCAATTCTTGGATTTGAATGGCTCCATTATTGCCTTTCGCCATTATCGCTAGTGTGTAACTGGTATTGGCTCTTATAGGTACTATCTGGTAAATATAGCCTTCTTTGGTTGAGTTTGAAAATAGAGATGTTGAGCCATCCAACGCTTCCGTACTGGGCTCATACGCAGCATACGACTCATCTCTCAGTGGAGAGTCCCAATCTTTAGGTATCCCCCCTGCCCACAGCTCAAAGCTTGAGTTACTTAGCTTGTTATTGTTCATGGATGCATACCTTACAGGACCTGAAATCTTTGGTTGAGGTCCTATAACTGCCATGGTACTCCCGTTAAATGGAATGTAGGACACCAATCCTGGCTTAGGAGCCAAAGTTACGGCACCTGTAGGGGGTTCTTCTTCTAGGTGTATATGTGCCTCTACGACGCTACTCCAAGCCCCGTCAGAGTTTTTGAATCGAGCGTATACCGTTTTTTCACCGTCTCCAGGAGGCAAGGTCCATTCCTTAATTGATGAGTAGGGCTCCTCGAAGGCATCTGTAAAGTTCTTGCTATTTGATATCATCATGCCTACTACACCTTCTTCTGGATCCTCGGCATGTAACTGTAGATTTATCCATCGTGTAGTAGTCGTTTCGGGTGCCTTGATGTAAGTATTTACAGGGGGAGTTGTAGTAGAGGTACTTACTGGGGCATCCATACCTATGAAGGTGATCTTACGCCACCCTCCTAGTTCATCATTCTTTCTGAGAGCTTCTTCCCTACTACCAGGCCAGTAAACATCTATGTGCCATCCCTTTACCTGTGAGCCTGTATCAGATGCTACAAATATTTGATTTCCCCAACCATCTATGAGCATCTTGGTCCCTAGGGGAATGTAGTTGGGGTCTACGGCTACAGCACCCCAATGAACCCTTTTGCCATTGCGCATTATCCCCCATCCAGGATCCCCAGGATTCTTGCCAGTCTCCTCCGGACTCAGGGTGTAGTAAGTTACTTGGGCGATTACTGTGTTTCTGAGGGTTCGGTCTGGTAATCGAGAGGATATTATTTCTATGCCCTTGATTGTATTAGCTCCAAAATGTCGCATGCCCTTTTCAACTTCGTTCACGGCGTAGTACCTGTCCATGCCCTTGGGTGTGCCATCGCTGTACCAATAGACCGGATTACCAGGTCCTCCCCATACGTTGCCATCGTAGACTATAAAGTAATTCTCGTCGGGAGTTATGCCCTTTATCACTATCCAATGTTCTCTGGCTACTGATTCGAATCTGCCTATCCTAATACTTGGATCAGCTGAAGCTCCATTTAGATCTGCTCCAGGGCTAATAGCACGCATGTCCAAAGCTACTATGATAATGTGTCCTCGCTGAAGAGCTGCTTTGATATCGCTTACGTTATATATGTCTGCCCTATAGGCAACATTCCAGTGACTGAGCGCCTTGGTAAGATCGGAGAGGTTAGTGGATTTTTTATTCTTGCCTATAAAGTCCCTTATGTCCCTGATAGGTACTGACAAGTTCTGGGTATATTGAATGGCCATTGCTACTGAGGTCGGACCGCAGTTGACGTTTTGATTGCTGTGACTGTCATAGCTGGATGGTTCCCCCTGGTATCTATACCAGCTACCATTTCCACCTAATTCTTCGGCTAGCGCCGTAGGAGCCATCTTTGCAGATATAGGCATTACCAATGCCAATAAAAGAAGCAATACAATAACGGTTCTTATTACTGCGTGCATGACTCAACTTCCGTTTACACTGATACAATGTCCTTGTAAATAGATCTTAACAGAGTAGGCTGGAATGGGGAATAGTACTAAGGTCAGATTAGAGTTGTGATTAGGTTAACTTTATGGAATTCCCGGCTTGACAAATGTACTGCGATAGTAGAAGATTACCAGCCAGATTGAAGTTAGGGTGATTACATGAGCAACCGAGGTGATAGTGGCTCGGAGGTCCCCGCCCCTAGGGTTCACATACCGCTTATAGGCGCACTGGATAAGGCCGAAGGCTATGTATATGTAGTAACTGGTGTGATGTTCCTTTTATGTGCTGTTGGTGCTCTGGGGTATAGCCTAGTAATATTCGTGTTGGGCTTGAGAGAGGATAGCTTTGCCCATGCTCTGATTACCCTCGTCAATGACCTTTTACTGGTAGTGATAATCCTAGAAATACTTCGAACAGTTGTCGATGTACTGCAAAAGCATGTACTATCTTTGCATCCCTTTTTAGTTATTGCCTCAATATCTGCCACTAGGCGTATCCTCACAGTAGGGGCAGAGATAGCTCTTACCCAAGAGATAGATGAGGAGAGGTTCAACCGACTTATGATAGACCTCGGTGTAAATGCGGGGGTTATACTGGCAGTTGCTATAGCTTTGTATCTGACAAGGATAGGGGATGTAAAGGAAGACAAAAGTGATATCTCCGGTTAATCAGTTATGGGTTTTCAGACCAAACTACTAATTTGGATCGCTTATATAAGTTATTCCCCGGGGAGTAGCCCTAAGCCTTATTTTCCTTAGGTCCTGCCCCCTAGCATTTATCTGATAGGCTCCCAGATCAGTGATGAAGAATAGAGTCTGGTTGTCGGGAAGCCATATTTGGGATATCAGATCCTGGCCTATAGTGGTAAGCCTTCTTGGTTCTCCTTCACCATCCCATATCCACAAATCCCATGGAATAACGTGAGCTTTAGCAACTGGCACGAGATCTGAGCTTCTTTTGGTCATTCTAGCTTGAGATGACCAACCCTGAGATGCTGCGAAAGCCAGCAGCTGTCCATCTGGTGAAAACCTGGGATTACCAACCAACGTCAATGAGTCTTCAGTTATACGCTTAGAACTATGACTTGCGGTTTCTAGCAACCAAAGTGACTGCTTACCACTCTGATCAATTTTCACGTAGGCTATCTTATCACCCTTAGGTGACCACACAGCATCCGTTGCGTTTGCAAGTAGAGTAGTGGTTCGTCGTGTACCTAGGTCGAATAGTTTTACATAAGATTTAGATCCTCTATAGTTACCGTCCTTGTCATAGATGGCTCTATCATAGGACACTAGTAATTGTCGACCGTCTGGTTTCCAAGAAGCTGACTTTATCACATCTCCGCTTCTTTGATGTCTCAAAAGCACTGTTGGTTTACCTTGGGATCCTGGGCTTTGTCTTATTCGCAGTATATAAAGGTCAGCGCCCCAATCTCTTTGCCCGTATGTTCCATAAGAGAAAGAGAAGACAACATATCTTCCGTCGGGAGATGCAGCTGGATTGCTTATAGACCCAGTCGGGGGCATCTCTGCTAGCTTTTGTGCACTTCCATCTTGGGTAATGGTCATTAGGGAGTTGCCTGAAATAAATACCAGCCCTTCAGGTGGCCTACTGGTGGAAGGGGAGATGAACCTAAGGGCTAGTGGCAGAGCCAAAGTCAAGATTAATATAGTAGTTGCTAGGACAGATAATCTGAAATACTTTGCCATTTTGGGAAGCTGAGTTTTTATTGCTTAACAGCTATGCCGTTTGGTTGTTCACCAACTTGTACTCTACCGATCACCCTGTATGAAAGTAGGTCTATTATCGATACCGACCCATCACCCATATTAGTCACAAGGGCTTTGTTGTGTATAATAGCTACACCATGAGATCTAAGCCCTGTAGGTATCCTCTTTATCTCCTTCCAACTGCCGGTGTCTATAAACGACACATCTGAACTTCCGGCATTCGCTACCAGCAGCAACTTACCATCTTGTGATAAGGCCATCATAGATGGTTGTTGCCCTACTCTGACCATAGCTTCCACTTTACCCTGACGTATGATTGATAGGGTGTTATCTAACAGGTTAGTGACTATCGCAGTATCATATCGAGTAAACAACACTTCATAAGGATTTGTACCTACTCTTATGTGCTTAGCTACCTTCTTGCTAATTGAGCTTAGGACTATTACCCTATTTTCCTCGGTGCTTGTTACATATACCTCTTTACCTTCTGGATTGACTTTAATGCCGTGAGGCGCTTTCCCTACTAAAATCGTCTTCAACAGCTTCCTAGAGCTGCAATCTACTATAGCTACTCTGTTAGATGTGCCTAGCGATATATAGGCGATCTGTTCGTCCTCTGAAAAGCTAATATCATCTGAAGACGCTCCTACATCTACCTTTCCAATATAACTATGGTCTGTGATATCAAAAATCTGCACGTAATCCGCACCATACAGAGTAACCCATAACTCATTGCTTTTGGGCCTTATCGCCAAATGGTGAGGCTGCGCTCCAGTCTTGATTACATCGATCCTCTTTTGGAGAGCTATATCTATCACGCTTATAGTGTTGGATGCGCTATCTGCGGTGTAGGCTCTCCCCTCAGGACTGGATGTTTGGGCAGCTTGAGGATTACCACCAAATTGATTACCTTTTCCAACGCAAGCAATGAATATTAGGCTTAGTGCTATAAATATTAGGCACTTAGCTATCAGCTTTATTTTTGTGAACATATCTCTATTGTTGCCTCGTGTGTACTAGCAGCTTTATTTGGTATGTATTTACATGTCGCCCTGGAATAGAAACTTGAATCTCGGCTATCCATTCTCCAGCCATAGGCATTTCAACATCACCAGTTATAAACACTCCTGGACTTTGTCTACTGGTAAATACATCCAGGAAATGTCCGTGTGCCGGCATCAGGAATGCCATCTTGATCTGGGCGTTGGCTACGGGAGCTCCGGATCTGCTATTGCGTACTGTTATCCTAAAGCGGTTTGTTTCCCCCAGGTACACCCATCTAGGCTCGGTTTCAAGAGATACTGTTATACCGTCTTGTGTGATAACCCGTATTGGATCAATTGGTACCAGGAAAGTGCTGTTTGCATCTGCCTTACCTGGTATATGCGCTACTATCTGAACTTGCCAGTCCCCAGCTATCCCGAAGTAGGGGCCGTAAAGAGTGTAATGACCATTCCCGATATTTCTAGCCTTGGCCTCACTTTGAGATATGCCCTCAGCAGGGTTGCTAAATCTAACTAGTACCTCACTAGCGTTTGAAACAGGTAAACCACCGTTACTGAGCTCTACATCTATACTATTAGTAACACCTGCAAAAGCTGGATCTACGCTGAGTGCTATCGTTGCCGAATCCGCTTTGGCCTCTGCATAGAAGGCTGCATTCGGTCTTTGACCAGAAACAGGCGGTGAGAACGTTGTCAAGACCCCAGTATTGATTAGTATAACTATGATAATTAGCGCTTCTACCCGGGTAGATAATAGTAGTTGTCGAGTGTTTATTGGAAACCACGGGAGTCTTTTTATCGCTTGTTGTAGTCTCTTGCTCCCCATATACAGGTTTCCTGCTGCTATCATCAGGGCTGGTACTAGGAGCACAGCCTTGCTTAGTACTAATAATCCGTAGATAGTTCCGGTCAACGCATTCAAATAACGTACATGTATGAAGGCTGAATAGATACCAGTCGCTGCCAAAACTGCCACACACATTATGGCTATTTTCGAGAAGGCAGGCAGTATCTGGTATACAGCTTGTCGATCCTCAGTTAGCTTCACTGCCCTAGATAACAGCAAGATAAAGCTGAGTAACCCCCCTACCCATATAGCCATCGCAGTAAGGTGAAGATAGTCATTGATAAGGGATGATATAGATGATGCACTATGGCTGATAAGTGATGTAGTAAGTAATACTCCTAAGTTGGTGAATACAGCTATCCGTGAGGAGTATTCTTTGTTTGGCACAAGCGTTAATATAGATGCTCCTAGAACTACTAGTATCAGTCGTAGCAGCCATGTTAGTCCTAGCCTCGTATCCAGAATGTTGCCCATGCCGTACAGGTTGCCTTCTCCAGAAGCCCATATCTCTAATGGCCATATCATTAGGCTAACTAAGAGAAGCGCAAAGATGGATAACCTGACTAGTCGATTGATGGGCACTGATAGATGCTTCCTGCTATTTAGATCGCTGACATGATTTACGACTCCTAGCAGGAAGATCAAGCCTCCTAGCGTAAGCGCCATGAAAATGAAGTTAAGAAACCTCACTATGGTTGATGCAACTACAAACTTGAAACTAGTATTAGTTTGCTGCGATGCGTTTCCCTGCTTGGGAATACTGCTGGTACCTATGCCGAAGACGAAGGAACCTGATGTTCCGTGTCCGTCCACCTTGGATACATTTGACCACTCTACCGTGATTACTCCGCTGACTTTTTCCTTTAATCCTATGCTTGCCGATAATCCATTCTCCTCTATTCTAAGGTCCCCCTTATCAACTCTTTGGCCAGATGAGTCATAGAGTTTAATCGAGGTTAGTTTAGGTTCAACAGGCTCTGCAAACCATAATCTTACTCTACTCGGCGCTGATCTAAGGGATGCATATGCAGGAGGATCCGATCTTTCCAGGGAAGCATGAGCCTCTACAGCTTTAGGGTGCAGAGTTAGGGGCAAAGTTAGCGTTATTAGGAATATGAATGCTATGAGTTTTCGCATTGCAAGCTCCTTAGTAGGAGGTGGCAACTGCCACCTCCTACTAGCGACCATAATTGTCCAGTTTTTAGATCTTGCTATATCTCCTTCTACCGGCCAGTGCGACTAACCCGACTGCTAGACCGATAGCACCAATTACTACTCCTGCCACACCTAGGATCCTGGACTGATTTGCTGTAGACCTAGCTTGCTCTAACTCTAAGCTGATTTGTTCTGGGCTACCGGTCTTGATCGGGAACTGTATGGCAGTAACATCTTCTACTGGACTAAATCTATTTGGCCCACTTTCAAAGGTTTCATCTATATTCTGGCCGTTGATTGACCCTGTGAAGTGGAACTTATAATCTCCAGCTACAGTTGGTATGAAGTTACCGATATAAACACCTGGCTGATTCCATGCGGGGCTCAGGGGAACTTGCATGCGGCTACTGCCTTGAATAACCTCGGCCTTTAAAGTCTTTTCAAGCCCCTCTACAGGTTTGCCGGTCTCTTCGTGCTCATCTGATTCTTGGTTATTAGATTGATCTCCCTGATTTTTAGCTTCGGTTACCTGTATCCAGATACCGTTTGGCTCTCCTACATAGGCGGGTTCGTTCTGAAAACCCACAACGAACTCATATCTTCCTACCTGACGGTGTTCGTGTGCGCTAGCAACTCCTGACATAAACATACCTATCAGGAGAATAGATGCAAATACCCTAAGGGTCAGCATTACATGGGACATGATCGATCCTCCTCGGTTTTATTTAGATTACGTTCTTTCAAGCTCCAGGGGTGTTTCTGGGAGGATCATGATCGGGTATGACATGATTCTGAGTAGGTACTAATTGGCTACTAGCNGACAGGGGNTATTTGCCTTTATCTATTGGTAAGTCTGAGTAAATTATATGGGCTGATAGATTATCCCCTGTAAAGATAATACTGCTAAGTATCGACTTTACCTGTTGTTCAGGCATATACAGATTGCTTATTGAATAATCAGAGATGCCATGTTGATCTATTTCTTGCGTATGATGGTGCATGAGCCTTCCTTCAGCTATAGCCTGATCATGAAGCTTAGCTTGCTCTAGAGTTGCATGCCCACCCAGCTGCCAGACCGTGTTTATTGCTGGCACCATGAGGCTAATCAATAGGATTAGCAGCGCGTGCGTAGCTATTCTTACATAGTGTGAGGATGCGACCGCAGACATATATTCTCGTAAAAGTGTATCTGTCTATTTCTGAAAACTCAAACAACCTCTTGACATGATATATACGCTGTAGTATATTCGTATACGAATATGGGAGCAGAAAAATTGATTTCCAATCCATTAGGTTTAGCGGTCTTAGGGGTGCTATTGGTCCGTCCTATGCATCCGTATGACATTGCTTCTACCCTGAGAGAGTGGCATAAGCATGAGAGCATCAAGATACGTTATGGCTCACTCTACACAGTTGTAGATAAGTTGCATTCTCTTGGGTTCATAGAACCTGTCGAGAAAGAGAGAGAAGGTAACAGACCAGAGCGTACTATCTATGCAATCACTAATGCTGGCAAGAACTATTTCTACTCTTGGCTAGAGGATCTGTTAGCTAATCCAGTAAAGGAATACACGCAACTGGGTGCTGGACTGTCATTTATAGCCACTTTGTCACCTGAGAAGGCATTAGGTCTCATTGCAAAGCGTGTAGATCGACTCAGAGATATAGTCCGAGCAATGAAGACGCAAGAGCGAGTACTAAGAAAGCAGGGGTTAGAGAGGTTATTCATACTGGAGCTAGAGTACGAGATTGTTCTGAAGGAAGCTGAACTTAATTGGTTAGAAGGAATATATAAAGACATAAAGGAGGGCAAGCTTGAGGGAATAGACGCATGGAGGTCTTGGCACAGACAATCACTAGTACGAGATAGGGAGGGTAAGTAGCCATGGAGGCTATTGTAGCTGAACATCTAAAGAAGACTTATAGGAACGGGGTGCAGGCAGTCAAAGGAGTATCCTTCTATGTAAAACAGGGGGAAATATTTGGTCTGTTGGGACCTAATGGTGCTGGTAAGAGTACTACAGTCAGGATACTAGCTACTTTGACCAAGCCTGACTCTGGTAAAGCATTAGTGGCTGGCCATGATGTGGTGCTAGAGCCACAACGGGTTAGAAGCAAGATAGGGTATGTTGCTCAGTCATCCGGAGTAGACAAGTACGCGACCGGCAGGGAGAATCTGATGCTCCAGGGGCATCTGCAGAGAGTCCCCAAATCTCAATTAAAGCATAGGGTTAACGAACTACTTGAATGGGTTGGCCTATCAGAGGCTGCGGATAGACTTGTACAAACTTACTCAGGGGGTATGAAGCGGCGACTTGATATAGCTATGGGACTAGTACATAACCCCAGCGTGCTTTTCCTGGATGAGCCTACTACTGGTCTTGATCCTGAAACTAGATCCGCATTGTGGCAGGACTTACTGAGATTGAAGAGGGAGCAAAACATATCTGTGTTATTGACAACTCACTACCTGGATGAGGCGGATTATCTCTGTGATAGGTTGGCCATAGTTGATCACGGAGTAGTTGTAGCAGAGGGATCTCCGTCTGATCTGAAAGCTGGTATTCGTGGAGATAGAGTAACTCTGGAAGTTGATGGACATGTGGATGAAGCTAACGAACGTCTCAAGCTGCTGCCACAGGTTATAGATGTCATTGTCACTGATGATGCCTTAGTTGCCAGGGTAGAGAATGGAGCTACTGCTATCCCTGCCATAATAACTGCTCTCGAAGGATCAGGAATTTCGGTAAGATCTGTAGCTTTAAGCAGACCGTCTCTAGATGATGTCTATCTTTATCATGCTGGCCACCGTTTCATTGCAGAAGGGTCACTGGAAGACGTGGCATGATCAAATCCCTCTAGGAGATTCGACTATGAAGAACTTTATGAATGATACCTTCCGTCTACTCATTAGACATGTGATGACCACTTTACGCATTCCAATATGGATTTTTGTAACCCTTGTCCAACCCATAGTATGGCTGACTCTATACGGTCAGCTCTTTAGAAGAGTAGTAGAGCTCCCGGGGTTTGGTAGCTCTTCATATATCCAGTTTCTCACTCCAGGCGTGGTGATCATGACATCAATGTTCGGTTCTGCCTGGGCAGGCATGGGTATAATCCAGGATCTCAATGATGGGGTCATGGACAGGCTTTTGGCTACTCCGGTAAGTAGGGGAGCATTAATCACAGCTCGTGTCCTACACTCTGCTATTACGGTGCTTTTCCAGGGCATGATTATATTGCTTGTAGGATTTCTACTTGGAGCCAGATTCCCAGGAGGTTTCTTGGGGGTGTTGGCATTGATCGTGTTGGGTGGATTACTTGCTTCAGGACTATCGGCTCTCTCGAATGGTATAGCGCTACTTACTAAGAGGGAAGAGACGCTTATAGCAGTGATAAACTTCTTTGGCTTACCCCTAACTTTCTTGTCAACCGCCTTTATGTCTGCTGCTCTAATGCCAAGCTGGATAAGAAATATAGCTAAGTTGAACCCGGTTAACTGGGCAGTTGACGGGGCTAGAGATGCCCTTATGGGCGCCAACTGGGATGGTGTTTGGGGTAGAGCTCTACTTTTTGCTTGTCTTTTCGCTGATATGTGGAATATTTGCCACGAGATCATTCAGCTTATACCGCAGATCATCATGAGTTCAGCCATTCTAGACACTTATCAATCTCCTTTTCCCAGTAAATAGCATGCTTGATATCTCTGGAGTTACCTAATTCGAATGACTCCAGAGATATCGACTCTAAGACATATCTTTTGTGCCTATCTTTCTCTATAGGGGGTAGCTCATACCCAATGGATCTGCGCAGGTATTCAGCTGTGCTTGCCATATCGGCACCAACGGCCATCTCGCCCCTAGTGATGGCAAGTTGGGCGGCAGTCTCGATGCAATATGCAATATCCAGTTTGTTCCCAAGCTCAAGTAGTGTCTGAAGAGCTCTGGATAAATGGACCTTGGCTTCGATAGATTTATCTACTGTCATATAACAACAAGCTAAGTTTGTGAGAGCAATTGCTAAGTCTCTTTTGTCTCCTAATTCTTCCAGTAACCTGATACTCTCGAGTAGACTGTCAATCGCGAGTTTTATATCTCCTTTTTCTAGGTATATTCGACCCAGGTTGCTGAGGGATAGTGCCGTGCACCACGAGTCTCTGTTGGTCCTGCTCAGGACTAGACTGTCTGCACACATTGCTTCTGCAGTATCAAGTTTGCCCTTGAGTAGAGCTATGTATCCGTAGTTATTCAATGCTACAGCTATTTGTCTGGGATCACCCAACTGCTTACGAATCTCTAAGCTACGACTGAATAGATCTTCTGCTTTGTCAAGCTCACCTCTCATCCAGGCTAGCGTTCCNAGGGCGTGAAGAAGATGAGATATGCCTTCCTTATTTTGAGTTGACTCAAATATTTGTAAACTCTGCTGGTAATACTTGTCTGCAGAGTTATAGTTACCTTGTCCGTGTGCCAGTACTCCTAGACCATGCAGAGCCTCAGCTTTAATCTCGTCTCGAGCATTATCTGCAGCCCTCAAAGCTGCATCCAACCAACGACTACCCTCTAAGAGGTAACCTCTTATTTGCCAGAAACGCCAAAGGTTAGCAGCTAATGTCAGTGCTGTTTCTGGTGATTTGTCCGTTGCCCAAGAGAGGGCGCTTCTCAAGTTGCCTATTTCCTCATCTAGGACCTTCACCCAATATTCCTGATTTATTCCTGCTTCAAGCTCGTACCTAGCTCTAACAGATAAATCGTAGAAATATGCTAAGTGTCTTTGACGCAGCAGATCACCTTCACCAGATTCTTCAAGCTTCAGGCGAGCATACTCATGAATAGTCTCCAACATGTAAAATCTTGGCTGACCTGAGAAGCTCTCATCTCTGCGAAGTAGACTTTGCTGAACTAGTGATTCGATCATATCTATTATTGACTCGTTGAACTCATCTTCGCTTAGTAAACAGATTCGCTCTATGGCTTCCAATGATCTACCACCAGTGAACACACTTAGACGCGCAAACAACTTACGCTCACTTGGACTAAGTAGTTCATAGCTCCAATCAATCGTGTTCTTTAATGCCTGATGCCTAGGGGGAGCATCTTGAGCTCCCCTTGTAAGTACTTTCATGGGCTCGCGTAACCTCTCAAGAAGAGCCGATGGGGTCAAGACATTTATCCTGGATGCTGCCAATTCTATAGCCAGGGGCAAACCATCTACCCTGCGACATATCTCAACTATAGTAGATGCGTTGTTGTCGTTTAACTGGAAGTTAGGAATTATAGCATTAGCTCGCTGGACGAATAAGTTGACGCTCTCATATTTCATCGCCTCTGAAGATGTGATGTTCGGAGACGAAGGTAGAGTCATTGGAGGTATGGAATAGATATTCTCACCATAAATTTGTAGAGGAGCTCTGCTAGTGACTATGACCTTCAAGTTCGGGGCATTGGCAATAAGATCAGCAACAAAGGACGCTTTAGATACAAGATGCTCAAAGTTATCCAAGACTATAAGTAGTCTTTTGTTCTGTATGAACCCAACGATATTGCTAAGCACGTTAGTAGAGATGCTCTCGTCCACTTCTAGGGTTCTGGCTATCACGTGCGGTACCAATTCTGGGTCCATTACTGGAGCTAGAGGCACTAAATATATCCCCTCCAAAAGCGTATCATCTAAGCGCTTAACTAACTCCATTGCCATGCGGGTCTTGCCAGTACCGCCCGGACCTGTTAGTGTCAATAATCTTACATAGGGCTTTTGAAGGATATCTATGATATCCTTTATTTCTTTTTCTCGACCTACAAATGGCGTCAGGGAGATGGGCATCAGCCGCCCTATTAGTACTTTCTGCCCAGTATATCTATGAGCCCTTGCGGATTGATCAAACCTAGCTTTTTCTTCCTCTGTAAGATTCAATGCCTGAGCTAGAAGTTCTATAGTGTCACGTCTGGGGGTTAGCTTAATACCTCGCTCCAGGTCACTTATGGCTCTCACACTAAGGTTTGACTTCTCTGCTAGCTCTTCCTGTGTGAGCTTATTCCTTATTCGGAAGCTTCTAAGGAGGCTCCCGAAGGGTTCTGGCTCGGATTCCATAACTTGTTACTTCTCCCCGCCTTATGCATCCGCTACGAAGGAAAATGTTATCGACCGATAAACATAGAATAACAGTTAATCTCCGCATCTGCTAGAGAATGTTCCAGTATTTGTGTGGGAAAAAGTGTTGGTAATTGTGTGTGTGATGTCAAGGCAAATTCATGGTAAAAGATTTCTTGTTGAATCAAACTATTTTTGGCCTTGGATATTTCAAGTTCTAAGAGGTGTACGATTACTCATTGCTACCGGTTTGGGAGGAGAAATGTCACGTACTAAGGTTATGCTCTTTGATACTCATACGCTTTTTCGGCAATGCTTGAGAAATATGCTCATGATGGAAGATTTTGATGTTGTTGAAGAGCTAGATGACATAAATATGCTTGTTGAGCGGGTAATTGCTGTTAGGCCTGATCTACTCTTGATGGATGTATCCGAAGCTAGGTTGAGGTCTACATCTATTATAGAGAGCATTAGCTCAAAAGCTCCGGAAGTTAGGATAGTGGTATTAGCTGAGGATAAAGATATACTGCTTGTCTTCGATGCCTTGAGAGTAGGAGCCAGAGGTTACATTACTAAAGAGGTCGACTATGCTAGGTTCATATGTGTTCTAAGAAGAGTAATACACGGAGAGATCACCTTTACACCTGATCTAGCCCGTAAGCTGGTTAGTGAATTAACAACCAGGTATTCTTCTAAGAACGAACCNTTTGCCTTACTAACGTCTCGAGAAAGGGAGATATTGTCATTACTAGTGCACGGCGTCAGCTCAACGCGCGATCTGGCTGAAAAACTTGGAGTGACTGAGCATACTGTAAAATTTCACTTCAGGAATATACTGAGCAAACTACATCTCAAAAATCGAGCTCAAGTAGCAGCCTACGCCGCGAGATATAACGCCGTAGCCGAAACTGACAACGAGTTCGTTGGATTCGTATCTTAGCAGCTTTAGGAGTCTACTTCACTCCAAGAAGTCTTTAATAGATTTCTATATGAAATATTTATAACAGTATACTAGATTCTATTTAGCCAGACAGACATTCGGCTCTTCCCTCTATTGTTCCACAGGAAGTAGGGAATTAATACGCACTCTTGTGGAACAGCGTCATACTTATAAATCTCCCTAGAGTAGAGCGTCTGAGGCTGTATCAGGTGTCTCTGCATACTCTGAATATGTAGGGCTCTAACACCTTGAAAATCACTGTGGGGGAAATCTACGACTCGAGCATTCTCTGGTATCAATACATCTCTGGGGTCTAAGCCCTTGTTGTCGATGTCTTCAAAACAGAATACTATCGGGCCTCTCGTAAAAACTACCTTCTGTACATCTTCATCAACATATGGGTGTGCGTATATCCTTTGTGGAGAGAGGTCTAACCTGAGTGCGAGCAAATCTCCTGCCTTCCAATGCCTTTCTATAGTAAAGTAATTTCCTCCAGCTGCTTGTAGATGCTCATTATTGGGCAAAGTTATCTCTGAACTCTTACTCCATGAGGGTATCCTCAGATTCAAAGCGCAGTGGATATTAGTTAGTATCTTTATTTTGATTTCATCCTCCCAAGGATAGTTTGTTTCCACGACAAACTCCAATTCATCTTCAATCTGCACATGGTTAGTACTTGGCACGTATTGGTGAATCCAAACTCCTTTATTGGATGTCGAGTACAAGTAACCTGGTAACGAAGATATAAGCCTAGCTATGTTGGGAGGACAACAAGCACATTCGAACCACGCAGATCTAGTATGTCGAGCATAGTAATCTGCCAATGGGTTCTCATAGAAGTATTTGTCTCCACTTTGAGCTATACTTGGCAACACTGCATTGTATAGGGTATGTTCTATTAGATCAGCATATTTGGGATCCCCTTCAAGTAGCAGTAGTCTCCAGTTCCACATGATGCTTGCAATAGCTGCGCAGGTTTCACAGTACGCTCTAGCATTAGGTAGCTCATATGGTGATCCGAAGGATTCACCTTCGTAACGGGAGCCTAATCCCCCTGTCACGTACATTTTGCGGGTGGTCATATCTTCCCATAAAGCATGCAGCGACTCCCTAATCTCTTCATCATGTTGCTCCAGTTCTATGTCGGTAGATCCACAGTTTAGATAAAGAGCTCGGACAGCATGTCCAACTATCTCTCTCATCTCCCTGAAGGGCTTGTGGTCTTGATGGTACTCTGATCCCATATGACCATAAGCGCTACCCAATATTCCGTGACCGCGTACATCCACGAAATATTTGGCCTGCTCTAGGTAACGATTGTTTCCAGTGGTTCTATAAAGCTCAACGAGCGCCATCTCGATTTCAGGGTGCCCATCGGTACCATCTCTTCCATGCTTGGATGAAGGTCCAAAAGTATCACAAAGATGGTCAGCAAACCTGATAGCAACGTCTAATAGGGTTGTCTTTCCTGTAGCGCGGTAGTGAGCTACTGCAGCTTGTATGAGGTGCCCTCCACAGTACATCTCATGTAAGTCGAAGTTTGTCCATCTCTGATCTGCTCGCTCTAGGGAAAAGTAGGTATTTATGTAACCATCTGGCCATTGGGCTCCTGCTACATCTTCTATTACTCGATCCAGCAATGAATCCAACTCGGGATCATAATCGTATGCTAGAGACCAACTTACCGCTTCCATCCACTTGTATACATCCGAGTCATTGTAGTATCTGCCCTGGAACGGCACATCCTTTTTGCCCGCTACCCTTCTAAAGTTATCCAATCTTCCGGTGGCTTCTATCTGCTCATATTGTGTTGGGATAGTAACTGTCTTGTTAACCTTTAATTTTTCGTGCCAAAATCCCTGTTGAAGTTTCGTGCTATCTATTGGCACAGTCCCGAGTTTGGCATGCTGACTGTTCGAGGTATCAACTACTACCTTGCTTATCTTACTCATGAGGTTCCCCTTCCATAATTATTCGTCTATTCGTCCGGCCATTGAGCCATCCCGAGGGCTGCCTTACATATCTGGGCTACCAGTCCGGAGTACTTCTCCAAGGTGTCATCAGCTATGGTTATGCAAGGTATATGGCCAAAAGCTGGTTGCTTATATATAGAGGGATAGAAACCTCCCTCGTGTACGCCAGTACTGCCTGTGCCTGGCGCGCCCTGCGCTAGGTGCCCAAGAGCTCTAGAGTATCGTGTAAGTAGTTCATGAAACCTATATCCTCTATATATTCCAAGCCAGCTTTGATTCACTGGGAATAGAGCTAGTAACGCGTCGTACCAACCCTCTCCAGCTACTAATAGGTTGGGAAATCGTGCTCTTAGTGACTCAACTAGTTGTTTATATCCTTCGTAAAGGTTGTATCTTGGATCGTTGAACCAGCATGCTGAGGTATCCAGAAATACTCCGTCCACTTCAAATTTTTCTACTGTCTGGGATATCTGTTGCAAAAGGTGTTCTCGGAACATTGGCTCTCCAGGATTGAGGAATACCTGATCGTCCTCACCGAATCGATCTGTATCCCAATCAGGAGCATTTATTAGTCTTACTACTCGACCAGTTCTGTTGAGGAAAGCAGCCTCTCGCCAACGCTCATAAAGTTGTGCGTTTGCACCGTTGGCTCCGAACATAGGCATTATTTTCACTCCCAGCTGGTGAGCCTTAGAGACGAGCCTTGCGAACTCCCTTTCACCACCTAGGTCCTCGCCAGGAGAATAATAAGGATACTGAAAATAATACCGTCCTTCCCAGCCAGGGATGTAGCACAACACATTCCTCCCAGGGATGTGCTTAGTTATCTCCTCCAGCGCTTTTGCCATCTTTGGGAAAGTGTTGAATACGTATCCGGTCCAATGCTGACCATGAAGGTTGACCACTAGTTTAATGTCGTGCATCCATTTAGGTACATCTTGTCTGATCTCCCACCTCTGTAGACCATACGCTTCTTCCAAGAAACTCAGATGCGACTCGAAATCTTCTGTGATTTCATCGAAACNGTTAGCGATTCTCATCCTTATTTCTGGCGTAGAAAAGTAGCTATCCCATCTACGCGCGTCTTCCTCACATATAACTTCAACCTCCGGATATTCCAAGTATGGAGGTCTATGCACGTAGAAACGCTTGGCTCGGACTTCAGAATCCCTAACGCTGATACAAATTGCCTTACTAGCTTCTCCAACACATGCCCAGGGTGTTAGCCACTCTGGCCACGGGTATCTCCATCGAATTGGCATGTCTTTTGAAGGCTTCTGAGTTTCACCTGGTGGAGATGTTGGATGCCAAAAACCAGCCTTAAGAGGTTCTTCCGGAAGGTTGTGCAGTAATAGCTTTATGGCTTTTACTGGCTCATGATGCCATGCCTCTATTGACCATGAGTATGTGCCATCTTGTAGGCAAACGCTAGCTTTTACACTACCTTGGGATCTTTGTTGTTGGCCTGCCCAGCTAAGTTCATGGCACTCGATCCTTATTGAGTTCGGTGCTTCGTATAGTTTGATACTATCTGGTGCGAGGGCATAAAGGTTGCGAGTAGTAAACACTTGGATCCCCCATCTGATGTTGTTGTCACCCGGAAGAGGAAGTAGGGGATCCTTAGGATTATAACTAAGATTATTTACATACATAAGCCTATTTCCTAAATCGTTTTATATAAGTAATCTTATTGTCAATTGTAGTAATACCTAAGTTCTTATAAAACGATTCATAATATGATAATCTATAATGACGAGTAGCAACAAGTAACATAAGAGATACTATAATTCAATCTCAAGATTTATTGGAATTTAGTAGGTCTTGCATATGAGTGATAAGAACAATACATTGCAGAAGAGACCCCAAAGGATCACTATACGCGATGTAGCTAAGCTGGCTGGAGTGTCACCGGCTACAGTTTCCAAGGTTCTAAATGATGCTCCCCACGTCAGCCAAGAGTCTAGACAGAGGGTAATGAGTGCGGTTGCCAAGTTGGACTTCAGGCCCAACAGTATAGCGCGTAGCTTAAAGTCTAGACGTACTCTAACTATAGGGCTGATTACAGATGATCTAGAAGGCGTCTTCACTACCTCTATGATGAGAGGTGTTGAGGATGTTACCAGCTCCCGAGGATTTAGTGTTTTCCTTTGCAATAGCTATGGAAATGCTGACAAAGAAAGAGCCCATCTGCAGCTTCTGCTTGACAAGCAGGTAGATGGAGTCATATTACTCAGTGGCTACAAGGTCAGGGAAAGAGGTGCTCCTGCACTCGATCTAGGATCAATCCCTGTTGTGTACCTCTACCAGTATACTCGGGATATCAATGTCCCCTGCATTATTCCTGATGACTTTGGTGGGGCCGAGATAGGCACGAATCATCTTATATCTCTGGGTCGAAAGCGTATAGGCCTAATAAATGGCCCTTATCATTACGAGGCTACCCATCATAGGCTAGAAGGTTATAAGTCTGCTATTGAAAATGCAGGCATTAGCTATGATCCTAGCTTAGTACGTTCAGGCAAATGGTATGAAGATGCTGGCTACATGATGGCTAAAGACTTGATGAGCATGGATAATCCTCCTGATGCCTTGTTCTGCTGCAGTGATAGTTTGGCTGCGGGAGCTATAAGAGCTCTATGTGAACTAGATATCAGAGTGCCAGATGACATTCCGGTAGTAGGTTTTGATAATAGGCCTTTCGCCGCGCATCATGTGCCACCCCTAACTACTGTGGCTCTACCGCTGTACGAGATGGGCCGTATGGCCGGAGAGATGATTGTCTCGGCGATATTAGGGCCTACCCCTGAGCCAGGTATACATAAGGTGCCTTGTTATCTAGTCAGACGGGAATCATGTGGAGTGCTCAAGGCTAGCTATAACTCAGTTCAAGACGAGACAGGAAGCTATTCTTAGCCTCTTTTTCTAGTTGTATGCATTTGTGTTCGTATTTCATAAGCAGTTTATGCCCTAAGTTACTTTTCTCTGTTTCTTCATGGCTTATAGCATGTATACATGAAGTGCGGCTGCTGTAGCTAGAGATGATACGACATAGTGTTTGCGCTATAACAGCTACGGTACAAGTTCAGGTCCTTTGTTGATATGCTCCCTGTAGAAACGAAGCACTAGCTGATTGTCAAGTGAATCCATTGGTAGATAGTAGTCCCAAGCTAGAGCAGCAAAGCTGGTTTGTAGTGAAGGATACGGGGTTATTAGTATCTTTTTTTCATTAAATACTGGATCTGGGGGGATGGAGTTGTATAGATTTTCGAGCTGTTTTTGAACCTCTTTACAATTCTGTCGACAGTTATAAAGTACTACAATACCACCGTGCTCTAAGTTATGTACCCAGGCCTCGGTTGGCACTTGCTCTTTATATATTCCCCAGTTAGCAGGTGAAGGCCAATGAGGTCCAGAGGCTGGTGGGTTGTGTTTATAATTCACCTTGATTCCTGTAGCCACATGGCTTCTACCTTCATTAGGTATCCTTTGTTCTTGGGGTACATAGCCTCCCAAGTCTTTGCTTGTGGAGGAGCTTGTTAGCACAAGGAAAGCAACGATTGCTATACCGAGTACTATCGCACCGATTACTATGCCTAAAATCAATGCATTATTATTTCTGACGTTGGATTTCTGACCCAATAAGTGCCTCCTAATTCTGCTTCACTCTATACTACTGTATGCTAGCAGTTTAGGAGGCAAATTCATAATTACTACTTCTAATGCCAAATAGGTACGCTTGCTTGTGGTAGGTAACGTTCAGACTCACTTGGGCAGCAAGGTATCCCTATACCTACGTATTCAAATCCTAATCCTCGTACTAGTTCCGGATCAAAGATGTTGCGCCCATCTACTATTTTGTGGGTAGCCATTAGCTTCTTCACTCTTGTTAAGTCTACGCTCCTAAACTGTTCCCAGTCAGTGATAATTGCTAATACATGGGCATTTTCTGCAACCGTATATACATCTTCGCAAAATGAGACGCGTTCAGGAAGAATGCGCCTAGCGTTCTCCATTGCAGCTGGGTCGTAGACTTTGACGTTCGCCCCCCTAGATAGTAGTTCAGGGATTATATCTAGTGCGGGTGCTTCTCTGATGTCGTCTGTATTTGCCTTAAAGGCTAGCCCCCATACACCTACCGTTTTGTCGTAGAGACCTCCTACAACTTTGTCTATCTTAGTAACGAATCTGCGCCTTGACTCTCTATTAACTTCTAGAACCGCTTTGAGGATCCTGGGGTAGCAGTCTGATATTGACGCTACGTACTCCAATGCCTGTGCATCTTTGGGGAAGCATGATCCTCCGAATCCTATACCAGCTTGCAGGAAGTGTGTACCTATGCGTTTGTCCAAGCCGATGCCAGTGGATACTTGTCTTACGTCAGCTCCTATTGCTTCGCATATCTGCGCCATCTCATTAATAAAAGAGATCTTCATAGCTAGGAAGGCGTTTGCTGCGTATTTGATCATCTCTGCAGTGCGTATGTTAGTAAGTAATATGGGGCATGTAAACGATGAATATAAGGATGCTACCGCCTCTGCTGCTTCCTGATCTTTTGATCCCAAGACTATTCTGTCAGGATTCAGCATATCTTGTAATGCACTGCCTTCACGCAGGAACTCTGGATTAGCTACCACAGCGAATTCAGCTTCTGGCTCTGCCTCCTCCGAGAGTATAGCTTCTACCATATCACCTGAGCCGGGAGGCATAGTACTTTTGTTGATTACTATTGTTTTATGTTGTACTGACAGATTTCTTCCTATTTCTCTGGCCGCATTGCGCACGAACCGCATATCAGCACCACCATGAGGTGATGGGGGCGTGTTGACACAAATGAAAACAAATTTTGAGTCAGGAATAGCGTCTTCGTACTTGGTTGTAAACCTTAGTTTGCCATTCCTAGCCTGCTCGTTTATAAGCTCCATGAGTCCCGGCTCGTATATGGGGCATATGCCGGCGTTCAGCTTAGCTATTCTTTCTGAGTCTATATCTACTCCAACAACCTTGTTGCCTAGCTTGGAAAGGACTGCACCAGTTACTAGTCCAACATAACCACAACCAACAATAGTGATATTCGACATGGTAGCAAAACTCCTGTATTGGCTTATGGATCTTATTGTAGGCTGTTGGGGTGTAGAAACTGTTTGTGACCGTAGTAAATAGTTGAGATAAGGTCAAATTGGCTCCATCTTTCTCAGCCCTTCTAACGAAAATCTAACAACCTTTAGTTATTGTCTGTTTACAAATTGTCTTTGCTTAGCTTATCTTGTGGGTGAATATGCTATGGAAGAAGGATATCTACTGTTCGATGCTGACTGCAGGGTTGTTTGTGCTAATGATGCTGCTCTGAAGATGCTTGCTATGGATAACTCGGAGGTCGTGGGGAGGACTGTGCATGAGGTGGTCCATTCTTGGCATAGATACTCCTTTGCCTCTGAGTGCGATTTTGAGCGTAACTTGAGGCTTTTGACCGTGGTTGATCCAAGGTTTGAGATCTTTTCCACCAAGGATGGTTTGATGTATCCAGTGATATATGGGATTGAACAGTCACATGGTGATAGCCTCCCCGCTGGATACATCCTTCGCTTTAGCAAGACTAAGGACAGGCGCAGGGTCGGACAGGATCTACGTTTGTTGAGCGCTATTACTCTCACTATAGCCGAAGTAGATAGTTGGGATCTGGCTTTGATGCAGGTGCTGAGGCTAATGTGCACCGCTCTTGAGTGGGATCTAGGGATCGCATGGGGTCCTCAAGGAAATAGCTTATATTTGATTTCTTCATGGTATCGAGAATCATTAGCTGAGCTCACGCCAAGCGAGGAAGAAGGCTTTTGGGAAAAGCTCGGTGAATCCAAGAACTCCCTAGCCTCTCAAGCTATTAGGGAAAGAAGAGTATTAATTGAACATAATGTTCAGCACAGATCTAGCTCTGGAGTGGGGTTTGGAGCTGAAATAGCTATACCTGTCTACTATAAGGATGAGCCTATAGTTGTTCTCCACTTTTTCAGCCTTAAACCTGAAATGACTGTACAAAGTATTGATTTGGCTTGCTTGACTGCCTCGTATTTAGGTGCTCTTCTTAGCCGTAAGAGATTTGAGGAGGCTCTCAGACAGAGCGAAAAAAGATATCGAATGATTTTTGAGTCAGCACTCGACGGCATTATCACCCTGTCGGCTGATACACGCATATTATCTTGTAATCCAGCCGTTGAGACTATATTTGGATACAAGGCTGAGGAGATAACAGGTAAGCGTTTGGAGGTGCTTGTCCCGGGATTTACCGAAGAATGGCTTCCCCTATCCAATGATGAGGAGCCCGCAGCATATGATATGACACTTATGGGGAGCAGCAGGGATGGTGCAGATCTGCATCTTGAACTCAGTTTATCTAGAGTCAGCGGTCTTGATGAATCTCCTGTATTTGTGTGCATTCTAAGAGATGTAACTCGTAGGACAAAGATAGAGAAGCTTGTAAAGGTTCAGTCCTCGTTGCTGAGAAGACAGGCACAAATGCTGGATATGGCCCCTGTGGCTGTAGTAGCTACTGAGTTTGACACTGGCATTGTTATCTATTGGAATCATGGTGCTGAGAAAATGTATGGCTGGACCAAAGGGGAAGCAAAGGGCAAGCTTCTCAGTTCTCTGATAAACATCGACAGGTCCGTAGACGCCAATGTATATAACAGCTTGAAGAATGTAGGTTTTTGGGATGGGGAGTTGCACGTCAATACTCGTGATGGTAAGCACCTGACCATCTTGAGCCACAAGGCTTTGCAGCGAGATGAGAAAGGCCTACCTGCAAGTGTGCTGCATGTGGATACGGATATCACTGATCGAAAGCGTATGGAGGAGCAGCAAGAAAAGTTGTTGCTTATTGAGCAGGAGCAAACTAGAAGGCTGCGGGAGTTGGCTCAAATGAAAGCCGATTTCAGCGCTATGATTGCCCATGAGCTTAACTCTCCAATCGCAGCGATCAGAGCTGTACTAGATGTCATAGAACAAGCTAACGCTAACATGCGCCATAAGGATCTGTTGAATGTCATAAAGCGAGAGGTAGATGTACTTGCTAGCCTAGCCGGTGATGTATACAATGCTTCAGAATATGAGAAGAGCGATTTTGAGGTTTCTTTATCGCCGGTTAGCCTTAAGGAAATAGTCATGGATGCTTATGTTTATGGTCAATCTTTGTTATCTGAATATCATCCTATAGAGGTAGTTGGCGATACAGACGTGTTAGTTCTTGCTGATCGAGAAAGAATAGGACAGGTAATGAGGAATTTGCTTAGCAACGCCGCTAAGTATTCTCAGAGAAATAGCCCTATATTGATTAGAGCTAATGTGTCAGAAAACAAGGTCAAATTGGAAGTTGTAGATCATGGCCCTGGTATACATCCTGACGATATGGATAAGATTTTTCGTAAGTTCGGACGTGGTAGGGATCTTCTGGGTAGAAAATTGCCGGGACTTGGTCTAGGACTCTATGTTTCTAGGCGTATAATCCAGCTTCATGGTTCAGATCTGGAAGTCTCTTCTCAACTTGGCAAGGGTTCTGTTTTTTCTTTCTACCTGGAGCGGGTGGTAACATGATCAAGCTTTTGCTTGTAGATGATCATACAGCATTTAGAGAGGCTTTAGCTCTAATCTGCAGTATAGAGGAAGATATTAGCGTCATTTCCCAGGCCGGTAGCATAGCCGAGGCCAGGAAATATCTACAGAGTGTCAACTTAGTACTACTGGATCTGGGGTTACCAGATGGTAATGGCGTAGATTTTGTGAGGGAGATAAAGTCATCGAATCCTGCTTGCCATGTATTAGTGTTGACCGGCAGTATGAACAAGCTAGATTTGGCTAGGGCTATAGATGCTGGTGCTGACGGTGTAATGCTAAAGCTATCCAGAGTACAAGACATAATTCAGGCTATTAGATGCATATCAGCTGGTGGTTCAATTCATAGTCCCCAGGAAATAGCTGAGCTTTTACTTCTAGCTGGTAGAGCCAGAATAGAGGATGCAAATGCCAGAGATAAGATAGGACAACTTACTGACAGGGAGAGGGAGATATTACAGGCAATAGCAGAGGGTCTAAGCGATAAGGAGATAGCCGCAAGATTCAACATAACCGTGGATACGGCTCACAAACATGCCAATAACATATTACGTAAGCTAGATACTAATTCTAGACTACAAGCCGTACTGTTCGCACTCAGACATGGAGCTATAAGCTTGTAAATATTGCTTTACACCGTCCGCATAAAAATCTCGTAAAAAATTAAACCTACACAGAGGTTAAACCAAAGCATCTACTTCAATAATACTCAATCATACTAATCTTTATTTATTCTAACTTACAAAGGTAAGACATGACGTGTTTTCACAGGTGATATTATGGAAACCGTTGAGAAGCCCGTCGTAGTGGTTGCTAATAGTCCTAGAGTTTACAGGGAAGCCATATCGGGTGCGATATACAGGCTTAGACCTAAGCTTGAAGTTGTCTGCATTGAACTTGAGAATTTACCAAATCGGTGCCGTGATTTGGGGAAGAAGATTCTAGTGATATCTGACCTACCGCTAGAGAGTTTTAAGTGTACAGATGTACCCACCGTTTGGATAACCCTTTACTATAAAGGTAAGAACTCTATTTTTTACCTCAATGGTAAGGTTCAATCCTACTACGAGGATATAACCTTAGGCGACTTTCTGGAGATCCTCGACAATATTATCTACAGGATAGAGTCTCCTTAAACCGAAAATTCACAATTTTAGTTACTTGAAAATTACCTTTTTAGGTGATGAAGTTTGTAGCCCCTTGCAGTATGCTCATTGTTGCAACAGGAACGATGCTAATAGAAAGGGGCTTCAGATGAGTAATGCTCTAATCGGTTCGAACTACAGTAGTTCTAAGTCCTTCAATCACCTGCAAAATAAGGACTTACAAGCCATGGCCAGGTTTTCCCACGAGTTGAAGGTTCCCCTTTCTACTATTAGTTTGATCGCAGACCTGCTTGAAGAGTCGCAAGAAAGCAACGAATGTAAGGGGCTAATTAGCCATCTAAAGAAAAGCGTCAATTGGCTCAAGACTATGGTCGAGGATATTGAGACTTGGACTGCCATTGTGGATAGAAGGTTGGTGTTGAAGCTGGAGCCCGTATCTATAGTTGATTGCGTTCGTGAAGCAGTGCAGATTTTGGCTCCGATAGCTGATCAGAAGAATAAAAGGATCTTATTACTTGCGCCCAAGAAACTATCTCCAGCTTGGGCAGATAAAGTCAGGCTCAAGCATGTGATAATCAACTTACTCAACAACGCCATCAACTATTCTCTTGATGGTGATCAGATAGAAGTCGAAATTTTGGAAATAGATAACTTTGTCGAAACAAGAGTCCGAGATCACGGACCAGGTATGGATTCTTCAGAGTTGGATAGAGTATTCGAATCATTTTTCCGTGGTAGTGTTGGCAGAGAGTCTTACTCTAAGGGGCAAGGGTTGGGGCTTTCTATCGTGAAGGCGATAGTAGAGATGCATGGAGGCGTTGTGGGTGTGCAAAGCTCTAAGGGAATAGGAACCACCTTCTGGTTTCGTATCCCGCTAGCCTTGGATAAGACGCCTAAGTCCTCTAGCAGCAGACTTTTTATAAGTATATAAGAATCATGGAGGGGATAAGGTGAAGGTGTTAGTAGCTGATGATGATTTGGATATGCTTGATGTTACAGCCTATGCATTAAGAAGGGAGGGCTTCAATGTCATAGCAGCAAGTGATGGATTGCAAGCTCTACGTAGATGGCAGATGGATCACCCTGATGTAGTGGTTCTAGATGCGAATATGCCTAAGATGAACGGTTTTGAAGTCTGCAAGCGTATCAGGGAGCAATCTAATACACCTGTGATTTTACTGACTGCGCTAAATGATGAGGACCATATAGTTCAAGGATTCCATATAGGCGCGGATGATTACGTGACTAAGCCTTTTAGTCATAGACAATTGGCTATGCGGATACGAGCTGTGGCCAAGCGCAATTCAAGTGCTTCTAGCGTTGACTTTTCAGGCAAGTTAGTATCCGGGCCGCTATCCCTTGACAGGGATACACATGAGGTCCTCCTGGATGGTAGGGAAATACACTTGACTCCTACAGAATTCAAGCTGCTCTATATACTTGTTGCAAATGCTGGTAGAGTGGTACCTTCCTCTAGACTAGTTGAGTATGCTTGGGGATACGATGAGGGAGATGAGTCTCTCCTTAAAACTCATATAAGCCATATTCGCAGAAAGCTAGGCATGCCTAATGAATCGCTGGGCAACATAGTTGTTCTACCTAGAGTAGGATATAAGTTTATGGTTCCTTCTTGAATGCAACTCGGGCAATTATAGATCTGGGTTCTGTAAGATTGGGTGCAAAATGCCACAACCCCATGAAGATCTCTGTGTACTTGCTCGGGATATCAGCTCAATGCTTGAGCGAGTGGATGGACTCCAAGCTCAAGTCAAAGATAACCTAGCAAAGCTAACTAACAGGTACTCGCAAGAGTGCTTGGACAAACTTAGCATCAAGTGTGCGCCCTTTCCAAGATACATGAGCGTATAAAGTCTAGCTTACTAGATAATCAGGATATTCCTTCTGTGGCCTCTGGTGATGACACACCGAGTGAAGCAATTCTAACTCAAGAATAGGAGACGTTTTATCATGCATCATCACCACCATCATTCTCACGACCACCATGGTCATCACCATCACCACGGACACCATCATGATCACAGTAGAGAAGGGAATAAAAAAGGGCTTACGATTGCACTTCTCATTACCATTGGAATTATGTTATTGGAGTTTTTTGGAGGTTTAATCACAAACAGTCTAGCTCTTCTTTCTGACTCTGGTCATATGCTTAGTGATGCCAGTTCACTTGTTCTTAGTCTAGTTGCTATTTGGTTTGCCACCAAACCAGCTTCCCCCAATAAAACGTATGGCTTTTATCGTTTTGAAATTTTAGCCGCTTTATTTAATGGAGTTACCTTGTTTGTAATCGCTGGATTTATTATTTGGGAAGCAATTGAACGTTTTTACAACCCACCAACGGTAGCTAGCGGCTCTATGATGATCATTGCGTCCATTGGTCTGTTTGCCAATCTTTTAAGTGCTTGGGCGTTAATGAGAAAAGGGGATGTGAAAAATAATGTCAATCTTCGTAGCGCTTATCTTCATGTGATCGGTGACGCCTTGGGTTCCGTAGGTGCTATCATCGCTGGGATTGTCATGTGGATCTTTGATTGGTATGTCGCAGACCCCATTATTTCCATTTTGGTTGCCTTATTAATCTTGAAAGGTGCTTGGAGAGTTATTAAACATACGGTTCACATTTTGATGGAAGGAACGCCCATTACCATTGACCAAAATGAAGTGAAAAAAGCCTTAGAAAGTATTGAAGGAGTGGTTGACGTTCACGACCTTCATATTTGGACCATTACTTCAGGATTGGACTCATTAAGTTGCCATATTTTGATTGAAGATCATCAAGACAGCCAAAAGGTTTTACAAGATGCCATTCACATGATTGAAGAAAAATTTAAGATTCTGCATACAACCATTCAAATTGAAACCTCTCAAATCCATCATGGGGAAATGAAAGCTAGCGAAAAACAATATAGAGTGATGTCAGCTATTGTGATTAGCGGCTTAAACGCATATTTATTGTTTTTATCTAATAGAATTTTTTGATGTAGCTAATTAAATGAAATGCCTGGTAAATATTAGGTTGATTTTTTACATCCAATTCTTTTTTGTTTTTCATTCAAATAAATGTTTGAATAATAAAAGAAATGAGGTATAATATATTCAAACGGAAATTTGAATATGAAAGGGGGATAATGAATGAGTAAGAAAGATACATGTGAAATTTATTGTTATGACGAAGAAAAAGTCAATCGAATACAAGGGGAATTGCAAAAAGAAGATATATCCAGTGTTGTCCTGTTGTTTAAAGCACTGGCAGATGAAAATAGGGCAAAAATTGCCTATTCACTTTGCCAAGATGAAGAGTTATGTGTATGTGATATTGCCAATATCATTGGGGCTTCTGTTGCAACCACTTCCCATCATTTACGGACTCTTTATAAACAAGGGATTGTAAAGTATCGAAAAGAAGGAAAGCTAGCATTTTATTCGCTGGATAATGACCATATTAAGCAGTTAATCATGATTGCGTTAGTACATGATAAAGAGGTGAAAGTCCGTGTCTGAACAACAAGCAAAATTATCTAAATCAGAAGCGAAAACCTACCGTGTTCAAGGATTTACTTGTGCAAACTGTGCGGCAAAGTTTGAAAATAATGTAAAATCATTGCCAGGTGTTCAAGATGCTAAAGTAAACTTTGGAGCATCTAAAATTACCGTTTGGGGTACAACAACCATCGAAGAATTAGAAAAAGCAGGAGCTTTTGAAAACTTAAAGGTTCGGGAAGATAAAGAAAAATCAGTCAAGCGTGAACCTTTTTGGAAGCAAAAAGAGAACATTAAAGTGTATATTTCCGCCGTTTTGCTTGTGATCAGTTGGTTTTTAGGGAAGCAATACGGAGAAGAGCATATCTTTGCGACAATTGGATATGCTGCAGCAATTTTAATCGGTGGATATTCGTTATTTATAAAAGGTTTCAAAAACCTAGTTCGATTGAATTTTGATATGAATACGCTGATGACAGTGGCGATTTTAGGAGCTGCAGCGATTGGTGAATGGGGAGAAGGTGCAACGGTTGTTATTCTATTCGCCATTAGCGAAGCCTTAGAGCGTTATTCCATGGATAAAGCTCGTCAATCCATTGAATCGTTGATGGATATTGCTCCAAAAGAAGCATTAATTCGTCGCGGAAATGAAGAAATGATGGTCCCTGTTGACGATATTCAAGTCGGAGATATTATGATCGTAAAGCCTGGTCAGAAATTAGCCATGGATGGAATCGTCATCAAGGGTACATCTACGCTAAATCAGGCTGCCATTACGGGAGAAAGTGTTCCAGTAACCAAAACAGTCGGTGATGAAGTCTTTGCAGGAACATTGAATGAAGAAGGGTTATTGGAAGTAAAAGTTACAAAACGAGTGGAAGATACAACTCTTTCGAAAATCATCCATTTAGTGGAAGAAGCTCAAGCAGAACGAGCACCTTCTCAAGCGTTTGTAGATCGTTTTGCCAAATACTATACACCAGCCATTATCATTTTTTGCTCTTTTACTAGCCGTTATTCCTCCATTATTTATGGGTGCTGATTGGAGCGAATGGATTTATCGAGGTCTAGCTGTATTAGTGGTTGGTTGTCCGTGTGCGTTGGTTATTTCCACGCCTGTTTCGATTGTAACTGCCATTGGAAATGCAGCGAAAAACGGTGTGTTAATTAAAGGTGGTATTTATTTAGAGGAAGCAGGAAACTTAAAAGTGATTGCTTTTGATAAAACAGGAACATTAACAAAAGGTATTCCTTCCGTCACCGATGTAGTCACTTATAATGGCAATGAAAATGAACTAATGACCATTACAGCAGCCATTGAAAAAGGCTCACAACATCCACTTGCTTCCGCCATTATAAGAAAACCAGAAGAAGATGGATTGAATTTTAATGATGTATCGGTTGAAGAATTCCAATCCATTACAGGTAAAGGGGTCAAAGCCAAAGTAAATAACGCAATGTATTATGTCGGAAGTCCAGGTCTTTTTGAAGAACTTCTTCCAAATGGCATCCAATCAGAAATAAAAGAACAAATTACAACCCTTCAAATACAAGGGAAAACGGTCATGGTATTAGGGACGGAAAAAGAAATTCTGGCGTTAATTGCCGTGGCAGACGAAATAAGAGAATCATCCAAAGAGGTTATTCGAAAACTTCATCAAGTCGGTATTGAAAAAACGGTGATGCTGACGGGAGATAACCAAAGAACAGCCGAAGCCATCGGAAAACAAGTCGGTGTTTCCGATATTAAAGCCGATTTACTTCCAGAAGATAAACTGAATTTCATCAAAGAGCTTCGCGACAAGTATCGAAGTGTTGCGATGGTTGGAGATGGTGTGAACGATGCACCAGCTCTTGCAGCTTCAACCGTTGGTGTGGCAATGGGTGGTGCTGGAACCGATACAGCCCTAGAAACAGCCGATATTGTCTTAATGTCTGATGATTTAAGCAAATTGCCATATACGATTAAATTGAGCCGCAAAGCTTTAGCGATTATTAAGCAAAACATTACTTTCTCTTTAGGGATTAAGGCATTGTCATTACTGTTAATTGTGCCTGGTTGGTTAACGTTATGGTTAGCGATATTTGCGGATATGGGAGCAACATTAATCGTAACATTAAACAGCATGCGATTGCTAAAAGTTAAAGAATAGGCTCTTCACCACAAGTTGTACTTGATCATTTAAGGTAGGTGTGCATAGAGGGTACAAAAAATGCGAATTTTCCTGTATGGTAAAGGTGACCAAACCGAACCATGGAGGGAAATTCGCATGTACTCTCAGTTTATCAAAGAACTCATCGATTGACCAGATGTTTTGATTCAAAAGGTGCGAAAAGAAGGGGAACGTTGGATTTTCGAACTTTCTCTACCCGAACAATGCCCGTTATGTCCTGTCTGCTTGAAGCGCACGATCAAAATGACAGACAAAAAGAAGCAATGGATGCATGGCTATGCTCAGCGAATCGGAATTTTTTGGATCGAACTTCCTGTCGAGCGCAGACGTTGTAGCACGTGTGGCGTGACGTTCAGCACGTCGTATCCAGCCATCTCTCCTCGAAGTGTGGCGACGGATGCTTTTCAGCGATGGGTCGCGCAATCTTGCATCGGAACATCCATTCAGGCGGTGGCTCGTATGCTCAAGCTTCCTTACACGACCGTTGAACGATGGTTTTATACCCATGCCCCTTCCTTCCTATCGAATGACGTCCAACCAAAGGCGGTTTGTGTCGATGAGTTTGCTTTTCGAAAAGGGCACGACTATGGAGTGGCGATCATGGATGCCGAAACGGGAGAAGTGTATGCCATGGAAGCAGGAAAGAACGAGGAAGCCATTGGGCGTGCATTGGCTCATGTGTCTCGTTCCGTTCAGTATGTCGTGAGTGACTTGGCTCCAGCGATGAAAAAAGCGATTCAACGGGTTTGCCCAGAGGCGACACATGTCGTCGACTATTTCCATGTCATTCAGCTGTTTACCGATGCGTTAGAACGTTGTCGCAAATATTTGGGCAAAGGAGGCAAGAAACACGGAAATGTTCGTTACGTTTGCCGTTTATTGAGCCAATGCCCAGAGAAATTGACGGAGGAAGAACGTCAAATCATACGAGAATGGTGTAATGAAAGCGATTACTTAAAGTCTGTTTACCAATCGCTCCAACATGTTCGCTATGTGTTCAAAAGCAAAGATGAGCAACAGGCGAAACGACGCTTGAAGGCTTGGATTCATCGGTATTTGTTTTGTCCTTGTTCCGTTGTTCGTGCCATCGCAAAATCACTCGTCAAACGAACAGACGAAATGATATCGTGCATTTTATCCCATTATTCGAATGGGAAGATGGAGGGAACGAATAACAAGATCAAGCTGATGAAACGTCGGGGATACGGATACCGAAATATCCAGCGTTTTGCACTGCGGGTTCGGCTGGAAACAGCTAACATACTTTCATGACAGGTGCAAGTACATCTTTTGGTGATGAACCCATAATAATACCTCCGTCGTATACGACGGAGGTATTGAGCAATAAACTTATCCAGAGATCATCCGATTCCTCAGGCTAATGAGATGAGGAGTTTATAATCCTCCAGATCTTCTCTGGCCAGAAGGGCATGTCTATATGTCTTATGCTGAAAGGCTCTAATGCATCCACTACTGCGTTTGCTACTGCTGGAGTAGAGCCTATAGTGGCTGCTTCTCCTATGCCCTTTGCTTGAAGAGGGTTATGAGGTGTAGGGGTTTCAGTCTTATCGGTTATAAAGCTGGGGAGTTGCGTGGCTCGCGGTACATTGTAGTCCATCAATGTTCCAGTTAGTAACTGGCCTTGAGAATCGTATACAACTGCTTCATATAACGCTTGTGATATGCCTTGAGCCAGACCGCCATGTACCTGACCTTCTACAAGCATAGGACTTATTCTTCTTCCACAATCATCTACCGAAACGTAATCTCGAAGGCGTATGACCCCCGTATCTTTCTCTATTTCTACTACTGCTACGTGCGCTCCGAAGGGATACACAAGCTCTGGAGGGTTGAAGAAGTCCACGGACTCCAAACCAGGTTCCATTCCTTCAGGTAGGTCACCACTGTAAGCTTTGGATGCTATCTCTGCAAATGTTACGCTACGGCTCGGTACTCCCCTTACCTGATATTTGCCGTTCAACACTTCTATGTCTTCTGGTGCTGCTTCCAGGATGTGAGCGGCTATCTTTGTTGCCTTTTCAAGTATTTTATTGACAGCCCTTACCAGAGCTGACCCTCCTACCACTAAACCGCGGCTTCCCATGGTACCCATACCTTGGGGAGTCTCTCTTGTGTCGCCATGTCTTACTATTATCTTTTCATAGTCTACGCCAAGTGTATCTGCAACGATTTGAGCAAACGTTGTTTCCTGTCCCTGACCATGAGGAGATATGCCCGTGAAAACCGTTACGTTGCCGCTGGGATCTACCCTTACTATAGCGCTGTCGTAGGGACCGAAGCCACACATCTCAACATAACAAGAGATGCCAATTCCGATTAGGATGTTGCTGTTTTGATCTCTTAGCTTTCTCTGCTCTTCCCTTAGACTATTGTAGTCCGCCAACTCAAGAGCTTTTGTAAGAGCCTTATTGTACTCTCCACTATCATAGAGTTCCCCTGTTGCGGTCCTGTAGGGAAAAGCATTTGGTGGAATGAAATTGCGACGCCTGATCTCTGCAGGATCTAGACCTAGCTCATCTGCAATGATATCCATCATACGCTCTATATAATAAGCGGCTTCTGGTCTACCCGCGCCTCTGTATGCTGCCACAGGAGTGGTATTCGTGTACACGCAGGTAGCTTCGATCTCAACTGCCGGGATATCATAGACTCCAGTACTCATCCTGCCCGTTAGCTCTGCTATTCCTGGAGCTACCGGGTATGCTCCCACGTCTGCAAGAATATGCATTTTAAGGGCCTGTACTTTACCATCCTTGTCTACTGCTGCTTCGAGTGTAGTTATCTGTGCCCTGCCGTGTGTGGTGGCCATAAGGTTCTCGCTACGTGTTTCTACCCATTTGACAGGTATGTTGAGGCGACGTGCAATAGCCGCGAGAGCTATGTCTTCTGGATATATACCTATTTTGACCCCGAATCCTCCTCCTACTTCAGGAGCTATTACTCTTACTGCATTTTCGGGTAATCGAAGTACTTTGGCTATATCACCTCTCGATAGGTGAGGGGCTTGAGTACTAGACCATACAGTTATACCCGCCCACCATCGGGTCAGGAGAAGCAACTATGGCTCTACCTTCCATCGGTATGCCAGCTAGGCGCTGATTAATCATTCGCTGCTTTACTACTTTGTGGGCGTTCTTGAAGATACCTTCCACATCTCCGTTCGAGTATCGCCACACATGCTCGACGTTACTGTTGGTGTTATCGTACAGTTTTGGAGCCTCTGGACTTAGGGCAGCTTCAATATCAGCTACGGCTGGAAGCTCTTCCCAATCCACCTGTACCTTAGAAGCTGCATCTGCAGCCGCTTCCTGAGTTTCGGCAACGACTGCCGCAATTATCTCACCTACATAGCGCACCCTACCTACGGAGATGGCATAATGCGTGTGGCTAGTCTCCTGGGAGCTGTCGGGAGCCTCTCCTTCACCCGAGCTCGACATGGGCATAGGTTCGTAGTCATTTATTAGATCCTCGCCGGTAAAGACCGCCACTACCCCCGGTACGCTAATAGCCTCTGCTGTATCTATATTTCTGATTTTGGCATGTGCGTAGGGGCTTCTCACGAAAGAGACATAGCACATGCCTGGTAATCTAAGGTCCCCTACATATGTAGATTTTCCTGTTATTAGCCTTGGGTCTTCCTTCCTTCTTACTCTGGCACCTATGAGAGATGAATAAGCCATACTCAGCCTCCGGAGATTGATGTCTGCGAGAGCAAACTACAAGGATACTTGAATATCCTAATAGTAGTTTAGTTCTGAGTCAACTAGATTAGGAATCCGGGGACCTGCTTTCTCTGACTCCTAACTGATGGAATCTCTCCGAGAAGCCTCACTAGGTGTTCTAGACTAGCTAGACTGTGCGCTGATATAAAATCATCAATGAAAGGCATGGCAGCTCTTATTCCCCTTGTAAGAGGCTCATATCCGGGAGTTCCAAGTAGCGGATTCAACCATATTAGTCGGTAGCTTGATCTTTGTAGACGGGCCATTTCTCTTGAGAGAAGATCGACGTCTCCACAGTCCCATCCATCGCTGATTATTATTACAATGGCACCCTGCTGGAGCATTCTCCTTGACCAGCGGGTGTTGAAAGCATGAAGAGATTCGCCGATCCTAGTACCGCCGGCCCAATCCTGAACTTCCTCTGATACCCTCTTCAATACCCTGTCGATATCTTTGCTCTGCATGAGCTTTGTTATGCGGGTGAGTTTCGTTCCAAACACAAAGGTTTCAATCGCTGTATTGTCCTGACGAAGTGTATACATAAAGTGTATTAACATACTGGCGTATGGAGCCATGGACCCGCTAATGTCGCATAGTAAAACTATCTTTCTGGGCTTGAATTTTCTGTCTTTCCAACTGGTACTTATTAGCTCTCTATACTTTATCTGGTTTCGTAGAGACTTTCTGATATCTAGCTTCCTACCTTTTATAGATAGAACCAATCTACGCGATCTTCGTAGCGGCATCTGTAACCTCATTTGCTGGATGAGCTTTCGAGCTCTTAGCAGCTCGTCTGGAGACAGCTTCGAAAAATCTTTGTGCCGCAGTATCTCGTCTGGGCTGTACAATGTTGCCAGATTGTTGGGTGTTTCATTGTTGTTATCAGTGTCATGGCTTATATCTATAGTTTGAGGCTGTACAGATAGATTGTTACGCATAGCGGTGGATTCGTTATTTATCCGAGGTAGCAATCCATCGCTCTTGTGAGATTGAGATGGAAGAGAACTCCCTGCCTGGTCTATCTTTTCTCCCCGCCAGTAGTTTTCCCAGGCTGCATTGAACTTATCTATATCTTCTTTCCTGTTTATTAGTGTCGATAGACCCACCGTTCTTATATCTTCTTCTTGCAGCGAAGTGAGGGCTACTCCACGCACAAAATCTACTACTTGGGATAGTCCTACTTGAACGCCGCTATTCATTAAATGCCTAGTGAAACCAAGTAGCTTTATCAGTATGTGGTTTCCTATCGTGATAGATGATAAATCTAGGTTTTCTCTCAACTCATTCATTTCTGACCAATGTTACTTGGTTCAAGTTCTCTAGCTCGCGACGGACGTTGAGGATATCTTCTTGGTGTTTGAGCAAAGTGCCAATAGTTTCATTAATCGTTTCAGGATCTAACTTAGAGTGGTTGAGAGTTACTAATGCTGATGCCCAATCTATACTCTCGGCAACGCCTGGTATTTTGTACAGATCCATGGTCCTAAGTCTATGCATGAAGCTACTTATTTGACGAGCAAATTCCCGTTCTATACCAGGGACTCGGACTCGAATTATCTCCTCTTCTTTTTCTATAGAAGGATAGTCTATCCAGTAGTATAAGCATCTCCTCTTGAGGGCATCGTGTAGCTCTCTGGTACGATTAGATGTAAGTATTACTAGTGGTCTGGCTTGTGCTTTGATCGTTCCGATCTCTGGTATCGTGACCTGAAAGTCTGACAATATCTCTAGCAGGAAAGCTTCGAACTCTTCATCCGATCTGTCTACCTCATCTATTAGCAAGACGGGGAACTTACCTGCATGTGTTGAAGAGTACTCTATAGCTTGTAATAGAGGCCTTTTTATCAGGAATTCCTCGCTAAATATCTCTCTTAGCGTACTATGCCTGTCTAAACCTTCGGATTCGAGTATCCTGATCTCCAATATCTGCCTGGCATAGTCCCATTCATAAACTGCTTGGGATACATCAAGCCCTTCGTAGCACTGTAGTCTAATCAGATCTGTCTCGAGGATCTGAGACATTACTTTTGCTACCTCGGTCTTACCTACTCCAGCCTCACCCTCCAGCAACAAAGGCTTCCCAAGGCGTAGTGCCAGGAAAAGAGATGTTGCTAAACCCCTATCAGCTATGTAGTTATTCTTTCTGAGTGCTTCTTGCAGGCTATCGATAGATACGATTTCCATAAGTCTAGTTTTCCATCAGGTATTTTGATCTTTGTGCTTGCAGCAATATAGTATACACCCCATATACTCAGAAGTTCTCCAAAAGATTCGTCCTAATAACTTATTGCAATATTTATAGTGTTAATGTATCTTTTATGCATATATAGCCGAGGTGATTGATATGAAGCACCTAACCAATATAAGGCGTTCATTGACAGCAGGGATTATTCTGGTAGCCTTATTGTTGTTTAACAAACTTAGTGTAGGACTCGATGTGGTGCATGCTCAGGAAGAACTTGTTGTGCCTACTCCTGGGATGGTAATCACACAAGACGTGACTTTCCGTCCTGGTGAGTATTATTTCCCTAACGGTGAGGGGATAGTTATAGCGGCTGATAACATTACAGTTGATGGTAATGGGGCAGTCCTCGTTGGTCCTGGTAGAGCTGGAGATCCAGAGAGTTTTCTTGGAACTGCTGTGACATCTACGGGTCATTCAAACGTAGTTCTCAAGAATCTCACCGCTAAGGGATTTCAGCTTGGATTGAAAGTGACTAACGGTCAAAATTGGACGATTACTGGCAACAACTTTTCTGACAACTACACAGACCCAGACTTTGGCTGGGGAGATGGACCTAACTTTGGTGCGGTGATGTTGGTTAGTGTGCATAGAAGCGCTATAACGAATAACAGGGGGGAGCGCGTCTGGAACGGTCTTCACCTTCGGTATAGTAACGAAAATACGATAAGAGATAACTACTTCTCGCATTGCTCGAACGTGTGTCTCAAGATGTGGGCTTCATCCCGCAACCTAATCGAGAACAACGTGATGAATTATGGTATACGAGTAGCTCCTGGGGAAGTTCATGCACGAGATTCTACTAGTGTTTTGATTGAAACCGGGTCGAATGATAATCGCTTCCTGTACAACGATTTCACCCATGGTGGTGATGGGGTATTTATCCGCCCTCTCAACGGCTACCTTAGTACGGGCAACTACTTTGAGGGTAATGATGCATCCTATGCTCATAACAATGCCTGGGAGTGCTGGTCACCCGGCAACATCTTTATCCGCAATAAAGGCAACTACTCCAGCTATGGCTTTTGGCTAGGAGGCTCTGATCATACAGTACTTATAAGTAATGAGGCAGCCTACAACGGTACGATCAAAGCTAACGCCCCCGAGCCGTTTGGTAATGCTGGTATTGCTGTAGTGAAAGGGAGTAGTAGCCATTTCATAATGGCTGGCAACTATATCCATGACAACAAGAACGTAGGTGTGGCCATTGGCTATAAGCCTGGATATGAGGCATATCATTGGATCATACAACAGAACCGTATTGAGAACAATGCGACATATGGCATCTACATGTATGATACGCGTTGGGTGGATCTTGCTGGGAATGTATTAACAGGCAATGGTCAGGGAGCTATTTACAGGGGTTCCAACGTATCAGACATCTTTGAGCGGGAAGCCACCATGGACGATAAGGCTCCAGAGGCTCATGCCACAATATCCGCTCGTACAGTCTATGTTGGCGAGCCTGTTACCTTTGATGCTTCTGCCAGTAGCGATCCTCAGGGCAGAGAACTTATGTTCCGTTGGGATCTGGGAGATGGTGATATATCTGAGTCCCCATTAGTGACGCATACCTACGTTGACCCAGGTTTTTACAGAGTCGGTCTGACAGTAAACAATGGACATCTAGCGGATCTGACTTGGTTCGATGTATATGTCACTCTCAAAGGTACTGAGGTGGGTACTGAAGGGGTGGATGCCTCATCATGGCAAGCCAAGATACCAGCACGAACAGTAGAGTGGGTGGTTGATTCTAGCCCGCCTGATAGGCTTGGTAATCCAGCTCTCAGATCTGGTGCAGCACCGAATCTGGACCGTGGTATTGTGCGGGAAGTAGTAGTTCCTGAAGGCTCTCCTACGCTCTCGTTTGATACGTATTATCAAATAGAGCAAGGCTATGACTTTGGCTTTGTGCAGGTCTCTACGGATGGAGGCCACACTTTCCGCAGCCTGGCTAATGAACATACTACTACCCAGACAGCGAATGATGCTATTCAGCTTGTCAAAGACAATGTTCCTGGATTTACAGGTGAATCTGGGGGATGGCGCACAGAGACGTTTGACCTTTCACAGTATGCGGGGCAGACGTTGTTGCTTGCTTTCCGCTATGTGACTGATCCGGGCGTTGATGAGCCAGGCTGGTGGGTAGATAACATACGAGTTGGTACTCAGCTTATTTCTGATGGCTCTACCCTTGACGGCTGGTCACCACTCGTCATTGAGGAAGAGTCCCCCTATGCTCATATCAAGATTGATTCAGATCACAGAGTAGTGGGGAATGATTCAGTTCGCATTGAAAGCAATGCTGCAACAGGTATCTGGAGTTACTTTGCTCCAGATGGTACATGGGATCTTTCTGATAAAGACTATGTTGCCTTATGGATCAGCTTTGCGCATGAGGTTGTGGGAGGCTTCAATGATCCACAGCCTGTGATCAGGCTTATGACTGATGACTCTAATTACCTTGAGTATACACCCAGGGTAAACTACCTGAACCCTTCAACGGTACCTTATTCAGAGGCTCGTGATGGAGTGGCAGTGGCTGCAGATACCACTAAGTGGGAATGCCGACTGGGTAAGAACTTCCTATGGACGGCCTGATATATCGCATGTGCGCTCAATCGAGATTGCTACCCATGGCAGCTCTGGTCGGTACAAATTGTGGCTTGATGGGCTCATCTTTGGAACCAATCCTCCGGAGCCACAGATAACTCCTAACATCGCCCTCAATTCTGAAGCACAAGGCTATCCTAGTCCGGAGGCATCCTATACATTCAATGGTGACTGGAATCTCCCAGAGTATGATAACTTGTGGGCACCTCTGGATGGGTATACTAACAACGGCAAAATATGGAGTAACTGGAATTCAGGGCACAGATACGATTGGTATGAGGTAAGGTTTGAGTATCCAAGAGAGATCAACAAGTTAGTCCTAGATTTCGTTTCCTTTGGATCTAGACTTCAACCACCACGCTCTTTCCAAGTATTCTATTGGCAAGATGGTGCATGGTATGAGGTTGAAAATCAGGATAGGTCCAGCAGTGCTCCTGTGGAGGGTACTAATACCGTGACTTTTGACCCCGTATTTACCGATAAGGTTCGGGTGAGAGTTGAGAATGCGTCGTCTCGTAAGGGTAGGGGTACATATGTTGGAATTAGCGAGCTAGAACTCTTTAATACCCGTAATATCGCTGGGAACTCAAAGGGTTCTTCAGCTGGTCTGGGTACTCCTGAGCCAGTTGTATCATCTAATTTGGATCCGTCTTGGTTGCCGCTTGATGGCTCAATAAAGCCCTCAAGTACGTGGAAACCAGATGTGGGTGATAATAATCCTAGTTATGGAGTAGACTTCCATAGACTTAAACTCTTCAACAGAGTGACTTTTTACCTCAGTGAAAGAGGGTTACCTAGTGAGGTCAGAGTCCAATATTGGACGGGAAGTTCTTGGGCAGATGTTGCTCATCCATGGTGGATGAGTAATCGAATAGTTGCTGGCAGGAACATAGTGTCTTTTGATACAGTGAGATCCCGCAAGATCAGAATTATCTTCCCGAACAATTCGAGACCACAACTGCTTGAGCTTGAGGTTGTCAATGCTAATCTCCTTGCTGGCCGTGAAATTACGCCATCGGCTTCATATACCTCACCTTATGATACTCTCTGGGGGCCTTTGGACGGTTCTTACGCTTCTTCACCACGATGGACGTCTTGGAACTCACACAATGCTCAGGACTGGTATGCTGTTGATCTTGGTGTTGAGATGGTATTTTCGCGGGTTAATTTGTTCTTCTATAACGATAATGGGGGAGTCCAACCGCCAAGTGATTATAGGGTGCAGTACTGGGATGGTAATAGTTGGGTAGATGTGCAAGAGACATTACGCTACCCAGCACAACCATCTGAGGGTTTCAACACGGTTATATTTGAGCCGGTGCGTAGTCGAAAATTGCGTGTACTCGGCACTAATCAGAACCCTGTCAACTTTGGCGTGTACATAGGACTTACGGAGATAGAACTATTCAGGTGGGAGTAATACATTGCAAGGATAATACTGAAGGACACAGAGTCCTGCTGTGAGCAGTTGACATAAAATAATAGCCTTAGGCTTGCACCTCTAAAACTATTTGCATCAGATCATAGGTTGGTCTTAATGAAGCAGCATTTACTTATCATTCTTCTAGCTTTGCTTTTGATGTTAGGAAGCGTGTTTCTACCTCCTAATATGAGGATACCTGCCATGACTGCGTCTTTATTGCTGATAATCTTTTCCGCTATTGGCCAGATTACAAGGAATAAGTGAGCCTTTGTTGGATGTGAGCTATTATAAATTTAATAGTTACTATGAATATTCATAGTCAAAATTTTGTAGTTTTATAATATTAGTTGTAAAATAATGATAGGAGCAGCATTTATCCATAGATCATTCAGTAGGGAGGTAGAAAGATGCAAATAGGTACATTCCTCTTGATGCTGGCTCTTAGCTATGCTCTGGGTGTGCTGTGGTATGATCTTTTACCTGGTAAGCTTGCTATGAAGCCCTGGAGAGTTGCTGCTTATCCATTCTTGGGGATGTGGGTGGCTGAGGTATTCTATCCTCATGGTCCGGCGTTTGGTGATCTGCACATAATTCCTATAGCCGTGGGTTCTCTGGTGGCTGTAATAGTTGATTGGATCATAACTACCGCGAGACACCCTGCTACTGTACCTGAGTATGAGGGTGGTTTGGGGACAAGACCTGCGTAATTGTGTTTGTCTAGCCCTCGGCCTATTATGTAGGCCGAGGGCTTTTTATAGTTTTATATAATCAAGTCAAATATTGATCCTACTGTCGAACGAAGCTGGCAGCTTTATATCGCTATTTGACATATCCCACTAGATTATTTGTGAATTGAGAATAACTCCACAAAAGTACTTACGATGCTCTCAAATTAGCACCTGAATTACTTCGCAGAAGGCACGTTCTGCGAAGTAATATTCGTGTTGGCAAGGTATTGATTAGCTGGGATGATTCTGACCGCGCCATCTCGAAATCTTACCAAGACAGTACTATCTTCTGATCTTATTTCTTCTCCCATAGGCTCTTGTGTGTATTCCAGTGCCTTCAAAACAGGAATACTGCCGAAAACGCCTGATATGCTAGGAAGCCAAACACCCTCTATGCCCCTAAGGAATCTAAATGCTCTCTCTGCTGTCCAGTCAGGACTCACAACCAAATTCTCTGACTTTGGGAAGGGATTATAAGTAGCTAGCTCTTCGTTTTGCTCCATTGGTATTAGGGTATCAATATTTGCTATAGCTGCCTCTAGCAGATCAGCTCCGATTCTGGCACATACGTCTTCAAGCTCCAAATAACTTGTACCTACTGGTATATTTACCTTTTGCTGTAAGATTATAGGCCCTTCGTCTAGTTCCTCTGTTACCTTATGCACGGTGACACCAGTTTCTCTATCACCATAGTATAGGGTCCAAAAGATGGGGTCTGGCCCCCTATTGGCAGGTAGCAGAGATGGATGTAGATTAATAAAACCCTTGTTCGGTATCGAGATAATATTCTTTTTTACCCTGTACGGGAAGCAGAGTAATACACCTATATCTGGTTTGGAGGCTGCAAGCTCCTGCTCTATTTGGTAAAGCTGCTTTTTTTCATTAATGATTCTTACTCTGTCCTTGTCTATAAGCCTCAGTAAGTCTGCATAATTTATGTCAATAAGAGATAATTTCTTATCTCTTCTAGGAAGTTGCTTAGTGTGTATAGCTATCACTACGGGATTGAATAGGCTATTTGATAATAACTTGTACAGAGGGTAAGTGGCGAACTTACATATGGAACATAGTATTGCAATGTTTATTTTGCTCTTTGATTCCACCTAAGTATTCCTATAACTTACCTATAGCAGATATACTTGTATGACGGTGTTTGGAGGTTTTCTATAACATGCCTAGAACAGTCTTCTGTGTAAAACTTGGCAAAGAGCTTCCAGGTCTAGATGAGCCCCCATTTCCTGGTGAGCTTGGTCAGCGCATCTATGAAAACGTATCTGCTCAAGCCTACCAACTTTGGGAGGAGCAGGCAAAACTTATAATCAACCACTATGGTTTGAATATGGCTGACCCCGAGGCTAGGGCGTTCCTTAGAGAACAGATGGAAGAGTTCTTCTTCGGCGAGAACGCTCAGATGCCTGAAGGATGGATACCAGTGGGGGCATCCTCCCCCAAGGGCGGAGCTAAGGGAGGAGCAGCTCCAAGGAAGTGAGGGCCGCTGGAGATATAGTCCTCTTAGCTGTATACNAGCTTGGGCACCAACCTCTATCCCTAGCATCTCCTGCTGCCTTCCTAAAGCGGGCTGGGTTTTCCCCCGTAGCCATTGACCTTAGTATTGAGAACTTGGATATTTCTAGAGTATCTAATGCCAAGCTCGTCGCGATATCTGCTCCTATGCATACTGCCATGAGGCTTGCCGTCCCAGTAGCCAGGGAGATACGGAGTATCAATCCTAATGCTCATATATGTTTCTATGGTCTTTATGCCTACCTTAACGCCAAATATCTCTTATCTAGCGTTGCGGATTCCGTCTTAGCTGGTGAATACGAGCAGGCGCTTGTGGATCTGGCCTTGAGGCTTGAGGCACAAGATTCCGCTCAGCATGATAGATCGGGAATTTTCACCTCTGGTCCACCAAGTCCTATATTAACCAAGCTGAATTTTATGCTGCCTCACAGAGAAAGTTTGCCTCCTATAGAAATGTATGCTGCTCTTAGGCATGAAGGTCGACTTAGAAAGGCTGGGTATGTTGAAGCTACTCGTGGCTGCCTCCATACATGTACTCACTGTCCTATTCCTCCGGTGTATGGGGGAAGATTCTTCGTTGTTCCTAAAGACGTAGTAGTAGAGGATATAAGACAGCAGGTTAATGCAGGGGCTACACATATTACCTTTGGAGATCCTGATTTTCTTAATGGTCCTGGGCATGTTCTAAAGATTTTGAGAGCTGTACATGAGGAGTTTCCATTTCTCACCTTTGATGCGACTATTAAGATCGAGCACATAATCGAGAAGAGAGATTTATTTACGGAATTGCGTGAGCTGGGATGTATTTTTGTGGTCTCAGCTGTGGAATCCGTCAACGAGGATGTACTTAGAAATCTAGAAAAAGGTCATACTCGACAGGATGTTGAAGAGGCATTGTCTATTCTCAGGCAGAATGATATAGAGATGAACCCTTCCTTATTACCATTCACTCCTTGGGAGACATTGGACAGCTTTATTGAACTGCTCCACTTTGTGGAAGATCACGATCTTATTCCTAATGTTTCCCCTGTGCACTACTCCATAAGGCTATTGGTTCCTCCTGGGTCTCTTGTGATTCCCAAGCTGGAAGAGATGGGAGTATTGGGTACCCTGGATGAGGAATCGTTTACTTACGTATGGTCCCACCCTGATACTAGAATGGACGAACTCTACCATGAGATATCGGTACTGGTTCAGGAGATGGTATCCCAGAATAAGACTAATTATGAGATATTTGATCGAGTGAAAGCTGTAGCCTACGCAAAGGCAGGATTACCGATACCTGATGCTCCCGTTAGGAATTCTAGAGAAGCACCAGGTCTTACAGAGCCTTGGTATTGCTGTGCCGAACCCCTAAACAATAACGTGTGTTGTTAGTGCATGTTTGAAGTCAATCCTTCTTCGTTCTTGAGATGGAAGTGGCGATTAATAATCGGAATTTCGGGAGTGATCTCTATCTTCAAAAGTGAATGCGCTCTCCTCAAGGAGTACTCTACCACCTCTGGAGTTGAGCCCTTTGCGAATATGAATCCTAGATAGGTTGCCCCTTCGGGAAGTGGCGTTACACGGGATTTGAGGGGTATATTTATATCTATGTTCTCAATACCCTCGATCGAGAGGGCTTCTTCCATCCCGCTTACTTTGTTTAGTATGCCGCTACGCGGAATGGGGATCATCATCACGCCTGTAGCTATATTGTTATCTTTGATCGTGGGCCAATTTATACTAGCCGTGTTACCTAGGCTGTGCCGTATTATAAGTTCCTCAAGTGACATTCCTAGCTTGTACTCCAATATGGTAGAGCACTTACCTCCAATGGCTCTAGCCGCTATCTCTATTAGATGGATGCTGTCATCGTTCACACGTAATTCCGCATGTATGGGGCCATGCTTCAAACCTATTGCCTTGCTAGCTAGCTGGATAAGGGTTACTACTCTGTCTTGTACTCTTGGTGCAAGTCTAGATGGGGTCACATATATAGTCTCTTCAAAGAAGGGCCCTTCCATTGGATCTGGTTTATCAAATATAGCTATAAGTGTTAGTTCTCCATTTGTTAGTAATCCATCAACTGCTATTTCAAATCCAGGTACGTACTCTTCTACCAGTATCTGTGTGGATGGATCCGATCCATCTTCTAGAAGCATGTTCCTTATCCTGGAGAAAGCCTCTATGAACTCTGTAGGGTTATTAGCTTTAATGACCCCACGGCTAGCTGCGAGACTTACAGGTTTTATTACGCACGGATAAAATGATCTTGTGGCTAAAGTGTGTTCATCCGCATCTAGTCTCGATGAATAGAAGCGTATATTTGATAGTCCTGCCTTAGTTAGTGACTCTCTTAACTTGGACTTGTCTCTTGAAATACCAACGCTCTGGGGGGTATTCCCAGGGAGTCCCATCTTCTGCGCTATAACTGATGCTAATATAACGGAGCTGTCATCTATCCCTATTACTGCAGATGGTCTTTTTCCTGCAAACGCTTTTACTACCAAGTCTGCAGCATCTTCGACTCTTCCGAAGTCTACTGATACTATGTCATCCGGCATTTGTCTATTAAGAGCAGGAGGTATATTATCGATAATGTGTAGTACCTTCACATCAAGTGATTTGGCAGCTTTCAAATACGGTAGAACTCTGTATGATCCTGATGGGTATACAAGTATTAAAGAAGGCTTTTTCTCGTCCATTGCTTTTTTCTTGTTTACATCAACTTCACTATGCCGGTTATCTGAAGGATTACAGTAATAAGCGCCACTATTAGTATAATTAGCAGAGATACTGTTAGTCCTACATCCCCTCTCTGATCATAGTATTGTTTTGCTGGCAATTTGTCTTTATGTGTTTTCGACTGATGAGTCTGCTTCATCTACCCCTAGCTCTTCCGCTATTAGCTGTCTCCTGTATATTGACGCATATAGCCCATCTAACTCCAATAGCTCTGAATGTTTTCCTTGCTCGACTATCTCCCCATCTGATAGCACGATTATCTGATCAGCATTCTGTATTGCTGATATTCTGTGGGCAACGATTATACTCGTCCTTTGTTGCATGACTGTCTTTAGCCTCTTTAGTATTTCACTCTCTGTGTTCGTATCTACGCTGGACAGCGCATCATCCAGTATCAATATCTTAGGATCTCTTGCTATGGCACGTGCTATAGTTGTCCTTTGTTTTTGACCGCCGGAAAGAGTCACTCCTCTTTCCCCTACTATTGTTTCATAGCCCTTAGGGAACTGTTCTACATCCTTACTTAGCTGGCTGACCTCAGCTGCCCAACGGACTAGTGATTCATCTTTATTGTTTGTTCCGAAAGTTATGTTCTCTTTCAATGTATCTGAGAACAGAAAAGTGTCCTGAGTAACGAACCCTATGTTCTTTCTGAGAACCTTGAGAGGTATTTGTGTTATGTTAATTCCATCTATCAGGATTTCCCCCTCTGTTGGATCCCACAACCTCGGTATTAGGCTTACTAGCATACTTTTTCCTGATCCCGTAGGTCCAATGATACCTAGCGTACTACCTGCAGGAACTTTGAGATTTATGTTTTTCAAGATCCTGTGCGATCCAATAGTTAACGAAACGTTTCTAAATTCGATCTCTCCCTCTATACCAGATATTTCTCTTAGGCCAGCTTCTTCGTCTCTTATGGATGGTAGCTTGGAGATTATCTGCTCTATTCTGTTCATTGAGGCCGCACCTTGTTGTATCAGGTTGACTACCCATCCTATAGAGATCATGGGCCAGCGTAGTGAGCCAATATAGAGCAAGAATTGAGTGAGTTCACCTATTGATATACGTCCTTGAATTACTTGTCTGCCACCTATGAAGAGCAGTATTACTGTAGCTATGCCTGCTACTACGTACATGGATGGCCATAGAAGAGACTGGATCTTGATGAATGAGACACTAGCATCCAGATATTGTCTGTTTATCCGCTCAAAGTCTTTGATTTCATTATCCTCCTGCGCATAAGCTTTAATCACTCTTACGCCGGAGGCGTTCTCCTGCACCTTAGTAGACATATCCCCAAAGCTGGACTGAACGGATTCAAACCTTTTCTCTATAACTCTACTTGAAACTATGAAGATAATACTCATCAAGGGCAGTATGAATACAGAGTACAGCGTCAACACTATGCTTATGCTGAGCATGACTGACACTACACTCACGAATGCCGCTAAAGTATTGAAAAGGTTCGTTATGCCTGGTGATACCGATCTCTGGACAGCATTCAGGTCATTAGTGGCCCTTGCCATAAGGTCACCAGTGTGCCAGGACTGGAAGAACTGTCTATCTTGGAACTGCAGATGTCTGAATAGCTTATTTCTGATCTCGTACTCTATCTCTCTAGCAACTCTGCCGCCGAAATATCTCGTACTGAATCTAAAATAGCCTTCAACTGCCGCTGCTAACAGTAGTAGCAAGGCATACAACCCAATCATCCTAAGTGATCTACTACTCTGCACATAGTCTATAGACAGTCTTATAATGTATGGCCCAAACAGGGACGCTATGTTGGCAGCGATAGTGGATATGACACTTATAATGAAGAATCGTTTGTGTGGATATATTAACTTTGCCAGCTTAGAAATATAGTTCACTTCATTACCTTGTATAACTAGGTTACTAAATCATTGAACCTGGCTATATCTTGCTTGATAACTTCCAAGCTTGATCTCCAGAAGCTTTTATCTCTTATATTTATGCCGAACTTTAATGCCAGGTCTGCGGCACTAAACATACCTGTTGATGATAAAAGCTCATCGTACTTAGCTTTGAACTTTTCTGGAGACTCCTCATAAGCTGCATATAGACCTAGACCAAACAGTAGGCCAAACATATACGGGAAGTTGTAGAAATCTGATCCGTAGTAATGGGGTTTAGCTGCCCACATGTAAGGATGAAGTTTATTGCTATCTAGTGCGTCCCCATACGTAGCTTTTTGAGCCTCAGTCATGATGGTCTTTAAATCTTCTATCGATAGCTCTGTATCTTTCCTCCTATCTATGACCTCTTTCTCAAAGATAAATCTAGATGTTATATCTACAACTATCTGGCAGCTATTTTGTAGTGCTCCCTCAAGAATGAGTATTTGCTCTTCTTTATCAGAATTCTCCAGTGCAGCTTTCTGTATTATTGTCTCACAAAATGTACTAGCGGTTTCAGCTAATGTCATTGGTGTTGACTTTTGTAAGTAAGTTCTGTGGCTTTTATTGAGGTTATGATATGCGTGTCCAAGCTCATGGGCTAGAGTACTTACGCTATCAAAAGATGATTCGTAGTTTGCAAGAATTCTCGATTCTTCCCCCTGTATGGAGATACAATATGCCCCTCCCACCTTGCCTACTCTTGGTTCTAGATCTATCCACCTGCTATCAAAAGCTCTCTGTGCGAATTCTCCTAGCTTCTGTGAGAATTTGTGAAATTGCTCAACTATGAATTCTTTTGCGTCTTGTGGTGTCCAGCTGCGGCTTGATCTTCCTACTGGAGCAAATATGTCATACCAAGCTAATTTGTCGACTCCAATGATACTGGCTTTTGTCTGCAAGTATTCTCTGAAGCTTGGGAATGATTCTTGAGCAGCTTCCATCATGGCATTGAGTGTTTCAAAGTCTATTCTATTCCTGAACAATGCCTGCTCTAGTGGAGAGCTCCACCCTCTTCTCTGTGAAATTGTTATGCTTTCTCCTTTGATGCTATTTAGGGCAGATGCTATAGGTAGTGCCCATCGCTCCCAAGCTGAGATTTCCGCTTTATAAGCGTTTTCCCTTACTTTTCTATCGCTGTGTAGTGCTAGATTTCTAACTGCGCTTATAGGTAACTCTTTTTCACCTTCTGGGAGAGATACGGTAGCAGTGATCTGGGATGTGAGGTTGCTGTACAGTTTTTCCCATGCAGTGGATCCAGTTAGGGCAAGATCCGAGTATAAATCTTCTTGTTCTGGATGCATTAGATGTTTGGCGCGAATCTGGCTTTCCCTAAGATAGAATTCGTGGTTTTTTGCTATCTCTGAATGCTGAATGACTTCTTCTAGATTAAGTTTACCTATCCATGCAGTGATCCTTGAGTTGATTTGTTGTATTTGTGCACCATACCTATCCAGCTCACTTAGCTTCTTTTGTGCTTCTATGTTGAGTGAGTCTGCTGTTACGTTGCAGTACACATATGAGTAGAGCTTATGGTAGTTGTCACCGAGCGTATTGTAGGTTTCGATTATCTTATCTAGGACCTGTACCTGTTCTTCTTGAGAATCTATCTTCTCTATGTCTTCTAGTGTTTGTCTTAGGCTATCTATATGTGTTTTGACCGCTTTTAATGTGTCTTCATACTGTGTTGAGTTTAGGGAAGGGAATATACTTTCCAGGTCCCAGCGCATGTCCTGTGTTTGGCTTTTTTGCATGTTGTTTTTCTCCCTTCTATTTTCTTCTTTGTTTGTGGCAATTTTTATTTCTATCTCTTGGGATATGTAAACTAAAGACTAAGGCACTCGACCATATTGAAGTTTCTATATGTAGGTTTATAATTCAGTAAACATGGATAATTAGGAACTATACTATGATACCTGTTATATCTTACATTCATCGAAGGTTTATTGCTTTCTTCGCTTACTTCCTGTGGGTGCTGCTGGTACTATACCCAAATCCAATGATGTTAGTGAAATCTATACCTAACGCCATGAATCCTGATATAGACACGCAAGCTGTGGCATCTATTGCTAAAGATCTTCCCAATGATCCCACTTTTATAGAAAAAAAGGTAAATACCGAATATGTGAAGTATGCCGTTCCTTGGGAACTATATGGAGTCCCTTGGTACTTCCCTACTACCGAAGAGGTATTGAGGCTTGGAAAAGGTGACTGTCAAGGGCGAATGCTGGTGTTAGCCAGTATACTAAAGGCCAAAGGTATACCGTATAGCATAGAGGGTTCACTTGATCATATATGGGTGCAATACCCTAAGAAGTTACCGAATCCCTTAGAAAACGACTCAATAGTAATAGCCAGGAGAAACTTAGGCACTCTAAAAGTAGAAATGCCCAAGCGCTGGGACTGGAAAGAGAGTTACAGGATAGAAAAAGAGTACTTCTGGGATCCAATGCCCACAAACAGAAAGATTATTCTGTTCGGTGGAATATTAGTTATAGCAGCAAGACGCTTATGGCTAATAGCCATCGAAAGATTATTAGAAAAGGCGAAAACAACAAAAGTCCATGGGTGGGAAGTAAGGTACTAATATTACCACAACCCTTTTCGTCTAAAGGCCAAGATCAGAGCTAAAACAGTAACTATCATTAGAATCACTATAGCCAGGAATGAATATGGGTTATCTCCAAACTCGGGTTGAAAAGGCAGTGGTATGTTCATACCCCAGATGCCGGATATGAGAGTAAGCGGCAACAGAAGGACGCTTATGATCGTCAATATACGAAGTGTTTCATTCGTCCTATAGCTATACAGGGTATTAAACGTATCATCAAATGTCTCTACTAACTCCCTAAACTCCCCCAGCATGTCCCATACTTTTTGAAAATGATCGAGTACATCACCCCAGTAAGGCTGCATACTCTCTGCCAGAACAGCAGCTCGCCCGTTTTCCAGTTGAGATATCACCAACATATCGGGACGAATGATCCTCCTAATGCTGATGATATCATGCCTGTAGTCTGCAAGATCGCGCACTGCCCTTCTAGGGTCGCCCCGGAATATCCTTTCGTCAAGCAGGTCTAGTTTTTGATCTATTCGAGTCATCATTGGGAATAAGTAGTTGGTGAGCCTGTCTATGATGTGGTAGAGTAGCATCTCTGCACCTTGAGACATATAGTGTTCCCTGCTTTCTTCGTCCTCCTCTGCTCTGGCCCACATCGACAAAAGCGGCTTCAACTGACCATCGTGCACCGAAACCACATAGTCTTTACCCATAAAGAAATCAACTTCACTAGGTACTGCTACTCTCTCCGAGGGGTCATATATGGGGAAATGCAACACCAAGAAGATATAGGTAGTGTAGTCATCCAGTTTTGGCCTTTGAATTTTACTCATTACATCATCTAAGGCCAAAGGATGAAAGCCAAACTCTTGCTCAAGGTAAGTAATGTCTTCTAAGGTAGGTCTATGGATATCTATCCACCGCAAACCCTTGTATTTGATCTCCCTCCTTTTCTCACGTAAATCAAAGCCTATAGGTGGAGACGCAGTTTCACCACGCTTTGCTATATTTCTAAGCGGACCTGCAAAGCTTCTTATTCTGTCAGTTCTGCGGATGTTAGACACCTAAAGTCCCCTAACAGCTGAGTAAAAAGTTCTGTAGCCAGATAAAGGGTACTACCTATAAAGGCAACAGGCAAGGTGAGGAATAGGAATATATAAATAAGCCTTGTGGACAATAGAGAACTAGGCTGGATTTAAAGTTTTAGCAGATATCCACACCGAATCCTTCTCGTAAAATCTCCAGGGCAAATTCAGGCCATTACGTATACCAATCCTCGCACTACGCTCTATCTCTATTTGTTTCCTGTTTCGAGGTATAAGTATACAAAGCCTTGGAGTATCCAAGATAACATTGTTTAAGGTCGAGTCTATCCCCATAGCTTGACAAAGCTTAGCAGGGCCACTACAGAGATCTCCTAAGAAGCTTCTGCCACGCCTTCGCATCATTATGTCAACGCCTTGAATCGGCTGACCAGCCCTAACCAGTACCGCCCCAGCAACACCTTTCGGAGACGTTACTACGTTGAAGCAGTAATGCATACCATAAGTAAAGTAGACATAGGATCTCCCTGGACTATCCCACATAGGCGCATTTCTCTTAGTCAATCCCCTAAATGCATGGGATGCGGGATCGTCCTCTCCCCCATACGCTTCTACCTCTACTATCCTTATTGCCGTGACTCCTTCGTGGTCTGTACTTACAAGGTATGAGCCTATAAGGTCAATAGCTACCTTACATGGATTACGAGCATAGAAATCGTAATCAGGGAGGAAAGCATCTAAGAGAACGGAAATATCTTCCAGGGATATGGTAAGCACGCTCTTACCATTCACACGGATACTTCCTAAGTCCTAGAATCTGAAGAGATATGCTCCAGATAAAAAGTGGGTTATTTCTTAGATACCGCTTCCACAGCCTTCTAGGCTCGGTGACAAGCCTGAACAGCCACTCCAGCCCCGCCTGCCTCATCCATTCTGGCGCTTGTGCCTTCAGACCAGCATGAAAGTCGAAAGCAGCCCCAACACCTATCAGAACAGGAGCATCGAGTTTATCGCGGTGGTCGTACATCCACATCTCTTGTTTAGGAGTGCTTAAGCCAACCCAAACTATATCGGGGTTGGCTGAATTTATAGTCTCAACTATCTTTTGGTCTTCATCTTCAGACAAAGGGCCAAAAGGAGGAGTGTAGCACCCCACTATTTGGGCTCCGGGGAACTTCTCCTGAAGGGACTTCGCTAGCTTTTCTGCAACACCCGGGCCTCCCCCGTATAGAAAGTGCTTGTAGCCCCTTTCTATTCCTTGAGAAAAAACGGCAAGCATAAGATCTGGACCGTATACTCTAGTTACCCATTTGTTACCCGCAAGTTTATTTAGCCACACTAGCGGCATGCCATCTGGAGTAACTAGCCCAGCATGGTTATGTATTTTTTTTAACCTGGGATTGATTTGGCTTTCCATAACGCCATGTACACCAGTAACACACACATACTGCCTGTCCCGGAGCCTTATCCATGTATCTATCCTAGATAAGGCTCCTTTCATATCTATAGAACTTATACCTACCCCTAATATGTTAAGGCGTCCTTTATAGGTCGCAAGGTTTCTCAACTTGCAGATCCTAAGAACTCACAGATACTTTGCTACTTTCTCTAGCAAGCTTCTGCCTGACTTGATCCTCAATCCACTCATAGGTACGCCTTAGCCCTTCTTCCAGAGATATCTGAGGCTCCCAGCCTAGAACTTGCCTTATACGGGTATTGTCGGAGTTTCTACCTCTTACCCCTTGAGGACCAGGCACGTGCTTCTTGATCACCTTTATTCCAGCTATATCGGCTACTATGTCCACAAGCTGATTGATAGTCACTAACCTATCTGTGCCTAAATTGAGGGGGAGATGATAATCACTCATCATTATCTTTTGCATACCTACTATACAATCGTCTATATAGCAAAAGCTCCTGGTCTGTTCACCATCCCCCCATATCTCGACCTCAGGGTTACCAGTAAGCTTAGCTATAGCGACCTTTCTGCATATTGCTGCGGGGGCTTTCTCTCGGCCACCATCCCATGTCCCTAGAGGTCCGTATATGTTATGGAATCGCACTATCCTTGTGTTGAAGCCGTACTCGTCGTGGTAGTGTATGCACAAACGCTCCGATACTAACCTTTCCCAACCATAGGCATCTTGAGGATCCGCAGGATAAGCATCCTCCTCCTTCAAAGGAGCGATATTAGCTTCCTGCTGCCTATACTCAGGATAAACACAAGCAGAGGATGTGAAGAGATATCTATCAACTCCATTTACCCTAGAAGCCTCTATCATGTGGGTGCTAATCAGGATGTTGTTATGGAGAATCCTTGCATGGTTGGAGGAGATAAAACCCATCCCTCCCATATCCGCAGACAAGTTATAGACATATTCTACATCCTTGGTAGCCGTAAGGCAGTTTTCCCAACGTCTTAGATCCAGGATTAAGAACTCATCTGCAGGCGATGGTTCATATTCTGGATGCTTTATATCTACTCCTCTAACCCAGTGGCCTTGCTCCTTGAGGCTTTTGACTAGATGGTGACCTATAAAGCCTCCAGCTCCGGTTACTAATATCTTGCTCAAGCGTCAACCTCCTAACAACTCATAGAAGCCAATATATTTTACTTATCAAGAATAGTGCCCAAGCACATAGTGAAGCTTTATTTCGATAAAACTTCACTATAGATATGCATCAGAGAATTATAGTTAGCATCGGCATTATAATTATCTTCGTAAGTTCTCCTTGCATTGACGCTCATCTCTGCCAGTTTGTTAGGACGAGATACTAAATAATTTATACTCTCTGCTAAGGACTCAGGGTTCCCAGGGGGATATTTTATGCCCTGAATGTCGTCTTCAATTAGAGAATCAAGACTGCCAATCTTACTACCTACTACTGGCAATCCGCAAGCATAGGCCTCCACGATTACCATTGGGAAAGCTTCGTACCATACAGAAGGGACAATCAATAGGGTCGCCTCTCGCATTTGATGCCTTACTTCATCCCGGGGCAATCTGCCCAAGTACTCAATGCGTCTATCATGCTGAGCTGCAGTTGCAACTTTCTCGATCAACGGGCCATCACCAACAATTCTTAACGGTAAATTAAGGTCAAGAAGATGCCATGCTTCTAATAAGACCGATACTCCCTTCTCCTCGGATAATCTACCTACAAACAGAGCATATCCACCTAGATGTGAGCCCTTACCCGGGTCATCTAGCAAGAAGTTGGGTTTTACATACACCTTTTGGGGCGATAATCCGCCCTCGATCACCTTTAACCGTGCGAATTCGGTAAGTGCTATATAGGCATCCACGTAGGTAGAAAAGGTGCGCAAACTTCTATGGAGGGTAAGCATTACCGCTACAGTCGTACTTCCCAGTCTACTCTGCCTGTAACACTTATGTAATACTCCAGGCCAAGGTACCGGTCTGCGCAGGCAGTCTTCGCAAACCCTATTATCCCTATAGAACTGCGCATTTAGGCAGAATAATCTGTAGTTATGTAATGTTTGAACCACTCGAGCACCGGCTTTCTTCGCTGCCCAGTAAGCTGCTGGAGAGACTCTAGTGAATGTATTATGAAAGTGCACTATATCGATGCTGTTCCCAGTTACAGCTTCGTATACTAATCTATATCCCTTAGATGACCAAACTGTGTCACGTGCTATGGTCAAAGAATCCTTTATGGAGGGCTCATCTGGGATCTCATCGTTAGTTGCCTCTAGAGTAAAGACATCATGCCCTCTACTTCGTAGCAGCTCAACTTCAGATCTAAATACCTGATCTTCTCCACCAGGTTGCTTATAGTAATTATGTACTATCAAGATGCGCATTACCTTGTAATACCTGATCGAGCATTATTGTAAACATGAGAAGCTGCAAGCAAAGCTTGCAATCGACCTCGTTGTAGGGCATCCAGGGAATAGCTATCTTGCCCCGATCTATCTTCAAACCACCTCAAAATTACGTCTACAAGATATGCCATATACAGTCCTACTATCTGTCTGTAAGAAAGATCGGCGCCAATCAGCTTAGCCACACGTTGCCCCTCAGCAAGGCTCCGAGCAGAACTAGATTCTCCAGACATATTTTTTACTAATAAGTCTACTTGCATGACAAAGTGAAATGCGTCAGCAAGTGGAAACTGAGAAATCTTTCCGCTTTCCCAATCAAGAAGAACTAATCGCTTTGGAGTGAGGTATACGTTCCACGGAGCAAAATCCCCGTGGGACAGCTGGGTATGTATACCTTTATGGAGAATCGCGTCTTCGATGTACACGATAGATTCAGCTAAAGCGGCATTAAATTCGTGGGGCAATGAGTCTCTGATATCATCGTGTCTGGACGCAAGCTCGTACACAAGATCATCCACTAAATGTTGTCCAGCAGAAGATTCATAAGTCTCCTTTAGGAAGTTTATGTGTAAAGGTAAGAGGGTATAGCCAGATGGCCTGAGGTTACCAATAGGCCTGGTTATTATGTAAGTAAATGCTTCACCCGCTTCATATCCCAGAACAAAGGGTATCTCAAAAGACTCATATCCTCGACAACCAACATAATTCATCATATCGAACTCGTGTTGCAACGAAGCTATGGCTCTACCCGTGTCGCCAAGCTTAACAAAAGCTATCGGGTATCCAGCTCCATCTGTTAGGCATGCCGTTACTTTCCTGGATGGCCCAGGTGTACCAGACGATAGTGTGATAAAGTGTTTGGCAGGATCGATTTCCACATATTTAGAAGCTATCTCGGTTAAGATTGGTACTTCGTCCTGAGCTATAAGCAGAGTGTCACCAAAGTGCTTAGACAATTTTGCGAGAGATAAAGACCTGCATACCCATTTATAGACCTTGCCTTTCAGAGCAAAGGGCTTGTATATATCCCATGCCCTGAAAGTGACTAGGGGATTATCGAGAGGAATATACCATCTGGCATCTCTAATATTTGGGAACACCCCATAGGTTCTAATAAATTTGAATCCCCGCCTACGAACATAATCCCAATCAGATCTATTCGGATTTAGGATCACTGCAGACCTTAAGACATCATTATGAGCATGACCATCGATACAGAGAGATGATTTACCAATTTTGATGACTGTATCACCGTCAGGATGAATATCGGAAGAGAGAAACGGGTAAAGACCCATGGGGATATACACAGGAAGAAGCCTAATTTGTGGGTGCAATAGATACCTCCAGGAGGATGATCTAGCGTCCACAGAGATATACCTCCTGGATGATATGCTTTAGTAGGTTATGCAGGAACACAGACATATAGCAGATCTACCGATATAGACCTAAGTATATTTATGTCTCTCGCTATCGAATCCACCTTGAAAGCCATTGGAGCAAGCGGGGTTCGATATAAAGTCGGAGGTATTATTCCAAACCCATAGTACCTGACTATCTTGAAACCAGCTGCATGGAACATTCTAGTGATTTCAGGAGGAGACATCTCGTTATGAATTTCTCCTTTCATCCACTTCCTGTAAAGTAGCGCAAGATGTCTAGCAGACCAAGAATTACCATGTACATTGGCGACTAGAATACCATTACGCGAGACAATTTTTGATCGCAAAACCCTAAGGACATCGATCCTTGTTTGAGATTCAGCGTTGAGAAGGAATCGAAAGCAGGTAATGATATCAAATTGGTCGTCCACCAAATCTGGATTTTGTAGGATATCTCCAACTATAAGCTCTGAGCTTTTACACTTGGAAGCAGCTATCTTAATCATCGAGGGCGATATATCCAGTCCTACACTCTCACTTACCAGCGGCTCAACTGCAGATAGGATTCTTCCGGTACCACAAGCAAAGTCTAGCAATCTTGACTCTTTCCTAGTAGAGGCAAAATCCTTGATCAAACTTAGTACTACAGGCTTTTGTAAAGACCATATTTTTGCAGAATAGCTATTGGGCGAATACTCAACTTGTTCGTATTCCTTAACAGCCTCTTCAGTTTGAAACCTAGTAGCGTAGCCAGAAGACATAGATAACTTACCTCTTTTAGTCTTTGGTTAGGAAAAGAGCAACATACAAAATCCAATAGAAAGGATAATACCAAATAAGCGTGGATTCGGTTAGGTTAGCAAGAAATAGAAAGCATAAGTACAACAAGGGCCAGAGACGATATATATGGCCAAGGCGCCTAACCACGAAGAGCTTACGAACTGCAATTAGAGAGATAAATACATAGCTAATCAAAAAGAATGTTAATCCAACTAAACCCAAATCAATTAGTATCTCCAAAAAGCCATTATGAGCGTGGAAAGGATACCAACCAATCTGATTCCATATAGCGCCAGAAGGCCATCTGTTACCTAGCCAGAAACTACCGTAACCATATCCTAACCACAGCCTACTTTGTATCATTGGTATAAGCGCTTCCCACAAAGGAACTCTGCCAGTAAGGTTAGGAGATCTACCAAGCGCTGCGAACACGACATGTAAGTTACCCACTAGAAGCAAAAGAATTCCCAGCACTAGTGCTATAGCGCTAGACCATATGGGAATCAATACTTGTTTGTTTTTGATTTGGAAAATCAAGAGGATAAATAAGCATAGCATTGCAATAGTTACTACTTTCGATACGGCAGAGTCAGATAACCAAACCAATAGCGCTGAGGAAATCAAAGCTATTGTTAGAGCAAGTCTCTTCCTCAAGGTCTCTGCTTGGCAGATTAATATAGCTCCTAGCACAGCAAACAATACAACAAGTTTTCCAAATGTATTCTTATGATAAAACACACCCCTCCAGTTTCCAGCATGATAACCAGTCATAATTCCGTACTCAGGGCTAATCAAAACAAATACTACGCTACATGCTAAAGCTATCATCAAGGTGATGAATAGTAAATTTATCTGTTCTCTTTGATTAAATACGGATCCGATATATATACCTACTACAGTAGCCCCCAAAAGAATAGTCAGCTTAGTTAGGGTAACAGAGGGATCAACTGCCCAAAGAAGAGATATATAACTCCAAATTAGGAACATCGATATCGGCCACACATGCCGTATTTTTGAAAGAATCAATTTTACTCGGAGTATCATTAGGATCAAAGTTGCAACATAGGATACATAGAAGAAAGGAATCATGGAATACACAATACTTATGAAATCAGCGCTTGGATGCCTCATTGAATAAAACAGAGGTATAAAGGCTCCAGAAGTCACCAAATAGGTATAAATTACCAAACAGTATTCAACAAAAAATGGTTTATGAAATCTTTGATTCGAGTTAGCTATATCAACTTCCTCCCGAAGAGACCATAACACTTCCATTATAAAGCGATGGGCAGTTATCATAAAAAGTAAATATAATAACGAATTGAGCGGGAGTGAATGTCTGATCAAATCAAAGTACTATACATTGCTGGATGGGGAAGAAGTGGCACGACCATCCTGGACAACATACTAGGACAGTATAGTGGCTTACTCTCTACTGGGGAGATAAGATACATCTGGCAAAGAGGTCTCTTAGAGAACAGACTTTGTGGTTGTGGGACACCTCTTCGAGAATGCACCTTCTGGCGGAACGTTTTAGATCCGGTAGTAGGTAATGATCAGGCCAAGATAGAGTATATGGCGTACTGGACCGAAAACGGGCTAAGATCCAGGCATATCCCTATGTTGGTACTTCCAGGAGCGGGTAATAGGCTTATATCAAGAATGGATACCTATAGGTATACGTTAGCTTCCTTGTACCAAGAAGTAAAAAAGAGGTCGGAATCACAAGTCATAGTGGACTCATCCAAGTTTCCTACATACGGCTACATCCTGGATAGCATCCCTAATATAGATCTCTATGTAGTTCATATGGTCAGAGACCCAAGGGCCGTAGCCTATTCGTGGATTAGAAAGAAAGAAATGAAAGACCGGGGAAGCAACAAATACATGAGAGGGCATAGTCCCATAGAAAGCACTTTCTTTTGGCTTCTGTGGAACTCGACCATAGAGGCTCTTTGGAAGAAGAACGGTCCAGAGAAATATATCTTATTAAGATATGAAGATTTCGTACAAGACCCTAAGGGCACTACTGAGCATATACTTGACATGGTAGGAGTGAGCACTCAAGAGAACACACCTTTTGTAGACCAAAACACTGTTAAATTGTCTCCGACCCATACTGTGTCAGGTAATCCGAGCAGATTCAGCACTGGGGAGGTCGAGATAAAGCCCGATGACGAATGGACAGAAAAACTAGACGCTAGATCTAAGCTACTGATTACATCCCTTGCTATGCCTATGATGCATCACTATGGCTATCTAAACCTGATAATCTTAGTGATTATGCTTGTATTAATGTATGCAAGCGCATAGCATTTACTAGTTTCCTGAACCAGAACAAGTCCACAAGAGAATAGCCTAGGTTCATTGCCAAGATTGCTCCATTTACCTTTAGGCTCAGGACCAGAAGAATCCCAGGGATCAGTGCCATGAGGGTGGAAGAAACAAATATCGTAAAGAAGGACTTTGTCTCTCTAATAGCTCGCAATCCAGAAGATATTATTCTGCCGATATAGGTAACAAAATAGTACAAGGCAAAAAGAGCGAGAGTTAGGCCATACTGTTCATACTTAGGTCCATATACAAGTCGAAGAATTTCAGTGGAGAATACAGCCACTAAGCTGCAGTACATGATTAGCAATGGTGATGTAGCAGCAAAAGATAACTTTATCTGACGTTTGAAGCCTGCAATACCTTGTGTATCAAGTGCCCTGCTAAACCTGATAGGAAGTATAGTATCGAGAAATATGAGCGGGACATTTAATGGACCAAGTATGACCTGTACAGCCTTTATAACTCCTGCTGCAAAAGGCCCTACAAGCACAGCAGTTATGTAAACATATATCTGCACTGACATCCAGTAGCCAATTCTACCGGCTGCCACCCATTTACCGTAGTCCCATATCTCCCTAACTATAGCAGAGCTTATTTCAGAACATATTGCATGCCGTATCTGCAAAGCTCCTAACACGGACGCAGCTGCAGACGTAACTGCCAGAGAGTACAAAGCTGTAACGCTGGTCAAGCTGCTTGTTAGCCACAGCAGCACCAACAATACAATCTGGCCCCCATAGCTCACAAAGTCATTAAGGAGTACTCCACCCAGCCTGTCTTCCGTATACAGTATGCGTCTTACAAATTCTTGCGCCTGCCAAGCCACTAAAGCGCAAATTGTAGATAATACTAGCGCATTTATTCCAGGAGAAAATATGCTAGATAATGATAAGGCTATGATACCTAGCAATACTGCAAGCAGTATAAAAGCAAGCTGAAAGACGGCAGTAGTAGTTGTATATATATTGTATTCTCTACCCTTCTTAGTGACAGCAAGCACATTATGAGCTTGAGTTATAAGACCAGTCTGAATGTTATTAGCTAAGAGTAAGGCAGTGTAAATAAGGGTAAATACTCCAAAGTCATGTGGATGCAGCTGCCTGGCCAGCAAGACCATTACAGTAAAATTGCCTGCAGATATCAAAGCTTGGTCGATAAGACCAAGTGCATTCTTCCCTAGAATATAACTTTTGTATATAGATAGCATCTTATGCCATAGATTTTTCTCTATAACCAAAGACATAGCCCTCATCTTGAAAGCTTTTCACTTATTATCTTTCTACAGATGTTAGGCCGATGTATTGACCTAATCGATCATCCGCAAAATATCTTACGCGTTCAGGTCCTCGAATTATCAAACACGAGAAAACCGCGACTAGGAGAACGAAATTTATCTGTGCGGATCCTAGAGCAGCTGCTTCCGGTATTATCCAAAGAGTGTAAAAGATTACGTACATCAGAGGCCACCGATCTTCCATACTATTCCCGGTTAGTGCTAGCCTTACAGCTCTTATGAAGGTTATTGCCCACACCGTACCTAGTAAAATCAGTCCTATCAATCCTAAGTCAAGCAGCACTTCTAGCACACCATTATGAGCATGGGTAGGTGCCCAATATACAGACCTTTGCACTACCTCAAGAGTAGCACTACCCTTACTCCAGAAAGCTTCAAATCCATAGCCGTTCCAAAACCTGTCTTGAACAAAATTCATTAAATAAGCCCATAAAGTAGTGCGACCTGTAAGTGTTCCGGTTCTTCCTACCAATGCAGCAGCTTCAGAAGGATTAGCTAATACAGCTAAAATCAGCCCAGCAGCAGTTATGGAAGCAGAAATAAGCAAGGATTTGTAGAGTGCTCTATCCATGGACAAGAAATCCAATCCTAATCTAGTCAGAATAACGGCTAGCGCAACGACTAGTCCAGAAGAGGAATCAGACTTGACAAGCAAGAAAGCACACAAAAGTAAGCCAGCTAGATAAAGCAGATCTCTTGCATTATAACGACCGATTCTAATGGCAAATAACATAACTCCAAGCGACATGACTCTCCCCAGCCTGTTCTTGTGTAGATATATGCCCTGCCAATCACCAGCGAAAGAGCCAGTTCCAATGGCGATATCTGGAAAGAACCTTACGGCGACTATGCTAAGAACAGCAGCACAGATGACAACCACACACAAGATATTAATTTGCTGGCGGGGAGTGAAACGAGATCCCAGATAAATCCCAAACAAGGTAGTACCAGCCAGCCAGAGAGCAGCTGACTTTGTAGCTGAGGGTTGAATTGACCACTGGACGGACAAAAACGCTACGCCAACAAGGACTAACAGAGGTAGAGCTTTCCTCGTAACTCTCAATATCTGCTTGTAGTGTATTAGAGAAAAAAGAAGAACTAGCATGTAAGTGGCAAACAATAGATTATGACTAGGATCAGGCGCAGAACTACCACTACTAACAGTTTGGGCTAATCCGGACCATCCTCTTAGCCTGGGATCTGTGACAATTAATAAACCTACTACTGATACTACAGATTCAATCCAGAACAAAAACCGCAAGTATTTGTGATCTTGCTGGCGGTTAGCGAGCTCTGTGGCATCTTGTGGTATAACCATGCATCACCAACATCTCACAAAAGTGTTTCCCTTACCAGTACGATACCAGCCACGTAACATCCCATTATGTCTAAGTACCTTGCGGTTTCTTCCAACTTAGATAAAAGAGTCTTGTTGCGCTGTGTAACTATTACACAACAGTCTACCTTATTACCAGCAAGAAGATCAGAGTTAGTGTTGTTTATTGGATCAGCAATATAAAGTAACGCAAAGCTGGCAACATCCTTAGTGTCACTTATCAGGTTGTGTAAAGCCAGGTCGGAAAAATCCCGAGAGTTGGAAGCAGGAGGTACAAGCATAAGGTCAAGATTTTCAATAGATGATACAACCGCAGGGGAGGAATCTCCTACTCGAAGATGCTTATCATTATCCTGATCGAAGACCTTAGTTAGAGAGGGTTTCTTTGTTGCGCACTCTACTAATAACACACGGCTGGCAGTATAGGACATAGCCTTAGCGATTGCTGCTGCTACTTTGACTTGTTGATCAGTATCCTCGGTAGTAGATATAGTACCTACACGATCCTCAGAGCCTAGCAAATCGCGCCTAATCTTGGCAGCGATCAATCTAACACTTGGTGTCCTGGATAGACTTTCTACATCCAGCCTTCGGAACCTACTCAGTTTAACATCCCCCAAAACTTGAACTCCAAGGTATTGCTCAACTTGAGACTTAGAGAATACTCTACGCCTGGCCCTTTCCTTGACTACAGACAGGACACTACCCAATCCCAGGCCAATAAGGAGCCCGGCGAGGGTGTTTAGAATCTTGGAGCTCCTTGAGGGAGAACCGGAGAGATGAGCAGGTATGATGGTCGTGATACCCAGGTCCGGAGATAGAATTTGAACCTGTAAATCACGCCTCTGTTGGAGCAATCCTTGATAAGTATTGTTGGCTTGAGCTAGCGCAAGTTGCGCCTGTCTAACTTCTTGCCTACCAGCTGGTGTAGAACTATCAGCAGACCTAAGAGCCTCCCTATATACAGCTCTAGCATCATCTACCTGTGCAGAGGCCTGTGCTATCTCACGATTAAGCTGTTGCAGGTCAGACTGTATATCAGCACGTAGTCTTTGGCTGTACCACGAGTAAAAACCCTGTATAAGCGCATTCAAAGCTTTAACACTAGTCTGTGGATCATTAAAAGTTGCGTTTATTTCTAACAGCTGAGTATTTATAGGATTCTTAGCATCAAAATGATCCTTGAGCGCCGATACCCTTCCTTTCCATCCTATCTCTTTGGCGACGTTAGAAAGCACAGGTTGAGATGTAATTATCTCTTGATAGGTGCCAATCATTGAGTTGGCGACTTGAAGGTAACGAGGATCTATCTGTCCCGGAGTCGAACTGGGGTTAACCATCAGGACTGCACTTGCCGAATAAGAGGGATACTGATAAGTAGCCCAAGCATAGCCTGCAGCAGAAAGAAGCGCAGCTATAACAAGCAATATCCACCAGTTCCTAATTAACATCCACAAATACTCTCCCAGGCCGATTGCAGGTTCCTGTCTGGGAGATACCCACCTTGGAGATTCACTCATAGCTTCACCCTTAGACTAAACTGAACTCTAAAAAGCCCCTTTACCCGAAAATACTACCCAAATAGTCCTTATGAATATCTCAATATCTAACTTTATGCCTTGATGAAGCACATAATAAATGTCAAGCTCCGTATTCTCATGCATGGGCAGCTCACTTCTACCCATAACTTGCCACCAACCAGTTATTCCAGGTTTTACTAAATGCCTAAAGTGTTGCCAATCTTGATAACGCTCAACTATCTCTGGTAGTTCCGGCCTGGGTCCAACCAAGCTCATATCGCCTTTTAAGACATTGAGCAATTGAGGGATTTCATCCAAGCTGGTTTTTCTTAGTATGCGGCCAACTTTGGTAACCCTTGGATCATCCCTCATCTTGTGAGGCATAGAATCAGGGTCATATCCAACATCGGACCACTTTTCAGGCTGGAGCATTGTTCGGAACTTGTATATCTTGATTATTGATCCTCCTATTCCTACTCTATCCTGTGACAGTATGATCGGCCTTCCACTGTCAAGATAAATTGCAAGTCCTATCAATAACAAGAGTGGACTAAGCAATATTAGAAACACTAATGCAACACTTCGATCTAATAACGGTTTGAATAAAGTGGTGTAAATAACCCTAGTGGTATACCTATTGCTAATACCATAACGCCTAATGAAGTCGAACAGGCCTCTCGGCCCTTCAAGATTCGCAATCTCTATCACTATAGGAGGTATAGTATGTTCTTCTTTAACTAACTTGTCAGATGTTCTTTCAAGCATCGACCTCTTACCTAGGCATAAGCGTAGGTTAATTATTGGACCTAATTAGTAATTATCAAAAGTTAATAATTTCAAAGTTTATTGTTTATCATAATACAGAATTTAGTAATGCAATCGGTAATAGGGTATCATATCTCGAACGTTGATCGGGCTTTATAAGTTTTGGAAGGCAGATCCGGGAGCAGTCTATGCGTATTCTAGTTGCTGGCGGAGCTGGCTTTGTTGGCTCTAATCTATGTGAGAGGCTAGTTGATCAAGGACACGAGGTACTGTGCATAGACAACCTTAGCACAGGTCGGATACGGAACCTAGCTAACTTACTAACACACTCCAGGTTTTGTTTTATAGAACACGATGTTATAAAAGGTGTTCCAGACACGAAGTATCCAGTCGACCGCATATACCACCTAGCTAGTCCTGCCAGTCCTCCAGGATATCAATCTCGCCAGATAGAGACGCTTAGAGTGAATAGTGAGGGCACTCTTCACCTTCTCGAGCTTGCCGAAAAACATGGTGCCCGTTTACTTTACGCTTCAACTTCAGAGGTTTATGGGGACCCGCTAGAGCACCCCCAGAGTGAGGAATATAGAGGGAACGTAAGCAGCGTAGGCCCAAGATCCATGTATGACGAAGGCAAGAGATATGGAGAAGCCCTGTGCATGGCCTTTTACAGGGTAAGGCAGGTAGATGTGCGCATAGTAAGAATATTCAATACCTATGGCCCCAAATCAGATCCGTATGATGGGAGAATAGTTCCTAGCTTTATCACTCAAGCTCTATTGAACAAGCCTATCACAGTCTATGGCGACGGAAGGCAAACTAGAGCCTTGTGCTATATTGATGACACAATCGAAGGCATGATACGTATGATGGAGTCTGAAAAAACATCTGGAGAAGTGGTTAACCTAGGAAATCCAGATGAACATTCGGTGCTGGATTATGCAAAGCTGATAATAGAGCTAACTGGGAGCTCTTCAAATATACATTTTCAGGGACCTGTGGTAGGAGACGATCCTCACAGAAGGTGTCCTGATATATCTAAAGCCAAGCGTTTGTTAGATTGGGCACCATGCATTCCGTTATCGGAAGGACTCCCACGTACCATAGAATACTTTCGTACCGAGCTTGCAGAGCTTGGGGTCCTAGCCGCTACTTAGCTGATAGAAGGTTGGAGATTAGGCATGATAAATCAGCAAACTGAAACACTGTCTTCTGTTGATAAGTTTCTAAACGTAGCGAGTCAGATCCGTACACAAATTTCATCTAAGGCAGCTACACATGATGAAGAAGCCTCTTTCCCATTTGAGAACTTTGAAGTTATCAGGGATAAGGGTTTTCATAAACTCACAGTGCCTCAAGAATACGGCGGCCTAGGGTTTGATATAGAGCAGCTTGTAGCTATTCAACAAGAGATAGCTAAAGGGGATGCTAGTACCGCTCTGGTACTCGGTATGCACTTATCCCTAATTGGTAGGCAGGCTGAGAGCAGAGATTGGGAAGAAAGTTTTTTTGAATTCATCTGCAGGGAAGTAGTTGAAAAAGGAGCAATAATCAACTCGGCGGCAACCGAACCACAGATGGGTTCTCCAAGCCGCGGAGGTTTACCTCAAACAAGGGCTTACAAGAAGAACGATGGATGGGTTCTCAGTGGCAGGAAGAGTTTTGTTACTGGAGCACCTATCCTAGATTACTTTATAGTGCTAGCAGCCATAGATGATCGAAGAGCTAGTTTCTTGGTCCCTAGAGATTCCGATGGATTGTCTATAGAGGAGACTTGGAATACATTAGGTATGAGAGCGTCGGGTTCGCACGATCTCTTATTGGAAGAGGTGTTTGTCCCAGATGAATTTCTGATAATTCCTAAAGAAAGCCAAGTCCCTGCAAATAGTGGAAGAGTGTGGTCCGCACTGACCCTTTCCGCTATATACCTAGGCATAGCTAAAGCAGCTCAAGAGTTTATAGTCGACTTTTGTAAAAACAGGATCCCAAGTGCTTTGGGAAAGCCCATAGCAGAATTGGAACACGTGCAACATGCATTAGGAGAGATTGCAGCAGATATTCGCATTGCTGAGATAATGCTAGAAACGACAGCAAAACGCTGGACACAGAATATCCCGATCAGAGACAAAATATCAGGGGACGTAGCCTTGACCAAATACACCTGTACCAACTGTGCCGTAAAGGTAACGGATAAGGCTATGAGAATTGCTGGTGGTAGTGCATTATCTAAGAAGCTGCCTCTAGAGAGGTATTTTAGGGATGCCAGAGCTGGCCTGTATAACCCCCCAGCAGATCATGAAACCCTTAGAATGCTTGGCATGGAATCGTTAGGTCTAGCAACAAGGCTTACCTAGCTACCTCGTTCCCTGCGAATCTCCAAATACTCAGCAAAACTCATAGGGTACTCGGAGATAAGATGAGGTCCGAGCAGATCTTTGTACCTATCGATAGTCTCAGGGCGAGAATCAACTACCTCTATACCACCTTTGCTAATACGCTTATTAAGACACATAGCATGGCGTAAAAGATAGATTATCTCCAAGTCTGCATCAGGCATAGAATACCCAATAATTGCTATTCCGTCGGCCATACGGATAGCGTTATGAGCTAATTTCCATACATTCTGCAGACTACGAATCATATTTATCTGTACCAAGCTTGGCGGGATCATGACCGCATGTAGATCACTACCATCTCTGGGGCAAGTTTTAGCATTTGGTGAATGGATAGGTTTATCATCTTGAAGGCTCCTTTCTAGTACGTAGATCTCATCGCACTCCGGACAATACCTCCAATTAAAGGACCCGTGAAGCTTTATTACCGAATAACCACTGGGTGGAATATTGCCCTCCAATCCATACCAGAAATCCTTGCCAGCTTCTTTTATCGCTCTCTCCAGCAGCAGATCATAGTTAGTGGTTATAAAAATTGCATCTTCCTCCACAATATCTACAAACCTCGTAAATGGATTGTCATATCTCGTGGAGAAATCGTAACTGGGTTTACCTTCTTGATCGTAGATAACTCGACATCCTGCAACCACGTGCTGAATCAGGCTAATTAGGGCCTCAGATATATCAAAGTCTTTCGGAACTAACTTGGACTTCCTACTGATAGCTATATCCGCCAGCCCCCAAATTATGTCTAAAGGAGGCAAGTGAGAAGTATCGAGCTTACCACCATGAAAGACTCTTCCGATCCAATCATATACGCTTGATATTAATTCTAGATCTTGGTCAGAAAGTGCACTTAAGTAGCTTGAGCTCTCGACGGGTTGTCGAGAGCTCAAGCCTTCTAATATTTGCAAGCCAGCAGCTAAGATTTGATTTGATAAGGGCACTCCTGCTTCATGCGATGCGCCTGCTCCCAAAAAAATAAACCTTAGCCAATCTGATAATCCTAGATCCTAGGTGGTTTTCCTTGAGCCCAGGGTCCAGTCTGAGGCCCAAACATATTCTCTCGTAGTTCAGCCTTCAGAACTTCTATCTTTCGAAGTACGTACTCGTTAGCCTCAGCAGCAGGCATATTCGAAACCAACACATCGGCAGCTATACCCGAGAGTTTCATAAGGAAATCCGTGTTCTTCTTTTGATCATAAGAAAGATGAGTTATATCTGCTGCTGCCAATAGCAGACGAGCCACGTCCGGATACCTCTCAGCTAGAAGCCGTCCAACTTCCTCTTCTTCTGGAGTCAATGGCTCATCTTCAGGTATGAATCTTCTCATAGCGCAAAACCATACTGCCTACAAAAACTAATTACGTACACCTTGTTCAACCAATTCTATACCAGCAGCCCTTCTCAAGGCATCAGCCTTATCGGTTTGCTCCCATGGTGCATCTATATCTGATCTTCCGAAATGCCCATAAGTAGCCGTTGGCTTATAAATAGGCCTCTGGAGTCTAAGATTATCCAATATAGCCTTGGGCCTGAGATCGAAATGCTCCCTGATAAGCTGCTCTATCTTGGCATCTGTAATGCCAGGGGCACAAGTACCGAAAGTCTCAACCATGATAGATATTGGGTGAGCCACCCCAATAGCGTAGCTAACCTGAAGTTCGCACCTACGCGCAAGTCCGGCAGCTACTATATTCTTAGCTATATATCTAGCCATATAGGATGCGGACCTATCTACCTTGGTGGGATCCTTGCCAGAGAAAGCACCACCTCCGTGTCTCGCCATACCACCATAGGTATCAACTATTATCTTTCTTCCCGTAAGTCCAGCATCTGCTTTCGGGCCACCAGATACGAACCTTCCTGTAGGATTCACATACAACTTGAGGTCCTTATCTATTAGTTCAGAAGGAATTACCGCCTCAACTACGTGCTCCCTCACATCCTTGCGTATCTGCTCGAGGGTAACGTCAGGATCATGCTGAATAGAAACAACAACTGTATCAACCCTCACTGGCCTGCCCTTACTATACTCTACCGTTACCTGAGATTTACCATCCGGCCTGAAATAGGGCACTATGCCCGACTTGCGAACATAGTCCAAGCGCTTTGTAAGAGCGTGTGCCAGATATATAGGCATGGGCATGAGCTCAGGAGTCTCGTCACAAGCAAAGCCTATCATCATGCCCTGATCACCGGCGCCTAACTGGTCATAAGGGTCAACATCATGAGATGTCTTCACCTCGAGCGAGGAATCTACTCCAATAGCAATATCAGAGCTCTGCTCTTTGATGGAAGTCACAACTCCACAAGTCTCGTAGTCAAAGCCGTACTCGGAGGATGTGTAGCCTATCTCCTTCACGGTATCTCTAACTATAGAAGGTATATCCACATAACCCTCACGCAGAGTGATCTCACCAAAAACCATTACCAAACCAGTCGTCACGGCTGCTTCGCAGGCTACCCGTGCATTAGGATCAATTGCAAGGAAAGCATCCAGTACAGCATCAGAAATCTGGTCACAGATTTTATCTGGATGCCCTTGTGTCACGGATTCGCTAGTAAATAATAGTCTTTCGGCCTCCATGAAGTTGTCAGCCACTAAGGTACCTCCTATTCTTGGTAGAACCCATCAGGGAAGTTTAATTCTTACTTATTAGCTTATAATATCACACGGGTAATATGACTTGACATGTAAGGGGTCCAACACATATTCTTATTCCAATAAAAGAATAAATAAGCAACCTTATCAAGAGAGGTGGAGGGAGACGGCCCTGTGAAGCCCGGCAACCAGCGCCCAGGAGCGCCAGGTGCCAATTCCGGCGACCAAGTCGCAAGATAAGGGACAACCATTACAGGCCCCTTGTCATTGCGCAAGGGGCCTGTTGCTGTCTCCTGATAACATAGAGAGGGTAAGATAAAGAATCATGAAAGATCCTTTTGTAGAGCGACTAGAAAAAGGTCCAATACTTTCGGATGGAGCTATCGGTACGCAGCTCTACGAGAGGGGTGTACCTTACGGTAAATCCTTTGATGAACTCAATATAGTGGATCCAAGCCTTGTTAGTGGTGTACATATAGATTATCTAAGGGCTGGAGCAGAGATCATAACCACTAACACCTTTGGAGCTAATAGAATCAGGCTAAAGGAATTCGGGCTAGAGAAAAAAGTCAGGGATATAAACCTAAGAGGAGTAAAGATAGCTAGAGAGGCCCGTGAGATAGTCGGAGTACCAGCATTCATTGCGGGTTCGGTGGGCCCAATAGGCAGGCCCGCAACCGAATACAATTCTCTGACAGACAGGGTAATTGGCGATACTTTCCGTGAGCAGATAGAGGCACTCCTTGAAGGGGGTGCTGATGTCATAATGTTCGAGACCTTCTCAGAGCTTGAAGAGCTATTGATTGCAATAGAAGTTGCGAAGGAAGTATGTGAGCTACCAATCATAGCTCAGATGTCTTTTGGTGAAGACGAACTCACTCACGGCGGTGATACCCCCGAGGATTTCGTCAGGGCGTTGAAAGATTCAGATGTAGATGTAATTGGTGTCAACTGCTCAGTCGGGCCACAAGGCACGCTAGACGTTGTAATGAGATTAATCGCTGCAGGAGCACATAGAGTATCAGCTCAGCCTAATGCTGGGTTACCATCTCGTAGGGGTCAACACTTCGTATACATAAGTACTCCAGAATATTTTGCGGAATATGCAAAGAAATTTGTTTCAGCTGGTGCGGTAATCGTAGGTGGTTGCTGTGGTACGACGCCTGCGCATATATCTGCCATGGCTGCAGCAATCAAAGATGGTAATCGTGCTACTACAGTCACCGTTAACATCGAACAGAAGTCCCCGCATATAACTGCAATACCCTCTGGAGAGCCGGAACCTACCAAGCTTGCACAGGCAATCAAGAGGGGTGAGTTCATAGTTAGCGTTGAGGTAGATCCTCCAAAGGGGTTAAGTGCTCGCAAAACTCTTGAAGGGGCGAAAATGTTGGCCGAGAAGGGGGTCAAGTGGATCAATATTGGCGACAGCCCGATGGCTAGGGTCAGAATGAGTTGTATAGCACTAGCCAAGCTTATTCAAGAAACCACTCCCATCGAGGCGATAATACATTTCACTACTCGAGACAGGAATGTCATGGCCATACAGAGCGATCTCATAGGCGCTCATGCTATGGGCATAAGGAATGTCATAGCCCTTACAGGTGACCCCCCTAGTCTCGGCGACTATCCAGATGCAACAGGTGTTTGGGACATAGATTCTGTTGGATTAATTAAAGCTCTTTCTAGAATGAACGAAGGATTTGATCTGGCAGGCAAGCAGATAGGAGCTAAAGCTGGCTTCTGTATAGCAGCTGCAGTTGATCCGACAGCCAAGGACATTGAGTTCCAAATCGATAGGATGTGGCAAAAGATAGAAGCTGGTGCTCACCTCATTATGAGCCAACCTCTCTATGATGTAGAGGATCTCCAAAAGTTCCTTGATAGAGTAGGTAATATCCCAGTTCCTTTCGTACTTGGTGTGCTACCCTTGCAAAGCTATAAGCACGCGGAGTTTATGCATAACGAGGTACCGGGAATATATGTACCTGAGCATATACTTGATGCTATGAGGCGTGCCGGCTCCAATGGGCTACAGGAGGGAGTACGTCTCGCACAGGAGTTGGTTCATCAGGCACAGCATCTCGTACAAGGCATTTACCTCATGCCATCTTTTGGTAGATACGATGTATGTGCACAGGTCTTTGAAGCGCTAGATATAGACAAGCGTCCAACTGCTAGCAATAGTTCTGAAGCTCAAGCAGCAAATAAGTGAAATAGAGGAGTAAAGCATGGCTCTAGCTACGATACACGGTTATCCAAGGATTGGTAAGAACAGAGAGTTAAAGAAGGCACTGGAATCCTACTGGGCTGGNAAGATATCCAAAGAAGATCTGTTGAAAACAGCCAAGGAGATTCAAGTAAATAACTGGCAGACTCAGAAGTCTGTAGGTATAGACCTGATACCTTCCGGAGATTTCTCCCTCTACGACCATGTACTCGATACTACAGCTCTGCTTGGGACTATTCCTCCCAGATTTAGACATGATACCCAAAGCGTCGATTTAGATACCTACTTTGCTATGGCTAGGGGTAGATCTGGGGACAAAGCTGCAAATGCTATGGATATGACCAAGTGGTTCGACACTAATTACCATTACATAGTCCCTGAACTTTATCCCGATCAGGAATTCAAATTATCATCCAGTAAGTTTTATGACGACTTCCAGCTTGCCAAGGATATAGGTATCAGCACAAAACCTGTGTTAGTTGGCCCAGCAACATATCTGCTACTGAGCAGGTCTGAAGGAGGACATTTTAATCCCTTACTCACTCTTTCTGACAAGATAACGCCTATCTACATAGAAGTTATCAACCAGCTGGCAAATCTTGGAGCAGAGTGGATTCAACTCGATGAGCCTGTACTCGTAGAGGACCGTACCCAGGAAGAGCTAGATGCGATACGCAGGATATATGACCGAATAGCTTCGAATACAAGCATCCAAATAATACTTTCTACATACTTCGGTCATTTAGGTGATTCCTATCAGCAAGTAGTCAATCTACCAGTTAGCGCAATCGGGCTGGATTTGGTCAGGGGTCATCAGAACCTTGAATATATTCGCAAGTTGGGATTTCCCCAGGATAAGTATCTCGTTGCTGGGGTGGTGGATGGCAGAAATGTTTGGACTACGGACCTGCATGCAAAATTAGAGCAGCTTGAATTCCTCGCTACCGAGGTTGGAAGTGACAAGCTTATGGTGTCTTCCAGCTGCTCGCTCCTACATGTACCTATCGACGTCAATTTGGAGACTCACATCGACGATGAACTCAAATCCTGGCTTGCTTTTGCTGAGCAGAAGCTCGAAGAGATAGTGCTTCTACGAGATGGAATCAACCTTGGTAGAGATGCTATAAAGGACAAGCTGCAAGCAAATGCTGAGGTCATCCAAAAGAGGAATGCATCTATAAGAAGATTCAACCCAGAAGTAAGAGAGAAGATCAGATCTATAAAGGAATCTGATTACACTCGATATCCTGATTATAAATCCAGGATAGAAACGCAGAGAAACACTTTACCACTACCATTACTACCCACTACGACCATAGGCTCGTTCCCTCAAATTCCTGAGCTAAGACAGATAAGGAGAAAATTCGAAAACGGTGATATCTCTCAACAGGAGTATGAGGGATATATCGAGAACAAGATCAGGGAGCTCATAGAGCTGCAGGAAGATCTGGGCCTAGATGTATTCGTACATGGAGAGTACGAGAGAAACGATATGGTCCAGTACTTCGGAGAGCAGCTTGATGGTTTTGCTTTTACACGTCACGGATGGGTACAGAGCTACGGGTCAAGGTACGTTAGGCCTCCTATTATCTATGGGGATGTCAACAGGCCAGCACCCATGACGGTAAGATGGATAACATTCGCCCAATCTCTGACGGAAAAGCCTGTCAAAGGTATGCTTACCGGACCTGTCACAATTCTCAACTGGTCCTTCGTACGCGATGATCAGCCAAGATCCGAAACCTGCCTGCAGATAGCTAGAGCTATCAGAGAGGAAGTACTGGATCTGGAATCAGCAGGTATCAAGATCATTCAGATAGACGAACCAGCGATTAGAGAGGGGCTACCACTCAGGAAGTCGGAATGGAAAGAATATCTAGATTGGGCAGTCAAATGCTTTAGATATTCATCTTCCGGGGTGAGGCCGGAGACTCAGATTCACACTCATATGTGTTACAGCGAATTCGGAGACATAATAGAAGCCATATCCGATATGGACGCTGACGTGCTCTACATAGAGAACGCCCGCTCAGATCTGGAAATGCTGGAGGTGTTCAGGCAGCACGGTTACGATAAAGGTGTTGGGCCAGGGGTATATGACGTGCACTCCCCCAGAGTGCCGACAGTTGAAGAGATGGCAGACAACATCAGGGCAACCCTTACAGTCCTTAGACCCGAGCAGGTCTGGGTCAACCCAGACTGTGGTTTGAAGACCAGGAGGCCGGAAGAAGCAACACCTTCATTAAGAAATATGGTACAAGCAGCCAACCAAGTAAGAGAAGAAATGCTGAGCCGCATCTCCTAGGGAGATGCGGCTCCCAATATCACATTATCTTTGGCTGTAGGGTATTCCTGATGTTACCGCATCTCTAGAGGCACGTACTTCAAATCCCTGGGGCCAATATACTCAGATTCTGGTCTTATCAGACGCCCAGAGGATTTCTGCTCGAGGATATGAGCAGTCCAACCAGCGGTTCTACCTATCGCAAAGGTAGGAGTAAACAAGTCCTTGGTTAGGCCAAGCTCTCTTAGTAGGAGGGCAGTGTAAAACTCCACATTGGTGTTCAGGTTCCGACCCGGCTTATACTCAGCCAAGATGCGTACCCCTACTCTCTCAACTTCTCTGGCTAGAGCCAGTGCCTCCTTTTCTCCAGTTTCATCAGCTAAAGCCTCTGCAGCTCTATAGAGCACTTCAGCTCTTGGATCCCTGACTTTATAGATTCTATGCCCAAACCCCATGAGGCGCTTGCCTTGAGAGATAGCTTCTCTCATCCAAGACTCAGCCCTATCCGGGGTGCCTATGGCCTCTATCATCTCTAGTGCTCCCTCCGGAGCACCACCATGTAATGGACCCTTCAAAGCACCTATCGCTCCAGTTATAGCAGAAACCATATCTGACTGTGTGGAAGCTATCACCCTGGCAGTAAATGTAGAAGCGTTCATGCCATGATCTGCCACTGTAACCAGGTAGGTATTTAATGCTCTGACCTCGGCCGGATCAGGCTCGCTACCTTTGAGCTGATAAAGAAAGTTGGCGGCTATCCCCCAGTCATCCTTCGGCTCAGGGACTGACAAGCCACTCCTTAACCGGTGATAGGTTGCCACTATTACTGGCACTCTTGCCGTGAGCGCTATAGCTCTATGGAGGTTATTTTCACGTGAGTCATCTTCTATGTTCGGATCATCAGCTGTAAGAGATGCAACAGCGAAGCGAAGAGCATCCATAGGATGCATACGTTTAGCAGCAAAGTTCAATGCTGCGATAGTTTCCTCTGGAAGTCTTCTGGCTGCTGCAAGGTTTGAGTGTAATTCCTCCATTTCAGGCTTCTTAGGAAGTCTGCCATGCCAAAGCAGGAAGGCTACTTCCTCAAAAATTGCCTTAGTTGCTATCTCCTCTACATCATACCCCCTGATACATAGCTTTCCATGTAATCCATCCACATCGCTAAGCTCGGTCTGCGCCACTACGATGCCTTCCAAGCCACTAGCAACAGCATGATGGCTACGGTCAGAGGCATCGCTATTAGTAGCACCGCTATTTGACATCAAGAACCTCCCGCATCTTTGTCTTTGATAGATATTCCGGCACGATTTATGCTCTTCAAGATGATACTATATTTTCCTTGGTTATATAGGCAGCATTTACCTATGAGCACACCAAAAACTCACACTATAAGCAAACAAGAATTACAATCTACCTCTCACCAAAAAGCTATTTCATTTAGTGAGCGTGAGCAAGAAGTATACCGTAAAGCGGTAAGTGCCCTAACCAGGTCCAGCTTACCTTTTGCTCTTGGAGGGGCAATAGCGCTAAACGCTTACACTGGCCTCTGGAGAGGAACAAAGGATATAGATATTTTTATATCTCACAGAGATGTAGAGCAAGCTACTAAGGCTCTTGAAGAGGCAGGATTTACCATCAAAGTAGAATTTACGCATTGGCTAATAAAAGCCTATATAGATGATTTATTCATAGATCTGATATTTGGCAACGACAACGGGGAGCTAGTAGTCGAAAGGGAGCACGTACAAGGAGGCCGCTGTATTGATTTTCTAGGGCACAAGGTTAACATACTTCCACCTGAGGAGATTATCGCTTCCAAGTGTTTCGTAGCAGTAAGACACAGATTCGATGGGCATGATATTGCTCATATAATACTTGCTCTTCAGGGAAATATTGACTGGAACAAGGTTGTAGAAAGGCTTGGAAGACATAGAACACTGCTATTATGGCATCTAATCTTATTCTCTTACGTATATCCAGGATACCGACATCTAATTCCAAAGGATATTATGTGGAGTCTGATTCAGGAGCTATTCGAGACTCAGGGTGAAAGTAAAGCATGTAACGGTGTATTTATAGACCCTTTCTCTTACAATGTGGACGTAGAAAGTTGGGGCTTTATCGACTGCAGAAAAATAAAAATAGCAAGGAATGTATAATCCAATACACCAAGAGAAACGCATCTATGTAGAAGAGCTATAAGCTGGTTCTGGTGACAGCTTGCTGTATGGATACCCTACAGCATCAAAGCAGCCATAGCAGTGTGTTGCATGGAATAAGGACAAAGCCTCCTGCCCTAACTTATCGGTTATAACTTCGGCCAGACCTTGCAAGCTAAGATATCCTAACGAATCAACCCCTATGTAATCGGCAATCTCCTGCACAGTAGAATGCGCAGCTATCAGATCTTCATCCGACTTTATGTCGATCCCATAGTAACATGGATGCTTTAGTGGAGGAGATGTTATCCGTAAGTGAACTTCCTTTGCGCCATATCTTCTTAGGGCACTTACTGCCCGCTTCATGGTATTGCCTCTGACGATGGAGTCATCCACAATAACTATCTTTTTGCCCTCTACATTTGGCTTCACTATAGAAAATTTCAGATCTACTTCCAAACGTCTTAGCCTTTGATCGGGTTTTATAAATGACCTCTCAGCGTAGCGGCTCTTGATGAATACTTCCTCGTAGGGAAGACCACATTCACTGGCATATGCAATAGCTGCGGGAATAGCCGAATCTGGGACTCCGCCCACCAGGTCAGCATCAAACACCGGGTGCTCCTGAGCCAACTTCCTGCCAAGGGCTTGCCGAACTGAATATACATATTTGCCTTCTATGAAAGTAGCGGCTCCAGCAAAATAAATGTACTCAAAAACACAGAAGGCATGGCGATCACTTGAAGCTATTATCTTACTCCTGACGCCATCATGTCCTATCTCTACCAATTCCCCGGGGAGAACATCGCGTATATATTCGCCGCCCAACTTCTCTATCGCAGCGCTCTCAGAAGCCAGTATCCAAGCATCACCTATCTTGCCGAAGGCAAGAGGCCTCATGCCAAGAGGATCGCGTAGAGCATAAAGTTTACCGTCATAAAGCATTACAAAACTGTATGCGCCTCTCAGCATAGGCACTACACTACATAGCTTCTCTGCTAGACTACTGCCTGGCGCCCGAATTATGAGACGTGCAACTACTTCGCTATCAGTGTTAGAGACGAATGTCTCGTCAGGCATTAAAGCCTTGAGTTCCTCAGAATTTGAGATATTACCGTTATGAGCTAGCGCCATCTGTAGAGGATGCTGCCCCACAAGAAAAGGACCAGCGTTTTCGACACAGCTGGATCCTGTAGTGGAGTATCTTACATGGCCAATACCTGTTTTGCCCTGGATTGGAGGGGGGCCATCCCTAAATACCTCCCTTACCTTACCCATCCCTATATGAGTATGTATGGAGTTCCCATCATATACTGCTATCCCTGCGCTCTCTTGTCCTCGGTGCTGAAGCTCTGTCAAGCCAAGTACTAAGTAGTTGGCTGTATCGAACACCTCCCGAGGCTGCCATATCCCTATTACTCCACACTCTTCATGGAGCGCATCCATCTGGAGTAAGTTATAATCAACAGGTTTACAGAGCATTGCAATCCTATAATAGAGTTTCCTAACGTAGTATTGCAATGTTATGGCCTTAGTCTCTGACGAGGAGAACTAAATGTCTTTCTTGTTTCACGAGATAACTTGGCAATATTTTTTGTTGACTTTCTTTTCCTGCCTAGGGATTTTACAGCTGGCAGCAGTAAGGGCAGGCAGGAAGTATCTCCAGCTATTCAGTAGTAAACCAGCTAACATATTCTTAGGACTTGCGTGTGTATTAATTTCCTATGTGCTTTTCTTCACACAAGCCAGTTACGCCATCAAGAGCATAAAAGGTATAGTATTGCATCCAAAATTCTATCCTCCTATGTCACCTTTCTATCAATGCCCTTGGCCAAGGTTAGAGGGAGCACAACTATTCGGTGTGTTTTTATTCTCCGCTTTACTGTCCGTGATTTTTTGTTTATTTATTAATCTGATCAGGCACAGCAACAAAGAACAAATCCTATCCTTAGCCTCTTCACGAATTTCACAAGCCTATGAGGAGATTAAACTTGCTATAAGCCCCAGAACTTACAAGAAAGAGAGCAATTATAGAGGTAGCTAATGAACTCCATAGACACTCAACTCTTGCTCAAACTAAACAGTATGGTGGGTAAGAACCCAGTAGTTGATGTATTGGTTCAGCTTTTGGTAAATGAATACTTCGTTCCCGTTAGCCTATCACTGGTGCTTCTATTTATGTGGTTTGGTGCTAAGGAATTAGAAAACCTTAGATGGAAATTAGGCGCAATCAATGCTGCGATCGGAGTTGGGATTGCTAACATTATAGTGGCTACTAGCAACATATTCTATTTCAGAGATCGACCTTTCATGCATCTGGATGTCAACCTTTTGTTTTATAGGCCCACTGATTCGTCTTTCCCCAGCAACGCAGCCGCAGTGGCAATGGCACTAGCTATAAGTATATCCTTACATGAGAAGAGGCTTGCACCTTTGGTGTTGCCTCTGGCAGCTTCAATAGGTATAGCTCGTGTTATGGCGGGAGTTCACTATCCCAGTGACGTCTTAGCTGGGTGGATTGTAGGCGTATCAGCAGCTTTCATAGCCCTTCTTATAACTAATTTTCTGCGCCCATTTATAGAGAGGTTGATCTTAGCTGCCAAGAATTTAGGTCTAGCGTAAGTGCTAATCAGCATACCCTGTTAGTTCCACATATCCTTTACCGATTGTCGATCCTGTATCTGATATTTCAACGACTCCTACAGCACCTTCCCAATATGTTACCCCGGTAGTTTGCTCAGTATTCAGTTCTTGGTTTTTTATTAGTGGTTTTATCCTTATTTGCTTGTTATCTCCTGGGATATGTATTTGCCAGCCCGAAGGATACTTTGCCCCTGTAAGTGAACTATTCCAATAATCAGTAACTCGTATGGAAAAATCACTAGATTTTAGTTCACGCTTTCTGCCAAGTTTATCGATAAAGGTGCCAAATTGGCCCAGCCATCTACCACTATTATCACGCAGAACAAAGATCATATATTCAGTACCATTGTCTAATTGAAGGCTAAACCAATCCCATCCTCCTCCCAGATTTGTAAGGAAGTTGCCCCACTGATGATCCATCCATGCTTGCCCATTTACGGCATACTTTACTCCACTATCTATCAGGATTCCTCTAACTAGTAGCCTGGTATAGCTGTAATAATACGAATCTCCAGCAGGGCCAAAAGATATTACTCCATCGTCCCCATGGAGTACAGGAGGCTTTTGAGTGCTAAGGTTTAAATCTATAGAATAGCCTTTCATGTCTGCCCGGATCTTATAATTCCCACCAAGTCCTTCCAGAGTCCAGGACCCCAAGGCTAAGTTCAACCTATGGGTTGTGTTAGTATTTCCTCCAAATTGCTTACGCTGATCATAACTAAAGGATCTTCGATTCAAGTCGGTGATAGCAAAGTGGGCTAGATATATCTTGGGAAAACTCTTTCGATCCACCTGAAATATGACGAACTCAAAGCCATACTGTCTATGGCCATCCAGGCTTGTCAAATGTCCCGTATAGTACCACCACTCAGTTAGGTAATCATGAGGAAGATCATCCTTTGGCAAAGTCAGCCTAGGTAAGGAATCGGGAACTGGAGTAGTGTTTATGCTATCCAGGTTGTATCCTTGAATTTGTCCCTCCGGTGCTGTCTGTAATCCGGCTGAGCATGCTGGTATAAGGAATATAAGGATACAAATAATAAAAAGATACCTACATTTCAGCATCAATACTACGCTCCCTCTGTGAGACCGCACTTAATCTAGGCATCCACCAGTTCCAATCACCCAACAGTCTCATCAGTGCCGGCACAAGGATCATCCGTACAAGAGTTGCATCTATCAAAACCGCCAGAGCAGTACCCAAACCCAAGGCTTTTGTAAGGATAATCTCAGCTGATATAAAAGACAGCCCCACTACTACCACTATAAGAGCAGCTGATGTAACTACTCTTGCACTTCTTGCAAGGCCAGATATCACAGCTTGCTTGTTATCTTTATGCTTATCCCACTCTTCTTTGATACGACTTAGTAATAGCACCTCATAATCCATGGACAAACCAAATAAGATGCAAAACATGAGGATGGGCAGCGTGGATTCAACATATCCTTGCGGGTCGAATCTAAACAACCAGCTTAGGTGCCCTTCCTGGAAGATCCATACAAGTGCCCCAAAACTTGCACATATAGATAACAGATTCATAATTATCGCTTTCAAGGGAAGTAGCAGTGATCTAAGGAGATACAAAAGCACTATATAAGTGCTAGCAATAACAAAAAAGAACACAGGGGGAAATTCCCTCCAAAGCTCGGAAGATATATCCATTACCTGAGCTGTAGGCCCCCCCACAAATAGCTTATAACCCGCAGGTAATTGTGTATTTCGCAACTTAGTAACAATGTCCTTAGATTTAGGATCATTCCATCCATACTCAGTAAATATTTGCATGTAAGTCTTGTTCCCGGAGAGAAAGGATCGAAGGAAAGTATCCGCAAATGGATCCCTTATGTTACGAGCATTAGCATAGATAAGCTTGTACTGCTCTAAGCTTAACCTTGGATCAATATCAACTATACTGAATACTCTTGTCACTCCCGCTTCCTGTTGAACAGCACGCGAGAGCCTAAAAAGTAAATCCAAGGAAGCAGGTGAAGTAAGGGGTTTATTCGCTTCCACTACAACTGTAATTGGGGCAGAGCTACCTGGGCCAAAGCTTTCGTTAACTAGGTCGAATACTCTCCGAGACTCATATTGAGTGGGTAATATGCTAGGATCAGGTGAGCTAAAGCGTGCATTCAAAAAAGGTAATCCCATCGACACAAGCACAGGCATTACTAAGAGTACTACTAGTAGTGGTTTGCTCATCATTCTCTCAGCTAGGGATCGCCAGAAGATATAACTGCCTGCTATAGATCTTGAAAGGGTACCTCTAACAACAAACCTGCTTAGAATAGCTATCAAGGCGGGAAGTAGAGTAATGGATGCCAATATCGATACGGTGACTACGGCAGTTGCAGCTATGCCAACCGATCTTAGAAACATGAACTTAAACAGTATCAGACCTGTTAGCCCAAGTCCTACTGTGAGTCCAGAGAAGAACGCTGCTTTGCCAGCTGTAGTCACAGCTATAGCGACAGATTGTTCTACGTCTTCTGAGTTTTCGTACTCCTCTCTAAACCTAGTAACAATAAACAACGAATAATCTACGGCCAATCCCAAACCTAGTATGGTGACAGCATTAACTGCCAACAAAGATATATCAGTGTGGTCTGCCACTTGGCTGAGAAGACCAAGAGCTATAAACACAGATACACCCCCTACTATGAGGGGTAGAGCTGCAGCAACGACCGATCCGAAAACCCAATAGAGAACTATTGCACCTATGGGTATAGCTAATAGCTCTGCGCGACGAAGATCCCTCTGGCTAGCGCGTTCTATATCAGCATAGAATATAGGTGCACCGCCTATTTGTACCTCTAGAGAGGTTGGTCGGATACTGTCTCTAATTTCGTCAATAACCTTGTAGCTTTCCTCAGCAGGTATACTTAATCCCACTACTTCTATGGCAGTATGTCTATCTGGCGATACTTGTTGTGGCGATATATCGTGAAAAAGTATCTCGGTTACATAAGGTAGCTTAGATACCTTGCTAAGAGACCTTTTTACTTCCGAAACGAACTGAGGAGAATCTGCAGTTAGGTCTGGGCTGTAAAATACAATCGCTAGAGCAGTAGGTGATTGCTTAAAATCCTCCTGAAGTATCTTCTCAACCTGTACTGACTCGAGATTATCGGTAGTGAAACCGCCAAGTTTGAGTTTATCATGCAAAGTAACAGCAGATGGGAGAGAAATAACAACCAGCAACAGCCAGAGCAAACAAACTATGTACCTGTAACGCAGGATCCTTTCGATTACAACGCTCATTATGTGATCGCCCATATTTGAGAATAACACCTAGAAGAGTTTTGCAAAACTTTACTTGGCTTATTTCTTGCTGAAATGCTTGGCAAGTCCCCCCGAGGAGGCCAATTATGTTCAAGAAATTAGTTGATGCAATAGACCAGCAAGCCTGGCTGGATAGCTTAGGAGACGCCATACAGCAATCCATAGGTAAAGCCTTCCAGAGCTCAGGCAGGATAGGAAAGGAAACTCAAAATCTACTAAACGGCACATGGCTAGGCCATGCACTACATCCAGCCCTATCAGATGTACCCATTGGTGCTTGGACAACTTCTATCTTCCTCGACATGGTTGAAAATGGAGACCATTCCCTAGCAAAAGCTTCTGATAGGGCGATCTTACTTGGTCTGTTGGCAAGCGTTCCGGCCTCTCTTAGCGGGCTAACCGACTGGCAGCATCTGATAGATAAGCCTAAGAGAGTAGGACTAATGCATGGGCTGTTGAACCTATCTAGCACAGCCCTTTACTCTCTATCTCTGGTGCTTAGATCTCAGGGACACAGAGGTGCAGGCAAACTACTATCTACTCTGGGATATGCAACTGTCATTGCCTCCTCCTACCTGGGAGGAGAATTGGTAATGGAATATCATTCTGGAGTCAATTGGGTAGGCACCTTAGAAGAGCCAAAAGATTTCAAGCCCGTCATAGAAGAATCCAAGCTGGAAGATAATAATCCTGTGTGTGTTACCGTAGATAGCGTGCCATTGATGCTAGTCAGGTGGCAGGGAAACATCTATGCACTAGCTAACACCTGCCCGCACTTAGGAGGACCTTTATGTGAAGGGGAGTTCGATTCTGGGATAATCACCTGTCCGTGGCATGGCTCTAAATTTGATGTTACTGATGGAAGCATAATAGACGGGCCTACAGCTTACCCCGCCAAGAGATTTCAAACTAGGATCAATAATGGTCAGGTGGAAGTAAGGCTTGCCGAGAGCTAAAGCGTATGAGCTTTAGCTCATAACCCAGACTACAGGCAATGTCTTATGTTAGCTAATAATCTCGCTTATCGCTAACGAGGCGGCACCAATGAGTGCCGCCTCTGCTGGATCTGTTGCCACTCTTATCTCCAGATCATTTAGAAATGAGAGCTTGGCATGAGCTCTAACTGTCCTGATTAGAGGATCAAGTATCAGGTCCCCAGAACGCATAACGCCTCCACCCAGGACAAACAAGGGTATATCAAGTAGAGAGGCGGCACTAGCTATTGCTCTTCCCGCAGCTGTGCCTGCTCGTTCAAATATTTTCCTAGCGTTCTCGTCACCTTGCAAAGCTTTGCGGGCTACTAACTCAGAAGTGATTTGAGAGGTATCCTGAGATGAGCCTGGATGTAAAGCTGCAACGTAAAGCTTAGCTATAGAGGGGCCGGAAGCTATAGCCTCAAGGCATCCTCTACCACCACAAGCACATCGAGGCCCATCTTGCTCGACAACCATATGGCCTATATGTCCAGCATTGTAAGATTTACCATGCAGAAGCTTACCTGAAGCTATAATCCCTCCTCCAACTCCAGTAGAAAGAATTATGCCCATCATGTAGCTACTGCCTTTGCCCTCACCGAACATATACTGGCCTAAGGCGAAAGCTTTAGCGTCATTATCCATATAGATCGGTAAGCCCAGTACAGACTGTAGACGAGACTTTAGGGGGAAATCACGCCAACCAGGGATGTTAAGGGTAGAGACGACCCCTTCTGGTAATATCATTGGCCCACCTACTCCGACACCGACAGAAATTACCTCTATATCATCAGATGTGGCTGCCAAGCAAGCGCGGGACAGTGCTACAAGCTGATTAAAGACACTAACGCCGTCATTAGGATTATGGGTAGGCTGAACGTATTTCTGGATGATAGTACCTTTCAAAGTAACCACAGCGGAAGCTAGCTTGCTTCCGCCAATGTCAAGAGCGAGGACTGCTCTCGTCTTACCCAAAATATCCCCCTATGATAAAAACTTACCCAGCAGGAGTAGGATATCATATCCCCAGTGAGTTAATAGAGTGAGAAATATCGTGGAGCAGACTAGCACCAGCAATGTCAGCACAAGCCACAGAACTTTTGTAGATTTCTTTGTTGCTGGCAGTGAGTATTGTCTGGTATATCCCCTCGCAGTAAGAGTATCTGCATAGTATTTAGCACTCATACTAATCCTCCTAATAAATTCACGAGTCGACAAGAGGATAAAACGGCAGGGATAAACAAGAAAGAAAATCCAGCACCTCACAGGTAATAAATCTGCAAAAACAGAAACTAGGTTAAGATATCTGTCTCCTGCAAAAAATCGGATATGGCATCGGCAACTTCTGTACTCTTAGAGAGCATCAAGAAATGGCCACCTTCATCAATAAGCTTTAACTTTGAGTTGGGAAAACAAAGCCTTCAGTTTGTAGGCATCTGTAGCAGGAAAATAAGGGTCATCCACCGCCCAAAGGATCAATACAGGCAAACTCAATTTCGAGACCAACCTTCTAGCAATCAGGCATCTTATTGGGTCTATGCCCCTAATGGACCTAACTATGTGTTGCCAGGGAAGTAGCCTGGAGTAATTACTTATGACGTCTCTAATTACTAGTTCATCGGTCTGAACTGGATAGATAGACCGGATATATTTTCGAAGCAAAGATACATACCTAGGGTTACTTATGAAATGAGGATATAATTCTCCTACTATCGGCCATGCAAGAAGTCCTAGAGATGCCAGGATATCAAGATGCAGGAACGCGGTAGTATCCATTAGTATCAAGCCTGATAGCCGCCTTCGTTTCCAAGCAGCATAGGTTAAGGCGTATAGAGCTCCCAGGTCGTGTCCTACTAAGACGACACTCTCAGATGCAAATATTTGAAGATAACGATCGATAAAATAATGATAGGAAGACAATGTAGGTGGGTTAATAGGGTCCGATCTGCCAAGCCCTGGGAGATCGGGAGCCTTGGAAGGATATTTGCCCCCGATCTCTGACATAATCGGGTACCAAATATAAGAAGTAGCTGGGATACCATGGAGAAAGACTAGATTTGCTTTATTCTCAGGGTTAGCCTCTAAGGATCGCACCCATATATCATGGATATATCTTTCCGTCCAAATTGGTTCCACGGTTATCTCTACTCTATTTCACTCAACTTGTATTGATGCCAGGGCAGATCATCAAACAACGCCATGGCACCTTCGATATTGCTCTCTGCACCTGAATTTCTGCTGACTACTTTGTTATCTATCCCATCGTACACCATGCCAAGGTTACGATCATACACCGGTGATTTGGCAGGATTATCACCATAGAACCAGGATTTAGCCTTTATATAGAGAGCACTAAACTCTTCGTCAGCTGTATGTTCGTATGCAAGTTGGAAGTTAAGTACAGCAGAGCTAACCTCATAAGGAATAGTGGTAGTTTTATCAAAGCCACTTCTTACTATCGGAGCCAAATATGATCTCAAGCTATAATTGGCAAGATCTAACCACTCCGGATTAGCGATGTGTTGACAAGCCTTGAAAAGTACTCCTGGCTGAATGTAACCCCACAAGTGGGGATAAACGTCATGATCACTTATGAGCAGTAGTCCATTATTATGATGAGAAGCGATCTCCTCACATATAGACATAGCAATCCCAAGAAAGTCTTGATTGTGAGTGTGATCATATAATTCCAAGAGAGCATAGGCGACCAGAGCATTTACATCCATAAATTTATGAGATTGGCTTAGGTATAGCTCAACACTGCGCCTTAGACGATCCAGAGAGTCCGTGTCTTCAAACACGATGTAATGCCAGGCCAAGGCCCATAACCCTCGAGCTAACCAAGGTTGACCACCAGGATAACTTGTGGGCCCATGATAATTCTTCTTTCCATCCCAATCGAGTATGAAGTTCACGAAACTACCATCATCTTCTTGCATAAACTTGACGAATTCGATCAAGCCATGAGCCCAATCTCTAGCCCACGGTAGTCCAAATCTCTTATAAGCTCTAAGTAGTAGAACTGCTAATCTGGCAGCATCATCTACACAAGCGACCCCTTCATAGCCGCTTTCATCCGCCCTTTCTAATACCCACGCTCTGCCTTTTCTCTCTGCATATACAGCAGGAGCACACATGCTTACTTCGTCCAAGCTAAGGGCATAAGTAAGCCTCCAGAGCTGTCTTATCATCAATACCTCCTGTTATATAGGTACTGTTATACTTAGAAGAAAGAATTAGAAAGAGAAGTTGAAGTTGAGTCAGGTCATTCAAGAAGAGGAAATAGTTGCCAAACAGTATGATCTGAATTTAATTAGGAGGCTGCTTACCTACGTTGTTCCCTACAAGGGTTTAGTTATCTTAGGCGTATTTCTACTTATTAGTACCTCCCTAACAGATCTAGCAGGTCCCTATATTATCAAAATAGCTATTGACAACTATATAGCTCAAGGCAATTTCAGAGGGCTCCTGTTCATATCCGTTGTTTACTTTATCATAAATTTACTTAGCTTCTTGTTTCGCTACCTTCAGAGCTATGCAACAGGTGTCCTAGGGCAAAAGATAATGTATGACCTGAGGATGGAGCTATTCAGTAAAATCCAAAGCTTGTCATTGTCTTTCTTCGATAGGACACCAGTGGGCAGGATCGTAACAAGGGTTACCAATGATGTAGACTCCCTCAACGAGCTTCTGACATCTGGTATGGTCACGATTATCGGCGACACATTCACATTGCTAGGGATCACGGTCCTTATATTTTGGCTTAACTGGAAGCTAGCAATAGTAACTATGCTAGTTGTCCCCGTACTAGTGGTAATCACTAATTTTCTTCAGAAGAGAATGCGTGCAGCCTTCAGGGCATTAAGAGTCAGGCTATCACGTATCAATGCATTCATATCTGAAAATGTTAGTGGTATGCATATAGTTCAACTATTCAATCGAGAGGATAAAAACTTTCAACAGTTTGATGACCTTAATCAGGACTATAAGAAATCAGCACTGCGCTCACTCTTCTATTTTGCCCTTTTTGGACCATTGCTCTCACTAATTACAGCTTCGGCCACTGCGTTAGTTATATGGTTCGGAGGAAGGAGCGTAATAGCAGAAACTCTTACCATAGGGTCCCTAGTGGCATTCCTCCAGTATGTAGATAGATTCTTCTTACCCATTAGAGACCTGTCGGAAAAGTATAATGCCTTGCAAAGTGCCATGGCTGCCTGCGAACGTATCTTCCAACTGCTAGATGAGCAGCCAGCAATCAAGGATGCTCCCGATGCCAAACCATTGCAGCATATTCGAGGAGAGATTGAGTTTAAGAATGTGTGGTTTGCCTATAACGATGATGATTGGGTTCTTAAGGATGTGAGTTTCAAAGTATCGCCGGGAGAAAGTGTTGCTCTAGTTGGTGCCACTGGAGCAGGCAAGACTAGCATAATAAGCTTGTTATGTAGATTCTACGACATACAGAAAGGGCAGATACTTATAGATGGTATTGATATCAAAGAGATCTCAATCAAAGATCTCAGAAGACACATAGGGTTAGTTTTACAGGATCCATTTCTGTTTACGGGGACTATAGCTAGTAATATACGCCTGCATGAGTCCAGTATTAGTGATCAGCAGGTCGAGGAAGCTGCCAGGTATGTAAATGCTCACACATTTATAGAAAAGCTGCACCTGAAGTATAACGAACCTGTTCTCGAGAGGGGGGCAGGACTCTCTCACGGGCAAAGGCAGCTTATATCGTTTGCTAGGGCTATAGCCTTCAATCCAGAGTTGCTGCTGATATTAGATGAAGCAACTTCAAGCATAGATACTGAGACGGAGGCGCTTATCCAAGAAGCTCTTGCTAAGATCATGAAGGGTAGGACGAGCATAGTAATAGCCCACAGGTTATCGACCGTACAGAATGTAGATCGCATTATAGTAATGCACAAAGGTCGAATAGTCGAGCAGGGCAGTCATCAGGAGTTACTTGCCCAAAGAGGTTATTACTATAGACTCTACGAACTCCAGTACCGTTCAGAGGCTATAGCTTAGAACTCTTGGCATCGTACTTGATGTCCATCTATACCTAGACAAACCTTGCAATAGTTCTTAGTAACTGAAGAATTTAAAGTTCCTCAGTTGTATAATGAGCATAAAGATATGAGTTTCAATCATCATCCTCAAAAATTCATAGATAGCTTTGGTAGACATATAGAAGACCTGCGAATATCCGTCATAGATAAATGCAACTTCAGGTGTACTTATTGCATGCCAGCAGAGGGTTTGCCGTGGTTGAAGAAATCTGAGCTGCTGACCTTCGATGAGATAGAGCGCCTCGTAAGAATATCTGTAGAGAGAGGAATTAAGTCTGTACGTGTCACAGGGGGCGAGCCCACGGTGAGGGCTGGTCTACCGGAGCTTATACATCGCTTGGTGAACATCCCAGGCCTAGAAGACGTATCTTTGACAACGAACGGTTTCCTTCTTAGAAAGATGGCGAAAGACCTGGCAGAAGCAGGTCTCACTCGCATAAATGTAAGTTTGGACACTCTGGTAAGGGAGAAGTTCCAGCACATAACGAGGCGGGACCACCTTTCTGAGGTGCTGGCAGGGCTGGAAGAACTTGAGAAGTATCCTAGCATAAGACCAATCAAGATCAACACAGTAGCTATAAGAGGATTCACAGAGCCAGAAGTACTCGATTTCGCTCGACTTGCTAGAAGAAAGCCATATGTAGTCCGATTTATTGAGTTTATGCCTTTGGACGCGGATCAAACCTGGTCCCCGGACAAGATCCTGACCGGCAGAGAGATATTTGAGATGATTAATGCCGTCTATCCCCTGGTACCAGTTGACACGGACCCATCCTCCACCAGCAGGGTATACAGGTTTGCTGACGGTAAAGGGGAGATAGGATTTATAAATCCAGTCTCTGAGCCTTTCTGCTCTACATGTAACAGAATTAGGATAACTGCAGATGGTCAACTGAGGACTTGTCTGTTTTCTACCTGGGAGACGGATCTACGCACCCCATTAAGATCAGGCATGTCAGATGATCAGATAGGGGAAATAATGCTGCAAGCTATCAAGAAGAAAGAAATGAAGCATAAGATAAATGAGCCAGGCTTCGTGAGGGCTAACAGGACTATGAGCCAAATAGGTGGTTAGGATATCGCCTTTAATTGAGATTTGTATCTCAGTAGCAGTTTGTGAATTACCTCTGATAATCCCTCAGTAGTTTGAATGCCGTTAAGATCCTCTAATCCGTACCATCCAACATCTAGTGCATCATCCCTCGCAATTGGTTCTCCACCCGCCCACAACGCCAGAAAGTCTACAATAACGTAATGATAAGATATCTCACCATCAGGAGTGTGATAAATGCGCTCAACTACTTCGTACAGATCTAGAGGGATGCAGTCAATAGAGCATTCTTCTCTAATTTCCCTCCTGACAGCGTCCTGTAGCTTTTCACCCAATCTAACTTTGCCCCCAGGTACACTCCACAGCCCCTGGTTAGGGGGATTACCCCTACGAATCAAAAGTATCCGGTCATCCTTAAGTACGATAGCCCCTATAGCTACGACGGGGCCTCTCGATTCCATATGCTGCATAGAAAACTATCGCCTGCTAGCTAGTAATTCATCCGGTAGATCTATCTTCTTGCTTCTAGGTAGAGGAAAGCGAGACTTCTTCTGCTTTTGGCGCTCGTCTCTAAAGGTACTCCAATCAACTATCCTCTCGGTAAACAAGATACCATCGAGGTGGTCCACCTCATGTTGTATGCACTGGCTAAGAAGTTGTTCTTCGGCTAGAAGCTTATGTTCCTTGCCATTCAGGTCTTTGTAACGTACTTCGACCCACGGGGCTCTGGGAACTTCAGCATACCTACCTGGAAGACTAAGGCAACCCTCCTGCATAGGAATCCTATCATGTGATACCTTTGTAATCTCAGGATTTATCATTACATACAACTTAGGTGGAGATACCTCAATCTGGTTGCCGTCTTCATCTTGCTCGTATTTCCCCGGCATCTCCATCACTACGACCCTGCGTAGATCACCAACTTGAACCGCAGAAAGTCCCACCCCATCGGCCTCGCGCATTGTCTCAATCATGTCCTCAACAAGCTTCCTCAGCTCGCTATCAAATTTAGTTACGGGCGAGGACCTCTTCCGAAGGACGCCTAGATCATCGGGATTTTCCATTTGTAATATTCTTCGTACAGCCATTGATACACACTCCTTACACGACAATTCTATCACTTGTCAGATATGAGTATCACTCTCGCAGGTGCCCCATCTGCCCCTGATAGCTTTAATGGCAGACACACTAAGTTATATTCCCCGGGAGAAATATTACGTAAATCCAAGTTTTCGATAATAACTATACCGTTCCCTAAAAGCAGCCTATGTATTGGATTTTCCTGGTTTGTGGGCGGCTCTACAGACATATAATCCATACCAACTAGCTGAATCCCCTTTCTAACTAGTAATTCAGCCGCCTCCGGTTCAAGACACACATACTCGTTGACAAAATCATGGGTTGGATTTTCCCATAGGGTAGAATTTGTGGTTTTGAACAAAACCCGTGTTATATGAGAAGGTAATTCTGGTATATCACCTGCAGATATATGACCATTACCTATCTTCTCTATTACAAGGCACGGACCACACAGTACGCTTAGGGGAATACGATCAACGCTTCTAGCCTTGGCAAAAAAATGCAGGGGCGCGTCCACATGAGTGCCCGTATGAGTCACCATTCTAATTAGGCTGACATTGGCCTTGTCACCACTATCTATGTCAGACGTACGTTTAATTGTCGGACCTTCTTCACCAGGCCATACCGGAAGTCCCTCCTGTATAGGCACAGTAACATCATAGATCGTCATAGCGCCTCCAAACATGCCGAAAGTGCTGCATGATACCTAGAATAGTACTAGTTGTACGTAAGTGTATAATAGGTCCGCAGGTTGTTAATCACAACACCCATCCGCCAAGAGAGGAGGATTTTATCTTACTGTATGAAACTTTATGACACACTCACAAATCAGATCAAACCCTTAGCTGGCGAAGATGGTAGGGTGTCCGTCTACGTCTGTGGCATTACACCATATGACACTACTCACTTAGGACATGCATTTCTGTATGTAACTTTTGATGTATTGATAAGATATCTGGAATCTACAGGGTACCAAGTCGTCTATACCCAGAACGTAACAGACATAGACGACGATATACTAAGGAAAGCTAAAGAACTTAATATGTTCTATCTTGACCTCGCAGAAAGAGAAACTAACAGATTTCTCTCTGACCTTAGGGCTTTGAATGTTAGGATGCCCGATCATTATCCTCATGCCACCCAAGAAATAGATGGTATGGTGGAGATAATTTCAAAGCTAATAGATAAGGGGCATGCTTACGTCAGGGACGGCAACGTATACTTCGATATAGACACGTATGAAGGCTTTGGTCAGCTGAGTAAGCTGAGTCGAGAAGAGATGATAGCTATAGCTCGCGAACGGGGCGGAAATCCAGATGATCCTCTGCGAGATGATCCTCTGGACTTTTTACTCTGGCAAAGGAGCGCGGAAGGTGAGCCTGCCTGGGATAGCCCATGGAGCAAGGGGAGACCAGGATGGCATATCGAGTGTTCAACTATGTCCCTAAAGTATTTAGGAGCTTCTCTAACTATTCATGGAGGTGGGGCTGACCTTATATTCCCTCATCACGAGTGTGAGAGAGCACAATCCGAGTGCTACACCGGAATCTCACCTTTTGTGAAGCATTGGATGCATGTGGGCATGCTGAGATATCAAGGTGAAAAGATGAGCAAGAGCCTGGGCAATCTAGTGCTTGTAGATAGGCTTTTACAGAATTATTCTCCAGATGCTGTGAGGCTAGTACTAATATCTCACCATTATCAAGAAAGCTGGGAATACCAGGACAGCATGATTGAAGAAGCAGAAAAGCTTGCACAAAAGATTAGGATAGCCGCAAGCCGAGCACCAGCACATGATGCAGAGTTTCAAGATACATATGAGTTTGATCTCTTCAGGCAAGCAATGGAAGATAACTTGAACACCCCTAGGGCAGTAGAGCTCCTAAGAAGTTTATCGGAAGAGATCATTCAGAACGACGACAACAACAAAGCATGTGTGCTTAGGCAAATAGCCACAACTTTGGGACTCACACTGCGTTAGCTAAATAAAAAAGTCTGGTCGGAGCCTAGCAAAAGTTACATGTTTTCTAAGGCTCCGACCAGTTATTCTATAACAGCCTTCTGAGGATTAACCCAACAACCAAAGCTATCAACAGCCCTCCAGTGGCTACAGCGGGCATGACTGGTAACCCAGACCCCGAAGATACTGTAGACGATGCCGGATCCGACCCGCTATCGCTTGATTGTGGCGTTGGAGTTACCTTAGAGGAATTACCATCCTGAGCCTCCATATCGGCAGCAGAGCTGTTTCCACTCGACTTGCCATTATCAGGTATGATCTGTGTAGGTTCAGGCGAAGGCTTAGGACTCTCAGCGCTATTATTATCAGCGACATTATTATCTTTACTTGGTCCTTTATTCGATGAAGAAGGGTTCCCAGCAATATTCTTTGAACCAGAGGACTTGCTGACATTGGTCAACCTGATTATGGATCCATGACTACCCACAGCCCAAACAGTACCACTAGGTAAAGCATCCAGCTCATAGAACTTTTCATTCAGTGGTAGCTTTACCTTGTACCAGGATTTACCATCCCAGTGCAAGGCTACTCCTTTCTCGTCACCTACAGCCCAACCGTTATTGGAGCTCAGCATAACCACATCACTAAGTCTGTCTTTGGTAGGACTCGAAACTTGCTTCCACTGACGTCCATTCCAATGGATTATCGTTCCGCCGGAGCCCACCGCCCATGCATCGTCATCACTTAGAGTATCGACTCCATAAAACAGCTCCTTCACGGGCACATCAACGGCTTTCCAATCCCCATTGACAACACGTGCCACCATTGGAATTGTCTCTTTTGTAACCGTATCCCATCCTCCCCCAACCTGCCCAGCCATTACCATTCGGGAGAATAGACACTGCCCTCAAAGTCTTCATGACGTCAGGCTCTACATCTACCTTCCATCCACGACCGTTCCAATGGAATATCTCTCCACCCCCTCCTACCATCCATGCATTATCTGGAGATATTATGTCCACATCGCTCATGTATGGTACCCTGGGAATTGGTCTATCTACCTTGGTCCATTTAGTGCCGTCATAGTGAAAACCACCCATATAGTTTTGTCCTACGGCCCATCCTTCATTAGGACTGTACATGTAGATGCTGTGTATCCAATAAGGTATGGTCTGTTCCAATGTCCACTTACTACCATCCCACTTCCATATATGGCTTCTCCAGCCGTACTTGTTAGTGCGAGGATTATAATAAGCATCTCCTGACACGGCCCAACCTAGATCATCGGATAGCATATCTATTGCGTAGAACTGCTCATTGGTAGGACTTTCCACAGTTTCCCAAGTTTTGCCATTTACCACAGTCACTTTAGCCGGTTCGGGTGGTTTTACATCCTTGAAAGCCTCGGAAGCATCATCTACTATCCAGACTCTAGTCTTTCCAGGTATTACGTAATTCTTATAGAGATCCTGAATATCGTTGGGTGGACCTGCAATACAACCGTGAGTACTCTCTCCACCAGGGACACCAAATCGCCATATCTTTAGCGTATAACCCTTGTAGGTGTGTATACCTATACCGCCTCTATTTGGTATGGCTAACCTCATGAAATAAGGGGTGAGCACAACATCCCCTGTGTCAGAGAAATCATAACCACCTTGATTAGGTCTGTTAGATTTCTCTATAACCTTGAAATATCCACTAGGCGTTTCCAGACCCTTCTGTGTCCAAAGAGCCCCGGTAGCGACAGGGATTTCCTTTATGACATCCGACCAAAGCGGAGACTCAGGATTGCCTCTGGCTAGGTAGAGCCTTTGCCTATTCTTGACTATTACCAAGTAATATTCCTCCCCTGAAGCTTGGGAGGTATTTATGTAAGAAAGAATTAGTCCTGCGGATATAAGAAACGCAAGTATTACCCTAATAGTCCGAATAAACATCATCCCCCCTAACAACACTTAACCCAACGCCACATTCACCTCACAGTTAGACAGTGTATCAGACTGCGGGTCGATTATCATAAGCTATATGATGTTAATGACTCACTCAATAACTAATCAGAGAAAAATGCATTTAAGTTACGAGCGATCCACGATTTCAAATCAGCTACTTCTTCGTCTGATACATAGTGAGCTATGGGATACTCTTTGTAGGTAACGTCTGCACCATGCTGTTTAAGAACTATCGATGCTTGTCTTCCCAAATCTACAGGGATAACATCGTCGTACAGACCATGGGCAACAAAGCAATGTTTGTTAGCGAGTGAAGAATCTCCGATGTCATTTCCTGGTGTGACTACGTAACCGCTTAGCATAATCGCTCCTGCAGCAACACTTGGTTCCTGAAGCAGGATAGACCCAGCCATAACAGCTCCTTGGCTAAAACCAAGCAGGTAGATCTTACTTGGGTCTATGGGATACGATTGAGGTAATTGAGTTAGGAACTCCCTGAGCAGCCCTATAGACCTCATAAACGTCGTCTTTTCAGGAGTACCAACACTTATGAATTCATACCAATGATAGCCAAAGCCAAGTTCAAACGGAGCCCTGACAGAAATGTAAAATAGATCTTCTCCGAGCTCATGTGCCAGGCTAACCAGGTCTTCCTCATTGCTACCTCTACCGTGAAGCATAACAACACAGGGGTTTGACCCTGAATTACGTTTAGCTGGTCTTATTACTATATGGTGCAAAGCAAGGCTAGCAGCTTCATAAGACTGACTCATACTTAAGTACTCCTTAGTGTTTTACGCTGACGTGAGAATCAGCACGTGTTTTGCCAGGCGAAGGGTCTTCCTCGTCGTGCTGTTGAGATTTGTGAGAATATAATCTCGGGATATTGCCTCGCGAAATGGAGATGAGCACTACGAAAAGTATGACAGCGAAGGGAAATAGCTTAGATATATGAGGTATACCCTCTAGCAAATCATGCACTATAGGATCCTCTATAATCATCTGACCAGCAGTATAAGCAAGAATAACTGCCCCAAGCCAGACAAGCCATGGAAATCTGTCTACAAGTAGAGCAACCAAGCTAGCTCCCGTCATAAGTATGGGGATGCTCAGTGCGAGCCCAAAGATCAATAGCCCAATATGGCCATGAGATACTCCCCCTACAGCTAGTATGTTGTCCAGGCTCATTATCAGATCAGCTAGAATGATTATCCTCATGGCATCCAAGGTTCCTTGGGCTGCCTCTACTTCGCCAACACCTTCGGACTCAGGAGACAAGAGATTAAAAGCTATCCATACAAGGATAGCACCACCTACAGCCATCAGAAGACGAATATTAAGCAATACAGCAGCCAAGGCGGTAAATGTCATCCTAAGTACTATGGCAGCAGCTCCCCCAAGAACTATAACTCTTCTTCTTTGCTTACCATGGAGCTTTCGAGCAGCCATTCCGATAACAACTGCATTGTCTCCACTCAAAACCAAATCGATGACAACTATCCCTAATACCCTTCCTAACAGTTCAAGTAAATCCATTTAGCACAACTCCAGATATGACAAGTCACAACCTATTGTAATCCCCTAACCCGTAGAAGAACCATTACTCCTCTATGTTATGTAAAAACAACGCTATGCTTGGTACATCATAAACTCATCATGTACCTCTAACTTGGTTCCTAACTCAGCAGATAGCTCTAACATCCTTTGAATTATCTGTTGGCACTCCTGGCCCCTAGCCCTCTGCACACGTGCAAAAGAGAGCTTAACCGGATAAAGGGTCAGGGATGAAAAGCTATAGCCATCAAACGAGCATTCGAATACAAAAGACCAATCATTGTGAAGAACGGGATCAACAGCATAATCATCAATAAAATCTCCTGTATCGTAGAGTATTGGCTTATGTTGATATATCTCTATACCTTGAAATATGTGAGCACTGTGGCCATAGAAAACATCAGCGCCCAATTCGATGACTCGGCGAGCAAACTGTTTAAATAGAGGTGAAGGACGCAATCTCATGTTGGGGCCCCAGTGGTCTGAGAATATCACTATATTAGCTCCTAGGTCTCGTGTCTGCTGAATGGTCCTCTCTACCTTAGTTAGAATAGATGGATCCAGAGATACCTCTAGATAGTTCGTTCCGGGTTTATTTTCACCAGCAGCAAACGGAGGTTCGTTATCAGTGAAAGCTACCACACCTACTGTGAAGTTACCAGCCTTTACTAGGCAAGGCTTAGAAGCTTCATAAATATCTTTCCCAGCACCTACGGGACAAATACCAGCTTTAAGCAGATAATCGCGCGTATCAAGTAAGCCCTGTTCACAGAAATCTAGAGTATGGTTGTTAGCTAGAGAACATATATCTATGCGAGCAGCTTTCAGGATCTCTACTGCTCTAGGCTCAGCTCTGAAGTGGAATACCTTGGGAGTGTTCGTCCATGGGGTATTGTAATCAGTAATAGCACACTCAAGGTTGATAATACGCAGGTCTGCCAAACTCAACAAATCAAGAGTATCATCCCAGTGATCCTGAGGAGACATGTGTTTGGAAACTTCATTCACCCCTCTTCCAAGCATTACATCGCCGAGAAAGCAAATCTTCATCGCTTGCCCTCTGCCTCCTAGTCTCCTAACCACTTAGGCAGCAAACTCTATTCCCAGGACATATTTTGAGGCTTGGCAAGAAGCGCTTACTTGTAGTAAATTGTAGGTATGCATCCAATACAAATAATCCTAATAATACTCACTATCATCTCGATCGGGTTGCTCCTGGCCAGTGTGATTGGACTAAGGTTTGTAGACAGGTCCCTGCGCGCCTACCTATACTGGGCAGGTATATCAGCTTTGATGGCCCTAATAGCACCCATAACCGCCATGATAAGGGGACTAGGTTTTGTGCCTATGTTGGACGATGGAAACTTCATTCCATTCGTTTATTTCGCAGGGCTATTTTTCCTGCCTGCAGCGTTCGTCCTCTTAATCATGGCTTGGCATGAAAACAATAGCCTAAGAACACCGCAGGAAATACCTGGACTCAGAACTAGGACAATCACTGGCGAGGATAGGCACTACGGTCGAGAAATTCGACCTGGGTCCTAATTATTAGGACTTATCTCCCTTGAGAGTTTTACTCTCAAGGGAGATATTGTCTCTTTAGACAGCATCAAGTGCGTTAGCGATATCCGTCAATATATCATCTGTATCTTCTATACCGGCAGATATCCTCACTAACCCCGGAGTTATACCAGCAGCACGCCTGCTATCTTCGTTCATGGTAAGGTGAGAGCTAGTAGCAGGATGAAGGACTAAGGTAAAGACATCCCCAAGGCTAGTCGCAGGCAGACATATCTTCAGAGCACGCATAAACCTATAAGCAGCCTCGACTGTGTCGTCTTTGAGGCTGAAGGACAACATAGCTCCGTATGTTCCACGGAACATATTAGAAGCGAGATCATGCTGTGGATGAGACTCAAGACCAGGGTAGTTTACTGCAGATACTGCTGGGTGGTCCTTTAGAAGTCGACTTATAGCCTGAGCATTTTCACATTGTTTTGCAAATCGCAGGCCTAGCGTCCTCATACCTCGCAGCGTAAGCCAAGCCTCAAAAGGTCCCATTACGCCTCCACTATAGATGGCTACAGATTGCATCCGGCCACACACGTCCCAAGCCCCCGCAGCACATCCTCCCACTACATCCCCATGACCACTAATATACTTGGTTGTAGAGTTCAGCGATATATCCGCTCCCATCTCTAGAGGTCTGGCCATAAGGGGAGTGCAGAAAGTATTATCTACAACCAGAAAAGCCCTTACAGCATGGGCTATATCCGCTATGGCCCTGATATCCACTATCCGCAACAAAGGATTAGATACAGTTTCACAGAACACCACTAGCGGCTTATGGGAGGTAATCACGCGTTCAGCATTCTCTGGATCAGTCAGATCTGTATAAATTACCTCAACACCCAAAGGTCTAATAACCTCATTCAGCAGGGAAACAGTGACGCCATACAGATCCTTACTAGCGACAATCTTAGTTCCAGGAGATACCCCAAGTGCAATCAGCGAAGCATGGATAGCAGCCATACCACTAGCAAAGACTACGGCATCTGTAGCTGCCTCTATATCAGCTATAGCTTTTCTTAGTTCAGATACCGTAGGGTTGCCATTACGGCTGTATACGTACCCCTCCTTTTCGCCAAGCAAGATAGATTTGAGATCTGCAGGGTCTTCAGAAACGTAGGTAACACTAGAATAGATAGGCGGGACTACAGGCTTGACCTCGCCTACTCGAGAGCTGCATGTACTAGAGTGGACCAGCTGAGTGTTAAATCCTAAAGGCTTACCATCAGGTCTACTTACCATGACAAATTCACCTCATGAGCATGCTCCATGAATTTCGACAAGAGATCGATAGTGGCTTCGAGATCCGATATCCTGGCAGACTCATTAACAGTATGTATGTATCTTACCGGAATGGAGAGGGTTATCACTGGCACCCCAGCACGCGCTTGCTGGATAGCTCCAGCGTCCGTTCCTCCCCTAGGTAAAATTTCCATTTGATATGGAATATTGTACTTCTCCGCTACAGATCTGAACTGTGAAACTAGCCTAGGATCTGAAATCGAATCAGCGTCCATTATGCTAATAGCGGCTCCTTTGCCTAAAGATGTAACCTGCTGAGTTTTATCCATCCCAGGTATGTCTCCAGCTATAGTTACATCAATAGCAACACCTATACTTGGATTTATGCCATAAGCACTAGTACGGGCTCCCCGAAGCCCAACCTCTTCCTGTACCGATGCCACAGCATACACCTTGACCTTGGGAGAACTCCTCTTGAGAGCCTCTAGCATTATGTAAACCCCAATACGGTCATCCAGGTATGCGCTAGCAAATGACCATTCATTGACGACTACTTCTCGACAAAGTGAAATAGGATCTCCTACCTGCACATTCGCTTTGACTTGGTCAGGTGGCATCATAAGATCTATGAAGAGCTCTTCGATCTTTACAGCTTTGTCTCGATCCTCTGGTCTACTGAGATGTATAGGCTTAGAAGAAGGAGATATCAACCCCACGTAATCATCCTTCCCATGGACTATTACCCTCTGCATCACGAGAGTCCTTGGATCGAATCCTCCCACCGGCACAAAGCGTATAAAGCCATCATCATCGATGTGGCTGACAAGAAATCCTATAGTATCCATGTGGGCAGAAAGCATTACACTGGGTTCTTCTCCATGCTTTACCCCTATAACATTGCCCATGGCGTCGACGCTAACTTCGTCGACGAGAGAAGAGAGTTGATCTATGACATACTTTCTTATCCTTTCCTCTCTACCGGATACACCAGGAGTGGTAAGCAGACCACGCAAAAGAGACTCGTTCATCAAAAACCTCCAACTTAAGATGTATAGACTTCCTCCCCACCCACGTAGGTAGCGAGTACCTCCGTCTCCAGCAAAGCTTCGGGATCGCAATGTAACGGATCACACGACACTACTGCAAAATCTGCAAGCATACCAACATCAATGACGCCCTTTATAGATTCCTCCCCAGAAGCGTAAGCAGCACCGAGTGTATAGGCACGTAGAGCATCATAAGCCGATATCCGTTCCTCAGGATACCAACCATTTGGAGCATACTCATGCCTGCGCCTTGTAACGGCTGCATATATTCCAACAAAAGGATCTAACGTCTCTACAGGGCAATCCGAGCCAAAGGCTAAGCTTGTTCCCTGAGCCAATAGACTATTCCACGCATAGGAATACCTCCCCCTGTCACCCAGCAGCTTGTCTACAGCCATCATATCAGAGATACAGTGAATGGGCTGCATAGAAGCTATTATCCCTAGCTGTGCAAGTCTAGGTAAGTCACTGGGATGGAGGTGCTGTACATGCTCTATCCTATTTCTGAAGCTTCTGAAATTCGTGTTAATTTCAAGATTGTATTCGAATGCATCTAGGACATTCCGATTAGCTCTATCTCCAATGGCATGTATGGCGCAAGCGATACCGTTATTGTTAGCCTTATATATACCTTCCTTCAGTTCCTCAAGACTCATTACCTCAATTCCGGTGTTGTTGGGATCGTCTAGATAAGGCTCGAGCATCGCAGCAGTACGAGAGCCTAAAGCACCATCGGAGAAGAATTTGACGGGTCCTATCCTGAACCATTCATCACCTTGCCCAGTTCTAAGACCTTGCTCTATAGCAGTTTCTAAGTGATAAGCCGGTATAGTTTTATATACTCTAAACTCAATCCGCCTGTTGGAGGATAGCTGCTTATAAGCCTCTATGGCATCCACACCGTCAAAATCGTGTATAGAAGTGATCCCTCTGGATAACAGCTTGTAAGAGGCTTTCACTATAAGCTCAGGCAGATCCCTAGAGTGATCCGGTAGAAGGTGATCTATCAGGTCTTGAGCATTCTCTAAAAGCCACCCAGTAGGTTCGCCTGATGCATCCCTAACTATTTCACCACCCTGAGGCGCAGAAGTATCTCTAGATATTCCTGCACGCTCCAACACAAGAGTGTTGACCCATACAGAGTGGAAATCCCTACTAAAGAGTGCTACTAAGTGGTTAGGAGCTACGTTATCAAGATCTTGTCTAGTGGGTGGTCTATTGACATCCTGCCAGTTATTCATCGTCCAACCACTCCCGAGCAACCAAGAACCTGCTGGGAGAGATGAAGCTCTCTGTGCTACCTTATGTAGAGTATCTTGTAGCGAATTAACTTCAGAAAGATCAAGCCAGTCCTGTTTTTTCGAGAATTCAGCAAAATGAATGTGACTATCCGTTAGTCCAGGTATTACGTAGTATCCAAATAGATCGATTCTCTGGAAACCATTACCAAGTATGCTCTCACAATCATCTCGAGAGCCTAGAGCTACTACCCTGCCATCCTGAACAGCAAGAGCCTCGACAACTTCCTCTCGGGATCTGAGTGTTAGGAAGCGAGCGTTGTAGAAGAGCTTCTTACTCATACGCATACCTCAAATTAAGTCACCTAGGCATTCTATATCCCTGTTTATCTTGGTGTAAAGTGATTAATGTCTGAGATATTTAGGTAAAATTATGAACAGCAACCGTCATGCAAGTTTCGTAATAATATAACCCATGCTTACCAACGATATATATAAAACTTGACAAAAATTATTATATTTAGTAGGATGTGGTATGAGAAAGGATAGCAATCAGAACTATCACGAGGACAGAAAATTCCCAAAGTACTCCATAAGTGTAGTTTCCATCATGACAGGAGTACCTACACATACTTTGAGGCAATACGAGGAATACGGGTTAATTAGTCCAGCTAGGACTGAAGGGCAGACCAGAAGGTACTCTGACGAAGATGTGGAACTGATTATAGAGATAGCCCGGTTAGCCAAAAAGGGCATTAACTATGCCGGTATTAAGGAGGTATTGAGATTACGCAAGTCCTGGCACACGATGCGAGAGTGGCCAGGTGAAGAGGAAGAATAAGAGTAATCCGCTGAGGTGAGAGAGATGAATGTAGAAGGTTGGACTGAAAAAGCCAGAGAGGCGCTTATCCAGGCTCAAAGAGAGGCTGAAAACAGGAGCCATAGCCAGATACAACCTGAACACCTTCTTTATGCTTTGCTCACTCAGGAAAATGGCATCGTACCTGCCGTAATAAGGTCTGCTGGTTCTTCACCTGAGGATGTGGTACGAGTGCTTGAGGCCGAACTTAGTAGGCTACCTCGAGTGAGCGGTACGGGTGTGCAGGTTTATCTTTCACCTGCGCTATCAAGGATCATATCCAACGCTGAGCGAGAAGCTCAGCAGATGCAGGATGAGTATCTGAGCACAGAGCATCTGTTGCTGGCTCTGTGTGAAGATATGGGCACGGCAGGAAGAATATTAAGAAGCAGGGGCCTTGACAGGAATACTGTACTGCAAGCGCTGTCCAAGGTTAGGGGTAGCCAGAAGGTTACAGATCCTAACCCCGAGGAGAAATACCAGGCTCTTGAGAAGTACGGGCGTGATCTAACAGCTTTGGCTGAGCAAGGCAAGCTAGATCCAGTGATAGGTCGAGACGAAGAGATTCGGCGCGTTATTCAGGTGCTATCCAGACGCACGAAAAACAACCCAGTACTCATAGGTGAGCCTGGGGTTGGGAAGACAGCCATAGTCGAAGGATTAGCCCAGAGAATAGTACGTGGAGATGTGCCTGAGAGTCTCAAGAATTGCCGAATAATCCAGCTGGATCTAGCTGGCATGGTGGCAGGCACAAAGTTTCGTGGTGAATTTGAGGAAAGACTGAAGGCTGTGCTTAAAGAGGTAACCAGCAGCGAAGGCAAAATCATCCTGTTTATAGATGAGCTACATACTGTAGTAGGGGCAGGTGCTGCTGAGGGCGCCATAGATGCAGGGAACATACTCAAGCCCATGCTAGCCAGGGGCGAGATTAGAGTTATAGGTGCCACTACCTTGGATGAGTACCGCAAGTACATAGAGAAGGACGCTGCTCTAGAGAGAAGGTTTCAGCCGGTTTATGTTGACGAGCCCTCTGTTGAGGATACTATTAGCATCCTCCGAGGACTAAGGGAGAGGTATGAAGTTCACCATGGTGTGAGGATCAGAGACAGCGCCTTGGTAGCAGCAGCTGTACTCTCCCATAGATACATATCGGATCGCTTCCTCCCAGACAAAGCTATAGATCTGGTGGATGAAGCGGCCTCTAAGATAAGGATGGAGATAGACTCCATGCCGGTGGAGCTCGATGAGCTTGAGCGTCGGATATTGCAGCTAGAGATAGAGCGGGAGGCTCTCAAGAAGGAGACGGATGAAGCTTCCAAAGAGAGGCTAGCTAATCTTGAGAAGGAATTGGCTGACCTCAAGGAAAAAAGAGAAGCTCTACGCATGCAATGGGAAAGAGAGAAGTCCCTGCTACAGGAAATAAACTCCGTAAAGGAGAGTATAGATAGAGTCAAGCATGAGATAGAACAGGCAGAGAGAAATTACGACTATAACCGTGCTGCTCAGCTCAAATACTCTGACCTCACCAATCTAGAGAAAAGGCTTAAAGACTTGGAGGAAGAGCTAGCTAGAACTTCCGAAAATCGAATGGTACAGGAAGAGGTAACTGAAGAGGATATAGCAGAAGTAGTTAGCCGCTGGACAGGTATACCCGTTAGCAAGCTACTATCCGGCGAGGTGGAGAAGCTCATCCACATGGAAGAGTATCTCAGACAAAGAGTTGTCGGACAGGACGAGGCTATATCCGCAGTGGCTAACGCCATACGAGCCGCGAGAGCCGGTTTGCAAGACCCCAATCGCCCTATAGGTTCATTCCTATTCTTAGGACCTACAGGAGTAGGTAAGACCGAAACTGCCAGAGCTCTAGCTGAGTTTCTGTTCGACGACGAGCGGGCGATGGTCCGAATAGACATGAGTGAGTATGGAGAGAAGCATTCAGTAGCTAGATTGATAGGAGCTCCACCAGGATATGTTGGTTACGAAGAGGCTGGGCAGTTGACCGAAGCAGTGAGAAGAAGACCTTACAGCGTGATACTATTCGATGAGGTGGAGAAAGCACATCCTGAAGTCCTGAACATACTCCTGCAAGTACTGGACGATGGTAGACTCACTGATGGGCAAGGGAGAACTGTAGACTTCAGAAATACCATAATAATCATGACCTCGAACCTTGGTAGCCAATGGATCATGGAACCTGGCTTGAGCTGGGATGAGGTCAGAAGCAGAGTAATGGACGCGGTAAGAGCACACTTCAGGCCAGAGTTGATCAATAGAATAGATGAGATAGTCATATTCAAGCCTCTAGGAGTTGAGCAGATCGAGCAGATAGTAGAGCTGCAGCTGAATAGCCTGAGGGAGAGGCTTAAAGACAGACATATGTCTATAGAGCTGACACCAAGTGCTAAGGAACATCTAGCGCTAGCTGGATATGACCCAGTGTATGGCGCACGACCTCTAAAGAGGGTTATACAGAAGGAAGTCGTTCAGCCACTGGCCATGCGGATCTTGCAGGGCGAGTTCAAAGATGGAGATACTATCATAGTAGATTACGTGAACGGGCAGATTCAGTTCAGAGCCAAAGCTAGAGAGCCAGAAGCGGCTGAAGTATAGATAAGCATAAATTCTGGGATGTGCCCGTTACCGCAAATATGTGGTAGCGGGCACATATTTTTCTCCCCGCCAAGCCCTCACGCTATCATCTACCTTAAGCAGGATCAGGTAGCTAATCAAGACCATTATCAGTAAGCTAGCGACTGCCAATGGCCTCCCCAATCCTAGGGTATCTACTATTAGTCCCCAAAGCAATGGTCCAACTATGGCTGAAAAACGACCTGCCATACTATACAGCCCGTAAAGCTGCCCCAGGTAGTCACGCGGCGATAGCCTTATCATCAGAGGTCGATCAGAACTCCATGTTCCTCCTAAGGCTATCCCTGCTAGGCAACCTATTACCCAAAAGAATTGGGAGCTCAAGTGTAAGGCTGGAACAGCTATGCCCGAAGCAAGCACTATCATCCAAAGGATCAGGACCATGTCTAATGTCCTTTTGGGGCCCACACGATCAACTACTACACCCCAGACAATGCCCCCAAATATCGCAGCTATGATGCTGACAAATGCTATCTTCTCAGCATCCGTCCTGCTTAGTCCGATCTCCTCAGTCATATAGATAGCCATAACTAATATGAGCGTATTAGCTGCATCTGTATAAAAAACCCTGCCTAAGAGGAATCGGCCAAGTCCCTCGCAACGCCTCATAATCCCCCATGTATTTCTAAGATTACGCAGTACTTCTGCTGCTGCAGCAGCTGGGGACACTACGAATGCATGCCTTTCTTTCTCTCTTACCAGGAAAAAACAAGGCAAAGAAAACAATAAGAAGGATAAAGCTATACCCTTGAAGACCAAACTGTACCTATCAGTTGATGTGCTGTTGCCTAGTACTAAGCTACCAATTAGTAGACCAACTAGAGATCCACAGTACCCTAATCCAACGCCGATGCCTCCGATGAGTCCCCGGTTTTTCTCGGTGCTAACATCTGCTAACAAGGCATCGTAGAATATCAGCCCTACCTGGTAGAAGTAGTTAGCAATAGCAACTAGTACTAGGGATAGCAGGAGTCCACCACTTCCCAGGAAAAATGTAAGTCCTATACATATCAAGGTAGTAATTACGAGGAATGGTATTCTACGAGGAGCTTGGTCTGATATGGCACCGAGAACTGGAGCCGTAATGAATACCAGCAAGTAAGACACGGCTAGAGCGTTGGTAAAAATTTGGTCCGATCCTCCAACAGCCTTGAGCCACAGAGGAAAATAAAAACTGAGTACAGCAAAGCTGAATATAGTATTTGCAAGATCATAGAGCACCCAACTTGCAGGGCTAAGCAGGGACTTGATCGAGTATAGAATCCCTCTTACAGGGTTGGTAGGCATGCATTTTCCTCAACTTTTTAGCCTTATGATCAGCTAAAAGCTACTGAAATGCAACTCTCCTCTTCCTACGTCCAAAGAGCTTTCCCCCTACTCCACCCCAGTACGAATCCAGCTAATATAGAGACAATCAAGAAAGCAACATAGAGTACTAAACCGTTCGGGATAAAATCTCTTGCTGTTGGGTAAATATCGTAACGCAACTTAGAGTAGATGCTTGGGAAGAAATTATACGATACTACTAAGAGTAAAAAGCTAACTATTCCAAATACTAGGCTAGCCAACGCCCCAGCATTCGCAGCTAGAGCTCCAATGCGAGAAGCTAATGCACCACATACTATAAGCCCAACTGCAATCACTGCTAAGGCGATTTCAGCATATAGATAGTAGTTGTTAGGATCTACATAGGACACAGCTGTCTGAATTATGAAAAAGATTAGTCCGAAGATAGTACCTATAGGCAAGCTACTAGCAGGTCGGGTAGTAGGTGTAGCAGAGCGTGTGCGTGCTGACGAAACAGCTCGAGAACCTCTTAGTATCCTCCTAACTTCGTCACTCGTGATCTTGATGTTTTCTCCTTGGAGGTAAATGGCTATTTGACTGGGAGTCCAACCAGGATGCTTAGATGCGAGCTCACGAACCCTGGTCTCAACATCGACCCGCTTACTCATGGAAGGCTTCACTCCTGAAACATCTTTGTTTCTAGCTAGATCAATCATATATGCAGTAACGTGTATCCGCAAATACAACACCAGGGAATCGCAAGCCCAATTGTACTAAAATGCCTAAGGAAACCAATTATCTAATCAATTGGAGAAAAGAGAGTGCAAAAAGAGCTGGAAGTAGCTATTGAGGCCGCTTACAATGCCGGAAAAGTCCTGAGAAGTATGTTTGAGAAAGGTGTACAAGTTCATTATAAAGGTCGAGTGGATTTAGTAACGACTGCGGATTTTGAATCTGAAAAGACGATTATAGAAACCATACACAAAGCATTTCCCAATCATGGTATATATGCTGAAGAGAGTGGCATCAAAGAAGGTACCCAACCTCTTAGATGGATAATCGACCCCTTAGATGGCACTACAAACTTCGCGCACAACTTTCCTCTATTTGCAGTGTCTATAGCCCTTGAGCATGAGGAGGAAACAGTACTCGGAGTAGTTTACAACCCCATATCGGATGAGATGTTCACAGCAGCCAAAGGGGAAGGATCTCGGAAGAACGACAAACCTATACAAGTCTCAGATACTGAGGATTTGATACATTCCCTTGTGGTCACAGGATTTCCATATGACAGGTCCGAGGTCTCGAGCATCATAGAGCTGTGGACTTACTTCACATTGCATGCTCAAGGAGTACGAAGGCTAGGATCTGCCTCGCTAGATCTGTGCTATGTAGCAACAGGGCAGATGGATGCGTACTACGAGAGATATGTCTTTCCTTGGGATATAGCCGCAGGAGCTATCATAGTTCAGGAGGCAGGAGGTAAGGTAACTGACTTCTATGGTGGTAAGTTCACTAGCTATAAGAACGAAATAGTTGCCTCTAACGGCAAACTACACGAGGCTATGATAAATGTTACCAGTAGAGTCTAGATTGCCAACTTCTAGATTGACAAAGGTTATCAGCGTTGCTATAGTCTGGTGACAAGTGAATATTGAGGATACGGGAGCTCGGGTCAGCCGGGCTGAGAGGGTGGACAATCCCCAGGGAGCTCCACCGACCGTTGGAACCTGAACCGGGTAATGCTGGCGCAGGGAATCATACAGATCTCTTTGGCCGTCGGCTTCTACCCGACGGCTTTTTATTTGGGAGTGATCAGGACATGTCAACAGAGGATAATATCGCTATCGAAATAATTGGGGTATCCAAAGTATTTGGCGAGGGCGCTATGGCTACAAAAGCCTTGGATAGCGTCGATCTTACAGTATATGATCGAGAATTTGTATCCCTAATAGGCCCTAGTGGCTGTGGCAAAACAACATTACTGAACATCGTAGCAGGGGTGGAAGAGCCGACACAGGGTAGGGTTCTCGTCGGTAGTTCGTCCCATAGACTAGGGCATGTTAGTTATATGCCCCAGAAGGACTTGTTATTACCGTGGCGTACTGCTCTCGACAACTCAATACTAGGATTAGAACTCAAGGGTGTCGATAAGAAAACTGCCAGGCGTAGAGCCCAAGAACTATTTCGACTAGCAGGACTAGAGGGCTTTGAGGGCGTACTTCCTTCCAAACTATCTGGAGGCATGCGCCAGAGAGTAGCCTTTATCAGAACGCTTTGCTGTGAAGGTCGGGCTATGCTGCTGGATGAGCCCTTTGCCTCTCTGGATGCACTAACCAGAGCAGATATGCAGACCTGGCTAATGCGAGTATGGGATGAAATCAAGATACCTACACTGCTGGTTACACATGATATCGAAGAGGCCATATGGCTTTCCGACCGAGTTGTAGTATTTACCCCAAGACCCGGGCGAATTTTGGAAGTGCTAGATGTACCTTTCGTCCGTCCCCGAACCTTGGACATGAAGCTCACTGAAGAATTTTTGGCAATAAAACGGGAGATTATGGAGAGTTTAGGTGAAGGAAGTAAAGTCAAAACACAAGTCAACTAGTGAATTGTTGCTTCCAATACTATTCATAACACTGATGCTCATTGTTTGGGAAGTTTACGTTAGAGCTGCAGGAGTTGACCAAACAGTATTGCCATCTCCTTCAAGAATAGTTGCCGCCCTATGGTATGCAAGAAGCGATCTGCTGAACAATACCCTCTATACGTTGCTAGAAACCGCCATAGGCTTGATCATCTCGATCATAGTAGGATCGTTCCTAGCCATCTTGATAGATATCTCTAAACTCGTAGATCGAACTCTGTATCCAGTACTGGTAGTTTCCCAGACCATTCCAATGGTTGCTCTTGCCCCATTGCTTGTACTATGGTTCGGCTTTGGACTGGCTCCGAAAGTCATAGTCGTTGTGCTGGTGACGTTCTTCCCGATAGTAGTCGCCATGGTAGATGGGCTTCGCAGTACTGACCGTGAACTTATAAAGCTACTGAAGACTATGGGTGCTAATAGGTTACAAACGTTGACCAAGGTTCAGTTACCTGCTTCCCTCCCCTACCTGTTTTCAGGGATAAAAGTCGGCGTCACTTACGGAGTGATAGGAGCGATATTTGGAGAATACGTTGGAGCTTACCAAGGGTTGGGCATACTCATACAAACAGCCAAGAACTCCTTTAGAACAGATCTAGTCTTCGCTGCGATATGTGTTACTGCATTGCTTAGCATAGGACTATTCTGGCTGACGAATCTAGTCGAGCGCAAACTAATACCGTGGCATGCAAAAGCTACTTCATAGGAGGTTGTATGTTCAGTAAGAGTAAAACATATCTTATCCTAATTGTCTTGATGTTACTCACAGTGTCATGCGGTAGTCAGGCCACTCAAGCAACTCCGAGTGTCGTAAGAAGCGCATCCACAACAACGCCAAGCTCAAGCGAAGGAAGCAATAAGAAATTACAGACCGTAACACTGGCACTCGATTGGACACCAAATACAAACCACACAGGCATATATGTGGCTTTGCAGAAGGGGTGGTACAGAGAAAACGGGGTCAATCTCAAGATACTCCCTTACTCCGAAACAGATACTAATCAGTTAGTTTCTCAAGGGAAAGCAGATTTCGGTATCAGTTTCGAAGAAGGGGTAGTAACTTCCAGAGCAGCAGGATTAGACGTTATATCTGTCGCTGCGATTATCCAACATAACACTTCTGCCTTAGTTACTTTGAAAGAATCTGGTATTAACAGGCCAAGAATGCTCGACGGTAAAAGATATGCGGGCTTTGGCTCTCCTTTTGAAAAGCCAGTTATATCAGAAGTAATAAAGTGTGATGGTGGAAAGGGAGATTTCAAGACGGTAACCACCAATGTGTTTGGATACGAGGCTCTAAAAGCTAAGAGAGCTGACTTCGTATGGATATTCATGGGATGGGAGGGCATTCAGGCAAAGAGAGAAGGGCTTAAACTAAACGTATTCTACATTAAGGACTATTGTGTACCCGACTACTATACACCAGTTATAATTACCAGCCGAAAGTTCTTGGACAGATCTCACGATTTAGCTAAGAGATTCATGGAGGCTACGGCCAGAGGCTATGAATATGCTATAAAGCACCCTGATGATTCTGCAAAGATACTGATACAAGCAGCACCCAAGGGTACGTTCCCAGACCCAGGACTGGTTGTAGAAAGTCAGAGATGGCTGAGTCCCAGATACAAAGCGGAAAAGAAGCATTGGGGTGTACAGGATCTGAGAGTATGGACAAATTACCCACGCTTCATGTACAAAACGGGCAATCTACTAGGTCCTGACAATAAACCGCTCAAGCAAGAGCCTGACTACAAATCCTACTTCACGAACGAGCTGTTACCTTATGGTAATAGCTAGGATCCTCAGATCTTGCTATAGCTAGGGTTTATATATAGCTTCGTTACTAGAG
>Ga0065724_100005_pt1 | contig 175019 bp, 146 predicted proteins | sample TheenrcSG05JP960_FD_59111 | JGI IMG/M metagenome (GOLD analysis project Ga0065724, IMG submission 59111) | Thermophilic enriched microbial communities from mini bioreactor at UC Davis - Sample SG0.5JP960 | ecosystem: Engineered > Solid waste > Grass > Composting > Bioreactor | place: USA... | reverse complement strand
CGCCCGATCGTGGCGGGCGGCCCGCGGGGGCGCGCCGGCGGCCGCCCCGGGAGGGAGATTGCACGCCGGCGCCGGGGCGCGTTATGCTGCCCCGTTCACCACGGACAGCGGCAGCTCGTCACAGCCGGAGGGGCGACGTGGATCGACGCGCGTTCGTGAAGCAGGCCGCGCTGGGCGCGGCGGGAGCCGGGGCGCTGGGCGCCCTCGGCGCGTGCGGCAACGCGGGGACCGCGGGCGGCGGGGCGGAGGCCGGCCAGGTCACGGTGGACGGCCCGGAGATCACGTGGCGGGTCGCATCCAGCTTCCCCCGCTCGCTGGACATCATCTTCGGCGCGGCGGAAGCGCTGGCGCAGCGGGTGCGGGACCTGACCGGAGGCCGGTTCAACCTCCGCATCTATCCGGCGGGCGAGCTGGTGCCGGGGCTCCAGGTCATGGACGCGGTCCAGAACGGCACCGTGCAGGCCGGCCATACGGCGGGCTACTACTACACGGGCAAGCACCCGGCGCTGGCGCTGGACACGGGCGTGCCGTTCGGCCTCACGGCGCGGCAGCAGAACGCGTGGCTGTACGAAGCGGGCGGCCTCGACCTGGTGCGTAGCGTGTACGCCGACTTCGGCATCATCAACTTCCCGTGCGGCAACACCGGCGTGCAGATGGGCGGCTGGTTCCGCCGGCCGCTCGGCTCGCTGAGCGACCTGCGCGGGCTGCGCATGCGCATCCCCGGCATCGGCGGCGAGGTGATGAGTCGCCTGGGTGTGTCGGTCCAGCTCCTGGCGGGCGGCGAGATCTACCTCGCCCTCGAGCGCGGCGCGATCGACGCGACCGAGTGGGTCGGCGCGTACGACGACGAGAAGCTCGGCTTCCACCGGATCGCGCGGTACTACTACTACCCCGGCTGGCAGGAGCCCGGCGTCACCCTGTCGCTGCTCGTCAACCGCCGGGCGTGGGACGAGCTGCCCGACCTGTACAAGCGAGTGCTGGAGACCGCCTGCCGCGCCACGAACGAGGACATGCTGATCCGCTACGACGCCGCGAACCCGTCCGCGCTCCAGCGCCTGATCAACGAGCACGGCGTGCAGGTCCTCCCCTTCCCGCAGGACATCCTGCGCGCCGCGTGGCGCGAGTCCAATGCGTACCTCGAGGAGGTGGCGGCCTCCAACGCCGAGTTCGCCCGCGTCTACACCCCATGGAAGCGGTTCCGGGCTGAGGCGTTCCGTTACTTCGCGGGCAACGAGCAGAGCTACATGACCTTCGCGTTCGCGGAGGGCCTGAGCTGAAGCCGACGGCGTCGCGCAGCCACGGCCCCGGGCGTTCCCTTCCGGGCGCGCGCCGGGGCCGCGTTCATCGGACTCACCGCAACGCGATCATCGCGATCACGACGGCCGCCTGGATGATGATGAACGGGATGACGCCGCGGTAGATCGCGGCGGTCGGGATGTGCCCCGGCGTCACGCCGCGCAGGTAGAAGAGCGAGAAGCCGAACGGCGGCGTGAGGAACGACGTCTGGAGGTTCATCCCGAGCAGCACGCCGAGCCAGACCAGGTCGATGCCGAGCAGCGCGGCGGGCGCCGCGATGAGCGGCACGACGATGAACGCGATCTCGAAGAAGTCCAGGAAGCAGCCGAGCGCGAAGACGATCAGGTTCACCACGACCAGGAACCCGATCGCGCCGCCCGGCAGGTTGGTCAGCACCCCCTCGATCCACAGGTCGCCCCCCAGCCCGCGGAACACGAGCGCGAACGCCGTCGAGCCGATCAGCAGGAACACGACCATGATGGTCAGCCGCGCCGTCTCGTTGGTGGCGGCGACGAGCCCGGCCCGGTCCACCGAGCGGTGCATCGCGGCGAGGACCGTGGCGCCCACCGCGCCCAACGCGCCCGCCTCTGTCGGCGTCGCGACGCCGGCGAAGATGCTGCCCAGCACCACGAGGATCAGCACCAGCGCCGGGAGCATCGAGCCCGCGACGCGGCGGGCGAGCGCGCCGGCGCCCAGTGCCCGCGCCTCGGGGGGCAGCGCCGGCACCGCCCGTGGCCGCGCCACCGCCACGGCGAGGATGTACAGCGCGTACAGCCCCGTGAGCACGAGACCCGGCACGAGCGCACGCCGGAACAGCGCGCCGACCGAGACGCCGAGCTGGTCGCCCAGCACGATCAGCACCACGCTGGGCGGAATGATCTGCCCCAGCGTGCCCGCGGCGGCGATCACGCCCAGCGACAGCTCGCGCTGGTAGCCGTAGCGCAGCATCACGGGCAACGAGATCAGGCCCATCGCGGTGACGGACGCGCCCACCACCCCCGTCGCCGCGGCCAGCAGCGCGCCCACGAGCACCACGCCAAATCCCAGCCCGCCGCGGTAACGGCCGAACAGGATCCCGATCGTCTCCAGCAGCCGCTCCGCCAGCCGCGACTTCTCCAGGATCGCGCCCATGAAGATGAAGAACGGCACGGCCAGCAGCGTGTAGTTCGACATGGTGCCGAAGATCCGGTCCGGCAGCGCGCGGAGCAGCACCCAGTCGAACTGGCCGGCGAGCGAGCCCAGCAGGGCGAAGATCAGCGCCGTGCCCGCCAGCGCGAACGCGACCGGGAAGCCGCTGAAGATCAGCACCAGCACGGCCACGAACATGGCCGGCCCCCACACCCCCTCCATCACACCCCCTCCGTCCGGTCGCGCCGCGCGGACTCCGCATCCGTCGGCGTCATGCCCTCGACCCCCGCCTGGTCCGCCCGGAGCAGCGCGATCTTCTCGATCACGATGGCCACGCCCTGGAGCAGCAGCAGGATAAAGCACACCAGGATCACCGTCTTGATCGGGTACCGCGCCAGCCCGCCCGGATCCGACGATGCCTCCCGGATCGCCCACGAGTTCCGCACCGCCGGCCACGATACGACCAGCGCCACGATGGAGAACGGGATGACGAACAGCGCGGTGCCGAAGAGGTCGACCCACGCCCGCAGCCGCGGGCTCAGGCGGGCGTAGAACACATCCACACGCACGTGCACGTCGTGCTTCAGCCCGTACGCGGCGCCCAGTAGGAAGACCAGACTGAACATGTACCACTGGAGGTCGTACAGCGCGTTCGGCGCGAGCTGTACATCCGTCCACCGGTTCGCGTACCGCGCCAGCGCGTTGTACGCGCCCACCGCGATCATTGCGAGGACCAACCAGCGGATCGCGGCGTAGATCCAGTCGTTCAGCCGATCGATGCCTCGGGCCAGCCGCAGCCAGTGGCGCATCGTCCCCTCGCGGTCTCCGGGATCAGTCTCGGTTGGGGAGGCGGACCGCTTCGCGCCCTATGTTACTCGACCCCGGCCCGCCGCGCACGGGCGGCGGGCGCGGTCGCACCGCGAGCAGCAGCGTCTACGGCGACCCGCAGGCGCCGCCATCCGTTTCGACCCCGGTCTGGCCCGCGGACGGAGCAGGCCGCGCAGGGCGCGCCGCCCCTTCCAGCCCCGCGCGCCGCGCGTTAGCTTGCCCGCCCGCCGCGGCATGCAGCCGCGACAGCCCAGCGCAAACGCCGGGATCCGGGGGCAGCAGGCCCGTGTCTGTCATTGCAGCACTCATGGCCACGCAGATGGCCGTGGCCTCGCCGGTGGTCGTCGAGGGTCGCGGCCGCCCGGAGGTCGTGGTCCCGCGCATCGAGGCGGCCATCGTGGTCGACGGCGCGCTGGACGAGCCCGCCTGGGCCCAGGCCGTGCGCCTCGCCGGCTTCTCGCAGCTCGAGCCGGTGGACGGCCGCCCGGCCGTCGAGCGGACCGAGGTGCTCGCCTGGTACTCGCCAGACGCCATCCACTTCGGCATCCTCGCCTACGACCGCGAGCCGGGCAGCATCCGCGCGACGAACGCCGACCGCGACGCGATCAGCGGCGAGGACCACGTCGTCATCTACCTGGACACGTTCAACGACCGCCGCCGCGCCTACGTCTTCGCCGTCAACCCCCTGGCCGTGCAGCAGGACGGCGTGCGGACGGGAGGCGCGGGCAGCGCGGATCGGATGTTCGGCGGCGGCACGGACCCGAGCCCGGACTTCCTGTTCGAGTCGAAAGGCCGCATCACGCCGGAGGGCTACGTCGTCGAGGTCCGCATCCCGTTCAAGAGTCTCCGCTCCTCCAACGCGGCCGAGCAGACCTGGGGCCTCAGCATCGAGCGGATCACCCGCGAGCGGGACGGCTCCGAGTTCGCGCGCACGCTGATCCCACGACTCGAGGTCGAGATCCAGCCGACGCGCGCGTTCTTCTTCCGCGCCGTTGCCGAGCAGCGCGCGGAACGGCGGGCCGCGCTCGCGGACGCGCGCACCGGGGCGCCGCTGAACGTGGACGGCGAGCCCGTGGGCCGCGCCGAGCTCGACGCGCTGCGCGTGGACCTGCTCGCGTCGTACGAGCCGGCGCCCGGCACCGCCGTGTACGTCGGCTACGGCGGCTCGCTGGAGCGCAGTCCGCTGCTCGGGCCGGCGGTACTACAGCGCCACGAGCGACGGCTTCTTCATGAAGCTGGCGTACCGGTTCCGGCGGTGAGCCGCGCGCGGGCCCTCCCCCACGAACCGGCGACCGTGTGAACCCCAAGCCCCGAACCGCCATGCCGACACGCTGCGACTGGGCGGAAGGCAACGACCAGCTCCGTCACTACCACGACACCGAGTGGGGCGTCCCGCTATGGGATGACCGCGGGCTGTTCGAATACATGGTGCTGGACGCGTTCCAGGCCGGCCTGAGCTGGGCGATCATCCTGAAGAAGCGGGAAGGGTTCCGCGCCGCGTTCCACGACTTCGACCCCGAGGCCATCGCGCGCTACGGCCCGCGCGACGTGCAGCGGCTGCTGAAGGACGACGGCATCGTGCGGAACCGCCTGAAGATCGAGGCGACGATCGCCAACGCGCGGGCGTACCTCGACCTCCAGCGCGAGTTCGGCACGGCCGCGGAGTTCCTGTGGAGCTTCGTCGGCGGCGAGCCGAAGGTGAACGCGTGGACGGCGGCGAAGCAGGTCCCTGCGACGTCGCCCGAGTCGGACGCCATGAGCAAGGCGCTGCGGCAGCGCGGGTTCCGCTTCGTCGGCAGCACGATCTGCTACGCGTTCATGCAGGCGGCCGGCATGGTCAACGACCACCTCACGGGCTGCTTCAGGTACGACCAGGTCGCGCGCCTGCGGCGCTGAGGCAGGTTGCCGCGGCTGCGTGCCCCGGGGCTTGCGCGCGCCGGGCGAACCCGGCATATGCCGGTGGACGCAGCCCGACCGACTGACGAACGGAGCCGAGCACCATGCCTTCCTACAAGTACCTCATCATCGGCGGCGGGATGACCGCGGACGCGGCGGCCGCCGGGATCCGCGAGGTGGACGCCGACGGCACCATCGGCATCATCTCCGCCGAGTCGGACGCGCCCTACGACCGGCCGCCGCTCTCCAAGGCGCTGTGGAAGGGCGAGCCGCTCGAGAGCGTATGGCGCCGCACGGATGAGCGCGGCGTCGAGCTGCGGCTCGGCCGCACCGCCGTGTCGTTGAACCCTGTCGCCAAGGAAGTCCGCGACGACACGGGCGAGGTCTACCGCTACGAGAAGCTGCTGCTGGCCACCGGCGGCTCGCCTCGGCAGCTCCCCGGCGATCCGGACGGCGTGCTCTACTATCGCACCCTCGAAGACTACCGCCGGCTGCGGCGCTGGACGGAGCGGGGCCAGCGGTTCGCGGTGATCGGCGGCGGGTTCATCGGCTCCGAGATCGCCGCCGCGCTCGCCATGATCGGGAAGGAGGTCGTCATGCTGTTCCCCGAGGACGGCATCGGCGGCCGCCTCTTCCCGCCCGAGCTCTCGCGCTTCCTGAACCGGTACTACCGTGAACGCGGCGTGGACGTACGCGCGGGCACCAGCGTCGCGGACGTGGTGGACGAGGGCGATCACTTCGTGGTCGTGACCCGCGGCGGCGAGCGCATCGAGGTGGACGGCGTGGTCGCGGGCCTCGGCATCCAGCCCAACACCGGGCTCGCCGAGGCCGCGGGGCTCGAGGTCGCCAACGGCATCATGGTGGACCGCTGGCTCCGCACCAGTGACCAGGACATCTACGCCGCCGGGGACGTCGCCGTGTTCTTCAACCCCGCGCTGGGCCGGCGCATCCGCGTCGAGCACGAGGACAACGCGAACACCCAGGGCCGCGCCGCCGGCCGCGCCATGGCCGGCGCGCCCGAGCCGTACGACCACCTGCCGTTCTTCTACTCCGACCTGTTCGACCTGGGCTACGAGGCCGTCGGCGACCTGGACTCGGACCTCACCATGGTCGAGGACTGGAAGGAGCCGTTCGGCGAGGGCGTGGTCTACTACCTCGAGGGCAAGCGCGTGCGTGGCGTCCTGCTGTGGAACGTGTGGGGCAAGGTGGACGCGGCGCGCAAGCTGATCGCATCGCGTGGCCCGTTCCGCCCCGAGGACCTGTTGGGGCGGATCACGAACGGGTGAGAGGAGGCAGACCGGCGCCGGCCCGCCGGCCCGGAGCCGGCGCCGTGACGCTCGAGATCGTTTCCCCAAACGACCTGCGCGCCGCGCGATCGCGCGGCGCGCAGACGTGTCGGCCGGATCCGGTCGCCCGGAGGATGCGTTCGCCAGGATCCGGATCCGCCCGCCGGGACCCGGATCAGCTCCCCAGGATCAGGAAGGCGACACCCGCGGCACACACCGAGGCGCCCGCCAGGCGCACCCAGACCTGCTGTCGCTCGCGGAGCCCCCGCTGGAGCGCGATCCCCAGGAACGCCCCGGCCAGGTGGAGCCCGGCGGTCGCCGTCGCGAAGCCGGCCGCGTAGGTGAAGCCCCCGACCCCGACAGGCATCTCCGCGCCGTGGGCGGCGCCGTGGAACGCGGCGAACAGCGCGATGAGCGCCACCGCCGCCGCGGCCGGGACCTTCGCCGCCAGGGCGATCAGGAGACCCAGCACGAAGACCGAGGCGAGGATCCCCGCCTCCACGCCCGGGAGGCCGACGCCGCTCATCGCCAGCGCGCCGGCCACGACCATCGTCGCGACGAAGGTGAGCGGCAGCGCCCACACGGCACGACCGCCGCGCTGGGCCGCCCACAACCCGACGGCGAACATGGCCAGGAGGTGATCCCACCCGGAGAACGGGTGCTCGAACCCGTGCAGGAACCCGTGCGGAATCGTTGTATCGGGATGGGCTGCCGCCACGGATGGGACAGCGGCCAGCAGGAGCGCGGCCGCACCGATCGATCGAACGGCTGCACGCATGGTTCAGTCGACTCCGTGAAGAGAAGAGATCTCAGGACTCGCGCGCGAGCATTCTGCGGCCCGGACGGCGGCCGCGCAACTCCCGGAGTCGCCTGGCTGGAGCAACACCCCGCAGAGGCCCTGGGCGACGGAACGCGCCGCCGCCACGCGGCCCGTGCTGCGCCTCACTCCACGATGAGCCGGTAGGCGACCACCGCCGTCTCATCGAACCCACCGGTCTCGAACGCCCACACGCGGTCACCCGCTGCGGCAACCAGCACTGCCCGGGGGCCGCCTGGGCCTCGCCCAGGTAGCGGCCGTCCGCATCGAAGACGTCGGAGCGCGCGCCGCGCGGGCCGTGGAGTTGCCCGACCGCGAACGGATCGCTCCGGTCCCGCCGCACCCATAGCCAGCCGTCGGCGCTGAAGAACAGGCGTGCGTAGGGGGCGGGCTGCTCGGGTCGCGGCGCGTTGCGCAGCGCGACCGCCAACTCCTCCATGCGCTCGGGGACCCCGGTCTCGAGCCGCTCGGCGGCCGTGAGCGGCAGCGGCGGCGCTTCGCGGCAGATCCGGAGCAGCGGCGCGCCCGTCGTATCGAGCACGGTGATGCTGGACGACGCGTCCTCGCCGCCGACCGCGATGCGCCCGTCCGCCGCGAGCGCGCCGACCACGCGCGGCACGCCCGGGAGCGCCCAGCCCTCGTAACGCCCTTCACCGACCACGGGGATCGGCGCGATCGCAAGGGTGTCCGGCTCGTCTCTCCCTGGCGGCAGGGACAGCAAGGAGGTGAAGAAGAGCTCCGGCGCCTGCGGGTCCGGCCGCGCGCCCGGCGCCAGCGCGACCGCTCCGCGGGCATCCACGCCCACCCACTCGAGCTCGCCGGAGAGCAGCACCGGTGCGGTCAGCGCATGATGCACGGGGCTGTCCGGCGCGACCGCGCCCTCGGCCGAGCGGAAGACCACCTTGCTGTTCTCGATGTCGAAGACGGCGAGGTGGCCCTCAGCGGTCCACGCGGCCGCGGCGGGCCGCAGCGTCTCTCCCGGGCCCCGCCCCTTGCGTGTCCATGCGCCCAACCACTCGCCGTCGGCGTCCACCACCGCCACCTCGCCCAGCACCCAGTCGGGGATGGCGATGCGGCCGTCACGGGATGCAGCCACGCCGATCGGGAACGCGAGATCCTGGCCCTCCTCCAGCCCGCCCGCGCGCCACAGCTCCACCAGGCGGGGCGGCCGGCCGTCGCGTTCCCAGAGGCCCGGGCCGGCATTGGCCACCGTACGGACGCCCTCAGCCCGCGACTCGCACCTCGGGAGCAGGCGGTCCCCCGCGCAGGCGGCCAGGGCGGGGAGCAGGACCGCGACCGGCGCGGCAGGACGCAGCGACGTCGCCGTGCATGAGCTCTGATGGCGACGCATGCGCGCAAAGCTACGAACCGGCGCCCGACGGTACACACACCCAAGGGCCGCCGCGGTTGTGCTCGGCTGCGTGTCGCTCGCGCCGCTACGGCGCCTGCTGCAACGCCGCCGTCCCTCGCAGCTCCTCGTGCCGGATCAGCCCGCCCAGGTGGGCCGTCCAACCCATCATCCCGCACGCGATGATGGCGAGCACCAGCGTGAGAACGGCGAAGCCGCGCGGCACCCCCTGGGCACGCCGGTAGCGGATCAGCCCGACCAGCGACACCAGCCCGACGATCGTCAGGACGACGGTGGCCAGGAACGAGAACTCCTCGTGCGCCTCCATGGTGTCGTGCTCCACGCCCGGCAGGCGCCGGACCATATGCTCCACCGGCTCGCCCGTGAGGTAGACCACCACACCCGAGAGCGCCACCAGGACGAGCAAGCCGAGGCTGACACGCAACACGTCCCGGCTGCGCATCACGAGGCCGACCGCCAGGAGCAGCGTGGCGATGATGACGCCGATCACCGGAACGTGGTTGAGCATGAGGTGGATTTGGGCCGCGTTCATGACGTGACTCCGCGTCGAGGGGCGTATCGTGACGAACAGCCCGACGCCGCCACGCCCGGGCGGCGCCGGCAGCCTCCGTCACCGTTGCGCCTTCCGGGCTGCCTGTCAACACCCGCGACCCCAGGGCTTCGACCCTGTCCGGGATCGAACGACGAGCACCGTCGAACGAGCGCGGAGGCGCCCCCGGCCGACGCCGCCTCCAGCCCGCACCACCGGCACACATCCTGCTCCGCTGTCCCTCAACCCCAGACGGAGATCGGACCGATGGCCAGCACCGAACCGTTGGCGGGAACGGCGGCGGTGGATCGGACGTGGGTCGAGGTCGCGGACGGCGTTCGCATCACGCGCGCAGGCTGGACGGACCAGGCGCAACGCGTGCTTCCCGCCGACGCGCTGGCGCTGGTCGCACGCCTGCACCGTGAGCTGAGCGGCGAGCGGAAACGCCTGCTCGAGCTCCGACGGCAGCGCCAGGCGGAATGGGACGCCGGCGCCGTGCCTACCTACCTGGATGACCCCCAGACCGCGGATGCGCGCGGCGACTGGCGCATCCCCGACCTGCCTCCGGACCTGCTGCGCCGACGCGTCGAGATCACCGGCCCGATCTCCGATCCGAAGATGGTGATCAACATGCTGAGCCGCACGGAGGACGGGGCCCGGGCCGACGCGGCGATGCTCGACTTCGAGGACGCGATGAAGCCCTCGTGGAGCAACGTCGTGCAGGGCATCGAGAACCTGATCGGCGCGGTGGACGGCTCGCTCACGTACATCAAGCCCGCGCAGGGCGGACAGCCGGGCAAGGTCTACCGCATCGACCCCTCGGACATGCCGCTGCTGATGGTGCGGGTGCGCGGCCTGCACCTGGACGAATCCAACGTGCTCGTGGACGGCGAGCCGGTCGCCGCGGGCCTGTTCGACTTCGCACTCAGCGCCTGGCACACCGCGCGCAAGCTGGTGGAGCAGGGCAAGACGCCCAAGTACTACGTGCCCAAGTGCGAGTCCCACCTCGAGGCGCGGTGGTGGAACCGGCTGTTCTCGCTGGTGGAGGACGCGGTCGGCCTTTCCGTCGGCACCGTTCGGGTGACGTTCCTCATCGAGACGCTGCCCGCCGCGTTCGAGTGCGAGGAGATCCTGTACGAGATCCGCGAGCACGCGGCCGGGCTCAACGTCGGCCGCTGGGACAAGATCTTCAGCGACATCAAGGTGCTGAAGGAGCACCCGGACCGGGTGCTGGCGGACCGCGGCAGCATCTCGCTGAACCGACCGTGGATGCTGAACTACGCCCTGCGCCTGATCCGCGTGTGTCACCGGCACGGGGCGTTCGCGATGGGCGGGATGGCCGCGTTCACACCCGGCCGCTCGCCGGAGCGGCGCCGCGAGCAGGTGCGCAAGGTGGTCGAGGACAAGCGGTTCGAGGCGGCCATCGGCCACGACGGCTGCTGGGTCTCCCACCCCTACTTCATCGGCCCTGCGCTGGCCGCCTTCCCCTCCGACAACCAGCTCGGGGTGATCCCCGGCCCGGAGTACGACCGGCCGGACCTGCTGCCGCTGCCGGAGGGCCCCCGCACCCTCGACGGCCTGCGCAAGAACGTGCGCGTCGGCATCGCGTACTTGCGCGGCTGGAACCAGGACATCGGCTGCATCGCGTGGGATGACCTGATGGAGGACCTCGCCACGCTGGAGATCTCACGTGCCCAGACGTGGCAGTGGCTGCGGCACGGCACCGTGCTGGACGACGGCACGCGCGTAGACCGCGCGCTCGTCGAGCGCGTGTTCGACGAGGAGCTCGCGCGCATCCGCGCCGAGCTCGAACGAGACAGTGGTGATGCGAGCGGCGATGCTGCCCGGGAGGAGATCCGCCGCTTCGAAGAAGCGGCCGAGGACGCGCGACACATTTTCACGGAACCCGTCTTCCGGCCGTTCCTGACGTGTCGGTCCGACCTGGCCGGCACGCCGGAGGCCGAGCGGCGGCGCGTTCTGCGGGAGGAAGCGGCGCGCACGTGACGCGGGTGCGGCGCGCCTGGAACCGGGTCAGGACCGTCACCGAAAGGGAGGCAACGATGCGCGAGCGCAGCGGCGGGCCGGGGGTCGGGGGCAACGGACAGCGCGACGGGCAGCGCGCGTCCAGAGGCGTCACGCCACGCACCGTCGTGAACGACGACGGCGCGGCAACGATCCACGTCCGCCACGTGTCGACGACGGGCGGGGCAGGGCAGACGGCGGGCCTGCCGGACCGGTGGGCCGGCATCGAGCGGCCGTACGCGCCCGAGGACGTGGAACGACTGCGCAACTCGTTCCACATCGAGTACACCCTCGCCCGCCGCGGCGCCGAGCGGCTGTGGGAGCTGCTGCACACCCGGCCGTACGTCGCCGCGCTGGGCGCGCTCACCGGCAACCAGGCGATGCAGCAGGTGAAGGCCGGGCTGGAGGCCATCTACCTCAGCGGCTGGCAGGTCGCCGCCGACGCCAACCTCGCCGGCCAGATGTACCCGGATCAGAGCCTCTACCCGTCCAACAGCGTGCCAGCCCTGGTGCGCAGCATCAACCAGACGCTGCTCCGCGCGGACCAGATCCACCACTCCGAGGGCGACGACGGCACGTACTGGATGGCGCCGATCGTCGCCGACGCGGAGGCCGGGTTCGGCGGCTGCCTCCACGCGTTCGAGCTGATGAAGGCGATGATCGAGGCGGGCGCCGCCGGTGTGCACTTCGAGGACCAGCTCGCGTCCGAGAAGAAGTGCGGGCACCTCGGCGGCAAGGTCCTGGTTCCGACGTGCCAGTTCATCGACACCCTCGTCGCCGCACGCCTGGCCGCCGATGTGCTCGACGTGCCCACGATCCTGATCGCCCGGACCGATGCGCGCAGCGCACGGCTGCTCACCAGCGACATCGACCCGCGGGACCAGGAGTTCCTCACCGGCGAACGCACGCCCGAGGGCTACTACTGCGTGCGCGCAGGGCTCGACGCCGCCATTGCCCGCGCCCTCGCCTACGCGCCGTACGCCGACATGCTGTGGTGCGAGACGTCCACGCCCGACCTGGACGAGGCGAAGCGGTTCGCCGAGGCGATCCACGAACACTTCCCCGGCAAGCTGCTGGCCTACAACTGCTCGCCGTCGTTCAACTGGCGGCGGCACCTGGATGCCGCGACCATCGCCTCGTTCCAGCGCGAACTCGCCGCCATGGGCTACCGCTTCCAGTTCGTCACGCTCGCCGGGTTCCACACGCTGAACTACAGCATGTTCTCGCTCGCGCGAGCGTACCGCGAGCGAGGGATGACGGCGTACGCGGAGCTGCAGCAGGCGGAGTTCGAGGCCGAGCACCTCGGCTACACGGCGACCCGGCACCAGCGTGAGGTCGGGAACGGCTACTTCGACCTGGTGCGCGAGACGGTGATGCGCGGCCGGACCAGCACCGCCGCCATGGCGGAATCCACCGAGACGGCGCAGTTCCTGTAGCCCCGTGGTTCGACCCTTGCAACACCCGGCCTTCGATGAGTCGGGCCGTGGCCCCCAGGACGAGGTGGAGCAGATGACCAGGGTTCAACGCACGGCGAAGATCCTCGGCTGGATCCTCACCATCGTGGGGATCCTCGGATTCCTCTGGGGTGGGTTCACCACCGAGTCGAACATGGCTGAGGCACCCCATCTCCTCGGCCTGTTCGCCGTGAACGTGTGGCACAACCTGTTTCACCTCGCGACGGGGATCTGGGGCGTGCGCGCGGCGCGCACGTTCTCCTCGGCCCGGACCTACGCCCGCACGCTCGGGATCATCTACGCGCTGCTGATCCCCATCGGCCTGATCACGCCGACGCTGTTCGGCATCATGCCCCTCGGCGGCAACGACCTGTGGCTGCACGCCCTGATCGCCATCCCGCTGCTGTACTTCGGCTTCTCCGCCCGTGGCCAGGCGGCCGCCGGTCGGGGAGAGCGGGAGCGGTTCCGGCGCGCGGCCTGAGGACCACGGCCGCCGGGCACCGGCGCCGCGCAGCGATCTGCTCCTGAAGGGCGAGGACGTTGGCCAGGGGCCGCCGCGTCCGCCGGGCTGGTGCCCGGCGAGGCTCGGCGGCCCGGCCTTCGGGACCTGTCTGCGTGACACCCGTCCCCTCGACATGCCCTGCCATAAGTACAAGTAGCGTTTGCACTTCTGGCACATCGGCCCGGCACGCCCGCTGCTTCCGCTTCCGCGGCGAGCGCGGCGGCCGCGTGGCACCGCCGGGACCCGAGTCGCGGCACGCGGCCACCGCCTCCACGGACGGCTTGGGAACGACCGATCCATCCCGAACGGAGGTGAGATCGATGCTGATCGCGAGGAATCGCAACCTTCTCTCGGATCCGGTTTTCGCGAGGATGGACGGGTTCTGGCGGGACTTCGACCGCCTGGTCTCGAACGTCTTCGCCACGGACTGGACGGACACCGGCGCGTGGATTCCGCCGGCGGAGATCGAGGAGACGGGCGAGCACATCCGCTACGTCTTCGAGGTGCCCGGCATCCGGCCGGAGGAGCTCGACGTCACGGTCGAGCGCAACGTCCTGACGATCTCGGGCGAGAAGAAGGCTGAGCGCTCGGAGGAAAACGCGACGTACCACCTGACCGAGCGGCGGTACGGCCGGTTCACGCGGAGCTTCCAGCTCCCGGCGCGCGTGGACGCGGATGCGGTGACCGCGCGCTACGAGAACGGGCTGCTCACCATCACGCTGCCCAAGGTCCCGGCCGCACGGCCGCGCCAGATCCGCATCGAGACCGGCACGGCGCCGCAGCTCGCCGAAGCGAGCGTCAAGAACGACTGAGGCAGCGGGTCCGGGCGCAGGGTTAGCGGGCCCGCACTCGGGCCGGTGCCCGGAAAGCGACGGGCGCCGGCCCGGTGTCGTTCACGGGCGGGCTGTTGCGTGGTCGCACGCTGTGCGTGCACATGGAGCGCGGATCACGCCGGCTCGCCCACTGCCCCCGTGAACCGCTCGTACCGCCGGACCGCGTCCTCGACCGCCGCGCGCTCCGCCGCGTCGAGCCCCGGCCAGAGCCGTGCCTCGACCCCCTGCGCCTTGCCGTCCGCCCGCGGCCGCCACTCGCCCGCGATGCGGCCATCCACGATGATCGGGTGCATGAACGTCGGGCCGAGTGTCGCCAGCACGTTGGGAACGCCAGCGATGTCGCGCGTCTCCGCATACGAGACGACGTACTCGTCGAAGAGCTGGAGCAGGTGTGCGCGCGGCGCAGGCGCGCGGGCGGGGGGCAACGGCGGCACGAACCAGTACGTCCGGCCCTCCGCGTCGATCTTCTCCAGCTCCGAACGGATCAGCTCCACACCCCGCTTCGCCTCGGCTGCCCTCAGGCTCGCCCACCAGCGGAAGTCTCTCAGCGTCGCCGGCCCGCGGGACCGGAAGTAGCGGCGCGTCAGCTCCGCGAGGGCCTCGTCGCCCTCGAGCCGCAGTGCCTGGGGCGCCCGCTCCTCCAGCAGCGCGTACGTCTGCTGCTTGCCGCGCGGCACGCCGCTGCACACCACGGCCTCCAGCTCCAGGTGCATCACGATGTGCGCGAGCCGGGTTCCACTGGCCTGGATCCCGGCCTCGGCCAGCCGAGCGGCCAGCTCCTGGCGCGTGAGATGGCCGCCGCCCTCGAGCGCGCGCTCGATCACCATCCGGCACCGGGACAGCACCGCGTCGTCCAGCTCGAGCCGGCGGTAGATCGAGGCGTTCATTCGCTGGACCCGTGGCCCGGTCAGCGCCTGCATCCAGCGAATGTCCTCGGGAAGGACGAAGTGCCAGGTCGGCCTGAGCACGTGCGTGCGCAGGATGCGGCCATCCGCGAGCGCGTGCTCGATCGCGGCGTCGTCCTGCCGGCTCGCGCGCTGGGCGAGCGACCACTTCGCGATGCCGTACTCCTGTGCCTGCGACGCGCCCAGCCAGCGCAGCGCCTCTTCCGGCGAGGCGAACGGCCGGCCCGCCAGGCGGTGGTTGCGCAGCCGCTGTCGGGCAATGCGGTGCCCCTGCATGATTCTCGGATTCCCTCGGTGGCCGGGCGGTCAGACTCCGGGTCGCCCGCCAATGACGTTGATGTTGAAGTGCGGCGTGCCCAGGAGACCGTACAGCCGGATCCAGAGCGGGATGAACATCTCTGTCGCGCGTGCGGCCGTGATGTCGCCCAGGTCGATCACGTTGCTGCGCTTCCAGCCGAACCACTGCTCCAGCCACACGGCGACCTGCACCTTGCTCGTCGCGTCGTTGCCGCAAACGAACAGCACATGATCCCCGGGAACGAGCGACGGATCCACCATTACGCCGGCGTTCACCGTGTTCAGCGCCTTGACGACCCGTGCCTCCGGAAACGCGCGCTGGATCCGCTCCGCGAGCGAATCGGTGTTGCACACCGTCAAGCACGGCGGCATCCCCTGCGTGAAATCCAGCGGGTTCGCCAGGTCGATCAGGATCTTGCCGGCGAGGTTCTCGCGGCCGGCCTGCTCGAGCGCTTCGAGGGAGGCGCTCCCTGTCGTGCAGTTGAACACCGCCTCGCCGAACGCCGCGGCATCGCGGTGTGTGCCGTACGATGCGTTGGGCCCCATCGCCTTCGCCCAGGCAGCGGCGCGCTCGTTGTCCGGCGTACGCGAGCCCATCCGTACTTCGTGTCCCAGCTCCACGAGCTTGGTACCGATCGTCTTGCCGACGACGCCTGTGCCCAGGACCGCTATGCGCATCTCCGCCTCCGCTGCCGCTTCGTGCGAGCGACGGTTCCCGATGCAGACAATCGGCCATCGCCGCGGCGCTTGGGCAAGTCGGCGCCCCTCGCGCCGCCACGGCTTGCCCGTCCTTTGCCCTGATCCGTACCTTCGCCGACCGGCATCGAACGGCGAAACGCAGGAGACTCGCGCATGCGGTTGGAGCACGGAAAGGCCGGACCGGTCCAGCGTACCCTCCCTGCCATCCTCCTGGCGGTGACGGCCTGCGCACCGCGCAGCGCCGCGCCTCTACCGGAAGTGCCTGCGCCGTTGACCGCGGAACGCGCGGCCCGGGTGGCTGCCGCCGAGCCTGCGACGATCCAGATCGAACGCAGATACGCCGAGGAGATCGCCGCCCTCGCCGCGGACCAGCGCGTCCAGCACGCGTTCCGCGTCGTCGACGAGCTGCGTGACCGGACCCGCGCGGACCACATCGCGCTGACCCAGATCCCGGCGCCGCCGTTCAACGAGCAGGCGCGGGCGGAACGTTTCGCGGAGCTCCTCCGCGAAGCGGGGGCCGACAGCGTCTGGATCGACGAAGAGGGCAACGTGCTCGCCCTGCGTCGGGGCACGGAGGGCGGCAACACCATCGTGCTCTCGGGCCACCTGGACACCGTGTTCCCCGAGGGCACCGACGTCACCGTCCGCGTGCGCGGCGACACGCTGTTCGCTCCCGGCGTCGGCGACGACACGCGTGGGCTCGTCGTCGTCCTCACCGTGCTGCGCGCGATGGAGGCCGCCGCTCTCGAGACCCGCGGCGACGTGCTCTTCGTCGGCACGGTGGGCGAGGAAGGCCTGGGGGACCTGCGGGGCGTGAAGCACCTCTTCCGTGAGGGCGGGCCCGAGATCGCCGCGTTCATTTCGATCGACGGCTCCGGCGAGGAGGGCGTGACGCACCAGGCGCTGGGGTCGCGCCGTTATCGGGTCACGGTGTGTGGCCCGGGCGGCCACTCGTGGGGCGCGTTCGGCACCGCCAACCCGGCGCACGCGCTCGGCCGTGCGATCCGGCTGTTCGACGAGCGCGCGGCGGCGTTCGTCGCCGAGGGGCCGCGCACCAGCTACAACGTCGGCGTGATCGGCGGCGGCACGTCCGTCAACGCGGTGCCGTTCGAGGCGTGGATGGAAGTGGACATGCGGTCCGTCAGCGAGGATCGGCTCCGCGGCATCGACGCGATCTTCCAGGCCGCGGTCCGGGAGGCCATCGCGGAGCAGAACCGCATGCGGGCGCACGGCGACTCGTTGACCGTCGAGCTCGAGCTGGTCGGCGACCGGCCGTCCGGCGAGATCCCGCTCAGCGACCCGCTGGTCCAGCGCGCCGCGGCCGCGATCGCCTACTTCGGGTTCGAGCCACGGCCCAACCGCAGCTCCACCGACGCGAACATCCCCATCTCGCGAGGAATCCCCGCCGTCACCCTGGGCGGCGGCGGCGTGGGCTCGGGCGCTCACTCGCTGCAGGAGTGGTGGCTGGACCGTGACAGCGAGACCGCGATCAAACGGACGCTGCTGATCGTGCTGGCGCACGCGGGGTTGGTGGGGGGATAAGGAGAACGCATAGGTAGGGAGCGCGCCGGAGCCCGCCGTCCCGCTCCTCGTCCGTGGGCACGCCGGCCGGCGGCGCCCGGGCCGGCGAGAGCCGCATGGGTGGCGGCGCCGCGCGGACCTTTCGGTCCGCACGGCCGCCGCCGCTTCTGATACGCCCCCTCCTGCACCTCGATGATCTCGTCCGCCACGAGCCCGCCGCGCGAGCCCGCGCCCTCGCCGGCACCGAGACCTCCGCTCCACCAACACCGGCTGGCGCGCCCCCTCGCCGGGGTCCTCGCGCTCGGGGCCGTACTCGCCACCCTGTGGCTGGCCTGGCCCGAACGGGAAACGACACCCCCGCCGGCGACAGCCCCATCGTCGTCGCCATCGAAGGTGCGGATCGCGGTGCTGCCGCTCGCGAACCTCACCCCGAACGAGGAGAACCGCTACTTCGCGGACGGCGTGACCGAGGACGCTCTCACGCACCTCGCGCGCGTCCCGGACCTGTTCGTCGTATCCAGCGCGTCCGTGCTGCCGGACACCGGCCTGAAGCGGCCTGTCGCCGAGATCGCTGCCATGCTCGGCGTGGACGACATCCTCCGCGGCAACGTCCGGCGCGACGGCGAACGGGTGCGCATCACCGCGCAGCTCGTGGACGCCAAGCAGAACCCGCGGTTCGAGCGACTGGCGGAGAAGGTGGGGGTGTAGGCCCTACCGTTCGTGTAGCGGCTGCTGTTCTCGGATCTGCTGACCCGGCCACCACCCGTGCCCGAACGCGGCGCACGGCCAGCGCTGGTCCTCGTCGTGCGACGCGTCGCGGCAGCCCGGCCGCCGCCTCACCCACGACAGCCCGTCAGATCGAGCGCCGTCCGCCCAGCGCCTCACGCTCCGCCCATGCGCAGCAGCTTCTTCCACAGCCGCTCCTCCACCGGCACTACGCTGAGCCGCCCCTGCCGCACCAGGGCGAGGTCCTTGAAGTCGGGGTCCGCCTTGATCTCCGCGAGCGTGACCGGTCGCGGAAGCCGCTCCCCCACCTCCACGTCCACGACGACGAGCGCATCGTCGTCCGCCTTCGGGTCCGGGTAGGGGTCGGACACGACGCTCGCCAGCCCGACGATCTGCTTCTCATCGCCGGTGTGGTAGACCATCACGGCGTCGCCCTTCCTCATCGCGCGGATGTTCTTCAGCGCGACGGCGTTCTTCACGCCATCCCACACCGTGCGCCTATCCCTCTCGAGATCGCCGAAGCTGTACGACGACGGCTCCGTCTTCACGATCCAGTAGCTCGGCATCCTCACCTCGCCTGCGGATTGTCGACACGTCGGCGAGGGAACACTTACGGGCCATCGGACCCCGAGGCAATCCCGACGGGCCCGGACTCCAACCCCTGGCGGCCCTCACCGCTCACCCGGGCTGCGTACCGGGGCCACCCCACCGGGAGGGATCCGCCGCCGAGAGCGAGCGGCTGGGCCGTGCGGCCCCGGGCATCAGTGATGCCTGGATCGACGGACCGATCGGCGATCCGAACGCCGGCGCTGTCGCGCACGGCGAAGTGGACGGCGGGGCTGCCCTCGCCGCTCTCGCTCTCGCACGCAGCGAGTCCCCCGACGACCACGCGCGCCGACGACACGGACGACTCAGAGGGCACCCCCAGAGGAGGCATGGAGGACCAGGCATCGATCAACGGCCCTGACCGCCGGTCCCCAGCCCGGGCTCACGACACCGCCGTCGCAGGGCGCGGGGACGCGACGCCCGGCGGAAGGTGGGCCAGCACCTCCTGCGCGATGTGTGCGCCGATGCTCAGCGAGGCCGTCGCGGCCGGGGAAGGGGCGTTCAGGACGTGGACGGACCGCTCGCCGTGCACGATGACGAAGTCGTCCACCAGCTTGCCCTGCGCGTCCACCGCCTGCGCCCGGACGCCCGACTTGCCCGGCACCAGGTCGGCCGCCTGCACGCGAGGCACGAGCCGCTGGAGCTCGCGGACCAGCCGTTCCTTGCTGAGCGAACGCGCGAACTCCGCGACCCCGGACCGCCAGTACTTCCGGGCGAGACGCCAGAAGCCGCCGTAGCCGAGCACCTCCGCCACGTCCCGGAGCGAGACGTCGCGGTGACGGTACCCCTCCCGCTTCCAGGCGAGGACGGCGTTCGGGCCCACTTCCACACGGCCATCGATGGTCGGCGTGAAATGCACGCCCAGGAAAGGCAGTGCCGGATCCGGCACAGGATAGATGGGGTTGCGGATCAGGCCGCGCGCGGCTCCGACCAGCTCGTGGTACTCCCCTCGGAACGGAACGATCCTCACGCCTGGATCGGTGCCGCACAGCCGCGCCACCCGGTCCGAGTGCAGCCCGGCGCAGTTGACCAGCAGCGATGCGCTGATGTCGCCCGAGCCAGTGATGATGTCGAGGCCGCCTTGCCGTCGCCTCACCGCGTGCACGCGCGCACCTGTCCGGATCTCGCCTCCGGACTCCCGGACGATGCGCGCCAGCGCCTCCGCGACGCGCACGTAATCGACGATGCCCGCCTCGCGCACCCACAGGGCCGCGATCCCGTCCACCTCCGGCTCCAGCTCCCGGAACCGTTCGCGGCCGATGTACTCGAGCCCCTCCAGGCCGTTGGCACGGCCGCGGCGCTCCAGCTCCCGCAGCACCGGGATCTCCCGCTCCGCCGTCGCCACCACCAGCTTGCCCGAGCGCCGGTAGGGGATGCCCTCGGCCTCGCAGAAGCGGTACATGGCTTCCCGGCCGCTCGTGCACATGCGCGCCTTCAGCGACCCGGGACGGTAATACAACCCGGAGTGGATGACGCCGCTGTTGTGGCCACTCTGATGCGCCGCGAGGCGGTCCTCCGCCTCGAGCACCACCAACGATCGGACCCCGTGGAGGACGAGGGCCCGGGCGGTCGCGAGCCCAATGAGCCCGCCTCCGACGATGGCAACGTCGTAACGCCCCACCACGCGAAGTCTCTCCGTTCCAGCATCGTGGGAAGATTCCGGCGGCTCCACCCTCTCCCGCTCATCGAGCTGGATCGGCGGGCCGGCGAGACTCGGCGGGTGCAATCGAGGTGCCGAAGCCGGGCGGCTCGCCAACCGCTTGCCAGCGAGGCCCGCTGCAGCACGGATCCCGGCCCCACGCCTCATCGCACCGGTCGACGGGTCGCCTTCGGCGCCACAGTGAGGCAGCGATGCCGCAACCCGGCTGCTGCCTCCGTGCCTCACCGCGACGCCCGCGCAGCATCTGTGGACTATGCGCCACAGATCCGAACGCCCATAACGCCGTTGAAATCACGCTCTCGCGCCTTTCGTGGCCGGCGCCCCCGCCCGAACCACCCGACCACCGCTCTCATTCGCCGTTGGACCAGATGGCCCGGAAATCGCAAATCCTCGCCGCGGCTCCACGGTGGGCCCGCGGCGGACGGTTCCCGTACGGGCCCGACTCCAACCGTGGCGGTAGGACCCCGATGAGCGACCTCTTGATCGGCCGTACACAGCAGCGGGCCCGCTCCCGCGCGTTGCAGCGGGGGGCGCACGAGCTGATCCCCGGCGGCTGCCACACCCACGCGAAGGGCGATGATCAGTATCCCGAGCTAGCCCCGGCGTTCCTGGTGCGCGGACGTGGCTGTCACGTCCGGGACCCGGACGGGGACGAGTACAGCGCGTACGGGATGGGGCTGCGCGCCGTCACCCTCGGGCACGCCCACCCCGTGGTCGTCGACGCCGTCTACGAGGCGATCGGCGTCTACCGCGCCGCCCTCGACAACGGCGTCGAACGCTACCTCGTCGCCCCGTCGGTCGAGACCGTTTTCCGAAAGTTCAACTGACCACCACCAAGACAATCGAGGATTCAGGACGCCGCATGTCCCAGATGACCCTGGACGCCAGCATCGCGCGTTTTGCCGATTACGTCCCCGTCGATCGAACGCGTTGTCGCTTTTGCGGCACTCCCCTCGAGCACACGTTCGTCGACCTCGGCATGTCGCCGCTCTGCGAGAGCTACGTCTCGCAGGAGAAGTTGAACGAGATGGAGCCGTTCTATCCGCTCCACGTCTACGTGTGCGGCCGCTGCTATCTGGTCCAGCTCCAGGAGTACGTGAGCGGCGAGGAGATCTTTCGGGAGTATGCGTACTTCTCGTCCTACTCCACGAGCTGGCTGGAGCACTGCCGGCGCTACTGCGACCACGTCGTCTCGCGGTTCGACCTGGGCCCGCACAGCCAGGTGATCGAGGTCGCGAGCAACGACGGCTACGCGCTCCAGTACTTCGTCGAACGCGGCATCCCGTCGCTAGGCATCGAGCCCGCGGCGAACGTGGCGCGCGTCGCGATCGAGAAGGGGATCCCCACCCGGGTCGAGTTCTTCGGCCGCGCGCTGGCGCGGCAGCTCGTCGCCGAGGGCTACCGCGCGGATCTCTTGTTCGGGAAGAACGTTCTCGCCCAGGTCCACGACATCAACGACTTCGTGGGCGGCCTGAAGATCCTGCTGGCGCCGCGCGGCGTGATCACGATCGAGTTCCCGCACCTGGAGCGGCTGGTCGAGGAGAACCAGTTCGACACGATCTACCACGAGCACTTCTCCTACTTCTCGTTCCTGGTGGTCCAGACCATCTTCGCGGCGCACGGGCTCACCCTGTTCGACGTCGAGGAGCTCCCCACGCACGGCGGCTCGCTCAGGATCTACGCGCGGCACGCCGAGGACCGCTCGAAGCCGGTCTCCGAAAACGTGCGCGCGCTCGCGGAGCGCGAGCGAGCGGCGGGCGTGCTCAGCCTCGACTACTACCGCTCCTTCGCGGAACGGGTGAAAGAAACCAAGCGTGCGCTCCTGGACTTCCTGATCCAGGTGCGGCGACAGGGGAAGACGGTCGTCGGCTACGGAGCGCCAGGCAAGGGGAATACGCTCCTGAACTACTGCGGCATCCGGACCGACTTCCTGGACTACACGGTGGACCGGAACCCGTACAAGCAGGGCAAGTACCTGCCCGGCACCCACATCCCGATCTATGCGCCGGAGAAGATCGACGAGACACGGCCGGACTACGTGCTGATCCTGCCGTGGAACCTGAAGGACGAGATCATGGCGCAGATGGCGCACATCCGGGAGTGGGGCGGGCAGTTCGTGGTGCCGATCCCGACGACGACGGTGTACCCGTGATCTTCACGTCCACGCCATTGCCGGGAGCCGTGCTCATCGAGCCGGAGTCCCACGAGGACCATCGGGGCTCGTTCACGCGGATCTTCTGCGTCGAGGAGTTCTCGGCTCAGGGCCTCGAGACCCGACTCGTGCAGTGCAGTCTATCGCACAACCACCGGCGCGGCACGCTGCGAGGGATGCATTACCAGATCGCGCCGCGCGAGGAGGTGAAGATCGTCCGCTGCATCCGCGGCGCCATCTATGACGTGATCATCGACCTCCGGCCCGATTCGCCGACGTATACGAAGCATTTCGCGGTGGTCCTCTCCGCAGCGAACCGGAAGGCGCTCTACATTCCGAAGGGGTTCGCGCACGGCTTCCAGACGCTCGAGGACGACTCCGAGGTGCTCTACCAGATGTCCGAGTTCTATTCGCCGCAGCACGCGCGCGGCGTGCGGTGGAACGACCCGGCGTTCGGCATCGAGTGGCCGATCCCCGACCCGATCATCCTCGATCGGGACGCCTCGTACCCCGACTTTCGGCCTACGCGATGAGCGGAGCGGACCTCGAGGCCGGCCGCGCGATGCACGCGCTCATCGAGGAACTGTACCCGATCTGCCGGAGCATCACCGGAGACGGCGTACGGCAGACCCTTGCCCGCCTTCGGCAGGAGATCCCGCTCGAGATCCACGAGGTGCCGAGCGGGACCCGGGTGTTCGATTGGACGGTCCCGAACGAGTGGAACATCCGGGACGCGTACATCAAGGACGAGCACGGCAACCGGGTGGTGGACTTCCGCCGCTGCAACCTCCACGTGGTCAGCTACAGCGTCCCCGTCCGGGCCCGGCTGACGCTCGAGGAGCTGCGGCCGCGTCTCCATTCGCTGCCGGATCGGCCGGACTGGATTCCGTACCGGACCACGTACTACAAGGAGGACTGGGGCTTCTGCCTGTCGCACCGGCAGCTCGAGGCGCTCGAAGACGGCGAGTACGAGGTCTGCATCGATTCCACCCTCGCGCCCGGGAGTCTCACGTACGGCGAGTACATCATCCGCGGAAGGACGGACGGCGAGGTCCTCATCTCGTGCCATTGCTGCCACCCTTCGCTCGCCAACGACAACCTTTCGGGGATCGCGGTCGCCGTGGCGCTGGCCCGCTCCCTCACCGGCAGGTCGCTCCGCTACACGTACCGCTTCCTCTTCATCCCCGGAACGATCGGCTCCATCACGTGGCTCGCGCTCAATGAGCCCGTGACCGCGCGCATCCAACACGGCCTGGTCCTCACGTGCGTCGGCGATCGCGGCCATCCCACGTACAAGCGGAGCCGCCGCGGCAACGCCTTGATCGACCGGGCCGTCGAGCACGTGCTGCGGCACTCGGGCGGCGACTACGCGATCCAGGACTTCGTGCCGTACGGCTACGACGAACGGCAGTACTGCTCCCCCGGGTTCGATCTCCCGGTCGGGTGCCTCATGCGAACGCCCAACGGGCGGTTCCCCGAGTACCACACCTCGGCGGACAACCTGGAGTTCGTCGATCCGTCAGCCCTTGCGGATACGCTCCAGAAGTGTCAGGCCGTCGTCGAGGTCCTCGAGCACGACGCCGTCTACGAGAACCTGAATCCCAAATGCGAGCCTCAGCTCGGCCGCCGGGGCCTGTACAGTGGCGTGACGGGCCGGACGGAGCTCCCTGGCTATGAGCTCGCCTTGCTGTGGGTCCTGAACTTCTCGGACGGGCACCACTCCCTGCTGGACATCGCCGAGCGTGCGGACATCCCGTTCGCGACGGTGCGGCGGGCAGCGGAAGACCTGGTCCGGGTCGGCCTGTTGCGCCCGGCCGCGGCCGCACCACCGGGAGCGGACCGCGGCGCGAACAGGGACGCCTCGGCGCGGCAGTCGACGGCGAGCGAGGATCCGGTCTTGGTGGAGGAGTGAATGGAGATCCGTCTGGGGCGCCCCGCGGTCACCGATGCCGCGTCGGCGAGCGGCACGTCCACTCCGGAGCCCCGCGAGCGGCGCCAGCTCCGCGTCGCGCTGGTGCAGCTCGAGATCCGTGACGGTCGGCCCTCGGCGAACCTCGAGCGCGCCACGGGCTCGATCCGCAACGCCGGGCCGGCGGACCTCTACGTCCTCCCCGAGCTCTGGACGATGGGCGACGCGCACGCCGCGTGCCCCCCCGCGGCGGACCTTGAGACGCCCGCGGTCATCGAATCCCTCTCCGGTCTCGCGGCCGAGTGCGGGGCATGCATCGCCGGGAGCATGATCTCGCGCAACGAGCGGGGGGCGCTCGTCAACCGGCTGTGGCTCGTGCCGCCGGCCGGCGCCCCGCGGATCCGCTACGACAAGGGCCACCTGTTCGCGCCGAGCAACCTGGATCGGGATACAGGCCACGAACCGTGTGCCCCACGCTCCCGGCACGCGCAGCCGCCCGATCCTCTCCTCGCGGGCGACCGTCGCGGCCGCACGTCGCACGTGGATCCGCCAACGGGCGCGTCCTGATTCTCGTCGTGACCCATACAGTGCGTCATTCCGACGTCGGAGTATTGCGTATGCGCGTTCTCCTCACCGGCTCCAACGGCTACATCGGCTCGGTCATGAGCCGCATGCTCCTCGAAGCCGGGCACCACGTGGTCGGCCTGGATACCGGCCTGTTCCGTGATTGCACGTTCGGCGACGAACCGCCGGATGATCACACGATCCGGAAGGACATCCGCGACGTCCGGGCCGAAGACCTGGCGGGTTTCGACGCGGTCATCCACCTCGCCGCGCTGTGCAACGACCCGCTCGGCAGCATGAATCCCGAGTTGACGGCGGAGATCAACTACCGGGCATCCGTGCGGCTGGCGTGGCTCGCCAGATCGGCGGGCGTGCCGCGCTTCATCTTCGCCTCGTCCTGCAGCCTCTACGGCGTTGCCGGGCAAGAGATGCTGGATGAAACGGCGGCGTTCAATCCGATCACGCCCTACGGCCTATCCAAGGTCCAGGTGGAGCAGGAGGTCGCCCGCCTGGCGACGGACGACTTCAGTCCGACGTTCATGCGGAACGCAACGGCGTACGGCGTGTCGCCGCGGCTGCGGTTGGACCTGGTCGTCAACAACCTCGTCGCGGCCGCCTACGCCACGGGCGACGTCTTGATCCAGAGCGACGGAACGCCGTGGAGGCCGCTGGTCCACGTCGAGGACTTCTCCCGCGCGTTCATTGCGGTCCTCCACGCACCACGCGAGCTGGTCCACAATCAGGCGTTCAACGTCGGGCGGACGAGCGAGAACTACCGGGTCAGCGAGATCGCAGAAATCGTCCGCGAGCTCGTGCCCGGAAGCCGGATCCGCTACGCGGAAGGCGCCGGGCCGGACCCACGTAGCTATCGTGTCGATTGCAGCAAGCTGGAGACCCTGCTGCCGGAATACAAGCCCCAATGGACCGTGCGGCGCGGCGTGGAAGAGCTCGTAGCTGCGTTCGACCGCTACGGGATGACCCCAGAGGACTTTGCCGGCCATCGCTACTTCCGCATACGCAACATTCAGCGGCTCCAGCGCGAGGGACGGCTGGACGAGAACCTGCGCTGGCGGGACGGCTCACCGGCTCTAGCCGCTGTCGCGGGCTGAGAGCCCTGTCGCGTTGAATCCGAACCAGGAGAAAGGCGAGCCATGAAGGTCGTGTTGTTCTGCGGAGGGCTGGGCATGCGGCTCCGCGACTATGCGGAGAACGTTCCCAAGCCAATGGTCCCGCTCGGCTACCGGCCGATCCTCTGGCATCTCATGAAGTACTACGCCCACTTCGGGCACAAGGACTTCATCCTCTGTCTGGGGTATCGGGGCGACCTCATCAAGCAGTATTTTCTGAACTACGACGAGTGCGTCTCGAACGACTTCATCCTGTCGCACGGCGGGCGGCGACGCGAGCTGATCAACAGCGACATCGAGGATTGGCGGATCACCTTCGTCGATACCGGCCTGAACACCAACATCGGCGAGCGGCTGATGGCGGTGCGGCCGTACCTCGAGGGTGAGGAGATGTTCCTCGCCAACTACGCCGATGGCCTGACGGACCTGCACCTCCCGGACCAGATCCGGCATTTCCGGGAGAGCGGCAAGATCGCCAGCTTCCTTGCAGTGAGGCCGAACCTGAGCTACCACTTCCTGACCGCCGAGGACGACGGCACGGTCACGAGCTTCCGTGACATCGCCCAGTCGGGCCTGCGTGTGAACGGCGGGTTCTTCGTTTTCCGGAAGGAGATCTTCGACTACATCCGACCCGGCGAGGAGCTCGTCCAGGAGCCGTTCGAGCGTCTGATGAAGGAGCGCCAGCTCGTCGCTTACCGGTACGACGGCTTCTGGCTGCCGATGGATACGGCGAAGGACAAGAAGCGGCTGGATGACCTCTACGACTCGGGGGATCCGCCCTGGTTCGTCTGGAAGAACGCCGCGCCCCGCCGGACTGTGACCTCGGTCACCTCGCGGATCAGGGTGCACGCGGCGGCCCTGGAGCTCACCCCTTCGGCCGGCGTTGACCGATAGGCGATGTTGGAGCTGGCGTTCCGCCGTCCGCCCGGCGAGGGCCTGCGCATCCTGTGCCTCGGCGCCCACTCCGACGACATCGAGATCGGCTGTGGCGGCACGATTCTCCGGCTCCTCGCGGGTCGGAGCGACGTCACCGTGCGCTGGATCGTCTTCAGCAGCTCGCCGGAGCGGGAAGAGGAGGCCCGGCGCAGCGCGGAGCTGTTCCTGCGCGGCGCTGCACACGCGGCCGTCGACGTCCATTCGTTTCGCGACGGGTTCTTCCCCTACGAGGGCGGCCGGATCAAGGAAGTGTTCGAGTCGCTCAAGGACGAGCCGGCGCCGGACGTGATCTTCACCCACCGGGGGCGCGACCGGCACCAGGATCACCGGCTGCTCGCGGAGCTCACCTGGAACACGTTCCGCGACCACCTGGTCCTCGAATACGAGATCCCGAAGTACGACGGGGACCTCGAAACGCCCAACGTGTACGTGCCGCTCGACGAGGAGATCTGCCGCACCAAGGTCGCTCACCTGATGGAGGTCTTCGCGTCGCAGCGGAGCAAGCGCTGGTTCACGCCCGAGACGTTCCTCGGACTCATGCGGCTGCGCGGCATCGAATGTGCTTCGCCGACCGGCTACGCGGAAGGGTTCGAGGCGCGGAAGCTGGTGTTGTACCCGTGAGGAGCGATCCGTGGTCGGAGTGTTTTCCTCTCAGATGACGGCGGCAGGACGGGAGCCGGAGGAGGGGCGCCGTGCCGAGTCCCGTCCGTAACGTGATTGCGAACTGGACGGCGTTCGTTTTCTCGGCCGTCGTCGGGTTCGTTCTCTCCCCGTTCATCGTCCGCAGCCTGGGCGATGCGGCGTACGGGGCCTGGGTGCTGATTGGATCGACGGTAGGGTATCTCGGCCTCCTGGATCTCGGCATCCGGGGCGCCGTGACCCGTTACGTCGCCAACCTGCATGCTGGGACGGAGCACCGTGAGGCCAGCCTCATGGCCTCGGCGGCGCTGTTCATATTCTCGATCGCGGGCGCCGTCGCCATTGCGGCCTGCGTCGTCATTGCACTCGGGATCACGAGGCTCTTCGCAGTTCCGGACCACCTCCAGAGTGTCGCCCAAGCGGTCGTGATCATCCTCGGGATCAACATCGCGGTGACGCTCGTGAGCGGTGTCTACGGGGGGGTGATCACGGCGCTCCAGCGCTTCGACCTCGGCAGCGGGATCGGCATCGCGATCGAAGCCCTCCGCGCCCTTGCGGTCTTCACCACACTGAAGCTGGGGGGAGGCATCCTTCCCCTCGCGCTCGTCCAGCTCGGCTGCTCGGTCCTGGGCGGGACCCTTTCGTTCCTCGTGTCCCGCATGCTCTATCCGGAACTCCGGGTGCCAGTCAGAGGGTGGCACCGGGGGCACGTCAAGCGGCTCCTCGGGTTCAGCACATACAGTCTGGTGCTCCAGGTCGCGGGCATGGTCGCGGTCCGGGCGTACGCGTTCGTCATCGGGGCGTTCATGCACGTCGGCACGATCACGTTCTACGCGATCGCCGCTAACCTGATCGAATACGCCCGTACGCTCGTCAGCGGGATCTCGCACACGATCACTCCCCGGGTCAGCGCCCTCGAACGTTCGGCATCCATATCGCAGATCGCTCGGATTCCAGTCACGGCCGGACGCCTCGCGGGTCTGGTGCTCTTTCCCGTCGTGACCACGTTCCTGCTCCGGGGCGACACCTTCATCGGCTTGTGGATGGGGCCGCAGTACGCCGAGCACTCTGGCCGTATCCTCGTCCTCCTTGCGATCGCGCTCGGCTTCTCGGTCGGCGCTCACGTCGCCGTCTCGGTGCTCATGGGCCTGCACCGGCACCGCGCGCTCGTACCGGGCTGGATCGCGGAGGCCGCCGCGAACGTCCTTCTCTCCGTCGTCCTCATCCGCCCCTACGGGCTCGTCGGCGTGGCTCTGGGCGCGGCGATTCCCAACCTGCTCGTCTCCGTCGTCTACATGCCCTACGTCCTGCGGCGGACCTTGGGGGTTTCCCCGACGTCCATCGTGTCGGAGGTCTGGCTGCGCCCCGCCGTTGCAATGATCCCGTTCGCTGCGGCGACCCTCCTCATTGAGCGGTTCTGGCCCGCCAGCAGCGTCATTCAGTTCTTCCTGCAGGTCGCATCGGCGCTTCCGGTCGCGGCGCTCGGCGCATGGTTCGTCGGGCTCACCGGCGCCGAGCGCGCTATGGTCGGCCGAAGGCTGCTCGCGCCGTTCCGGGCCCACCGGCCCCAGCGCCGGCCCGAGCCCCTGGCAGCGGAGGCTCCGCGAATCTCAGGGCGCCGTTCCGCGAGGCCCCGCCGTCGTGCCCGCACCGCAACCTGAGTCGGAGCGATCATCCGACGGCGCTCGCATCGACGTCCAGGTATGCCGGCGCGCCCTAGAACGGGTCACGCGCGCCGGTGATCCGGACGCCGCCCCCGGGAGAACACATACCGCGCGTATGCGCCGATCTCGCGAGCGAACTCGTCCCGGGACCAAACAACGTCGCGGGCCAGGAACGCGAGCAGACGAGCCCGATCCCACAGGTCCCCGGGGCCCCGCACGATTGTGCCGAGCCTGGCTCCGGCGTGCCTCCAGTTGCGCATGACGGGCTTGCCGGCTCCCGAGGGATCGTAGTGCACCTGACGCGCTTCCGTCGATACAATGCTCAGCGCATCACGGTGCCTCCGACGGAAGAACAGGTACTCCGGGATCTCCCAGATCTTGCCGTGCAGGGCGATCTCCGCCTGCCACGGGATGTCCGAACCCTCGAAAGCGCCCATCGGAGGCATCCTCCGAAGGACTGAAGTGCGCATGACGCCGTAGATCGCGTTGCACAGCCCGATCCTCTCCAGGACCTGGATGTACCGGTCGCTCGCCCGCTCCGCGACGATGTGCAGGTTGTCCTGATATTCCCCGATCACGGCCCCGCGTTCGTCGATCAGCTTCGCTCGCGGGTAAGCCTGTACGACAGCCGGCTCACGATCCAGGATGGCGACGCAGCGTTCAACGAACTCGGGCGCGGACAGGTCATCGGCGGCCGCCCAGCGGAAGTACTCGCCACGTGCCAGGTGCAGCACACGCATGAAATTGGCGGCGGCGCCGATGTTCTTCGGCAACCGATCGTAACGCACGCGGGAGTCCCGGGCGGCGAACGACCTGGCGATCTCTTCGGTCGCGTCGGTCGAGGCGTTGTCCGAGATGATGATCTCGATGTCCTCGTACGTCTGGCGGAGGAGACTCTCGAGCGCCTCCGCGAGGTACCTCGCGCCGTTGTAGACCGGAACCCCGATGCTGACACGCGGGGCGTGCTTCCTCGTGTGCACGGCGGGACCCGTGCGGTGGTCCAGGACTTTCGCGTGGTCGAATGGCATGGCCTCACATCGTACTCCCGAATGGCTCGTCAGCGGGGCAACGCCGTCGGGGTGCGAGCTTCTCCGCCACAGATAGAAGCACGATCTTCGAGGAAAGAATCCATTGCCTGCGCAAGAGAGGATCGGGTAACCCGACGGTTCGATCGACTGTCGGCGGGCCGATTGCGCGTGCGCCGTCGCACGCGGTGCGAGGAGTTCTGAGAGCCCCGACATTCCAGTCGGCGTCTCCGTCCAAGAATTTACAGAATCGTCTGTTCATCCCGCAACCCTGAGGACCTCCGGGCGGACCTTGCTCGGGGCCGTCGGGCGGCGCGCCCGGAAGGACTGCCCCAGGACGTCCCTCCGGGTGCCACGCAGACGACGGGTCGCGCGCGGCGACACGAGTCCCGACAGCAGCGCTCGGGTCGCAACCGCCCTCCGCTCGCATCCGCCCGACGAGCGGCGAGGTCGAGGAGGGAGAGCCTCGATTTTCTTGGCGGCGCGTATGAGGCGGCCCAATGTCCATCCGCCTTCGCCACCTCCACCGCCGCCGGACCCGCCTGCTTTGTCCTTCCGGCGCGGACCGGCGCCGCGGGGCCGCCTCGCAGTCGATCCGACGCGCGGCGTCGAAGCGCTGGCGCGACACATCCATGATGCGCACCTCGATGCTCCGAGGCTGTCCACGCGCACGAGGCCATCGCGCGGTCACGCTGCTCGCGCGTGACGGGCTGGACGTGGGCCGTGAACCGCAGCGTGGCCCGGGGGACGCCGTACCGGTCGCTGACCGTGATTCCTGAAGAGTCCGTGTACGCGGCGAACAGCTCGTCGGGCTCCCCGACGCGGAGCACCGGCCTCCGCGCGAACGGATGGGACGCCACGTTCACCACGCCCCCGCTGCGCGACACGAGCAGCTCCTCGCCGGGAAGCACCATCACGGTATCGCGCAGCAACTCCCCGCGCGGATCGAGTATCCGCACGATGACAGGCGGGTTGTCTCCCTCGGCGGAACGAGTCGACCTGAAGGCCTTGCGGTACGCCGCGACCGGAACGCCGGCGCGCGGAAGCTTCTGCACCCAGAACGGAGCTTCCGTCGGGTCGGTGACGATCTCGGATCCAGCCGGGCGCAACAGCCGCCAGACACGGCGCCGTCCCCCCGGCATGGGCTGAAGCCCCTTTGCGCACCACTGCGCAACTTTTTCCGGTCGGGCGGGCAGGATGGCCGGTCGTGCCAGCGTGCTCGGCCGGCCGTGGCCCTGCCCGGGACCACGCCGAGCGCGCCGCGGCACGGAAGCTTCGGGCAATCCCACGCCCGCAGCCGGCGAACCGCCCACAGGCCCGCCCCAGAGAACGGATCTTGCCCGGAGACCCGGCGTCCGCGTTCCGCCGCCAAGCCCGTTCCACGGCTGGTCCTGGAGCACCCACAGGAGCGACCGACGTTGGATCGCCGTCCGCTGTCCAGGCTGGATCCAGACCTCCGGCGCCGCCTCGAGGTGGCGGCGGAGGTCACGCGCGCCAAGCTCCTGGACGTGCATTTCGCGCACGTGCTCGAGCTGATCGAGCGGGCGCGCGCGGACAACCTGCCGGCGGGCCGCGCGCTCGAGATCTACGCGCGGCTGCATCACCTCAGGGACGAGGATGCAGAGCAGTTGGCCAAGCGCGTGCTCGCGCACGTGGGTGGACGCGCCATCCGGCTCGCAGCGCTCGGCCGCGGCGATGAGCGGCTCAGCGACGTCTTCGAGGACGACGACGTGTTCTCCGTCTTCCGCCAGCTGCGCCGCCGACTCCGCGGGCGCCGCAACCACGAGCTTCGCCGCTGGGTCGAGCTCCACACCGCGCGCACCGAGCTGGCGCTGCTGGACGTACACGCGGACGGCGCGGCGCGGTTCATCGAGCTGGTGAAGCCGGAGAGTTCGCTCGGCGACGCGGTGCGCCTCTACGCCCGCGTCATGCAGGTCCGCGACTCGATCGTCGAGGCGCTCTACCTGCTCGCGCTGGACCGGCACATGGGCGGCGGCGCGCGACTCTGCCGACACCGCCGCGCGGCCGCCGGGCGCGGCCAGCCGCTCCGCCCGCGCGACGCTGGCAACCCTCACAATCCGGCGATCCGGGGGCGGGCGACAGCAGGAGGCAGGTGATGCTGCAACGCTTCGTCGCGCAGCACAGGCGCGTGCTCGCCCTGATCGCCGGGGCGGGGGCGGCCACCCACGTGATCAACATCGTCGTCCTGTCGGAACGCTGGAACGGGGCCGGCGAGGTGAGCACGGCGATGGCCACCTTGCTGCTCACCCCGCCCGTGCTCGGGCTCGCCGCGTTCTGGCTGCTCGGCTACGAGCACTGGGTCCGTGGGGCGCCGAGCCGCATCGCCAGGCGAGCCCAGCAGACCATGACGTGGCTCTTCGCCGTCGTCGTCGCAGCCGTCCTCGTGCAGGCGGCCATCCTGCTGCTCTGACGGCGCCCGGCGAAAAGCACCCTCACTGACTCTCCACCCACACCACCTCCGCCGGCCCCTCGTTGCCCGCACGGTCGACGGCGGAGACGGCCACGGCGACAGGCGCCGAAGCCCCCATTGCGAGCACGTGCGTGCGCGCAGCCCCCGGCACGAGCTCGATCGTCCACCCCTTCCCGTCCCACACCCGCACGACCCACACGAACGGTTCCTCGCCCTCCGCGGGGCGGAAGTCGAGCCGGATGCGTCGGGCGCCGTCTTCGCCGATCACACGCGCAGACGCCATCGGCGCGCCGGGCGGCTCCGCGTCGAGCCACGGCATCGGCGGCGGGAGCGCGGGCTCCGCGTACGCCTCGCGTTCCAGCCGGTCCGCGATGCCGTCGCGGTTCCCGAGCAACGCGCGTGCGCTGTAGAGGACGTGGCCGGACGCGCCGCGCGGCGAGAGCGCACGCGTGTGCCGCACCTGCTCCAGCACCTCGTCCGCCTTCCAGTCATGCCCTTCCGCACCGATGCGGTTGGGCGCGAGCCCCGGCCAGACGTGCCGGCCGAGCGTGTCCTGCGCGAGCCACCAGCCGAGCAGCGCGTCGAAGCCCTGCTCGGCCGCGTCGCCCCGCCAGTAGAGTTGCGGCGCCAGCCAGTCCACCCAACCCTCTTGCAGCCAGCGGCGTGAGTCCGCGTACAGCACCGCGTACGCGTCCATCCCTTTCACCGATGCAGGCTCGCCGGGCCGCCAGATGCCGAACGGGCTGATGCCGACCTTCACATGCGGCCGCTCGCGCTTCACCTCGCGGTACACGCGCTCGACGAAGCGGTCGATGTTCTCGCGCCGCCAGTCGTCCTTCGCCAGCGTGCCGCCCGCACGCGTGTACTTCGCGTACGACGCGTCGTCGGGAAACTCCAGGACACGGCCGCGCGCGTCCCGCTCCGGGTACGGGTAGAAGTAGTCGTCGAACACGACGCCGTCCACGTCGTAGCGCCGCACCACGTCGAGCACCGCCGCAACCGCCAGGTCCTGCGCCTCCACCTCGCCCGGGTCGAGCCAGAGCAGGCGGCCGTAGCGGCGCACCAGGTCGGGCCGCGCGCGCGTGACGTGCGTCTCCGCCGCGGGCCGCCCCGCCAGCGCGCTGCGCGCCCGGAACGGGTTGAACCACGCATGCAGCTCGAGCCCGCGCCGGTGCGCCTCCTCGACCGCGAACGCGAGTGGGTCCCAGTACGGCTCCGGCGGCTTGCCCATCTCTCCGGTGAGGTAGTCCGACCACGGTGCGAGGACGGTTGGGTAGATCGCGTCCACCGCCGGCCGGACCTGGAGCAGCACCGTGTTCATGCGGAGTCGCTGGGCGAGGTCGAGGATGGCGAGGAGCTCCCGCTGCTGTTCGGCGGTGGAGAGCCCCGGCCGCGACGGCCAGTCCAGGTTCGCGACCGTCGCGACCCAGAGGCCGCGGAACTCGCGGGGCAGGGAGGGGATGTCGAGCGCAGGACGGGGGTCGGCGGCGACGTCGCGTAGCTCCGAACCCGGCGCACGCTGTGAGTCCGGCGCAGCGCCGGGATGCGGCGGGGCTGTCGTCGACGCTCCGACACCCGGTGGAACACCAGCGGAATCCGCGCGCGCCGGGGCGCGCGGCTCGGGCGCCGGCGCCTCGCGCGGGCCGACAGGCGCGCAGGCGGCGCCCGCCGCGAGCCAGAGGACGAGCGCCGCACGCCGCGCGAGCTTCACGGCACGAGCACGCGCATGCCCAGGTGCTTCACCCGGAAGGCCAGCACGTCGGCCGCCTCCTCGATCTGCTTCGAGGTCGGCTTGCCGGCGCCGTGGCCCGCGCGCGTCTCCACGCGGATCAGCACCGGCTTGTCACACGACTGCACCTCCTGCAGCCGCGCCGTGAACTTGAACGAATGGCCGGGGACGACGCGGTCGTCGTGGTCCGCCGTCGTGACCAGCGTGGCCGGATAGCACGTGCCCGGCTTCAGGTTGTGCAGCGGCGAGTACGCGTACAGGTAACGGAACGCCTCCGGGTCGTCCGGCGAGCCGTAGTCCGAGACCCACGCCCAGCCGATGGTGAACTTGTGGAAGCGGAGCATGTCCATGACGCCCACGGCCGGGTGCGCCACCGCGAACAGCTCCGGCCGCTGCGTCATCACCGCGCCGACGAGCAGCCCGCCGTTCGACCCGCCGCCGATCGCGAGCTTCTGCGGGCTGGTGTAGCCCTCGCGGATCAGGTACTCGGCCGCGGCGATGAAATCGTCGAACACGTTCTGCTTCCGCTCCTTCGTCCCCGCCCGGTGCCACTCCTCGCCGTACTCGCCGCCGCCGCGCAGGTTCGGCTGCGCGTACACGCCGCCCATCTCGAGCCACAGCAGGTTCGCGATTGAGAACGCCGGCGTGAGCGAGACGTTGAACCCGCCGTAGCCGTAGAGGTACGTGGGGTTCGAGCCGTCCAGCGCGATGCCCTTCCGGTGCGTGATGAACATCGGCACGCGGGTGCCGTCCTTGGACGTGTAGAAGACCTGCTTCGTCTCGTACTGCGACGGGTCGAACCCTTCGAGCTGCGGCGCCTGGAAGACCTCGTTGGTGCCGGTCTCGATGTCGTAGCGGAAGATCGTCGTCGGATAGAGGAACGACGTGAACGCGTAGAACAGTTCGGGCGAGTCCGGCTTGCCCGAGATCCCCGCGACGGAGCCGAGGCCCGGCAGCTCGAGCTCTCCCGCCGGCTCGCCATCGAGGGTGTAGAACCGCACCCGGCTCGCCGCGTCCTTCAGGTACACCGTGACCAGCTTCCCTCCCACGATCGCCGCGGCCTCGAGCACGTCCTCCGATTCGGGCACGATCGTCCGCCACTTGTCACGGGCCGGGTCACGCAGGTCAATGGCGACGATACGCTGCCGCGGCGCGTCCAGGTTCGTCTGCACGTAGAGCACGGGGCCCCGGTTGCCGACCACCGTGTAGGACGCGTCGAAGTCGTCGAGCAGCCGGACGACGGGCGCGGAGAGGTCCGGCTTCGCGGGGTCCTTCAGGTCGATGTAGTAGAGCCGGTTCTTCGGGTCCGTGCCGTGCCAGACGTAGATCAGCGCGTAGCGGCCGTCCTCGGTGATCTCCGCGTTGAAGCCCCACTCCGGCTGGTCCGGCCGCTCGTAGATCAGCCGGTCCTCCGACTGCGGCGTGCCGACGACGTGGTAGTAGAGCTTCTGGTTGCGGTTCTCCTGGAGGAGCTGCTCGCCCTCCGCGGGCTCCGGGTAGCGCGAGTAGAAGAACCCCCGGCCGTCCTTCGTCCAGGAGATGCCGGTGAACTTGGCCCAGCGGATGTGGTCCGCGAGATCGCGGCCCGTCGCGACCTCGCGCACGAAGAGCTCCTGCCAGTCCGATCCGCCGCTGGACGTGCTGTACGCCAGGTAGCGCGCGTCGTGGGAGACGGCGAGGCCGGAGAGCGCGACCGTGCCGTCCTCGGAGAGCGTGTTCGGGTCGAGGAGCACGCGCGGCTCCGCGTCCAGCGACGGCTGCACGTACAGGACCGCCTGGTTCTGGAGCCCGTCGTTCTTCGTGAAGAAGTAGAGCCCGCCCTCGCGGAAGGGCAGCCCGTACTTCGGGTAGTTCCAGAGCCGCGTGAGGCGCTCGCGGATCGCGTCGCGCTCCGGGATCGCGGCGAGGTGCGCGAAGGTGATGGCGTTCTGCGCTTCGATCCACGCCCGCGTCTCCGGGGAGTCCGTGTCCTCGAGCCAGCGGTACGGGTCGGGGACCTTGGTGCCGTGGTAGTCGTCGACGACGTCGACCTTCCGGGTTTCCGGGTACCTGATCCGCTCCTGCGCGGCAGCAGTCTGCGCCGTGATCGTCGATGCCATCAGTGCGAACGCAAGGGTTGTATGGCCGGTGCAGGCCCGCATGGCTCCGCCGCCCTCCGGTTCCGGGGTCCGATTCGCCCGTGATCCCCGTAGTATACCGTGCGGTGCGGGAGAGGCTCCACGGTGTGGGTGGGCGCAGGGCGAGAGCGGGCCGGTGCTGCGGACGGCGCGGCTGTCGGGTGACGGATCCGCGGTGGACCTCCGCTGGCCCGAATGGTTCAACTTCGAACCACGCCCCGCCCGCCGGCGTGCGCTCCCGCCAACGCGCGCTCGTACAGCGCCAGCACGTCGCCGCGCCCGAGCATCCCCAGCAGGCGGCCGGTCTCCGGGTCCACCACGGGCAGCGACGCAGCGCCGCGCACGCCCATGCGCCGCACGGCGTCCAGCAGCGAGTCCTGCGGCGTGACCGGGTCCACCGGGACCGCGATGTCGGCGGCGATCAGCGGCGCGGTCGCCTCCGGCGGCTCGGCGGCCAGCCGCACCAGGTCCGCGACGGTGATCACGCCCACCAGCCGCAGCTCGCTGTCCACGACGGGGAAATCGGTCTGTGCGCCCGGCTCCAGCCGCTCCAGCAACTGCGGGACCGTCGCCGCCTCGCCGATGACCTGCGGGTCCGGGTCGTAGGCGTCGGCCACGAGCTGGCCGGCGAGCACGTCTCGGTCCGCCCCGTGCTCCAGGACCTCACCCCTCCGGCGCAGCCAGCCGCTGTACAGCGAGTCCGCCTCGAGCCGCCGCGCGACGAGATACGCGATCACGGTGGTCAGCATCAGCGGCACCATGATCTGGTAGTCGTTCGTCATCTCGAAGACGATCAGGATCCCGGTGATGGGCGCGTGCGTGGAGGCGGCGACGACCGCGCCCATGCCGACCAGCGCGTACGCCTCGGGGCTCAGCGGCAGGTCCGGGAACAGCGAGGCGAGCGCCGCGCCGAACGCGCCGCCGGTCGCGGCGCCCACGTACAGCGCGGGCGTGAACACGCCGCCTGACCCGCCGGTGTTCAGCGTGATCGCGGTCGCGAGGATCTTGCCGAGGGCGAGCAGCAGCAGCGTGAACCACGGCAGGCGGCCGAAAAGGTCGAGCGGAATGGACAGGTGCCCATCGCCCACCAGCAGTCCGCCGGAGGCGAGCACGATCGCGCCGACCGCGATGCCGCCGACCAGCGGCAGCACGGGCGCGGGCAAGGTCGAGCGCTGCGCCATCGTCTCGGCGCGGAAGTAGAGGCGCACGAACAACGCTGCCATCACGCCCGCGAGCACGCCCAGGAGCGGGTAGAACGCGAAGATCTCGCGCGTCAGCGTGTAGCCGTATTCAGTGGGGATCGGGAACGCGGGGTGGTTGCCGAAAAACGAGTGCGAAACCACGGCGCCGACGACGCTCGCGACGACGACCGGCGGGAACGCCGCCACGGCGAGCGAGCCGAGGATCTCCTCGAGGGCGAAGAACGCGCCCGCGAGCGGCGCGTTGAACGCGGCCGAGATCCCGGCCGCCGCGCCCGCGGCGACGAGCACACGCACGCGCCCGGCGTCGAAGCGGAACGCCCGGCCGAGGAACGAGCCGATCGTCGACCCCAGCACCGCGACCGGCCCCTCGCTGCCTGCCGAGCCGCCGGCGCCCAGCGTGATGGCGCTCGCGGTCGTGCGCGCCAGGGCGGGCCGTGTCGGGATGTAGCCGCCGCGGCGGGCGACGGCGAGCTGCACGTCCGGCACGTTCAGCCCCTCGTGGCCACGGCCGAGCCGCCGCATCACCCACCACGCCGTGTACATGCCCGCCGCGGTCAGCAGCGGCCGGTACAGCACGAACGGCCCGCTCCCGATCTGCTCGAGCGGCCACTGGAAGAAGGCGATGTAGGCGAGGTCGATGAGCTTGTAGAACGCGGCGACGCCGAGCCCGCCGGCAGCGCCGATGGCGACCGCGAAGCCGAGCAGGACCGCGTTCTCGCTGATCTCGAGCCGGCCGAACCACTCGACGAACGCGCCCCAGCCGCTGGTCGCGACGTTCGCGGGTAGACGCGCGACCCGTCGCGTGCGCACCACGGTCTGGAGCCAGCGCCGGCGCAGCAGGTGCAGGAGCCAGCGCCGGCGCCGGGACGGCAACGGGTCTCCGGGCTGGGGGCGATCCGGATCCATTTACGGAGAAGCGCGATACCGCCTCAGGGTGCGGAGACACGACGGCACGCGGCGCGGCCCCGGGTCATGGCTCCAGGTCGAGCGGCTCGGTGCGGACCGCGGCACCACGGTCCGTAGGGGAATGATGCGACGGGAGCGGCGCGGGCGGAAGGCGCTCCGGCGCAGCCCGGCTCACTCCGGGTTCGACGTCGGCTCCGAACGAGCCGCCGCCCTCAGAACTCCCCGATCAGGCCGATCTCGGGCTCCAGCTCGTAGCCGAGCTGGCGGCGCACCGTCTCCTGCGCGAAGTCCATGAGCCAGCGGACCTCGGCCGCGGTGGCGCCGCCCAGGTTGACGATGATGTTGGCGTGCTTGTGGAAGATCCCCGCGCGGCCGTGGACGTAGCCCTTGAGGCCGCACTGATCGATGAGCCGGCCCGCGCCGATGCCCTCGATCTTCTTGAAGATCGAGCCCGCGCACGGGTAGAGCCACAGGTCGGGGTGCCGCTCGTCGCGCCAGGCGAGGTTCTCGCGCATCACGGAGCGGAGCTCCTCGACCGGCTGGGGCTCGAGCCGGAAGGTGGCGGAGAGCACGATGTCCTGGCGCTCGTGCAGCACCGAGTAGTCGTAGCCGAACTTCATGTACTCGGGGCCGACGACGCGGCGCTCACCCTCCTGGGTGAGCAGCTCGCACGACTCGAAGACCTCGGCGATGAAGCACGTGCGCTCGCGGTCGGGCGGCGGCGAGAGGAAGTGCAGGTTCTGCCAGATCGCCCCGCCCACGGTACTGGGGATGCCGACGTAGTGGTGCAGCCCGCCGAGCCCGCGCTCGACGCTCGCGACGATCAGGTCCGGGAAGATGACCTCGCCGCTCGCCGCCCACACCCGGTTGTCCTCGCGGAACTCCATGCCGCGGGCCTCGTTGCGGATGACCAGGCCGCGGAACCCGCGGTCGCCCACGAGGATGTTGGCGCCGAGGCCGAGGATGAAGTACGGGATCTCCAGCTCGCGAGCGGCGAGGACCGCATTCGCGAGCTCATCCGGCGTCCGGGCGCGGTAGAAGAGGTCGGCCGGGCCCCCGATCCGGAACGTGGTGTAGGGCGCGAGCGGGACGTCCCGCTCGATGCGGTCCTGCCCGAGTCGGCGGGCGAGCTCGCGCACCCGGTGCGTCGAAGCGAGATCCGCGATCACCACCCCACGGAATGTGCGAGATGATGGGTCTGGCGCGACCGCATGATCGGCGGCTGCGCGCGGCCCGGCAACGGCGGGCACTTGCCGCCGCGGATGATCACGACACGGCCGCGCCGCTCCTCGTCGTCCCCCTGGCCGTTCCCGGCCGAGGCGCCCCACTGACCCTTGGCGCGGCCGACCGAGCCGGGCACGTGCAGAGCCACGCCCGGAGGCAGGGCGTACTCCTCTTCCTCCTCGCCGTCCTGCACAGGAGACGCCTCCAGCGCCTCGGCCACCGTTGCGGGCTCCGCCGGCTCGCCCGGCAGGTCCCCGCCGCCGGGGGCGGCATCCGACTCGGCGCTCGGCAACGCCGCGGCCGGCACGTCGGTGACGTCGGCCACCGCAACCGCAGCGTCCGCCGCGTCGGCCATCGGGTCGGGAGCGGCCTCGGCCTGCACCGCGATGTGCGCCTCGGCTGCGGACGACGCCACGGCTGCCACGGCCGGCGACGGCGCCACGGCTTCTACGGCCGGCGCTTCCCGCAACGCGACGACCTGCATCACGGGCTCGAACAGCACCGGAACGGCTTCGGAGGTTTCGGCTTCCCTGGCCTCCCGCGCATGGTCGAAGGCGGGTACCGAGAAGCGGATCAGCGCGAACGCCGTCGCGTGCACCGCCACCGAGACGGCGATGCCCGCGGTCACGGCCCGCGCGTGGGCCCGGTCCTGCCGCTCGTGCCGTTCCATTGCCGACCTCCAGGTTGCGGCACCCGCCGGCGCACCGCGTCGCCCGTGCACCGGCCGCGCACTCCCCACCGACCGCCCGATCACCGTAATACTGGACCCCTCGATCACCGGTTCCGGTCACATCGCGGGGCCGGAAGCTCCGTGGCATCCTCGCACGGGCGGCGTCCTGGTCCACGACTGCACATGCCGCGCCGCTGACCCTTGCGCCCCCGCCCTCACGGCTGTACTATCCCCCGCGACAGACAGGGGTGCTGGGGCCGAACGCCCCGGCTGAGATCATACCCTTTGAACCTGATCCGGGTAATGCCGGCGCAGGGAGTCTGCTTCTCGGGCCGCGGGCCATCCCGCCCTCTGCACCCTTCCTGTCCCCATACACGGCTCACCTTGGCGGGAAGGGACAATCGATGAGCTTCGCCAGACAACAACTCGAGCGCCTCGCGCCGCTGTGGGACCGCATGCTCCGGCACCGGTTCCTCATCGAGACGCGCGACGGCACGATCCCGTTCGACACGTTCGCCCGCTGGATGCGGCAGGACTACCTGTTCGTCGAGGCCGCGATCCCGTTCATCGGCGCCTTGATCCCGAAGGCGCCGCCCGAGCACTGGCCTCTGCACTCCAGCGTCATCGCCATGCTCCAGAAGGAGCTGGAGCTGTTCCGCGAGCGCGCCGCTGCGGTCGGCGTGGACATGACCGGCATCCGCCCGACCTTCATCAACCACGCCTACGTCCAGTTCCTCATGGCGACGGCGTACCGCAACAGCTACGCGGAGGCGTTCACCGTCCTCTACGCCGCGGAGAAGGCGTACCACGACTCGTGGAGCGTGGTGAAGCAGGGCATCGACCCGGACTCGGTGTGGGCGCCGTTCGTCGAGAACTGGGCCGGCGATGCGTTCGCGCAGTACGTCGCCGACCTCGAGCACGAGCTGGATGCGCTGGCCGCTGCCGCGGGCGAGGCCGAGCGCGCGCGCATGGCCGAGCTGTTCGAGACGACGACGCGCTACGAGATCGCGTTCTGGGAGATGGCCGTCACGAACGAGGACTGGCCGGGGATCGTGGACGCGTCGTCGTCGGCGGCTGCCCACCGCTCGCCCGAGGCGCACACCGTTGCCGCAGGAGGTACGCGATGAGTGCCGCCGTCACTACGCAGACATTGCTGACCGACGCGTTGTACGCCGCCGCGAAGCCGATCTGGGACGCGCAGCTCGAACACCCGTTCGTGCGCGGCATCGGCGATGGCTCGCTCGACGAGGTGCTGTTCCGCAACTGGGTCGTTCAGGACTACGCGTACCTGAAGGAGTTCGCCCGGGTGTTCGCGTGGGCCGTGGCGAAGGCGCAGCGGCTCGAGTCCATCGGCTGGTACGCCGCGGTGCTGAATCTCACGCTGAACACCGAGATGGAGTTGCACCGCAAGTACGCCGCACGGTTCGGGATCTCGACCGCCGAGCTCGAGGCCGCGGAGGTCTGGCCGACGACGCGCGCGTACACCGACTTCCTCGTGCGCACCGCCGCGGACGGCGACATGGCCGACCTGCTCGCCGCGCTGCTGCCCTGCGCCTGGGGCTACGTCTACATCGCGGAGCGGCTCGCCGCCGGCTCGCCGCCCAGCGACCAGCGCTACGCCGACTGGATCGCGATGTACACGTCAGAGGAGTTCCGCGAGGCGGCCGAGTGGCTCAAGGCCGAGCTGAACCGCGAGGCCGAGGGCGCGACCACGGAGAAGCGCAAGCGGCTCGAGGCGCTGTTCGTGCAGTCCAGCCGCTACGAGTGGCAGTTCTGGGAGATGTGCTGGCGCGGGGAGGCGTGGCCGGTGTAGCACCCCGGTTCACCTCTTGCACCGCATCGTCGATAGCCGGCGCCCCGCCCGCGGGGCGCACCGGGTGACGGAGCCGGCCGGCAGCGTGTCCGCCGGCTCTCACACGTTCCGGAGGGCGCGACCATGGCCCGCTACGACGATGCCTACGACATCCGCCACCGCAGCGTGCTGCCCGGCGGGCCTCACGCCCGCCCCATGCTGGCCGGGCCGCCGCTCGGCTACGGCTATCCATCGGACGAGGACGACATCGCGCCGGGCTACTACACGGGCGGGGGCGCCTACCGCCAGGTGACCGACCGTCCCTACCTCGCCGAGCGCGGGCTGCTCCGGCGCTCGGATTACCGGCGACTCGGCCGCCGCGGCCGCGACTGGGGCCGTGACCCGCGCGGCGAGGTCGGCGGGCCGTACGTCGGCGAGTACCGGGCACGGCTCGAGCGGGAGCGCTACGGCCGCACCCTCGGCCCGCCGGAGGAGTACCGCGGCGGGTGGGACACCCTGTCCGCCTACCGCGACCCGGACGACCCCTGGTGCGGCTACCGCTTCCTCTTCTCCGGCTACCAGGGCCGCCGCTCCGACCGGGGCGTGGGCGGCCCCGCCCCGCGCTGGGGACGCCGGCGAAGGTAGCCGCCGACCGGACCCACGGCTCGGCAGGACTCCCGCAAAGGCGCGGAGGCCGCGGCTGAAGCCGCGGCCTCGAGCTTCTCCTTCGCCCAGCTCAGCGGGACTCGCGCAAAGGCGCGGCGACCGCAGGGCAGAGAAAACGCGCGGGGGGTCGTTCCTCGCCCCTCGGGCGTTCTGGAGGGCGGGATTGCAATCATCCGCGGCTCGCCCCACCATCCGACCGAGAACGAAGCTGGACCTCTCCAACCGAAGTAGGACCTGCCATGCATCGTCTGTCGCGCGTGCTCGCAGTTCCGCTGCTCTGCACCCTCGCGTCGTCCCCCGCTCTAGCCCAGCACGGTGGGCCGGGCCCGGAGACGTACGACCTCGTCATCGCCAACGGCCGCGTGATCGATCCCGAGTCCGGGCTGGACGCGGTCCGCAGCATCGGCATCCGCAGCGACCGCATCGTCACGATCGCGGAAGGGCCGCTGCGCGGCGCACGGGTCATTGACGCCGCCGGCCTCGTCGTCGCGCCCGGGTTCATCGATCTCCACCGCCACGGCCAGGACGAGGAGAACTACCGCTACGCGGTTCTGGACGGCGTGACGACCGGGCTCGAGCTGGAGGTCGGCGTCGGGGACGTGGACGCCTGGTACCGCGAGCGCGAGGGTGGGCAGCTCATCAATTACGGCGCCGCCGTCGGCCACATCCCCGTCCGCATGGCGGTGCTCGGCGACCCGGGCGAGTTCCTGCCCAGCGGCCCCGGCGCGGACCAGCCGGCCTCGCCCGAACAGATCGCGGAGATCGTGCGCCGGATCGACCGCGGGCTGCGGGAGGGCGCCATCGCGGTCGGGCTCGGCACCGCCTACACGCCCGCCGCCTCCCGGGACGAGATCATCGAGGTCCTGCGCGTGGCCGCGCGCCACGGCGCATCCGCGCATATCCACACGGGCGGCCCGCTGCGCGGCATCATCGGCGCCATCGAGGCGGCGGCCGAGGCCGGCGCGGCGCTGCACATCGTGCACATCAACAGCACGGCCGGCTCGCGGATCGGGGAGATGCTCGACACCGTGTCCGCCGCGCGCGCCCGCGGCCAGGATGTGACGACCGAGGCGTATCCCTACGCCGCGAGCGCCACCCGCATCGAATCCGCGCTGTACGACGACTGGGAGAGCCAGCCCGACGAGTGGTTCCAGGCGTTCGAGTGGCCGGAGACCGGCGAACGGCTCACCAGGGAGACGTTCGCGAAGTACCGCGCCGTTGGCGGCACCGTCATCCGCCACGGCAACCGCGAGGAGAACGTGCGCATCGCCATCGCGAGCCCGCTCACCATGATCGCGAGCGATGGCGGCCCGAACCGCGATGGCAAGGGCCACCCACGCGGCGCTGGCAGCTTCACCCGCGTGCTGGGTCGCTACGCACGCGACGAGGGCGTGCTCACCCTCGCGGACGCGCTCGCCAAGATGACCATCATGCCTGCACGACGGCTCGAGGCGCGCGTGCCGGAGATGAAGGACCGCGGCCGGATCCGCGCCGGCGCGTTCGCCGACCTGGTCATCTTCGATCCGGACCGCGTCATCGACCGCGCCACCTACCGCGAGCCCGTGCTCCCGCCCGACGGCATGCGCTACGTCATCGTGAACGGCGTGCCGGTCGTCGAGAACGGCCGCATCGTGGAAGGAGTCCGGCCGGGCCGCGCGATCCGCGCTCCGATCACGGCCGGCGCGACCCGCTGAAGCGGACCGCCCCCGGCGTCGCTTCGACGCCGGGGGCGACGGCCGACCCCGATCGGCGTTGCCGCGCTGAGCGCGGGCATCGAGTGCCTCTGTGCGATCCCCTTGCTGGTCGGCTGAGCGACGAGCCGGCCGCGCTCCCGTCCACGTCCCCAGCGCCTCGCGCGTTCCATTGACTGACCGCCGGCCGGGGCCCGCCCCGAGGCCGCGCTGTCCTCGCAGCGACGGCGTGCAGCCGTCGCCGACCCGCATCGCCCGTCGGACAACGCAGGAGGAGCTCGCATTGCAATGGCTCGGCCGGCCGACCTCTCGTTGGCCATCCGCGTCTCCGTGGTGCTCGTCTCCGCGCTCTTCGTCGCGTGCGGCGATCGCGAGTCCGTCAGCCCGGAGGCGTCGGATCCGGTTGCCGTGGTGGACATCCCGTTTTCCGGGATCACGGCCCCCGGCGCAGCGGCCGCGTTCAACGCGGCGAACACCGCAACGGTCCGCATCACGGCCGGCGCGACGACGGTGCTGGACACCGTCTTCGCGTTCACTCCGGCCGACCGTCTGCGACTCGCGTTCCGCACCCCGCGCAACGAACCATCCGGCAGCCTCACGCTCGGGCTGAGGCGCGGCGTGGACCTGCTGTTCCGCGGCTCGGGCGCCGTCGCGGTGCTGCAGGGCGACACGACCGAGGTGACCATCCGGCTCGAGCCCGTCCCCGTGCGGGTGGACGTGACGGATGAGGTGCCGGTCTTCACGGCGATCGGAGACATGCACCGGCTGGAGGCCGTCGCCCTGTTCGCGACCCGCGACACGATCCCGGACCCCACGATCCAGTGCTCCAGCGCGAACCAGCAGGTCGCGACGGTCACCATCGAGGGCCTCGTCATCGCCCGGGGCGAGGGGGCGACATGGGTGCACGCGCGGGCCGACGAGGCCCGCGACAGCGTCCGGATCGAGGTCACGCCGGTCGTCACATCCATCGTCGTCACCGCCCCGCTGACGCGGATCCCCGTTGAGACCAAGATCCAGCTCCGGGCCTCGGCCCACGACCGGCGCGGCAGCCTGTTGAACCGCACGCTGGAGTGGTCCAGCTCCGACCCGGCCACTGCGACCGTGGATGGCAGCGGGCTGGTTTCGGCCACCGGCGTGGGCACGGCGACCATCTCCGCCACGACAGGGGGCGTCAGCGGCAGCGCCGAGATCACCGTCCATCCTCCGCTCGGGCACTGGACGCCGCTCAGGCCGATGCCGCAGGAGCGGACCGAGATCAGCGCGGCGACGGACGGGCAGCGCATCTACGTGGTCGGCGGCTTCGCGCCGGACGGGAGTCGGGTCGTGGCGCCGCGCGCCATGCACATCTACGACCCCGCGACGGATGCCTGGACGACGTCGCCCGACTCCATTCCGGAGGGAGTCAACCACGCGGGGCTGGTGTACCTCGACGGCAAGCTCTACCTCGTGGGTGGGTTCCGCGGCGCGACGTTCGACCCCATCGATGCCGTGTGGATCTACGACATCGCCGCCGGGACCTGGACCGCCGGGCCTCCGCTGCCGACCGCCCGCGGCGCCATGGCCGTCGCGGTGCTGAACGGAAAGATCCACGTGATCGGCGGCAACGCCGCGAACGCGGGCGCACTCAACCCCGCGGAGCACAACGTGGGCCCGGACGCGAGCTCGGTCGGCACGCACGAGGTGTTCGACCCCGCGACGGGGCAGTGGACCCGGCTGCCGCCGATGCCCACGGCGAGGAACCATGCGGGCGCCGCGGTGCTGAACGGCCGCATCCACGTCTTCGCCGGCCGCGTCGGCAGCAACGACACGCTCTTCGTCCACGAGGTGTTCGACCCGGCGACCAACGCGTGGACCACCGCGCCGCGCGTGCCCACGGGGCGCAGCGGCGTCGCGGTCGTCGTGTTCGGCGGCGAGGCGTACGTGTTCGGCGGCGAGGCGTTCGCCACGCAGGAGGTCACGTTCCGCGAGGCCGAGCGCTACGACCCGGTCACCAACCAGTGGGAGCTGGTGCCGCCCATGCCTACCGGCCGCCACGGCCTCGGCGCCGCGGTGGTGGGGGAGTTCATTTACGTGATCGCCGGCGGCCCCAGGCCGGGCTTCTGGTACAGCAACGTCAACGAGCGGTTGACGGTCACGATCCCGTGACCGCGCCGGTCATCGCGTGAACGGCGCGATCCGAGGCGCCGGGTTTCGACGTCGACGAAGCGATGGCGACGCGTCGTCGGCCCGCGGTCAGTGGCAGGGCCGGCCGCGGTAGGTGGGCCTGGGGTCCGAAGTGACGATGGTCCGCGGCGCGGGGCAGCCCACGACCCACACCGCGACGGCCGCGCCCCGGGGGTCCAGCCCCGCCGCCGTGAGCCAGCCGCGCTTCACCCTGCCGACGGCGCCCGGCTCGTACAGCGGCGCGCCGCCCGGGTCGTCGGCCGCGTCCGGCCCTTTGATGAGGGCCGACGTGCCGATGGCGGGAATCGGGGGCACGTCCAGCCGCAGATCGAACACCGTGCCCGCGAGCCCGGGCGTGGGCTCCGGCACCGCGGCGAGGTCCGGCGACGCGGGCCCCGGAGCGATCGCGGCCAGCGCCTCCGGCTCGCGGATCCGGATCACCTCCGGCAGGCGCTCCGGCGCGACGGGAGGCGACGTCTCGATGCGCAGCAAACGGAGCGTCGTGTCGGGCCGGACCGCCTGCGGTTCCACCCGGAGCTGCACCAGCGCGAACGCGAGCGCGTGCACGGCGAACGAGACCGCGATGCCGATCCCGATCGAGCGGCGTCGGAGCGCCTCGTGCCGTCCGCGTCGATCCATCTGCCGTGCCCTCCATCCGGTGTGGCAGCCCATATTAGGGTTGCGGCCCGCCCCATCGCCACCCCGTTCCGGCCGACCGCCTTCCGCCAGCCCCGCGCCCGGGGTATGTTTTGCGCCGTTCGCGATGCATCGATGGAACTCGAACCGAAGACCCTGACGTGTACGATCACCAGGCACTCGTCCGTCTCCTCGCCAGCCGCGCCTACCGCGAAGGCGAGTTCGTTCTCTCGTCCGGCCGCAAGAGCAACTTCTACCTCGACGCCAAGCAGGTCACCTACGACCCGGTGGGCATCCGCCTCGTGGGCGAGGCCGTCTACGAGCTCATCATGCCGTTCGGCGTCCAGGCCGTCGGCGGTCTCACCATGGGCGCCGACGCCATCGTCGCCAGCGTCGCGTTCCTCTCGGGCGAGCGCGGCACGCCGATCCCCGGCTTCATCGTCCGCAAGGAGCCCAAGCAGCACGGGCTCCAGAAGGCCATCGAAGGCATCTTCCCGCCGGGCGCGCGCTGCGCCATCGTCGAGGACACGCTGACCACCGGCGCGTCCGCGCTCCGCGCCGTGCAGGCGGTGCGCGACGCCGGTGGCGAGGTCGCCGTCGTCGTGGCGCTCGTGGACCGTCAGGAGGGCGGCGCCGCAGCCATCGAGAAGGAGGGCATCGAGTTCCGCGCCGTCACCACGGTCGCGGAGATCCGCGAGGCGTTCCATGCCGGGAAAGGATGAGCGAAAGGCCGCCTGCGGGCTGACCCGCCAGGCGGCCGTCGCCGCGCGCTGCAGACCGGACGCTGCGCCCCACCACCGCGCACGCCCGCTCGCCTCACGGCTGCCTCGGCCGGNCCTCGCCCTCGCCCGGGAGGCGGGGAAACGGGGGCAGGCCCTGGCCTCAATCCTTGTACGGATCGTACTCGTTCTCGCCCGCCATCACCACGATCAGCGGCCGCAGCGTGTGCAGCACCTCGATGGTCGAGCCCTGCGCCGCGAGCACCTCGGGCAGCCGCCGGTAGACGTGCGGGCTCTCGTCCAGCCCGCCGCCGCGGAGCACCACGCCCTTCTTCCGCACCCACTCGTGCATCATCTCCGGGGTCACCAGCCCCGGCTTCAGCACCTTGCCCGAGCGGCGCTTGCGCTTCCCCGCCGCGGCCGTGCGGCTCATGATCCGGCCGGCGCCGTGCACCGTGGAGTACAGCGCGGCGCGCTGCTCGGCGAGCGTCTCCTCGTCGGCACGCTCGGGGGGCGTGCCCTGGACGATCACCGCGTCATCCCCCATCGAGCCGCCGATGAAGCCCTTCTGCCCGGGGAACGCCGGCGTGGCGCCCTTCCGCACGACAATGAACTCCTCGCCGTCGTGCGTCTCGCGCCAGGCGTAGTTGTGGTGGTTGTGGACGAGCTCCAGCTCGCGGCCGCCCATGATCTGCACCACCTTGCGCGCCACCCACTCGCGGCCCGCGTACGCGTAGCGCCCAGCCAGCTCCATCAGGTGCCAGTAGTCGTGGCCGAGCGGACTGTCCAGCGCGAGCAGCACCTCACGCTCCGGCACCCGCTCGCCCCAATTGCGGCCCTGCCCGAGGGCGAGGAAGCCGGAGGCCACGGTGTAGCCGAAGCCGCGCGAGCCGAAGTGCACGCCGACCCACAGCCGGTCCTGCTCGTCGGCGAACACGTCCACGTAGTGGTTGCCGCTGCCGACCGTGCCGAGCTGCGACCGCGCCTTCTCCCGGAGATCGTGGCGGTGCCTCGCCGGGACGGCGTCCCACGCCGGGTCGTCGAACAGGGGGTGGTCCACCGGCGCATCGTCCGCCGTGTTCTTGCGGCCGATGCCGAAACTGACCTGGTCCTGGATCTCGTCGGCCAGGGCGTTCAGCCGCCGGCGGATCTCCTCTTCGCTCCTGCCGAGGTCCGCGAGCGTCAGGTCCGTCCGGATCGCGGCGTTGCCGCACGCGATGTCGAAGCCGACGCCCACCACGGAGACCTTGTCGCGGTACGCCGCCACGCCGCCGATCGGCATCACGTAGCCGACGTGCCCGTCCGCCATGAGCGCGGCCCGCTCGGCGCGCTGCGCAACGGTCTGGATCTGCGCCAGGGTCTCCTGGTCGTGCTGTCCGAAGATCTTTATCCGCATGTTCGGTTCGGAAACTCCAACAGCGACGAAGTCTCTGCCATCTGGATGAACCCGGCCGGCCCGGCAGTGGTGCCCGCGTGACCCGGCCGGCCGCGACGCGATCGAGCCGCCGAGCCCCCGGCCCTACGCCTGATGAGCGCTGGGCTCCAGGCCCTGAAGTTCGAGGCCTGCTGATCGGCCGAGTCCCGCGTGTGTGCGCGCCGCGAGGGCGAGGCGGGCACCTGTCCAGCCGCCTCGGCCCGTTTCCCTCCGCCGTGGCGCGCCGCCTGCGATGCGCCTCCCTGACCGCGACGCGCCTGGCCGACGCGCAAGCCGGATAGAGTATTCGATCCCCTGCCCGGACGCACGAGGCGCGCCGGACACTCGCCACGACCCCGCGCGGGTCGGAGACCGCGGCGTCGCACGCCATGATCCTGAGGTTCCTGGGCACGAGAGGCGAGATCGAGGCGCGCACCCGCGCGCACCGGATGCACGCGTCGCTCGAGGTGGCGTACCGCGGCCGCAGCGTGATGATCGACTGCGGTTCGGACTGGCGTGAGCGGGTGTGGCGGCTCGCGCCGAGGGCCATCGTGCTCACGCACGCCCACCCGGACCACGCCGGCGGGCTCGTGGACGGCGCGCCCTGCCCGGTCTGGGCCACGGAGGAGACGTGGCGCGCGCTCGAGCGTTACCCCGTCGCGGACCGGCGCGTCCTCCGGCCCCGCGTCGCCACGCGGATCCGGGGCATCACGTTCGAGGCGTTCCCGGTGGTGCACTCGCTCATCGCGCCGGCGGTCGGCCTGCGGATCACGGCCGGCCGTGCACGCGTCTTCTACGTGCCGGACCTGGTCTCCATCCCGGACCGCGCCGCGGCGCTGCGGGACGTGGACATTTACGTGGGCGACGGCGCTTCGCTCGTGCGCCCGCTGGTGCGCCGGCGGGATGGCACGCTGATCGGCCACGTGGCGGTGCGCACGCAGCTCGGCTGGTGCGCGAAGGAGGGCGTGCCACGCGCCATCATCACGCACTGCGGCAGCCAGATCGTGACGGCGGACGGGCGCGCGGTCGCCGCCCGCGTGCGCGCCATGGGCGAGGCGCGCGGGGTGCGGGCGGAGGTGGCGCGGGACGGGCTGGAGGTGCGGCTGCCGTGAAGCGCCCCCGGCCGCCGTGAAGCGCCTCCTCAGTCGCTCGCGCTCCGCGTGGTCAGCTCCTTGACCAGCCGGTACAGGAACTCCTGCCCCTCGTAGAACGCGGCGGCCGGGATGTGCTCGTCCATCCCGTGGGCGTTGGTCTCGCCGTAGAACAGGCCCGAGACGCCGTACACCGGGATCCCCGCGTTGCGGAGGTACAGGCCGTCGGTCGCGCCGGTGGACATGGTCGGCACTACGGGCACGCCCGGCCACATCTCGGCCGTCACCCGCTCGATCGCCCCCAGCACCTCCGCCGTCAGCGGCGAGGGCGGGCTGTCCTTGGCTTCGTCCACCGGCGTGATCCGCAGTGTCGGCACCGCCGCGACGCGCTCCAGCGTGCGCTGCACCTCCCCGGGGTCCTCGTCCGGCAGCAACCGGCAGTTCACGTTGGCGCGCGCACGCTGCGGCAGCGCGTTGGGCGCGTGGCCGCCCGAGAGCATCGTCGCGACGCACGTCGTCCGCAACATGGCGTTCAACCGAGGATCTGCGCTCAGAGTGCGGATCGCCGCGGTGTCGGACTCGTCCGCGAGCAGCCGCCGGATCGCGTCGGCCTGCTGCGGTCCGACCAGGGCTGCGGAGCGCTCGAAGTACGCGCGCGTCACCTCGTTCAGCCGTACCGGGAACCGGTGCGCCGCGATGCGCACGAGCGCCTGCGCCAGCTCGTTGATGGCGTTGTCCTCCCGCGGCTGCGACGAGTGGCCGCCCGGGTTCGTCACCTCCAGCGTGAAGTCCAGGTACTTCTTCTCCGCCGCCTGCACCGTGTTCGCCACACGGCGCCCGTTCTCCACGATCCCGCCGCCGCCCTCGTTCAGCGCGAACGCCGCGTCGATGAGGTCGCGGCGGTTCTCCAGCAGCCAGCGCACGCCGTTGGCCGGCCCGCCTTCCTCATCCGCCGTCAGCGCCACGACGATGTCCCGGTCCGGGACGTATCCCTCCTCCTTCATGCGGATGAGGTTGGCGATGTAGATCGCCGCCTCGTCCTTGTCGTCCGCCGTGCCGCGCCCGTAGAACACGCCGTCCCGCTCGGTCAGCTCGAACGGCGGCACCGTCCAGTCGGCGGGGTCCGCCTCCACCACGTCGATGTGCGCGAGGAGGAGGATCGGCTTCTCCCCCGTATCACGCCCCCGCAGCCGCGCGACCAGGTTCCCCTTGCGGGGCATCGGCTCCACGACGACGACGTCCTCCTCCGGGAACCCGGCGGCGAGCAGCCTTCGCCGCATCGCCTCCGCCGCGGCGGTGTTGTCGCCTTGGCTGTCCGTCGTGTTGATCGCGACCAGCTCCGCCAGGATCTCGCGGGCGAGCTGCTGCCAGCGCTCCGGCGGCCTCGGGCCAGGCGGCGCGGCGTGCTCGGGCTGCGCCGCGAGGGGAGCGGCGATGATGAGGGCGGCGAGCAGGGCGGGCGGGGTGAGTGGCCGAAGCATCACGAGACCTCCAGCGCTCGGGTTCCGCGCTTGCCCGGATTCCGCGCGGCAGGAGCTCCAGCAGTCTGATGGCGTGCGGCGGCTCCCGCGGCGGGCGGCGTTCCCCGTGGCGGCCGACACGCCTCGCTGCGGCCGCGCCGGCCGCAGCGCGATCAGACGCGCCCGGAGCGTGCTCGGTCGCACGGTGCGGCGAAGAGTAGGGCCCATGCGACCACGCCGAAAGAGAGGCCACGCCGGATGAGCGGCTCGGGCGACGCACGGCAGGCCGCCGCGGGCGCCGCCCAATCCCCGATCGTCGCGGCGTCCACCTGCTCGCGGCGGCGCCCCCCGCGCATCGCGGCGCCGAGGCGCCGCACTCGTCCATGCGCGCCCCGGAGTTTTCCACGTCCCAGGCGCGAATATCCACCATCCAGGCGCGAGTTGTCCACAACGGGCGCGGAAAAGCGGGCGTAGTCGCGGGCCGACGGCGCTTGCCGGACGCCGGTCGCTGGTCACCGCTCGCCGGATGTCGCTCGCCGGTCGCCGGTCGCCGGTCACGGGTCGCTGGTCAGCGCCCGCTGCCCGCCGGTCGCCGCTCGCCGGTCGCCGCCCACCGCCACAACGCCCGTCGCTGCGCGGGATCGCCGCGGCAAAGCCCCCGACTCGTCTGAGCTGAGGACGACGCGTTGGATCCATCCCGCGCGCGGCGCGGCAAAGCTCCATCGCCCGGACGGACTGCGTCGCGAATGTGGAAGTTAACCGCCTCCGGCGCGGCCAACGCCCCGTGCCGCCCCCCGGCCGCGCCGCGACCATGGAGGTTGGCCGCGCCTGCGGCGACCTGCCGACCCGGCCGCGGCGGCTTCCTACACCCGACGCGGGCTCCACACCCGCACCGGCTTTCAGACCCGCACCGGCTTTCAGACCCGCACCGGCTTTCACACCCGCACCGGCTCCACACACCCGCCGCCGCCTCCACACCCGTATGGCCTCCACGCTCGCGGCTGCCTCTACACCCGGCGGGCCTGCCTCACCCGCCAGTCTGCCACACTCGCCCCGGCCTCCACACCCGCGACGGCCCTCCCGACCCGCGGCGGCTCTCTTGACCCCGCGGTGTCCTCCGTGCGCGGGCGGCCGTGCGCCGCACCACGCTGCACTCGCCTCACCCCGCGGCCGGCCGCTCCCGGCGACCGGGATGACGGAGAGCGCATCGTGCCGCCCCACCGGCCCACGGCCGCCCCCGGCGACCAGACCCGCCCCCCCCGCTGCGCCCGCCAACCTCCCCCTCGCGCCACACTGGCGCCGGCCGGGCTCTCTGGGTATGCTTGAGAGTACCGCTAACGGCGCCGCGGGGCGGACAGCCCCGTCCCGCTCTCATCCAGGAGGTCACACCAATGCGTAGGTCGGGGCTGATCGTCGGAGCCCTGCTGCTGCTCGTTACTTCCGTCGGGGCAGGGTTCGTTGTCCAGAATCGCGGGCCGCGCGACGCTGCCCGCCTGTTCGCCCAGGTCTTCCAGCACATCGAGCGCAACGCCGTCGAGCCGCTGGACCGGAACGCCATCTACGAGATGGCCACCCGCGGACTCATCGAGCAGCTCGACGACCCGTACGCCGCACTGTACTCGCCCGAGGAGATCGCCCGCTTCTCCCGCGAGCAGGTCGGCTCCGCCTACGGCGGGCTCGGCATGCAGATCGAGGACCAGCGCGGCGTCGCCACCGTCACCCGCGTGTTCCCCAACTCGCCCGCGGAGCGCGGCGCCGTGCGCCCGGGCGACCGCATCGTCGAGATCGACGGCGAGCCCACCCGCGGCCTGAAGCTGGAGGAGGTGTCCAGCCGCCTGCTCGGCCGGCCCGGCACCGAGGTCGAGGTCACGTTCGTACGGGCGGGGGTGGACGAGCCGATCCGCGGCCGCTTCACCCGCGCCATCATCCACATCCCGGCCGTGCCGTTCGCGATCCTCCTCGACGACGGCGTGGGCTACATCCCGCTCCAGCGCTTCAACGAGAACGCCGGCGAGGAGGTCGCACAGGCGGTGCGCTCGCTGCGGCGGCAGGGCGCGTCCGCCTTCATCATCGACCTGCGCGGCAACAGCGGCGGCAGCCTCGACGCGGCCGTGGACATCAGCGACCTCTTCCTCCAGCGCGGGCAGACCATCGTCACCGTCCGCTACCGCAACCAGCCGACGGACGAGTACCGCGCCCGCGGCCGCACCGTCGTCGGCGACGAGCCGATCGTCGTCCTCGTGGACGGCTACTCCGCCTCCGCCTCCGAGATCGTGGCGGGCGCGCTCCAGGACCACGACCGCGCGGTCATCGTCGGCACCACCACGTTCGGCAAGGGGCTGGTCCAGAACGTCTACGCGCTGGACGGCGGGTGGGCGCTCAAGCTCACCACCGGCAAGTGGTACACGCCCAGCGGGCGGCTCATCCAGAAGGAGCCGCGGCGAGACAACGGAACGGCTGCCGGGCACGATGATGCGCCGGCCGACCGGATCTTCCGCTCCGACGGCGGCCGCCCGCTGCGCGGCGGCGGAGGCATCATCCCGGACGTCGTCGTCGAGCCCGACACGCTCGATGAGAACGCCCAGGCGTTCCTCCGCGCCATCGGCTCGGCCTCATCCCAGGTCTACGTCGCCATCTACGACCTGGCCCTGACGCTGAGGGACCGCGTCCGGCCGGACTTCACCGTCCCCGCCGCCTGGCGCGACGAGCTGTACCGCAGGATCCGGAACGACGGCGTCGAGGTGCCGCGCGAGACGTTCGACGCGGCGGCGCCCTTCATCGACCGCCTGCTCGAGCAGCGCGTCGCTTCCCTCGCCTTCGGCGACTCCGCCTCGTTCCGGCGCGCCAGCCGCCACGACGCACAGGTCCAGACGGCGATCGACCTGCTCCGCCAGGCCAGCACGCAGAAGGAGCTGCTCGCCCTCGTCACCGCGAGCACCGGAAAGGCCGCCCGCTCCATGGAGTGATCCCTCACGCGGGCTGGAGAAGCCGAGCGGGCCGGTGGCCACAGAGCCGCCGGCCCGCTTCGCAGCTTCGCGGAGGCCCCTCGCCCGCCTCGCACATCTCGCGGACGCGCCGCCCGCTTCGCATCCCGCGAGGGCCGCCGTCCGCCGCTCCGCGGATCCGCTGGCGGCCTCGATAGGGGCCGCCTTTCCACCCGTCGTCCGGTGTCGCCGGGAACGACCGTTCACGGGTCGGTGATCCTCTCCAGATCAAACTTGACAACCCGGAGCTGACCCCGCTTGCTATGCCGTAGAGGGCTGCGCAGTACCCAGACACCAGCACCCCCGCTCGAGCAGTCGACAACCCGGAGGCCGGGTCAGGAGCCCGGCCAGATCAGCCATGCGCCCGTTCGCGCCGACGGCGAGAGCACGGCTGCGCGCGGAGCACAGGCGCTCCGCTTCACCACTCCACCGTTCCAGGAGGCCCGTATGACGCGCAGACCCATCCTCACCCTCGGCATCACGGCCTTCACCGTGCTCCTGGCCGCATGTCAGGATGAGACGTCGGCGCCCAAGCCGCCCGGCGTCCCGCGCTTCAGCGTCGAGGCCACGGAGGAATCTCCCGCCAAGCAGATCAGCCGTTTCCTGGACGAGACGAACGCCGCCCTCGCCGCCGCGGGCGCGAACATCCGCGCCGTGAAAGTCGAGTACATCACCCACGCCGGCTCCCACGAGGCGGGCGCGGAGATCATCCAGAAAGACGTGGGCAACAAGCGCCTCGAGGAGGACTTCGTCCCGTTCGACCCGCGGCGGACCTGGAGCGGCCCGAACGGAGAGATCACGTACGCGATCGATCAGACGACCGACGCGGTCCCGCCGTCCGGCCTGCCGGCCAGCGAGACCACCGCGGCGATCCAGCGCGCCATGGCGACCTGGGCCGCGGTCAAGTGCTCCGACCTGGAGCTCATCCAGAATCCGGACTTCGGGCTCGACATCGGCGTCCTGGCGTTCCAGCTCAGCGGCGGCCTGGTCGGCACCCCGTTCATCTTCGCGGACATCCATCACGCCGGCTGGCGCGACCTCGACTTCGCCGGCGGCACCCTCGCCGCGACCGTCACCTTCGTGTTCGTCGACGAAGACGGCAACGTCACGGACATCAACGGCGACGGCAAGGACGACGTCGCGTTCCGCGAGATCTACTACGACCCGAGCTGGATCTGGAACATTGACGGCGACGTGGACGTCGAGACGATCGCGCTGCACGAGGCGGGGCACGGGCTCAGCCAGGCCCATTTCGGCAACATCATGATCAAGAACGACGGGACGCTGAAGGCCGCGCCGCGGGCGGTGATGAACGCCCTCTACTTCGAGCCGCTCCAGCAGCTTCAGGGCTCGGACAACGGCGGCCATTGCAGCATCTGGGCGAACTGGCCGCGGCGCTGAGGCGCTCCACCCGCAAGACGGAGCGGGCCGGCGGTCTCCATGGCCGCCGGCCCGCTCTCGCGCGTGTACGGTCCTCGTTCCTCGCCCAGACCGCCAGGACACAGGCTCCGCAGGCCTGATGATCCGCGCCGAGGCGTGGTCGCGGCCGCTACGCGCGTCAGAACCGCACCGGTCTGAAGCGCCGCACCGTGAAGCGGATCTCGTCGTCCACCACGCGGCGCTCGAAGTCGATCTCGGCGAAGCGAGGATAGCCGTACCGGCTGTCGTAATCGACGTCGATGTCGTCCGCGCGGCGGTTGATCGCGTCGCCGATCACCTCGAAGAGTCCGTCAATGGTTCGGTAGTACTGGAGGTGAGGCGTCGGCACGGGGCGGCCGTCGTCCGCGTAGACGACCTCGTACACGGCGCCGTTGCGGACCCAGACGATCACGGGCCGGTGGAGCTCCGCGCCGCAGAAACACTCCATCTCAAACTCGTATCGGTAATCCCTGGGCGCTTCACGCCGCCAGCGGTCGCGGGCCCGCTCCAGCTCACGGGCCGGCCTGTGGTCGGGGTCGTAGACGAACTCGCACGCGCCGACACCGAGGGCCAGGGCCGCCGCGAGGACGATCGGCCCGAGGCCCCGGGGAGCGAGACTCCTCATCCTGCGCCTCCGGTGTTGCCGCGCGCCCCGCATCGGGCGCGCTCCTGCCGTTACAACGCGTCAGGGGCCTCGCGCGTCACGACGCGCCCGCCTTCAGCCGTCGTCGCCCGAGGCCCACTCCCTGTACGCGGCAGCAACGCCTTCCCGGAAGGACGGGTATTGCGGCGTCCACCCCACCTCCGCGGCGCGCCGGCTCACGACCGCCTGGTCCAGGGCGAGGGCGTCCACCACGGCTCCGCGGTGTTCTCGCGCCTCGGTCAGCGGAACGGCACGGGTGGCTCCGCCCGCGCCCGCGGCCTCGGATGCCAGCCGCGCCAGCTCCTTCACGGGCAGCGGCGTGCCGTCCACGGCGTGGAAGATGCCCGTCGCCCGGCTCTCCGCGATGAGGCGGTACAGCCGCGCGTTGTCCCCTCGATAGACCAGGGACCACCGGTTCTCCCCGTTGCCGACGTACGCGGCCGCGCCGTCCCGGGCGGCGGTCACGAAGAACTCGGCCAGGATCCCGCCGCGGCCGCCGTACACGATCCCCGGCCGCACGACCGCCGTGGCGAGATCCGGCCCCGCGGCTTCGAGCACCTTCTGCTCGCACTCTGCCCGCCACGCCACCAACTCGAACCCGGTGTCCGGCGGGCGCGACTCGTCCGCCGGCTCCATACCCGTGCGGCCCAGCGACCAGACGCCCGAGGTGTAGATCAGCATGGGAACCGGCTCGTCCTCGGCCCCGCGCTCGGCCCGCTCCTCGGCCCTGCGCCGCGCCGCGCTCAGCAGCGTGTCCACTGCCGCGGCGTCCAGCCGCGCCCGCGCCGTCGAAGGCTCGGCGGCCACGTGGATCAGCACATCGTAGCGCGCGGCGACGTCGCGGTAGCTGAGCGGGTCGCGCAGGTCGCCCACCACGGCGCGGGCGCCCAGCGCCTCGAGGTCGTCCGCGCGCTCCGCCCAGCGCGTCATCCCTGTCACCTCGTAACCCGCGCGCACGAACTCGCGCACGATGGCGCTCCCCACGTATCCCGTCGCGCCCGTCACGAACACGCGCAGCCGCGCGCCCGTGCCGCCTCCGCCGCTGTTTCCCATCGATGCCCCTCCATTGATCCTGGTCCGCCGGGCGGCGCCAACGCCGCCCGGGCCGGAACGTATGCTGCGCCGGCGTGCCGCGACCACCCCGCGAGGTCGCAACGGCGCTGTCGCACACCGCCGCGTGCTCCGCTCGCCACGGCCGCGGCGGCGCACCAGTGTACCGCTCTGCGGCCTGATGGTTGCACCATCAAGATGGACGTGGGAGGCGTGCTGCTGCGGCCGACGGGGACCTCGCCACCGCCGGCCGCACGCCGACGGATCCCGCCAAGGAAGGAGGGCGGTAGGGATGGCGGACGTGCGAGTCCAACACAGGGAGCCCTCGGAACGCAGAGGGCCTTCCATCTGGCCGTGGATCATCGGGTTGCTGGTGCTGGCGCTGTTGATCTGGGCCATCGCCGAAATGGTGGACACGGATGAGACCCGGGTCACAGGGGTCGAGGAGGTCGAGACCGGCCGGCAGGTCCCGCCCGCCGCCGTCCCGGCGCCGGGCACGGGGATGGGAGCGGTCACGATCCCGACGATCCTCGCGAACCCGACGGCCCACGTCGGGCAGCGGTTCAGCGGCGAGGTCCGGGTGGTGGAGACGGTCTCGGACCGCGGCATGTGGATCGAGCAGCAGGGCCAGCGGCTGTTCGCGATCACCACCGTCCTGTCCTCGGCCGAGCCCAAGCGGATCAACCCCGGCCAGATGCTGAGGATCACCGACGGGACGCTGCGCGACCCGAGCTACCTGCCCCAACTCCCGGGCGCGGCGCTCGACGCGCGCACGCGGCGCGTCGCCGAGGAGCAGCAGGTCTTCCTCGTCGTGGACGAGCAGAACATCGAGATCGCGCAGGCGGGGTAGGAGGCCCAGCAGGGCACGAGCGGGACGCAGACGACGCCGCAGCAGGGTACGCAGCGGTAAGGCAGGGCAGAGCGAGGACGAGACGCACCGGGGGCCGGAAACGCTGCCTCGTCGAACAGCCGGGAGCGTGCCCTCCGTCGAGGCGCCAGCAACGCCCCCTCGTCGAGGAGCCGGGAGCGCGCCGGCTCCTCACGCCGCCCGCGCCGGGAACTCCTTCCCCACTTCCGCCGCGGTCCGCAGCCCGAGGGCGCAGTAGGTGAGCGTGGCGTCGGTGCAGCCGGCGGTCACGCACACCGGCGCGCCGGCAATGAAGAGGTTCTCGTGGTCGTGCGTGCGGCCCCAGGGATCGCACACGCTCGTCGCGGGGTCGTCCCCCATGCGGCAGCCACCAGACGGATGGTCCTGCAGATCATCGGCGCGCGTCTGCAGCACGCGCCCACCGCCGGCGCGCGCCATGTGCTCGAAGACGTTCCGGATGCACTCCTCCGTGTATGCGCGCAGCGCCCGTGACGCCTCGGAATCGCGGAACTCGATCCGCGGCAGCGGGTCGCCCCAGGGCGTGGTGCGCGCATGGTCGAGCGTCACGCCGCTCTCTCGCGCGGGCAGCACGTCGTAGTACGAGCGCAGCCTCGCGACGCCGGTCTCCGTGCGGCGCCGCCAGTCCGCGAGCAGCTCGTCGCCCAGCAGCACACGGCCGTCTTCGCCGCGCAGCCGCGGCTCGCGGCCGTACGTGGACTCCCACACCTGCAGGTCGTGCCGTACGTACCGGTCCAGCGAGCCAGGCCGCATGAACCGCTTGCTGATCAGGCCGTGCTGCAGGCTCATGCCGGGGTACAGCTTCTCCGGCAGCTCGACGTACCCGTGCACGCTGCGGTGCCCGCCCATGTATCGGCCCACGAGGCCGGATGTGTTCGCCAGCCCGTTCGGGAAGCGTGGCTCGGCGGAGAGCAGGAGCAGGTAGGGCGTCCACAGGTATCCACCTGCGAGCACGAACACACGCGCGTGGAACTCGACCCGCTCGTCCGGTGCGTCCACGTTCGCGCCGACGGCGTGGCTCACCCGCGTCGAGCCATGCTCGAGCACCAGCCGCCGCACGAACGTCCGCGTCACGAGTTCCACGCGGCCTGCTTCCATGAGCGCGCGCCACGTGAAGTCCGGCGAGTACTTCGCGCCGGTCGGGCACACCGGCGCGCACGTGTCGTAGCGGCAGCACGCCGGCCGGCCCCGGTACGGCTGCGTCGCCTTGGCCGAGGGCTGGCTCCACAGCGGCACCTCCGCCGCTCCACCCCACCGACGGAGTTGCTCGAGGTTGTACGTCAGCGGCAGCGGCGGCAGCGGGTACGGCTTCGAGCGCGGATCCAGCTCAGGAGGTCCCTGCACACCCGCGACGCCGATCCGCTCCTCGGCCTCCTGGTAGAACGGGTCCAGGTCGTCGTACGTGATCGGCCAATCGTCGCCCACGCCGTACAGGGAGCGCAGTCGGAAGTCTTCCGGGCTGAAGCGCGGCGTTACGCCGCCCCAGCGCATGGCCTGCCCGCCCACCTGCATCGTCCGGCTCGCCATGCCCTCCACGGCGAGCCCCTCCACGTGGTCCCCTGGCCAGGGGTTCTCGCCGTAGGCGACGTAGCGCGCACGCCTCGCGGGGCGCTCCTCCAGCGGCGTGGCGGGGCCGCCCGCCTCGACCACGACGATCCGCGCGTCCCGCTCCTCCGCCAGCTTCTCCGCGACCATCGCGGCAGTGATGCCGGAGCCGATGATCAGGACATCGCTCTCGATGACCATGCTCGTGTTGCCGCCGGAGCGACAGCAGCGCAGCGCGCTCCAGCGCTCACGCCGGTTCACTTCCCTCGATGACCGGACCACCCCGCCACTCAGCCGTCGGGCTCCAGTTCGGCCGGCCGACCACGGGACGCAGACAGCGGCCGGCAGCTCAGCCGCCCGATCCGCGCGCCGTAGCAAAGGTCGGTGGCCGCCGGCGACGCATAGAAGAACGCCAGCAGCCCCACGGCCACATGCCGCGCCTCCGCGGGCGCGGGCAGCCCGCCCACCGCCTCCGCCTCGATCTGCCGCCGCACCAGCACCTGCCGCTCCGAGACGTCCAGCTCCGCGAAGCCGCGGCGATACCGCTGGCGGGACTCGAGCTCCAGCGCACGGAGCTGCGCGCTCCAACCCGGCACCGGGTCCGGCCCACCGTAGCGCAGCTCCGCCGCCCCGTGGCCGTGGTCCAGCTCCGCCACCGGCAGGTACCCCGCCGCCCACGCACGGAACTCGCGCACGACCTCGGCCACCCCTTCCACGCCCAGCTCGCCCGCGGGCAACACCGCCTCGGCCAGCGCGTTCACCAGCTCCGCCTCCAGCGGCTCCTGCGCGGACGTCTCACGCTGCGGCGTGGGCGCCCACGCCGCAGCGGGCAACGCCGCTGCAGGCATCACCGGTGCGAGCGTCTTGAGGAAGAGCCGGCGGGTCAGACCGGCCATCTGCGCCTGCCTCTTCGAACGGGGTGATGTGGGAAGGTGTTTCTATGGTAGGACGAACGGGGGCCTCGACGCAACGGGTTCGCGGCTCACGGAACCGTGACACGGCACCCGATGCGGCGAGCCGGCGTGCCCCCCCACGACGCCGCACGGTCACCCGGCTCACCGATCGACGACGATCCGGACGCGGCGGCCGCGCAGGTGCCGCCGCCTCGACGCCGCGACCGCCGCCTCAACGCCGCACCGCGATGATCTCCAGCATGGCGGGCGTGACCATGAGCGTGTTCGGGTCGGACTCACGCTCCCTGAACGCGGCGAGGATCGCTTCGCCGCGCTCCGGCGTCAGCCGGCCCAGCGCGACCATGCGCTGCACGCCGTTCGGGACGAACGTGCCCGGCCACTGCCAGACGAAATCGGACGGCGGGACGATGTCGATCATCGGCCTGAGCTCGCGGACCTCGAAGCCGAGCTCCACCAGCCAACGCGGCAGGGCGAGGCCGATGTCCGGGTCGCCACCGCTGTCGCGCCAGCTCTCGGTCACCACCCGGATCAGCTCGTCCAGCTCCGGCAGCCGCGGCGCGAGCTGCCACGTGGCGTAGTGGAAGTACTCGTGCATCACCACCACGCCGCCGGGCCGCACGGCGCGGCAGACGCGCTCCAGCAGGTCGCGCGGCCGCGTGACGAACGCGAAGACCCAGCGCGACCACACACCATCCACGCCCTCCGCCGGCAACGGCGCCTCGTCCAGGTCCAGCTCGTGGATCTCGATGACGTCGCCGAGCCCACGCCGCATGCGGGCCGCGTCCAGGACATCCAGAAAACGACGGGACCGGTCCACGGCGATCACCCGCCCGGCCGGTCCCACGATCTCGGCGAGGTCGAGCGAGGCGTAGCCCGGTCCGCAACCGACGTCGAGGATCCGCTGCCCGACCGTGAAACCCGCGCGGCGCCACGCGTCCAGCATGCGCGGGCGCCAGACGCGGTGCTGCACACCTAGACGTGCGATCTCTTCATCGTGCGTGCCGAGCAGGTACTCGCGTTCCTCCGCCATCGATGCGCTCTAGCGAACGTCACGTCCAGGTGATCGTCCGCTCGATGGTATGCCCGCACGCCTCGCCCCGCAACGTGTGCCGCTTCGCGACGAGGTCGGTCACCTTCTCGAGATCGATGACGCAGCGGCCGCTCCGCCCGTCGCTGGTGCTCCACAGGAACGCGCCCTCGACGGTCTCCGTGATCGGCTCCGTCGCCACGCCGCCCGAGAACGCCGCACGCGTCGCGAAGGCGATGGTCGGGTCCCCATCCACCGTGATGGTCACGTCCTCGTGCCGGAGCCCGCACTCCTCGTGCGTGAGCGAGCCCTCCGCCTCGTAGTCCAGCGACTTGTCCTCCTGGTCGTACGTGAGCGTCGCGTTCAGCGCGATCACGACCCGGCCGTCCACCGGGCACGGGTGCGAGCTCTTGTGCTCCACCGTGATCCTGCCCGGCGAGTCGCCCGCCAGGGACGTCGAGCGGCCCTCCAGAACGGTCGTGTGGTCGTCGACGTTCGCCTGCGCGATCGCGTCCACGATGACGAGGGCCTCTTCCCTCGTGAGCTGGTCGCCCTTCGCGCCGGCCGGGTCATCGGCATCGCCACACGCGGCCAGCAGCGCGGCCGCCGCCATCGCGCCGATCGTCCCACGCTTCAGCATCTCCTGCCTCCGGTTGGGGCGCCCCGACGCCGCGGAGCGCCGGTCCGATGCGCGCCGCCACGCATCCACTCCGTTGCGCGGCACCGTACCGGGGAGCGGGAATGCGTACCACCGGGAGGGGGCGCCGGGTTCCATCGGCGATCCGCACCGCTCCTCGTCGCCCCGGGCGGAAACGGACCAGTTTGGAGGCCGACTGGCTTTTTGTGCCACGTCCACCCGCGATGCAACCATCCCCGGACGGGCGGCATCTGATCCCGGCACAGGCTATTTGAAACCGACTTCACTCCACTCGACTCTGCACGGGCTTCGATGCGACGCTCCTCCTCCTGGCTCCCGATCCTGGCCGCCTGCCTCGGCGCTACGCCCCTCGCAGCGCAGGATCCGGCGCGGCAGACCCGCGAGACGGGACCCGGCCGGGTGACCGGCACCGTGATCAACGAGAGCGGCGCGCCGATGGCCGCCGCCTCGGTCGCGCTGCTGGCGGCGAGCGACACCGCCGGCACCGCGCCCGTCGCCCAGACGTTCACGTCGGAGCAGGGCAGGTTCCGGCTCGACGGCCTCCCGCTCGGCCGCTACCGTCTCCGGGTCACCTACATCGGCCACGCGCCGCTCACCACGGACGAGATCGTGCTGACGGCCGCCGCACCCACAGCGGACCTCGGCACGCTCCGGCTCACGCCCGAGGCCATCGCCCTCGCGCCCCTCGAGGCGGCGGCCGAACGCGCGCCGGTGGTGCTCCAGGCCGACCGCACCGTCTACGACGCCAAGCAGACGGCTGCCGCGGCCGGCAACGCGACGGACGTGCTGCGCACCATCCCCGAGCTCGAAGTGGACGTCAACGGCAACGTCACGCTGCGTGGCGGCCAGGCCGTGGCCATCCACCTGAACGGCCGGCCCGCGCCGCTCAAGGGCGATGCGTTGACGAATCTCCTCCAGCAGCTCCCGGGCAACCGGGTCGTGCGCGTGGAGGTGATCCCCAACCCCTCCGCGAAGCACGACCCGGAGGGCACCGGCGGGATCGTGAACATCATCCTCGACGAGGACACGGACCTCGGGCTGAGCGGCAGCCTGTCCGCGAACGTGTCCTCCCGCATGACCCGCGGGGTGAGCGGCCGGCTCAACTACCAGCGCGGCCGCTTCACGCTCTTCAGCGGCGCATCGGTCAACTTCTCGGACAACGAGTACGACACGTACGACCTGCGGCAGAACCTGCTCGTCGATCCGATCATGCTGATCGAGCAGCGCGGCGCGTCGGACGACGACGGCCTGTTCAGCATGTTCGACCTGACGGCGGAGCTCCGGGTCGGACGGCAGGGCACGCTGTGGGCGTCCGCCTGGGGCTACGGCAGCGGCTCGGACCAGCGCGGCGTCACGACCTACCGCATCGGCACGGACCTGGACGCCGCGCACGAACACTACGAGCGCGAGACCGACGGGGAGTACGGCTTCGCCACCCGCGACGTCGGCATCGGGTTCAAGCAGGTGTTCCAGCCGCAGCGGCACGAGCTGACGGTGGACCTCAGACAGAGTCTCTATGCCAACGACGCCGAAAGCCGGCTGCTCCGCCACTGGGTCATCGCCGGCGGTGTGCCCGCCGACCGGCCCTCGGAGCTCACGCTCGAGGACAGGGACTCCGAGAACACGGACACGTACCTCCGGGCCGAGTACGTCCGCCCGCTCGGCGCCGAGGGGAAGCTGGATGTCGGTGTGCGCATCTCACACCGCCGCCAGGACGACGACGCCCTGGTCCGCGTCTTCGACTCGCCCGACGCCGCCGAGCCGCGGGAGACCACGCGCAGCGGCTTCCGCTACGACGAGAGGTTCCGCTCCGCCTACGCGACGGTGGACCGCCGGTTCGGCAAGCTGGGCGTCCAGCTCGGCGTTCGCGCGGAGCTCGCGTCCACCGAGTTCACCGTGGCGCGGACCGGCGAGCGCTTCGAGAACGACTACAGCAGCGTCTTCCCCAGCGCGAACGTCTCGTACGACCTCGGGTCGGGCCGGAGCATCCGCTTCTCGTACTCCAAGCGCATCGGCCGGCCCTGGCCGTTCATCCTCAACCCGGACGTGCCCGCGACGGACTCGCTCAACCGCTTCGTCGGCAATCCGCACATCCGGCCCAACTACACCCACTCGTTCGGGCTCGATCTGAGCTGGATCGGCAGCCTCGGCACGCTGCGCTTCGCGCCCTACTACCGCCACGCCGTGGACCAGTGGGACCGGATCCGCTACGTGGACTCGCTGGGCGTCTCCACGCTGACGTGGGCGAACGTCGCCGCCATCCGGACCTACGGCTCGACGCTCACCGCATCGCTGCGGCCCGCCGGCCGCGTCAGCGGCTCGGTCTCGCTCAACGCCTACGTCGAGGACCGGGACGCCGGCAACCTGTCCAGCGAGTTCTCCCGCAAAGCGCTCCGCTGGTCCGCCAGCGGCAACGCCAGCATGAAGCTGGTGGAGGGGCTGTCCGCGCAGGCCAACATGAACTACATGCCGCCGCGCGACGTCATCCAGGGCCGCATGTCGGGCCTGCTCTTCAGCTCGTTGGGCGTCCGCCAGCAGGTCTGGGGCAACCGCGGCTATGTGAACCTGTACGTGAACGACCCGCTCGGCGTCACCCGCTTCCGCCTCGAAACGCGCGACAGCACGCACGTGCAGCTCAGCCGCTCGAGCTTCCGGATGCGCCAGGCCTCGCTCTCGGTCACCTGGAACTTCGGCAGGCCGCCCGAGCAGATGAGCCGGCGGCCCGTAACGGAGCAGCCGCCGCAGGAGAACATCCCCATCCGGTGAGGCGTTTGCGCTCACGGGAAGACGCGGAGGGCGCGGCGTCGTCCCGCACAGCATGCCGGTGTCGTCCTCCGACGACCGCGCGCGCCAGCGGACCTGGTGGATGACGCCGTCGCCGTTGAGGTCCTCCTCCGGGTCCTCGTCCAGTAAGCCGTCGCCGTCGTTGTCCGCCGGCCCGCGAATTGCCACGTAGGACGCCGACATCTGGCGCGATGCTGCGGGGCGCGCGGCTCGCTCCGCGCCGCCCCGGGCGACCGATCACCCGAGCCCGAGGTCTCGCATGCAGCACTCGCGGACCACGTTCCCGCGGCGCCTGGCTCTCCTCGCGATCCTCGTCCCGTTCGCGGCCTGCGAGCGCGTGCCGGAGCCGCAAGCGGATGAGACCGCCCAACCGCCTGCGGCTCCCGCGCCGGAGCAGCCCGCGGCGCCCGCACCGGGGGCGCCGGGCACCGTGGGCGCGCCCACACCGGACCTGCTCCACGGCATCGAGGAGTACGTCCGGTCCCGGGGCGCCACGGCGCTGCCGCCGTTCCGCTTCGCGTCCCTGGACCTGAACGACGACGGCCGCCTCGAGTCCATCGTGCTGCTCGACTCACCGCAGTGGTGTCAGGCGGGCGGGTGCACGATGCTGATCTTCCGCGGCGATGACGAGGGGGCTCTCCTCATCACGACCATCCCTGCCGCCGGTGAGCCGGTCCGGGTGTCCACGGAGCGGACCGCCGGCTGGCGGAACCTCATCGTGCGCGCACCGGGGAACCGCGACGTCGTCCTGCGGTTCGACGGGACCGGCTACCCGGCAGACGTGGCGGGACAACCGGAGGCCACGGCGGACCAGGCCAGCGCCGCGCAGCCGCTGGCGCTGCAGCAGGTGCAGCAGCCGACGACGACGCCCTGAGGCGTACCCGCGGCGAGGGACGTGCCCCCGGGACCCACGCCGCTCGCCGTCAGCGGCAGTGGAGCCGACGACGTCCTGGAGCCGAGCGCCGGGCACAACGGACCGTTCCCGGCGCGGCCCCGCCCTCGCACCGTGACGGCGGGCGCGGGCCGCGCCGCCGCCCACCGACCCATCGGGGACTCCGCGTGTATTTCCAGAACGGGTGGCGGGAGACCTCCTGAATCCAGGCGTCTCATCCGCCCGTAGGGATTGTCGTGAAGTCGCGAACCGGCGCCCGGGCTCGTGCCGGACGGCCGGATGACGCCAGGAGGATCGGAATGGGAGAGAGCCGAAGGCCGTCCCTGTTGGCGCAGATCGTGACGTGGACCGTCGTCGGGGTGCTGGCGCTGGTCGCGCTCAAGGTCGTGGTCGCCGCGCTGCGCGTCCTCGCCAACGTGTTCGGCATCCTGCTCGGCGTGCTGCTCACCCTGACGTTCACGATCCTGCCGATCGCGGTGCTCGGCTGGCTCGTGATGAAGCTGATCGAGCGACTGCGGCGCGCCGACGAACGGTGAGCGGGCTGGCCGCGCCGGAGGTCCGCTCCAGAACGGAGAATCCGCCGACCCCGCTCCGTGCGACGACGGGCGGGGCCGGCGGATCGTGCTCTGTCGCGACGGGCCCGTCCCCTCACACCGGCACCAGATTCCGCGCCACCAGGACCAGGTTGGCGGGCCGCTCCGCCAGCCGCCGCATGAACCACGGGTACCACGCGGAGCCGTAGCTGATCAGCACCCGCAGCCGGTAGCCCGCCGTGGCGAGCCGCTCCTGGTCCACCGTCCGGATGCCGTACAGCATGTGCACCTCGAAGGCGTCCTTCGACACGCCGAGCAGCCGCGCCATCTCCGTGATCCGGCGGACCAGCGGCACGTCGTGCGTGCCGAACACGATCCGCAGCCCGTCGCCGTGCTGCGCCTTCTCCCGCAGCAGCCGGTCGGCCAGACGCAGGTAGTTCTTGTCAATGTCGCGGCGGCTCTGGAACGCGCGGCTCGGCGGCTCGCGGTACGCGCCCTTGACCAGGCGGATCGCGGCGTCGTTCTCCAGCAGCATCTCCATGTCCCGCGACGTGCGCAGCATGTTCGCCTGCAAGCAGACGCCGACGTTGGCGTGCCGCGCACGCACCGCGCGGTAGAGCTCGAGGGTGCGGTCCGTGTACTCGCTGGATTCCATGTCGATCCACACCCCGATCCCCCGCGCCTCCCCTTCCCTCGCCAAGCGCTCCAGCCGCTCCGCCGTCGCGTCCGTGCCCAGGTCCAGGCCGAGCTGCGTCAGCTTGACCGAGATCTCGGCGGCGAGCCGCGAGCGGGCGACGCGGTCCAGCACCTCGACGTAGTGGTCCGCGACCGCGTCCGCCTCCTCCGCCTTCTCCACGTTCTCGCCCAGCGCCGTCAGCACCGTGGCGATCCCCCGCTCGCCCAGCGCGCCCGCCGCGGCCAGCGCCGCGTCCAGGTCCTCACCAGGGATGAACCGGCGCACGGCCGCGCGCGTGAACCAGAGGCGGGGCAGCCGCTCCTCCAACCACTCGCTCTGCGATGCCCGGAGCAGGACGTTCCGCAGCATGGCGCTCCTTCCGTTGTGCAGGGGAGAGGCTCCCCCAGAATGCTCCCCCTGCGGTACTACCGTCAAGCACGCCCCCCGCCACGGTCTACCCGCGAGCCGGGACGCCGCTCCCCGCCGCAGCAAGAAAATCCGGCCGGGATCACAGCCGATCGAGGCGCCCCACACCCTGTCGACCACGAGGGCACCCGCGGCCAAAGCCAGCGCGATGGTGACACTGACTGGTTCGAGGATACCGAAGTTCTCCAGGACAGCGACCACGGGGCCGCCATCGCGCTGGCCGATCTGCGCGATCAGGGGCAGCAACGCGGCCCCCCCATCGTCAGAGCCACCATGCGGCAGAGCGTGTCGCCACCAGCTTCTTCGACCTCTTCTTGCGAAGGTACCAGTTGATCGCCTCCTTCGCGTCCTCGCGGGCGTGATCGAAGAGCGCGTCGAGGGATGCTTCCGCCTGATCGGGGTCCCAGGCGTAATCGTCCAGGAGTGTCGGGATGAGATCGCCGAAGGATCGCCGGCGCTTCGATGGCGGCGCGGGGCGGGCGCGCGCATCGGTCATCCCTTGCGGCTGTTCCGCGCGCGGTGGAGTGGCAACCTCGTGTTCACTCATTGTGGGCTCCTGATGGGCGGCTCGGTGTTCCACGATTCGAGGCGGGGCAGAGGGAGGTCAAGTGGGTCGTGTCGGGGGAGCCGGGCCGACCGGTGGATCGAGCGGCGCGTCCACCGCAGCCGGTAGACCCGCCCGACGGGCGAACCCAGCTCGGTCGTCGCCGTCCCGTACAGCAGATCGCCATGCACCGCCTCCAGCTTGAACCCCTCCGGCAGACGGACCTCCCGGACCACGCCGCGCGACGCATCGACCACGCTCCAGCGCGCCCTGCCTCCCTCGGCGACGGTGCGCACCCAGGGCTCCCCCGTGTCCGAGAACACCGCCGCCGTCGTAGCCGCGGATCGCATGGGCGGCAGCTCGACCACCACGTCCGCTGCCCTGAGACTGCTCGGCTCGACGGCGGCCCTCACGATGGCGCGTCGCTCCGCCTCCGCGGCCGGCCGGCCGCGCCTCGGGTAGCTCCACCTCGGCCACGCGCGCGAGCCCGGCTTCCGAGACGCGGAAAAACGACACCGTGCCCGCGTAGCCGTCCGCGATCGCGAGCAGCGAGTCCCCGGCCCGCAAGCGCACTGCATGCCGGCGAGGACCGCGACTACAGTCCGGATGAGCACGCGCCTCATCGCTGTAACCCTGCCCGCCTTCAGCGTCTCACCAGCCCCCACCCCCAACACCACCATCCCTGCCGCGAGCACGACCCCGCCCACGTAGGCGAGGTAGATGAGCGCGTTGGGCTCTTGCGCCCAGCCGGCGTGACTCCGGGCTCATCGCTCGCCTCCTCGCCGTCGTATTCACATGCCCGTGAAGCACGCGGTGAGTGGGACGACGGCGTGAGCTCCGATGACCATCACCGGGACCTCGCACTCGCCACCAAGCTGTCCCGCCGGGCCCTGAATGCCGCAGCCTCCGCGGGCGTTTCGGGGCGCATGGGCAGGAAGTCATCGCGCCCCAGATCGATGGGTGACGCGCCGATCAGGATGCCGTACCCGGTCGAGTCGATCAGCGTGTCGACCTCGTCACCGCACGGCGCCGGAAGGGCGCGCACAGTGCCGGGGAACGTTTTCTCCTCGTCGCCGAACTCCGGGTATATGAAAGTGAGCCGGCCGGACACCCCATCGCCAGCCGAGCCCAGTCGAACACGGACCTTCACGAACCCGTACGGCACGATCATCAGATCCACGGAATCCGGACCCGCTTGAAGTAACTCCCCGGTCGGCAGTGAGAGGCCGTTCATGGAGATTGCTGGGTCGTCCGCCCGGTCCAGCCGCCAGATCAGGCCTCGCACTCCTTCGGGCGAGTCCCAGAGGCCCACTGCAAGCAGGGGTTGTCGCCCGCCCCAGTTTTCCACGCGGCTCGTCCATGGCTCCGCCGCGGCACTGTCCGTCCATTCAAACTCGAGCTGCTGGCAGCCAGCGACCGCGAACGCCACCGAGTCCGCTGGTATGGGACCGGCCTGCCGCTGGCTTGCCGAGCATGCCGCGAACGAGGCGATGCAGGCAAGCACGCCCGCGCAAGCATGCCGAATACGCGTTGGCGCTCCACTCCCGTTCCGCGTTGATTGGGTCCCGACGACCACGTTCGCGCGACCGGCGCCGTGCGGATCAAGAAACGGCCCCAGGGCTTTCGGCCGGTAAGCGAGCCCCCCTCACGCGTTCGCGATGTCCGCCGGCCAGAGCGTGCCGGCGGCGTCGAGGAAGCCGCCGTAGGGCACACCCTCCCTGGGCTCCGAGGCGAGGCGGAGCACGTTGCCGTCCAGGTCCTCGACGTGCACCTCGAACGCCCACCGGTAGTTCGTCGGCGGGAAGCGGATCTTCGCGCCCCGCGCGACGAGCTCCTCGTGGAGCGCGCCCGCGTCGTCGACGCCGATCCACACCCAGCTCCCGGGCTGCCCCTGCACCCACTCGGTCAGGAGGATCCTGCAGTCGCCGCGCGAGGCCGAGGCGATCCCGCGCTCGCCCCAATCGTGCTCGAAGCCGAGCTTCTCCGTGTAGTACGCGAGGCTCGCCGCGAGGTCCTTCACCGGAAAGATCGGGTTGGCGGAGCCGAACGAGCTGGCCATGAGCGTGCCTCCGTGATCGACTTGCCTCGGCGTCGAGCGACCTCGCGCCTGGTTCACATGTATGCCCCGTGCCACCGCGGCGCCCGCCCGGTCTTCCGCCTACTCGACCATCCCCCCCGGCGTCTCGCGCTTCAGGAACGGCTCGATGAACGCGTGCAGCAGATCGGGCTGCGCGATGATCGCGGTGTGCGAGGTCGCGGGCATGACGGCGAGGCGCGAGGCGGGCAACGGATCGCCCATGTCGCCCATGGCGCCGCCGCCGAGCAGCCGGAACAGCGCGACGGAGTGCTCGAGGGTCACGACGTCGGCATCGCCGGCGATGATCAGCACCGGAACCTGCAGCCCCTTGACGTCCTCCTCCCAGTCCATCGGCTCCTTCTCGAGCGCGATCAGCTTCTCGACCAGCGCGCGGAAGCCGTCCGGGTTCGCTGCGAGCTTGCGGTACTCGTCCTCCAGCGGCGTGTTCACGAACATCTCGGGCGTCATCTGCGGAACGAACGCCCGGAACTCCGGCTGCCAGCCGGCCGTGTCGTAGGCAGCGGATGCGACGACGAGCTTGTTCACCCTCGTGGGGTGACGGATCGCGAGCTGGAGCGCGGCGGCCGCGCCCATGGAGTAGCCGAAGACGTCGGCCTTCTCGAGCCCGATCGCATCCATGAACGCCGCCACGTCGTCGGCCAGGTCGGGGTAGGTGATGGGCCGGTCGATGTCGGTCGTGCGGCCGTGGCCCTGGAGCTCGAGCGCGTAGACCCGATGGGTCTCGGCGAGCTTCGGGATGATCGCGCCCATCGACTCGATGGTCATGTACGCGCCGTGCAGCACGATCAGCGGCTCGCCCTGGCCGGAGACCTCGTAGTACATCTGCATGCCGTTGACCTCCACACGCCCCGGCATCGGCTCCGCGGCGGGCCGCGGCGTGGGGGCGACGCACGCGATGGCGAGAACGGCGACGGCGGACGGCAGGACGCGAGACGACAGGACGGTGTGGAACATCGGATCCTCCATGGGGCCGCGGATGGCTTGCCAGGCCCGGGCATCACGGCCGGGCGTTCCACACCGGCAACGAGCGAGGGGAGCCGAGATCGACAGCGCCCGGGAGAGGCCCGGGCGCACATTCCATGCACGTTCCAGGTGGCGATCTCTACGACGCGGGTCCCCGGGCGGTGGGCGGCGCGGCCAGCGCTTCGGCCCCCTGCGGACTCACGGCGGCCGCCACCTTCTCCGACGGCGGCCGCGGCAGCCGCACCGTGAAGCGCGCGCCGCGGCCGGGGCCATCGCTGGCGGCCTCGATCGTGCCGCCGTGCAGCTCGACGAGGTCGCGGGCGATCGAGAGGCCGAGGCCCAGGCCGCCGTGGCGCCGCGTCCTGCCGCTCTCCGCCTGCCAGAACCGGTCGAAGACGTGCGGCAACAGCTCGGGGGCGATGCCTTCGCCCGTATCCGTCACCGTGAGCACCGCATCCGTCTCGCCCGCCGACAGCCGCGCTTCCACGACGCTACCGGGCCGGCTGAACTTCACGGCGTTCGACAGCAGGTTCCAGACGACCTGCTGGAGGCGCGTGGCGTCGCCCCGCACCACGCACGGGTCCTCGGCCAGCAGCACGCGCAGCTCGACACCCGCCTCGTCCGCGGCCGGCCGCACCACGTCCGCCGCGGCCTTGACGACGGCCGCCAGATCCACCGGCCGCGCGTCCAGCCGCAGCATCCCGGCCCGCAGACGTGAGACGTCGAGCAGGTCGTCGATGAGCTGCGCTTGCGCCTTGGCGCCGCGCTCGATCGTGGCCAGCGCATGGTCCACCGTCGCCGGGTCTTTCACCGTGCCCTCCCGCAGCATGGACGCCCAGCCGAGGATCGCGGTGAGCGGCGTGCGCAGCTCGTGGGAGACCGTGGCGAGGAACTCGTCCTTCGCACGGTTGGCCGCCTCCGCCTGCGCGCGCAGCTCCCGCTCCCGCACCAGCAGCTCCTCCCGCTCCTTCTCGGCCGCCCGGCGCGCGGTGATGTCCATGAGGGACGCGACGGCGCCACGGGGCTCGCCGTTGGCATCGAGCAGCGGCAGAGCGCTGATCAGCTCGCGTTTGACCTCGCCGTCGTCGAACACGATGTCGAGCTCGAGGTCGTGGAGCGCCACACCCTCGCGCGCCGCCCTCTGCACGGGAAGATCGTCGGGCGCGAGCTCCACGCCGTCCTGGAACACACGGAAGTGGCTCGGCGCCTCGCCGGGCGGAGCGCTCAACGAGAGGTTGCCGTCCGCCTCCGGGATGCGGAGGAACTCGCGGGCCACGCGGTTGCCCACGATCCTCCGCGCCGACCGGTCCGTCGCGATGAGGAGGCCGATCGGCAGCACCTCCATCATCGCCTCGATCTCGTGGAGCCGGTCCCGCAACTGGGCTTCAGCGGCGAGTCACCGCTCCTCGATCCGGTTCACCCTCATCGCCGTCCGCACGATCAGGCCCGTGAGGATGGCGACGATGGCGAGCATCAGCGCTGCGACGGCGAAGGGCGCATCGATGTAGCCGACTTTCTCGAGCTGCAGTCGGATCCAGCCGAGCAGCAGCGGCACGCTGACGGCGAAGGCGAGAATCCGCCGCGCCATGATGCTGCCGGCCCCGGGCCCCGCGACGATCGGCCCGAACCCGCGGTCCACGGAGGCGGCCAGCAACCCGAAGCTCAGCAGCAGCAGTGCGACCGCCGCGCGCAGGGAGATGCCCGTGAAGCCGGCCACACCGTAGAGCATGTCCACCGAGTAGCCGTATCCGGTGATGACCAGCAACGCGATCGTGCCGATCCCGATCGCGGCCGACTGGGCGAGGGCAGGAGCGCGTCTGGTGTGCAGGAGGAAGAGCGACAGGCCCGCGAGGGTGAAGCACGCGGATGCCGGCGGACCGATCCGGCCCGGGCTAGCGGTCGCGACCGCGCCGAGCCCCTCGGTGAACAGGGGCTGATCGATCCCCAGGTCCCAGCCGAAGAGGTCCTGGCTGAGCGTGGCCGCGCCCGTCACGCCCACCAGCGCCCCCAGCGCCTGCCCCACCACCCGCGGCACGGCGCCCCGCCCGCGGAGGCACGCAAGCGAGAGCGAGGCGCCGGCGAGGACCAACAGCAACGCCGCGTTCGCCTTGGTCGTGATGCCGGCATGGCCGCCCTTGAGCGGCTCCACGTCGTACGCCCAGCCGGCGAGCGTCAGTCCGCCCGTCGCGATCAGCACGCATCCCACCACGCAGCCGAGCGTCCGGCCCCGGTTCGCGATGCGACCGTCGAGTGGGAGGGCGGATTGTGCCATGTCTGCACCCGCACCGGGCGTGGGCCAGGCAGTGCCGGGTACCGAGGTTCGGGCATCGTCCAGTAGACGCGCGCGCCCGCGGCCGGTGCAATGAAGTCGCTGGACACGCCGGCCACCGGGAGCCGCAACGCGTCGGCATCACGGCGGACACCTGCCGCTGCGCTGCGTGCGGGCGAGCGCGGGACCCGGGCCCCGAGCTCCATCCACTGCGAGGGACCGTTGCCCCGCGCTCACGCCGGCCTACATTTCCCACACGCCGCGACCCAGGAGTCGCTGGCGCCTGTGCGCGCGAACGCGCCTGCACGTGGCCCGCGCTGCGGCGCGCTCAACCCTCGATGCGGAGGCCTGGCCGATGATCCTGCTGCCCGCTCACTCGGGGATACGGTATCTCGTCCTGCTGGCTGGATTGGTCGTCGCGCTGTACGCGGCGGTGGGGCTGTTCGGCCGCAAGCCGTACGACCGCGGCGGCCGCATCACGCTGCAGGTGTTCGTAGGTCTCCTCGACGTGCAGCTCCTGCTCGGCCTGCTGCTCGTCTTCAGCCGTCCCTTCTACCCGGCGCTCACCGGCCACATCGTGATGATGGTCCTCGCGGTCGCCACCGCACACGTGGCGAGCACCATCAACCGGCGGCGGCCGCCCGAGCGGAAGAGCTGGGGACTCCAGCTCGGCGCGGCCTTGCTCGCCCTGTTCTTCATCGTCGGTGGGATCCTGGCGATCGGACGGCCGATCCTCTGAGCGCGTGATCGCTCAGAAGTTCGGCGCGTAGTACGGGTTGAGCCCGCTCGCGTGGTCCGTCACATCCTCGACGCCCACGATCTCCGGCACGGCCTCGCGGATCATCCGCTCCACGCCGTGCCGCAGCGTCACCCGCGCCATGCCGCAGCCCTGGCAGCCGCCGCTCATCTCGATGTAGACGACGTTGTCCTTCACGTCCACGAGCGAGATGTAGCCGCCGTGCGCGGCGATCGCGGGGTTGATCCGCTGCTCGATCACCTGCTGCACCCGCTCCGCCAGCGGACCCGTCGGCGCCGAGCCGCCGGCCGGCCGCCGGCTCGCCGGCCTCACCTCGAAGCCGACCTCGCCGTTCCGCTCCACGTAGTCGATCGTCGCGCCCTCGAGCCGCCCGGCGCTGGCCCGGTCCACGATCACGCGGAACCCGCCGCCGTCCAGCACCACGTCGTCCTCCCCGGGCTCGCCCTCGACCAGCGCCAGCTCGTACTCCGGCGCGAACGGGCTGCCGCGCACCGCCACACGGAGCGATGGCTGCTGCTCGTATCCCTCTGCCATGAAGGAGAGGACCATCTGCCTGGCCGTCTCCGTGAACGTCAGCATCTCTCGCCTCCTCTGATCGCACCACCGGCTACCCCATCGTGTACCCCCACCCCGGTGCGCCGGTCCGGCGCCCGGCGCACCCCGCGGACGGGCGGACGCCGCTCCGCACCGTGGCGTGCCCTGCGACGCAAACCATCCGCCCCGCGCTCTCCAACACCCCGCTGCCAGCCGCCACAACGCACCGCCCGGCCTACCGGTGCAATCTAACTCCCATCTGGCGCATCCTGTACACCGCGGGCCATACTTGACCGATCGTTCCAGATAGACCAGCTTCCCCACCATGGTGAGGACCAAGGAGTTCGATCCGGACGCCGCACTCGACGCCGCGCTCCAGCTCTTCTGGGAGCGAGGATACGAGGCGACGTCCATTCAGGACCTGGTCGACCACCTCGGCATCGGGCGCGGCAGCCTCTACGCCACCTTCGGGAGCAAGCACGAGCTCTACCTGAAGGCGCTCGACCGCTACCTGCGCACCCGCGACCCCAACCCCATCGAGCTGCTCAACCGGCCCGGCCCCGCGCTGCCCTCAGTGCGCGCGCTGGTGCGCTCGTACGCCGAAGAGGCGGCGTGTGACCCGCGCCGCTGCGGCTGCATGATCGTCAACGCGGCCATGGAGCGCGTGCCCGCCGATCCGCAAGTCGCGGAGCGGGTCCAGGAAAGCTGGCGCCAGCTCGAGGGCGCGCTGGCCGACGCCCTCACCCGCGCCCACGAGCAGGGCGAGCTCGCCGCGGACAAGGACCCCGTCGCCATCGCCCGCTTCCTCCTGGTCGTGCTCCAGGGGCTGCGCGTCGTGGGCAAGGCGGCCCCCGATCCCGCCCGGCTCCGCGACGCGGCCGAACTCGCCCTCTCCGTCCTCGACTGACGCCCCCTGGCAAGGAGAACGGCTCCCCCCATGGCACGCCCCAATTTGGAACGATCGGTCAAAATTGAGACGCCGGCCGTGGGGCCGTATCCCGGCCAGCACGAGGGACCGGCCGGCGCGCGCCCCGCCTCGGGCTACGCCAACGACACGCCGCCTCACCCCCGCCTCGCCTTCCTGCTGCTGGGCGCGATGCAATTCGCGCTCATCGCCGCCATCTCGCTGGTCGTCGCTGCGCTGCCGGCGGTGCAGGCGGAATTCGGCGTCGGCCGCGGCGAGCTGGCTCTGGTCACCGCAGGCTACGGGCTCGCGTTCGCCGGGCTGCTGTTGCTCGGGGGCCGACTGGCGGACTGGCTCGGGCCGCGGCGCGTGTTCGTGTGGGGCGTGCTGGTGTTCGGCGCGGCATCCGCGGCGGCTGCGCTGGCGCCAGGGTACCCTCTGCTGCTCGCCGCGCGGTTCGCGCAGGGCTGCGGCGCTGCGTTGGCGGCACCCGCCGCGCTGGCGCTGGTGCCCGCCGTCTACCCCGACCCGGCGCGACGCGCACGCGCGCTGGCGGTATGGGGCGGTCTCTCGGGCGGCGGGGCGGCGGGCGGCCTGCTGCTCTCCGGCGTCCTCGTCACCTGGTTCTCCTGGCGCTGGGCGTTCGGGATCCCCGCCCTCGCCGCGATCGTGGTCGTCAGCGCCGCGCCCCGGCTGTTGACGCGCGGACCGAAGAAGGCGGGCGGCGGGGTCTCGCCGGACCTCGACACGTCCCACGGGCCGGGCGGCGTGGCGCCGTTGGGCGGCGGCATCCCGATGGACCTCGACATCGCGGCCGGCACCCGCCGCCGCCCGGCGAGCGAGGGCGGCGGCACATTGACGTGACCGGCGGCCTGCTCGCCGCGTCCGGCCTCGCCACGCTTTGCTACGGCCTGGTCGCCACCGAAACGCACGGCTGGCTCACCGCGGCGGTGCTCGTCCCGGTGCTGGCGGCGGTGGCGCTGCTGTCCGCGTTCGTGTGGGTCGAATCGCGGGTGTCCTCCCCGCTCCTGCCGCTCTCGTTCCTCGCGTCGCGCCGCCGCGCCGTGGCGTTGCTGGCGACGGTGCTCTCGTCCGGCGGCATGGCGAGCAGCCCTTCTTCCTGGCCCTCTACCTCCAGCAGGTGCGCGGCTTCTCGCCGCTCGACGCCAGCGCGGCGTTCCTGCCCTACGCGCTCATTCCGCTGGTCGGCCCGGCGGCCGCGCGGCTGGTTCCACGACTCGGCCCGGCTGGCCTCACCGGCCTGGGTCTGGGCGTCGCGGCAGTGGGGCTCGGTCTGCTCGCACGGCTCACACCGAACACGGCGTACGCGCCGCTGTTGCTGGTCGCGCTCGTGATCTACGCGATCGGCGCAGGCCACGCGTTCTCCGGCGCGACGGTCGCCGTGCTCGAAGACACGCCCGCTCACCAGGCCGGCCTCGCCGGCGGCGTGCTCAACACCGCGATGGAAGTGGGCCCGACGGTCGGCCTCGCGCTGCTGCTCTCGCTCGCGCAGCCCGCGCACGACGGGCTGAAGTGCTGAGCCGGCGGCGTCGCACCATCGGCTCGGAACGTTCACCGGAGCACGGATGAAAGGAGAGGGTGCGATGAACGGTGCATCGACGACGCAGCAGGCGCGGTTCGCAGGGAAGGTCGCTCTCGTCACCGGCGCGGGCTCGGGCATCGGGCGGGAGATCGCCCGCGCGTTCGCGCGGGAGGGCGCAGCGGTCGTCCTCGCCGGGCGCAGGGCCGAAGCGCTTCGCGAGACGGCGGCGCTGATCGAGGCGGACGGCGGCACCGCGCTGGCGGTCGAGACGGACGTGAGCGTTCCGGACGATGTCGCCCGCCTCCTCCGAACCACCGTGGAACGCTTCGACCGCCTGGACATCGCCATCAACAACGCGGGCGTCCTGGGCGCGCCGGGTCCGGTCGCGGACCTGGGCGAGGAGGGCTGGGCGGCGGTGCTGGCGACGAACCTGACCGGCGTGTGGCTGTGCATGAAGCACGAGATCGCGTGGATGCGCGAGCACGGTGGCGGCGTGATCGTCAACATCGCGTCCAACGTGGGCGCGCACCTGCGCGTGCCCGGCCTGGCGGCCTATGCGGCGAGCAAGGCGGGCGTGAGCGCGCTGACCCGTGCCGCCGCGCGGGAGTACATCACCGCGGGCATCCGCATCAACGCCGTCAGCCCCGGGCTCGTGGACACGACGATGTCCTTGCTGCCGGGCGAGACCGAGAGCGAGCGCGCAGCCCGCGTCGCGCCGCTGATCCCCATCGGCCGCGTGGCGTCGACCGCCGAGATCGCGAACGCGGTCCTCTGGCTCGCCTCGCCGGCGTCCGGCTTCGTCGTCGGCCACGACCTCGTGATCGACGGCGGCGCCGCGGCGTAGACGGCGTCGGTGGAGCAGGGGAAGGCTGGCGGCAGGGAAGGCGCCGGCGCGGAGGAGGCGGCGATGCCGGACAGCGCCGGGCGGCGGGCCGGGTCACGCCGGCGTGCTGGTGGCCGGTGCGGCTTTGAAATTTCCCGCTCGGCCCCGTAATCTCCCGGCACTCGCCAGGAGAGCCAGCCATGCGGAAGACCAGCACCGGCACCGCCGCCCTCATCGCCGCGATCGCCCTGGCCGGCTTGGTGGGCGGCGTCGTCATCGTCACGCGCGCGGCGGAGCCGCGCTTCGAGATCGAGCTCACCGCCGACGCGGCGCAGGCCATCGCGCGGCTCGGCCTCGAGGTCCCGGTCACCGGCCGCGTCTTCGTCGTCTTCACGCGGGACAGCACGCGCGAGCCGCGCCACCAGGTGAGCGTGACCGGCGTCCCGTTCTACGGCCTGGACGTGCGCGGCCTCGCAGCCGGCCAGTCCGTGGTCGTCTCCGACGCCGCGCCCGGCCTGGCCGGCTACCCGCTCGCGCGGATCGCGGACCTCCCGCCGGGCGAGTACCACGTGCAGGCGTTCCTCAACGTCTACACCACGTACCATCGCGCGGACGGCCACACGCTCGAGCTGCATCACGAGACGGGCGAGGGGCAGAACCCGTGGCGCTCGCCGGGAAACGCGTACAGCGCGGTGCAGCGCCTGCGGCTCGACCCGCGCAGCGGCGGCACCGTCACGCTCCGGCTCAGCAACGTGATCCCGCCGATCGAGCCGGTGCCCGAGGGCGGCGTGCTCGACCAGGGCAACCCGCAGGACGGCGAGCTGGTGAAGTTCATCAAGATCCGCAGCGCGCGCGTCTCCGAGTTCTGGGGCCGCGACATGTACATCGGCGCGAACGTACTGCTCCCCCGCGACTACCACGAGAACCCGGACGCGCGCTACCCGGTGATCTACCTCCAGGGCCACTTCCCCGGCCGCCGCGCGCCGTTCGGTTTCACAGGAGCCGACGACGCGCCGCCCCGCGCCCGCGCGTTCCGCGACTTCTGGCTCTCGCCGCGGGCGCCGCGGGTGATCGCGGTGACGATCCGCGACGCGAACCCGTACTACGACACGTCGTACTCGGTGAACTCGGCGAACGTCGGCCCGTACGGCGATGCGATCGTGGAGGAGCTGATCCCCGAGCTCGAGCGCCGGTTCCGCATCATCCCGGAGCCGTGGGCGCGGGTGCTGGCCGGCGGCTCGACCGGCGGGTGGGAAGCGCTGGCGCTGCAGATCTTCTATCCGGACGTGTTCGGCGGCGCGTGGGGCTGGTGCCCCGACCCCGTGGACTTCCGCGACTACCAGCTCGTGAACATCTACGAGGACGCGAACGCGTACTACGCCGACCACGAGTGGCTGCGCGTGGAGCGGCCCAGCCGCCGGACCGTGGACGGCAACGTGGATTACACCATCGCGGACGAGAACGCGTTCGAGCGGACCGTCGGCCCCAACAGCCGTTCCGGCGGGCAGTGGGCGATCTGGGAGGCGGTGTTCGGCCCCGTGGGTCCGGACGGCTACCCCGCGCCGATCTGGGACCCGGTCACGGGCGAGATCGATCGCGAGGTCGCCGCGTACTGGCGCGAGCACTACGATCTCACGGACTACCTGCGTCGCAACTGGAGAGAGCTGGGCCCGAAGCTGACCGGCAAGCTGCACGTCGCCGTCGGCGACATGGACGACTACTACCTGAACGAGGCGGTCTACCTCATGCAGGCCGCCCTCGACTCGCTCTCGGACCCACCCGCGCGCGCGAGCTTCGAGTACGGGCGCCGCAAGGGGCATTGCTGGATCGGCTACAGCCGCGAGCGGCCGGGGGAGGATCTGGACTACGCGGAGTTCGTGCGGCTCGCCGCGGACCACATGGCGCGGAACGCGCCGCCCGGCGCCGACCTGAGGTGGGCCCGGTGAAAGGCGGGCGCGCCGCCCCCGGGTGGGAAGGTCGCTTGCCGGCGGTTCGCTGCCGCTCCGACGGCGCGCCCCCACCGGGTCGAACGTTCGCCGCGCCTGCGCCGGCTCGCTTTCCCCCCGCCTGCGGGGTATACTGCCCGGCGCGGCGGCGCGTGGTGGGGGTCGCCCGCGCCGCCGCGAGGCGTTGAATGGAGACTGGAGCTGATCCATGCCCCGTGACACGATGACGACGGCGCGCACGGCCGCGCTCCTCCTCGGATCCCTCGCCCTGTTCGCCTGTGGCAACCAGGCGCCGAACGCGCACGCTGGACACGAGCACGCCGCCGCCACGGCCGCGGACGTCGCCGCGAACGCCGACGCGGCGCCGCAGGACAGTCCTCTCGTCGTCGTCTACAAGAGCCCGACGTGCGGCTGCTGCTCGAAGTGGGTGGACCACATGCGCGCCGCCGGCTTCCGCCTCGAGGTCCACGACGTGGCCGACGTGACGCCGATCAAGACGCAGCACGGGGTCACGTACGACCTCCAGTCCTGCCACACGGCGCTGGTGGACGGCTACGTCTTCGAGGGGCACGTCCCCGCGGAGGACATCCGCCGCTTCCTGGCCGAGCGCCCGGACTACGCCGGCCTCGCCGTGCCCGGCATGCCGATGGGCTCGCCTGGCATGGAGGGCCCGTACAAGGACCGCTACGACGTGATCGCCTTCCGCCGCGACGGGACGCGGGAGGTCTACGCCTCCCACTGACCCTCTGCCCCGGGGCGGGGCGAGCGGGGGCGAGGGCGGGGAAAGCGGAAGAGCGGGCGCTGCGGCCGGACGGCGCGGAGGCACGAGGCCGGCGCCATAGCGGCCGCCCGTCCGTCACCGCCCGGCTTCCATGCGGCGGATCGAGAGCGAGCCCGCGATCGCGAGGATCCCGCCGGCCAGCGCCAGCACGCCCAGGACCCACGGCAGGGCGAGAGCCGCAGCGAGCGGGGAGAGGAGCAGCACCCCGCCGAAGAGGATGCCCAGCACGCCCAGCACGCCGAGCCCCCAGCCGCCGCCCCGCGCCGCCTCGGCCAGGTGGATCAGGCCGATCACGATGCCGTAGGCGCCCAGGTACACCATCAGCACTGTGGGCACCACCACCGCGCTCCAGAGCGGGTGCTGGAGCACCAGCATCCCCGCCGCGATGCCGAGCGCGCCCGCGAGCAGGAGCCAGCCCCAGCCCACCCGCCGGCCGGGGAGGAAGATCCGCACGAGCGCGAAGACGCCCGCCACGAACCAGTACAGCCCCACGAGCTGCACCAGCGCCACCGTCGCGGCCGCGGGCGTCACCAGCAACGCCAGGCCGACCAGCACGCCCACGACCCCCTGGAGCAGCACCGCCCACCACGGCACCGGCACCCCGTAGGCGCCCACCGGCTCCCGGCGCGGCGGCTCCGCCGGCGCTCCACGCACCGGCACCGACCGCCGTGGCTCGTCCCGCTGAGGATCCCCCGGCACCCGCTCCCTGCGCGCGGCCATCTCGCCCCTCCCGTTGCGGTCCCGCGAAGACGCGGCGTCCCCCCGGGCCGCGCCGTCCCGCATGCGCGTGCCGCGCAAGTCGGGCGCCAGCGCTGCGCCTCGGGCATCGCCAGCGACGCGGGGCGCCGCGCCGGCAAGGGGCGGCGAGCGGGAAGATGCCCTGCCGGAACGCCTGTCACTGGCCACACGGACAAGGTGTTCGCGAGCCGCGGATGCGCGCGGATGCCAGGCCTTGAATCCACCCTTCGCTTCACCTAACCTTAGTCCATGATGTCCATCCCACAGCCGGACCCGGACGAGCCATGGCAGTGACTTCGGCCGCTTCCGAATCCGGCACTCCCATCGCCCACGTCTTCCGCGCCCTCCGGCATCGCGACTACCGTCTATTCTTCATCGGTCAGGGCATCTCGCTCATCGGCACCTGGATGCAGCAGGTGGCGATGAGCTGGCTGGTGTACCGGCTCACCGGCTCCGCCTTCGCCCTCGGCGCGATCGCCTTCGCCAGCCAGTTCCCCACGTTCCTGCTCGCCCCGATCGCCGGCGTGGTCGCGGACCGCTACCGGCGCCACCGGATCGTCGTCACGACCCAGTCGCTGGCGCTCCTCGAGGCGTCCACCGTCGCCGCGCTGGTCCTCACGGGGACGGTCCAGGTCTGGCACCTCATCGCCCTGTCCGCCGTGCTGGGCACCGTCAACGCGTTCGACATCCCGGCGCGGCAGTCGCTGGTCGTGAAGCTCGTCCAGGGCCCGGACGACCTGGCCAACGCGATCGCACTGAACTCTTCGATGTTCAACATGGCCCGGCTCATCGGGCCGGCGATCGCGGGCGTGCTGATCGGCGTGGTGGGCGAAGGGCCGGTGTTCGCCATCAATGCGGCGAGCTACATCGCGGTGCTCACCTCGCTGTTCCGGATGAGCGTGGCGAAGGAGGAGCGGCCGGAGCCGCAGGCGCGGGCGCTCAGCCACATGCGCGAGGGGTTCCGCTACGCGTTCGGGTTCCCGCCGATCCGGTCGATCCTCACGCTGCTCGCGCTGACCAGCCTGCTGGGCATGCCGTACGTCGTGCTGCTGCCCGTGTTCGCGAGCGAGGTGCTGGGCGGCGGGCCCCAGACGCTGGGCTTCCTCATGTCCGCGGCGGGCCTCGGCGCCCTCTCCGGCGCCCTCTACCTCGCCTCGCGGTCTTCGGTGCGCGGCCTCAGCCGGGTCATCGTCATCGCGGTCACCGTGTTCGGGCTCGGGCTGATCGCGTTCTCGCAGTCCCGCTGGCAGCCGCTCTCCATCGCTCTCTTGCTGGTCACCGGCTTCGGCATGATGGTGCAGTCCGCGTCCATCAACACCGTGCTCCAGACGATCGTGGACGAGGACAAGCGCGGCCGCGTGATGAGCCTCTACGCGATGGCGTTCATGGGCATGTCGCCGTTCGGCAGCCTGCTGGCCGGCACCCTCGCCAGCCGCATCGGCGCGCCCGCCACCGTGATGCTCGGCGGCATGGCGTGCCTCGGCGCTGCGGCCTGGTTCTACTCGCGGCTGCCGACGATCCGTGAGCTCGTCCGCCCCATCTACATCCGCCTCGGCATCATCCCCGAGGTCGCGACCGGCCTCCAATCCGCCACCGAGCTGCGGCCCAAGGCCTAGCCCGGATGCACGACGCCGGCCCCGGGGCACCACCCCCGGAACCGGCGTCGCATTGTGCCCGGCGTCCTCCTCTCGCCTACACCCCCGCTCGCATCTGTTTGCGGTACTGCGCCAGGAGCAGCTTCCGCTTGAGCGGGGAGAGGCGGTCGATGTAGAGGATGCCGTCCAGGTGGTCGATCTCGTGCTGGAGACAGCGGGCGAGATCGCCGTCCGCCTCGATGCGCACCGGTGAACCCTCCGTGTTCAGCCCCTCCACCACCACCTTCGACGGCCGCTCCACCACCTCCGACACCCCAGGGATGCTCAGGCACCCCTCTTCGGCGCGCGACGTCTCCTTGCTCTGCTCGACGACACGCGGATTGATCAGCGCGAACGCCGGGCTCTCCGAGTTCGGCACGTCCACCACGATGATGCGCCGTGAGACGCCGACCTGCGGCGCCGCGAGCCCCTGCCCGTTCGCCGCGTACATCGTATCGAACATGTCACGCACGAGCCGGCGCACCTCGTCGTCCACCGCCTCCACCTCCGCCGCCCTCTGCCGCAGCACCGGCGCGCCCAGCAACTCGATCTTCAGTACTGCCATTGCACGCTCGCAATCATGTCGCGTTTGCGTTCCCGTTCACGAGTGCGGATTGCGTCTCGCCCGCCCCCCGTGCCCGCAAACGTGCTCGCACTCGTGCACGTGTTCGGCTCAACCGGTCGAGCCGCCCTCCCCCGCATGCACCGCAGCCGCCTCCGCCTCCCGCCCCGTGCGCGGCCCGCCCGATGACCGCGCGCGCTCCAGGCGCATCTCCGGGCTGCCCGTGATGAGCCGGATGCCGCGCTGGTACATCAGGTACGCCCACGCCCACTGGATCATCACGATCAGCCGGTTGCGGAACCCGATCAGCATCAGCACGTGCACGAACACCCAGATCAGCCAGGCGAAGTAGCCGCCGAACCGGATGCGACCGAAGTCCGCGACGGCCGCCGCGCGGCCGATCGTCGCGAGCGATCCCTTGTCCCGATAGCGGAACCGCTCCCGCGGCTCGCCCTCCAGGTCCCGCCGGATCTGGCGCGCCGCGAACCGCCCCATCTGGATCGCGGCCGGCGCGACGCCGGGCACCGGCGCGCCATCGACTTCGAGGTGAGCGAGGTCGCCGATGACGAAGATCTCCGGGTGGCCGGGCACCGAGCAATCGGGCTCGACCATCGCACGCCCCGCCCGGTCCAGCGGCGCGCCCAGCGACCGCGCGATGGACGATGCCGCGACGCCGGCGGCCCAGAACACGTTGCCGGCTTCGATCCGCTCGTCGCCCACCCACACCGCGTCTTGCTCGATGCGGGTCACCAGCGCGTTCGTGCGGACCTCCACGCCCAGCGCCTCGAGCTGACGACGCGCGCTCTCAGAGAGGTCCGGCGGGTAACTCGGCAGCACACGCGGCCCGCCCTCGAGCAGCACGACACGGGCGGACTTGGTGTCAATGAACCGGAAGTCGCGCGGCATCACCCGACGCGCGATCTCCGCCATCGCCCCCGCCAGCTCGACGCCCGTGGGGCCCGCACCCACGATGACGAACGTGAGCAGCCGACGCCGCGCCTCCGGGTCCGCCTCGCGCTCCGCCGCCTCGAACGCGAGGAGGAACCGGCGCCGGATCTCCACCGCGTCGTCCACCGTCTTGAGGCCGGGCGCGAAGCGCGCCCACTCGTCGTGGCCGAAGTACGCGTGCGTGGCGCCCGTGGCGACGATGAGGTAGTCGTAGCCCAGCTCGCCGTCCCTGAGACGCACGACCCGCCGCTCCGGGTCGACCGACACCGCCTCGCCCAGCCACACTTCCACGTTCCGCTGGCGCCGCAGGATGTGCCGCAAAGGGCTCGCGATGTCGCCCGGCGAGAGCGACGCCGTGGCGACCTGGTACAGCAGCGGCTGGAACAGGTGGAAGTTCTGCCGGTCCACCAGCGTGATGCGCACCGGCGCCCTGCGCAACGCGCGGGTCGCGTACAACCCGCCGAAGCCGCCGCCCAGGATCACCACGTGGGGTATGCGATTCTCGGTCATGGCGCCTCGCTCCCCGCCGTCGCGGGGTCGCAGCCGCCCCTGGTCCGCCGGGCCAGAGGGCGCCGCACCGCCTTGTCGCGGTCCCTTCGTTCTGATACCCGCGAGACGGGGTAGGGCTTCGTGGGGCGTGGCGAGCGCAAACGGCAGGAGGGTCCGCCGCGCGCCCGGCAGGAGCCGGGCGCGGGCAAAGGCCGTACCGCGGGCCCCGGCTACCCGCCCCGGTGCCCCGCGAAGCGCGCCTCGTACCCCGCTGCCTCGATCCACCGGATGATGTCGTCCGGCGAGACGTGCTCGGGGTCGTAGGTCACCTCGGCGAGTTGCACCGTGGGGTCGATGCTCGCCCGCGGTACGCCGGTACGGCCGGTGAGCGCCTTCTCGAGTCGCGCAGCCGCGTCGTCGTCCGGCAACCCCCGCACCTCGATCCGTGTGATCTCCATGGCCCAACCCCTCCCCGTCGGCAGCGGGCACCGGCGGCCGCCGGGCCGCCGGGCGCGATCACCCCGAACGCCGGCTGTGCACGATGCGCGCCGCGCGGCCCGGCCGCGCCGTCAGGCGCTGTCGCCCGGGTTGCCCCGTCGGGTCACCACCGCGATCACACCGCCGGCGTGGCCTGTGCCGTAGCGCGTCGTGGCGTCGGCCGCACCGAGGTAGCGGATCTCGTAGACGTCCGCGACCCGGATCGAGCGCAGCGCGTCAGGGCCGCCGAGCCGGATGTCGTCCAGATAAACGACGGGCAGCGAGGCGGACGGGTTCTCCAGCGAGATCCGCCCCCGGACACGGAGGAACTCCGGCCGGAGGCGCTGGATCGCCTCGTACGCCGTCTCGGCCGCGACCCGTTCCAGCTCGGCAGCGGTCAGCACGTTGCGATCCCGTGTCGGCCGGCTCTTGGTGTGCGTCGCGCTGCACGCACCGGTCAGGAGGACGAGGCAGAGCGTCGCGAGAGTGGTGGGGACATTGCGCCGCATGGCGGAACCCTCCATCATGGCGCCACGGCCCCGGCACGGCGGGCGGACCGGACGGGGCGGCGGCGAACGCCGGAGATCACCGAAACCTTACGTCCGCGCAGGCCGGCGCGCCAGAACGGCGCCCGCGGGGCACCCCTCACCTCACAGACCGGAGACACGCGATGATGGCCACTTCGCCGAAGCTCGTGGATACCGCCCACGGGATCCTGAGGATCGTCACGGGACTGCTCTTCATGCAGCACGGCGTCCAGAAGCTGTTCGGCTGGCTCGGCGGCTTCGGGCCGGAAGGCGGGACCGCACCGCTCTTTTCCATGTTCGGCGCCGCCGGCGTGCTCGAGGTGTTCGGCGGCCTGCTCATCGTGCTCGGCCTGTTCACCCGCCCCGTCGCGCTGGTGCTCACGGTCGAAATGCTGGCCGCCTACGTCATCGCGCACCTGCCGCAGGGCTTCTGGCCGATCCAGAACGGCGGCGAGCTCGCGCTGCTCTACGCCTTCATCTATCTCTTCCTGGCCGCCGCCGGCTCCGGCCGCTTCGCCATCGACCGCGCGCGGGGCGAACGGGCTCCGGCGTGAGACCGGCGTAGCGATCCACCACGCCCGGAGGCGCGGGAGCGCCGGCACGCCCCCGCGCCTCCGACGCCCGCGGCGCCCGCCCTACCGGTACCCCGCCGCCTGCAACCCGAACAGCTCCGCGTACCGCCCTCCCCGCGCCAACAGCTCCTCGTGCGTGCCTTCCTCGAGGATGCTCCCGTTCTCCAGCACCAGGATGCGGTCCGCCATCCGTACCGTCGAGAAACGGTGGCTGATCAGCACCGCCATGCGACCGGCCGTCAGCTCGCTGAACCGCTGGAACACCTCGTACTCCGCCCGCGCGTCCAGCGACGCCGTCGGCTCGTCCAGGATCAGCACCTCCGCGTCCCGCAGGTACGCGCGCGCCAGCGCGATCTTCTGCCACTCGCCGCCGGAGAGGTTCGCCCCGCCGTCGAAGCGCCGGCCCAGCATGTGGTCGTAGCCCTTCTCCAGCTTCGCGATCACCGTGTCCGCGAGACTCTTGGCCGCCGCGCGCTCGATCCGCTCCTGGTCCGCCAACGCGTCGATCCGGCCGACCGCGATGTTATCGCGGACGATCATGTCGTAGCGGACGAAGTCCTGGAAGATGACCCCGATCGCGCGGCGCAGCGACTCGATGTCGTACTCCCTGAGGTCACGCCCGTCCAGCAGGATGCGCCCCTCCGTGGGGTCGTAGAGCCGCGCCAGCAGCTTCGCGAGCGTCGTTTTCCCCGCGCCGTTCTCTCCCACCAGCGCCAGCCGCTCCCCGGGTCGTAGCTCGAACGAGACGTGGCGCAGCGCCCAGCGCTCCGAGTCGGGATACCTGAAGCTCACGTCGTCGAACACGAACCCCCGGCGTATCGGCCGCGGCACCGGCGGCGCATCCGGCGGCTGCACGATGCGAGGCCGCATCTCGAGGAACGCGAACAGGTCCTGCAGGAAGAGACTCTGCTCGTACAGGTCCGCGAAGCCGAGCAGGACGCGCGAGATCAGGTCGCGGCTGCGCATGAACGACGCCGACAGGAACGTCAGCGTGCCGATCGTCAGCACGCCCATCACGGTCTGCCAGATGATGAAGCCGTAAGCACCGTAATAGACCAGCGTGCTGAAGGCGGACAGCGCGGCGCCCGTTGCCGCGCGCCGCAGCGCGAGCCGGCGGTTCGCGCGGTAGAACTCGTCGGCCAGCGTCGCGTACCGCTGGATCAGGTGGCCGGACAACCCGAACAGCTTGACCTCTTTGGCCGTCTCGTTGCTCGCCGCGACGTAGCGCAGGTAGTCGAGCTGCCGCCGTTCCGGCGTCCAGCGGTAGAGCAGGGAATAGGCCAGGCCGGCGAAGTGGGTCTCCCCGACGAAGGACGGCAGCACCGCGAGCGCGAGCAACAAGAGGAGCCAGCCGTTGAACGCCACCAGCGCGGCCATGAGCGAAGCGAGAGTGAGCAGCGACTGCGCCATGCCGAGCAGCAGCGCGATCAGCCCGATCCGCCCGACCGTCTGCCGCCGGGCCCGCTCCAGATGGTCGTAGAACTCCGGGTCCTCGAAGTGCTCGAGGTCGAGCGTGGCGGCGTGCTCCATCAGCCGCACGGACATGCGGTTCGAGAACAGGTCGCCGAGCAGACTCTCGAGCAGCGATGAGGCGCGCTGGAGCACCTCGTGGGCGAGGGCGATGCCGAACTCCAGCCCGACCAGCCGCGCGAGCAGCGTCCAGTCCGGCGCGCCGGCCCCGACGCTGGCGACCACGGCGTCAATGATCAGCTTGCCGACCCACAACAGCGCGAGCGGCGCGAACGCCTGGAGGAGCCGCAGCACGACCACCGCGGCCGCGTAACCGCGGTGCGTTTGCCAGACGAGTCTGAGGAACGGCGGGATCAGCCGCAGCGCGCGCAGCCGCTCCCCCAGCGGCGGGAGCGGCTGCCCGTCGCGGCGCTGCCGCGGCCGTGCGGCGAAGACCGATTGCATGTGAGCTCGTACACCAGCGGGCGGCGGCCGGTACCGGGTCGCCGCCGAGACGCCCGCGCGCCGGACGCCGTCGTCCGCGCGTCCGGCGGACCACTGTCACACGAATGCGCAAGCGGGCGCGCCCGGTCTCCTGCGCGGATCGCGCGCACCCGCTACCGCACCGTCGCCGAACCGGTCCCTGCCTCGTTCAACGCCGCCAGCCGCGCCGGTCCACGTCCCGTCCGACCGTGTACGCGATGGCCAGACGGACGTTGGTCTGTCGCACGTGCGACGGCTCGTCAATCGTGAATCCCGTCACGGGCACGTACGAGTCGTTGCCGGAGAACGGGTTGCCCGGGGCGTAGGTGGCGGCCTCCAGCCGGAGGGCGAGGCGGCGCGAGGCCCTGTACTGGAGCCCCAGGACCGCCGATCCGCCGAACCGCGTCTGGTCATCGTCCACCGCCACGATGCCCCCCCGGATGATCGTGTCGTCCACGATGAGGCTGAATTCCCTGTCGTCGAGGTTCCACCACGTGACGAGGATGCCCGCCCCTGCGTACACGTTGAACCGCCGCCACTCCGGCAGGATGTAGCGGATCAGCTCGAGGGCCAGCGTCGTGCTCGTCAGCTCGCCGATGTCGTCGTTGTCGAACAGATCCAGGTCCAGCCCCGTGTCGTCCTCGAACTCGAGGTCCGGCCGCGTCCAGTTGAACGCGAGCCGCGCATGCGTCCGCGGGAGGACGCGTGCACCGACCGCCAGGCCCCACGAGAACGCCCGCTCCGCTGTGAGCTTGCGCTGCGGGGTGATACCTTCCAGGCCGAAGTCCACCAGGTCGAAATCCAGCGCCTGGAGCAGGAAGCGCCCGTGGTCAGAGACGCCGACGTAGGCCTGCAACGTCACGTCGTGCATCCCCAGCCAGCGGTAGCGCGGCCGCTCCGTGTCCCGCTGGCCGTGCGCCGCGCCCGGCAGGGCGAACAACACAGCCGCTGCCGTGCCCAGGGACCAGCAAACGCGCATCGCGCTCGTCATGCAAACCCTCCCTCCGGAGACCCGATACGACCTTCCGGAGGGCGGGTGGGAAGATCCAGGCCGCAACGGCCGATCCACATGTGCAGGGACCACCAGATGACGGGCGGGACGGCTGCCTGGCTTCGGCGCTTCGCTTGCCGGGCCGTCGGCAGCGCCGCCACCAGGAAACGAACAGAGGCGGGAGCGGCTGCTCTCCCTCCTCTCATGCTCGCGCCAGGATCGGCGCCTGCCGCGTTCGATCTCCGCGGCGCTCGTGAGCGGCGCCGCGCGGACGCGCCCGCCGCCGGCCTCAGAGCACCGGCCGGTCGAAACCGAGCTGCTGCGTCTTGCCCAGCATCTCGCGGACCTGACGGAGAGATTCCTTGAGATCCGCCGCCCGGCTCGTGGGCTCGTAGATCCGCGCGCTGCCCCTGCCCTGCTGCTGCGCCTGGTACAGCGCCAGGTCTGCCGCTTGGAGCAGGTCGCGTGGCGAGTTCATGCCCGGCTGGTACGACGCGATGCCCGCGCTCACCGTGAACCCCTCCGCCGCCGCGGCCGTCAGCGCCAGCGCCGACTGGAGCCGCCGTACGAAGATCATCGCGCCATCCGGCCCACCCGAGCAGAGCAGGGAGAGAAAGCGGTCGTTGCCGATCCGCGCGGAGAAGTTCATACGCCGGGTGTTCTCCTTGAGGATACGGCCGAACTCCGCCAGCGCGCGCTCGTAGGCGGCCTCGCCGTGCCGCTTCCGGAACTCCTTGTACTCATCCGGCTCGATCAGCACCAGGTGCAACGGCCGCCCGCGCATCGCCGCCGCGAACTCCCGCTCGAGCACCACCATGGCATGCCGGCCGTTGGGCAGGTCCGTCAACGTGTCCGTCAGCTCGAGCTGGTCCAGCCGGTACTGCGCGCGGTAGAGCAGCTCGGACAGCCAGCCCACCCCTACCGCGGTGCCGAGGAAGACCAGCAGGATGCGCAAAACGAGGCCCCAGTCCTGCACGTCGTGACCCATCGCCGTCGCGACGAACTGAATGGCGACCAGCCCGACCATGCACCCCGCCAGCCCCGTGGCCACGCCGCTCCAGCCACGGTAGTACGACAGCAGGAACGCCGGAGTGATCGCCAGCAGCCAGAGCAGGATCTCGAACCGTGCTGCGCTCTCCGGCGCGACCACCGCGGCCACCAGCGCGCCGAGCAGCGCCGTGAGCGAGAGGACGATGATCCGCACTGCCACGTGCGGGAGTCGTTTCCGGATCATACGCGTCCGAGTGGATTCCGACCCACGCCGGGGCGGCCCGCGCCCACGGCCGTCACTGGACTGGGAGGCGCCACCACAGGCCAGTTCCGTGCCGTTGCCTGCCTTCCCGATGGACCGCGGTTTCGGCGCCCCGGACCGGCGCGGACCGCTGAAAAGATTGCCGGCCGTGCCAACATTTTGAGTCGTCGCCCCGACGCCTCGTTTGCGCCCGCCGCCGCCCGCCCTCGCCCCGCGACGCCGCCGACGTCCACACGGCCGCGCGGACACCGGCCCCGCCCGCCTCCCCGGAGGCCGGCGGCAACGCTTGCCCGGGGTTTCCCTGCACGAGATCGGGGCGGCACCCCACAGACGCCGGCCGGAGTTCGCCGTAATCTTGCAATGCGAGAGATACGCGGGGACCGGCCCTGCCCGCGGTGCGCCCCCGGGCGGGAGCGAAACGCACTGCGCGACCGCGACGCCGTGGGAACACCGGCCCGGGGCCGACGGGCCGATGAACCAGGACGAAGCGCCGTGAAGGAACAACCGATGCCACGACCGGAGCCCGACCGCCCACGCCTCGCACCCGGCGAGGAGCCGCACCACGAGCCGACGTCGCTCCGCGAGGCCGTGCAGCACTACCTGCGCGACCTCGTCTACGGCGCGAACGACGGCATCATCACCACCTTCGCCGTGGTCGCCGGCGTCGCCGGCGCGGACCTGCCGGCGACGACCGTGCTGATCCTCGGCTTCGCCAACCTCGTCGCGGACGGATTCTCCATGGGCGCGAGCAACTTCCTCTCGATCCGCTCGGAAGAGGCTGCACGCGCCGCCGCAGGCCTCGCCGTCCAGGAGCCGCACGCGGGACGGCACGGGCTCGCCACCTTCTGCGCGTTCATCGTCGCTGGCGCGGTGCCCCTGCTGGCCTACATCGTCCTGCCAGACGCGGGACCCAGCCCGTTCGCCACCGCGACCGTGCTCACGCTGCTCACCCTGTTCGCGGTCGGCGCACTCCGCAACTTCGTCACCGAACGTGGCTGGTTCCGCAGCGGCCTGGAGATGCTGGCGGTCGGCGCGGTGGCCGCCGGCGTCGCGTACCTCATCGGCGCCCTGGTCTCCCACGTCGTCAACGGAGCGTCCATCGTTTGAGTGCACCCGTGGAGACGCCGACGCGCAACGTAGAGCGAGCCTGGCACACCCTCACGCCCGACGACGCACTCGCGCGCCTCGCCTCCTCGCCGGATGGCCTCACCGACGATGAGGCGCGCCGCCGCCTCGAACGCTATGGGCCCAACACGCTCCACCCGCCCAAGCCGGTTTCCGCCTGGCGCATCCTGATCGACCAGCTCGAGAGCGTCGTCGTCCTCCTGCTCTTCGCTGCGGCCGCCGTCGCGCTCTTCCTGGGCGACCCGCTGGACGCCGCCGCCATCGGCGCCGTGCTCGTCATCAACACCGCCCTCGGCTTCTTCACCGAGCTGCGCGCACGCAAGGCGATGCAGGCGCTGCTCGAGCTCGAGGTGGCGCGCGCCACGGTGGTGCGGAACGGACGGGCCGTGGAGATCGATGCGCGCGAGCTCGTGCCGGGCGATGTCATCGTCCTCGAGGCGGGCCAGTCGGTGCCTGCCGACGGCCGCCTGCTCTCCGCCACCGAGCTGCACGTGGATGAAGCCCCGCTCACGGGCGAGTCGGTGCCGGTCCACAAGCACACCCGGCCGCTGCCCGAGGACACGCCCCTGCCCGACCGCCAGAACATGGTGTTCAAGGCGACGACGGCGGTCGCCGGCTCCGCTCGCGCCCTCGTCGTCGCGACCGGCATGGCCACCGAGGTCGGCCGCATCGGCGAGCTGGTCGGCGGGATCGTCGAAGAACGGACGCCGCTGGAGCGCCGGCNCGACCAGCTCGGCCGCCGGCTCGTCTACCTCGCCCTCGGCGTCGCCGCACTCGTCATCGCCCTCGGCGCCGCACAGGGCATTCCGTTCGGCCAGATGCTCGAGACCGGCATCGCCCTCGCCATCGCCGCGGTGCCGGAGGGTCTGCCCGCGGTCGCCACCATCACCCTCGCCCTCGGGCTCCGCCGCATGGCGCGCCGCAACGCGCTCATCCGCCGACTGCCCGCCGTCGAGACGCTCGGCTCCGTCACCGCCATCTGCACCGACAAGACCGGCACCCTCACGGCGGGCGAGCAGACCGCCACCGTGCTCTGGATCGACGGCCGCGAGCTCCGCTTCACCGGTACGGGGTACGCGCCCGAAGGCGAGATCCGCGAGAACGGCCGCGTGCTCAGGGCCGACGAGGACCCGCTCGTGTTCGCCGCGCTCCGCGCCGCCGCGCTCGCGAACCGCGCCGACATCGTCCGCAGGGACGGCGCGTGGATCGCCCGCGGCGACCCCACCGAGGCCGCGCTCCTCGTGGCCGCGTGCAAGGCCGGGCTCGATCGCGACGCGCTCCGCGCCCGCTACCCCGAGGCGGGCGAGGTCCCGTTCTCCTCCGAGCGCATGCTCATGGCCACCTTCCACGCCACGCCGGAGGGGGAAACCCTCGCCCTCGTCAAAGGCGCGCCCGGCAGGATCATCGAGCTGTGCACGCGAAGACTGACGGCCGATGGGGAGCGCGAGCTCGACGACGAAGGCCGACGTCACCTCGTCGCCATCAACGAGGATCTCGCCCGCCGAGGCCTCCGCGTCCTCGCCCTCGCGCAGAAATCCCCCACCCCCGCCCGGGCGGAGGGGCGAGAGCCGGGTGGCGCCCCCACCCGGGATCATGGGGTAGGGGACGAGGAGCTCCAGGGTCTCACCTTCATCGGCTTCATCGGCATCATCGATCCGCCGGCCGAAGGCGTGAAGGAGAGCATCGCCGCGTTCCGCCGGGCGGGCATCCGGACCGTAATGCTCACCGGCGACCAGCGCCTCACGGCGGAGGCGATCGCCCGTGACCTCGGCGTGCTCCAACCAGGGGAGGAGACGCTGGATGGCCGCGAGCTGTCGCGCCTCAGCGACGAGGAACTCGCCGAACGCGCACGCCGCGTGGCCGCATTCAGCCGCGTCAGCCCGGAAGACAAGCTGCGGATCGTCACCGCGTATCAGCGGAACGGCGAGATCGTCGCCATGCTCGGCGACGGCGTCAACGATGCCGCGGCGATGAAGAAGGCGCACATCGGCGTCGCCATGGGCAGGCGCGGGACCGACGTCGCCAAGGAGGCCGCCTCGCTCGTGCTGCAGGACGACCGCTTCCCCACCATCGCGGTCGCCATCGAGGAAGGACGCGTCGTCTTCGACAACATCCGCAAGTTCGTCTTCTACCTGTTCAGTTGCAACCTCGCCGAAGTGCTGGTGCTGCTCGGCGCGGGAGTCGCGGGCCTGCCGCTGCCGCTCACCGCGCTCCAGATCCTGTGGCTCAATCTCGTGACAGACACGTTCCCCGCGCTCGCGCTCGCGCTCGAGCCTGCCGAGCCGGACATCATGGACCGGCCGCCGCGCGACCCACACGCCGCCATCCTCTCGGCGCGGTTCCTCCGCGCGATCGTCTTCTTCTCGGCGCTGATCACGCTGCCCTCGCTCGCCGCGTTCCTGTGGGGTCTCAACGGTCCGGAAGGCGAGGCCTATGCGCGCACCCTGTGCTTCATGACCCTCGCCTTGAGCCAGGTCTTCCACCTCGGCAACGCACGGAGTCCGGGCGCGGTCATCCGGCCGACGTTCGCCGTCCGTAACCCCTACGCGCTCGGGGCGGTCGTGATCTCCGTCGGCCTCCAGTTCCTCGCGGTGTACTTCACGCCGCTCGCGCGCGTGCTCGACACCACGCCCCTCGCCCCGCGGGACTGGCTCATCGTCCTCGCGCTGGCGCTCGTGGCCGCAGCGGTCGGGCAGACGCTGAAGTTGAGGAGGGCGGTGGGAGGCAACGGGTGAGCCGATGAAACCCCGGGCGAGCGCGGGGCGGCCGAGATCCCGACGGCCGAGGTCGATGCGCTGGTTGCGCCTGTGGAGCGCGGCTCGCCAACGCGGCGGATCACCTCGAGCGATCAGCGGAGGCCGTCCTGTTCGGGGTCGGCATGCGCCTTGTGCAAGGGACGGTGAGCCCCCACCCGTCGTCCACAGAGGCGCGGCAGGGCCTCCCGTGCCGCACACTTCTTGCTCTCCCTTCCTCACCGGAGCATCGCAGCCCGCAGGGATGAGGGGAGGCAGGACGGGCCATGGCCGATCGGGCTGAGGAACGCACCACCATCCGCCTACAGGTCGCCGGCGCCAAGCCACAGGACGTCGGCCGCGGCACCGCCCGGCTGCCGAGCGACGCGCTCCGCTCGCTCGGGCTCCGGGAGGGCGACGTCGTCGAGGTGATCGGCAAACGATCCACCGGCGTCATCGCGCTGCCGCCTTACCCCGAGGACAACGGCCTCCAGATCATCCGGCTGGATGGCCTGGAACGTAGCAACGCCGGCGTCGGCATCGGCGACTCCGTCACGATCCGCCGCGCCGAGGCGCAACCCGCGCGTCGGGTCGTGCTCGCGCCCTCGCAGCCCAACGTGCGGCTCATGGGCACGGGCGAAGCGCTCCGGCGCACGCTGTTCGGGCGCCCGGTCGCGGCGGGCGACCTGGTCTCCACCTCGATCTATCAGCGCAGCGTCACCGCGCCCGACACCGGCCTGTTCCCCGAGGACATCTTCCGGACGCTGTTCCAGCTCCCCGCGTACGCGCTCCACGAGTTCCGGCTGCGCGTGGTATCCACCCAGCCGCGCGGAATCGTGCGCGTCGCTGAGGGCACCGAGATCGAGCTGCTGCCGGAGTACACCGAAGCGGAAGAGGCCGCGCGCGGCGCGGTCACCTACGACGACGTCGGCGGCCTGGGGGACACCATCACCCAGGTCCGCGAGATGATCGAGTTGCCGCTCAAGCACCCGGAGCTGTTCCAGCGCCTCGGCATCGACCCGCCCAAAGGCGTGCTGCTCCACGGGCCGCCCGGCACGGGCAAGACGCTGCTCGCGCGCGCCGTGGCCAACGAGGCGGACGCCGGCTTCTTCCACATCGCCGGCCCCGAGATCATGGGCCGCTTCTACGGCGAATCCGAGCAGCGGCTCCGCGACGTCTTCCAGCAGGCGCAACAGAACGCGCCGTCCATCATCTTCATCGACGAGCTGGACTCCATCGCGCCCAAGCGCGAGCAGGTCACTGGCGAAGTCGAGCGCCGGGTGGTGGCGCAGCTCCTCACGCTCATGGACGGCCTGGAGCCCAGACAGAACGTCGTCGTCATCGGCGCCACCAACCGGATCGACGCCATTGACGAGGCGCTACGCCGGCCGGGCCGTTTCGACCGCGAGATCGTCGTCGGCGTGCCCGACCAGTCCGGCCGCCGCGAAATCCTGGCCATCCACACCCGCGGCATGCCGCTCGCCGACGATGTGGACCTGGAGGAGATCGCGCGCATCACCTACGGCTTCGTCGGCGCCGACCTCGCCGCGCTGAGCCGCGAGGCCGCGATCGATGCGCTGCGCCGCAATCTGCCCAACATCGACCTCGAGGCCGCCGAGATCCCGCCCCACGTCCTGGAGCAGCTCAACGTGACGCACGAAGACTTCATGAACGCGCTCAAGCGCGTGCAGCCGTCCGCGCTCCGCGAAATCATGATCCAGGTGCCCGATGTGGGCTGGGACGACATCGGCGGACTCGAGGAAGCCAAGCGCGCGCTCCGAGAGGGCGTCGAGCTCCCGCTCAAGCATCCGGAGGCCTTCGAGCGGCTCGGCATCCGGCCGGCGAAGGGCTTCCTGCTCTTCGGCCCGCCCGGCACCGGCAAGACGCTGCTGGCCAAGGCCGTGGCGCGGGAGTCCGAGGCCAACTTCATCGCTACCAAGTCCTCGGACCTGCTCTCCAAGTGGTACGGCGAATCCGAGCAGCAGGTCGCGCGGCTGTTCCAGCGCGCCCGCCAGGTCGCGCCGACCGTCATCTTCATCGACGAGATCGACTCGCTCGCGCCGCAGCGCGGAGGTGGGATCGGAGAGCCCGCCGTCACCGAGCGCGTGGTCAACACGATCCTGGCGGAAATGGACGGCCTCGAGGCGTTGCAGGGCGTCGTCGTCATCGGCGCGACCAACCGGCCCACGCTGCTCGACCCTGCGCTGCTCCGCCCCGGCCGTTTCGACGAGCTGATCTACGTGCCCGTCCCCTCGCGGGAGGGGCGGCTGCACATCCTCCGCATCCACACCGCGGCCATGCCGCTCGCCGAAGACGTGGACCTGGAGGCGCTCGCGGACCGGACCGAGGGCTACACCGGCGCCGACCTCGAGGACCTCGTGCGCCGCGCCGGGCTCCACGCCCTGCGCGAGAGTCTCGAGACCACCGAGGTGCCGATGCGCTTCTTCGAGCAGGCGCTGAAGGAGACTCGCCCGTCCGTCACGCCGGAGATGGAGCGGGAGTACGAGGAGTTGGCCGAGACGCTGAAGCGCGAGTCGCCCCGCGGACGGCGCCGCATCGGGTTCGACATCGGCGAGGAGCGGCTGGCGGCGGACTGAGCGAGAGTCGCGCCGCCTACGCCATCCTCAACCAGCGCAGGACCTCCGCCATCGTCGGGCGCCGGCCTGTGGAGAGAACGCCGATCCCGTAGATCCGGGCGCCCAGCCAGGCAGCCGCCATCCCGGTGACGACCAGGAGCACGAGCGACGCCGCGAGCTCCCTCGACGGCACCTCCGTCAGCGCGGCACGCATCGGCATCAGGATCGGGGAACAGAACGGGATCAACGAGCCCACCACCGCGACTCGCCCTGCCGGATCGTTCAGGATCGGCACCACCGCGACGAACGTGAGGACCAGCAGCAAGACGATCGGGAACTGGAGCTGGCGCGTCTCCGGCTCGCTCGTCGCGACCGCGCCGAGCGCGGCGTACATGCTGGCGTAGAGGAGGAAGCCGGCCGTGAAGAAGGAGAGGAAGATCACGGCCACGCGCGCCGGCACGTCGGGGAGCGGTGGCAGCTTCAGGCCGATCGCGGCGGCCACTGTGTCCCCGAACCGCAGCGCCAGCGCGGCGAAGACCGTCCAGATCAGGACCTGGAGCAGCCCCGCGCCGCCGATGCCCAGGATCTTCCCCAGCATGAGCTGTTCCGCGCGAATCGAGCTCAGCACCACCTCCACGATCCGGTCCTTCTTCTCCTCCAGCACGCCCTGCATCACGCCGTTGCCGTACAGCGCAACGACGAGATAAACGGCGAAGCCGAGGATGTACGCCAGGAAGAACGCGGAGGCGGCCGTGCCCGTCGCCGCCCGCTCACCCGCCTTGCGTGCTTCGAACGGGATCGGCCGGAACACGTCCCGCAGCGCCTCCGGGTCGATCCCGACCGCCCGCAGCCGCAGCGCCTGCGCGGCACGCTGCACCGCCGTCGCGATCTCGCCGAGCTCGGCGAAGTTCGTCGCGTTCCGGCCCTCGTAGACCGCCGTGTCGCCGTCCATCACGCCCCCGGGAAGCCACAGGTAGCCGTCCAGCGTGCGTTCCGCAACGCGCGCCGCCAGCTCCCTCCGGACCTCCTCCTCGCTCCGCTCCTCGAGCCGGATGACCTCCGTGTGGAAGACCGTCCGCTCCTCCTCGGGCGGAGCGATCCGGAGTGCCGCGGCCACCGCCTCGCCCATGCCCTGGCCCGGCACGTCGACGATCGCGATGGACCGCTCGCCGCCCCCGCCCCCCAGCGCCGCTGGCAGGAAGAGCAAGCCCAGGATCAGGACGGGGCCGAACAGCGTGCCCAGCAGGAACGTCCGCGTGCGGACGCTCGCGATGAACTCGCGCTTGGTGACGATCCAGGCGCCGCTCACGCGTGGGCCTTGCGTATGGTTGGCTCACTGGCGGCGTAATCCAGCGCCGCCGAAGTCCTGCCCTCCACCAACAAGCGATCCATTTCCACGGCGAGCGTGGCGTAGTCGATCGTCGTACGCGGGACCGCCTGGCGTGGGGTAGGTTGCTGCCACAAGCGCAGGAGTATGGCGACGATGGCTTCCGTGTCCGACGGCTCACAGGTCAGCGCGCCGATCCGGCGCGCTTCGTTCGCCGCGGCGCTGCCGGACTCCGCGATCACCAGCGTCGGGATCCCCAGAGCCACACACTCGTAGAGCTTGGCCGGTATCTGGAGCTCCTGGTCCTGGGCGAGGACCAGCGCGAGGTGCGAGCGGCCGAGGAGCGCGAGCGCTTCTGTGGCCGGCAGAACGCCATGGACGATGACGACGTCGTCGAGCGCGCACGCCGCCATCTGATCTCGGAGCCGCGCCTCGTTCCCGCCGCTCAGCGAGCCGGCAACGTGCAGCCGGGTCTGCGCCCGCGCTTCCGGATGGCGGTCCAGGAAGGAGCGCAGCGCGATCAGCACGGGGCCCAGGTCACGCCCAGCGTAGAGCGTTCCGACATGCGCAATGGAGAGGCCCGGCTCCGGCCCCGGCTCGACCGCGGGCAGACGTTCGGGGTCGATCCCGTTGGGCACCCAGGCTACCGGAACGGTCGGGTAGGTGCGGCGTGCGAGCGCCGCGAACTCGCGGGTATTGGCAATGATTCCAGCGGCCCGGCGCAGCACCACGCGCTCCAGGCGCGGGATCAGCCAGCGTGCGTGGGCCGAGGAGTACATACTCCTTCCCCAGGACTTGTCGAGGAGGCCGGACCACGGATCACGCATGTCGATGCGGTGGAGTCCCGGTCGTCCGAGGGTGGCCAGCATTCCGGCGATGTGAGCGGAGTGCGGCGGGCCGCTGGTGATGACGGCGTCGAACGACATCCGACGCATGAGGCGGCACGCGGTCCATGCGCTCTTCAGGATCCACCCGCGCCCATGATCCGGAAAATCGAGCAGACCGCCAATCTCCCGGCGAAGTCGGCCGACGATACCCGGCTTCGAACGCCGTGCGGTGCTGTCAGGGTTCGACGGCGCCGGCTGACCGTTGCTACGCGCCGACCGCAGCCTGCGCGCCACGGCATTGTACAGATCGTTGAGCGTGCGCGCGCGCCGGCAAACATGCACGTGGACGCCAGGCGTGCCTGGAGTCGACGGTTGCTGTGCTGCGGTGATGACATGGACCTCCCAACCGAGCCGGGCGAGATACTTGGCGTAGCCCGCCCACCGCAGCCCGCCGACCGAGCCATCCGGGGGGAAATGGTAGGTGATGACCAGCAACCGGCGTTGCTGGTCACCCGGTCTCCCGTTTGGTCCGCCCGCCACCATCGACTCACCCTCTCCTGACGGGCGACCGAGCCGCCGCCGACTCGTAGATGCGCTCGTAGCGCGACACCATCCGGTCCAGGCCGTAGGCCTCCACCACGCGTGCGCGCGCCGCCCGGCCGTCCGCTGCACGCCGCGCACCGTCCAGCAGCGCGTCCAGCCACGCGTGCGCGAGCGCGTCGGGGTCCTCGGGCGGCACGAGGCGATGCTCGAGCGAATCCCCGAGCACGGCCGGATTGCCCCCGACCGCCGTGACCACGGGACAGAGCCCCGCGCTCATGGCCTCCAGCAAGCTCACCGACGTACCCTCGCTCCGGGACGACATCGTGAACACGGTGAACGCCGAGTGGAGGTCGCGGATATCGTCACGCCACCCGAGAAACCGGACATGCTCCCGGATGCCGAGCGTCGCGGCTAGGGCCTCGAGCTTGGGTCGCTCCGAGCCCTCGCCGGCGAGCACGAGCGCCGGACGGACCGCTGACGGCGGCCACAATGCGTGCAGCCGCGCGAACGCCTCGATCATGACGTCGTAGCCCTTGATCCGCTCGAGGCGACCGATGCTGCCGAGGATCGGGACATCGGTCGCGATGCCGAGCTCCCGGCGAATCCGCCCCGTGTCGGCCAATGGGGCGTGGAGATCGGTGTCGACGCCGTTTTCGACGACTTCGACCCTGCATCCACGCCGCACCACGCGCGCACGCAACTGCTCCGCGACCGAGCCGGAGACGGCAACCACCACATCCGTCCGCCGAGAGGCGAGGCCGTCCACCCAGCGCGCCAGCCAGGGATCGGGCGACTGACGGCCGTGCTCCGTGTGAACCACGAGCGGGACGCCGGCGAGGCGTGCGGCCAGAGACGCCTTGTACCAGACCCCGCTGTGCGTGTGTACGACGTCCGGTCTGATCGCCCGGATCCGGCGCGCCAGGGCCCGGGGCCAGATCATCGAACCCTTCGACATCGGCGGCGCTCGGTGCAGGGTCGCGACGTCGCCGAGCCCGTCCGCGAACCTGCCGAAGTACTGCAGGACCAGCACGTGCGACTCGAACCGCGTGCGGTCGATGCGCCGGACCAGGTCGGCGAGCAGACGCTCCATCCCGCCGTAGTTCAGGTTCTGGATCACGTGGAGCACGCGGGTCCGGCCTGGAGCGGAACGTGGCGCTGCCACCGTCAACGCCTCGCGAACCAGTTCAGCGTCTCCCGCACGGCCGGCATCGGATCCGACCAGCGGAAGACTTCGTTGCGGTCCCCCGGCCGCCAGGGCACGAGGACGTCGAGCACCGACCTCCACTTGGGCGGCAGATCCGGCGGCAGAGCGATGCCGTCCCGAGGCTGCCGCAGGACGGCGATCAGGTGATCCACGTCCCCCCACCACCAGCGGCTCCGGACCCCGACACGATACGCCGGCTGCGGCGGCAACGGCTCGCCCAGTGCCAGTCGCACCAGCCTCACGGGGAAATCCACACCGGCGTCGATGGCGAGCTGGAGCGAGCCCCAGAAGCGGCCGTTCACCTCCATGAGGTACGGCTCACCGGTCGACGCATCGACCTTGTACTCGACCATCGCGACGCCCTGCCAGCCGAATGCCTCGAGCAGCGCCGTCGAAGCTCGGACCAGCGCAGGGTCCGCCGGGATGCTCTCACGGTACACACTCACGCCGCCGGATGGCGGCTTCTCACGGATACGCCGGTGACTGAACACCGCGTCCGTTCGGCCATCCCAGAGGAGCAGGAAGATTCCCACGCCGGGGCCGACGATCCGCTGCTGGAGCAGGACCGGGAACGCCGCGGCCGGCAGCCGCTCGAGCTGCGCGCGAAGTTCCCGGTCATCGCGGGCGTACGAAACCATCGTCTTCTGCCGCCCGTGGGCGTCGCCCGCAACAGAGCGCCCCGGCTTCACCACGACTGGGTAGCGGACGGCATCCGGATCCAGGGCATCGATTTCCCCGGCGGCGGTCAGGAGCCGCTGCTCCGGTATCTCGATCCCGAGCGCGCGCGCGGCCTGCAGCACGCGTGGCTTGTCACACACGCGGTGGAACGCGGCTTCATCGGGGAACGGAATGCACATGTCGCGGAACCGTTCGCGGTCCGCCAGGACGGCGAGTACGGAGGCCTCGCTAATGGGGAGCAGCACGCGGGCGCCCACTCGCCTCGCGTATTGCTCCAGCGCATCGACGAAGTCGCCCGGCGCCCGCAGCGGATCAGGGGCACGCTCCTCGCTCATGCAGTAGCGGGACGCACCCGCGAGCGACCGCCCCCGCGTCGAACACACGTGGACGGCGTACCCCGCCCTCCCCAGCGAACGCACGACGGCGAGCGCGGCCCGCTCGTCGCCATCCGTTACGAGGACCGCCTCTCCCATTCGAGTCGCACCCCGATGGGAAGCGAAGGGTCGGCGACCCCCGCCCTACGCTGGACGCGCGGTGCCCTCGCCATCTTCTGCGCTGACGTTGGTGCGCTTCCGGTGGCTTTCGCCAGCCCGACGATCAGGCCGTAGATGATGAACATGTACGCGGCGTAGGCCTGTGACAGGAAGAACCCGCAGATCACGTAGCCCACGATCGTCCCGGCGAGCGCCTGGCCGAGGAACACCGCATCCGATGCCCTCTCATCCCGCGCGCTGCCGGGACTGACCCCGCGCGCCGCCTTGTAGGCGTGGACCAGCAGGAGCACGAACGTGATCAGACCGAACACGCCGAGCTCCGCCCCGATCTCGACGAACGAATTGTGGGCCGCCGACCACTTCACTCCCATGCCGTACTGCTGCCGCTCGGCCAGTGGCGACAACTGGCCCTCGGCGACCGGGAACGCGCGGGCGCCCACACCCGTCAGCGGCCGGCGCAACATGTAACCAATGCCGCGCTTCCAGACCTCCATGCGGCCGGACTCCGAGTTGCCGCTCCAGTTGTAGTCCTCCGAGGGGTTCAGGATCGTCCGCATCATGCTCCAGTACGTCTCGTTCCCCGCCAGGAGGAGCCCGAGGAAGCAGGCGATGACGGCGCCCACGCGGAGCTTCTTGGGGATGGCGCTATAACCCAACAGGAGGTAAAGGCCAAAACCGATGAGGCCGAGGAACGCACCACGCGAGCCGGACTTCACGATCACCAGGAGGAAGATACCGGTGGCCAGGACGCTCGCGATCCGCGCGAAGGGCGTGCGCCCCCGGATCACGAAATAGGTCGCGAGCGGCAGGGTGCAGACCATCAGCATCCCGAGGTCGTTCGCGTCGTAGTACGCGAGGTCCCCGAGCCGCCCGCTGATCCCCACGTCGACGTACAGGTACACGTACCCGGCATAGATCGCAGCGCCGGCAACGACGGCGGCAACGTACCGCCGCACATCCTCCAAGGCGCGCACGCTCGCCGCGAGGATGATCATCAGCAGGAAGGACTTCCCCAGGTCGTCCTTGATGAAGCCGAAGCTCATCCCCTTGTAGAGACTCGTCGGCACGGATGCGACCGCCAACGCCATGATGACGATGAGGCACTTCGTGACCGGGTGGACGACCGACCTCAGTTTGCGCCGACGATCCGAGGTCATCGCGTAGAGACCATACATCCCCAGCGTCGCGAGGATCGGCAGCTTGACCTTCGCCAGGAGGGGGAACAGGTCCTGGACTCGCCAGGCGTACGTGAGGATGCACGTGCTGACCGCGATGAGCAGCAAGTCCACCGCTGCGGGCCGTCGAACCGCCGCGCCTGGTGGCAGGGTTTGGGGGGCCGTACCGACCGGAGGGACGACTCGAGCGGCAGGGCCCAGCCGCTGTTGTGCAGGAGACGAGAGATTGATCGTCATGCCGGTCATCCACGAAGGGTGCCTGCTGCCTGCCCCTGGTTCGGACTCATGTCGCCCCCCGGCCGACCTGCTTGCCGGATCCTTCACGAATCGAACAACCCCGCCGCGCGTAGCGTGAACCCGCGCGGCGACAGGCCCGCAGGAATGTTCGTCCGCGGAAGGGCGTAGGGCCGCGTCTGGCGCCGGGGTAGGGGGCCACCCGTCACCCGCAACGCCGCTGCGTACCCCGTCCGCATGGCCATCGCCTCCACCTCCGGCGAGCTCATGCCATATGGATAGGATAGCCACGGCCCGACCCGTTCAAAGCGTTCGCGCAGCCACCTCAGCGGCTGCTCGAGCTCGGTCGCGGCCTCCGCAGCGCTGAGGCGAATCAAATTCGGATGGCTCCACGTGTGCGAGCCCAGCGTGAGGCCGGGGTGCCGGAGCGCCGCGGCGAGTTCCTCCTCACTCGCCGCGCAGGCGTGAGGCGGTACCGGCCTCGGCTCGATCCCTGACTCCGCCGCCCAGCGGCGGATCTCGGAATCGACGCCGCGGAGCTGGTTCAGCGCGTACTCACGCAGAGCGGCCCCCGGTCCGTACGGCTCCGTGGCGAAACTGTCCCACCAGAACGTTTTTCCGCCGACGAACGCCGGCGCGACGAAAACGGTGGCCGGCAAACCGCGGGCCCACAGCTCCGCGACACCGCACGTCACCGCGCCGCGGTATGCATCATCGAACGTGATCGCGACCCGCGGCTTCGGCGAGCGGCCCGGCCGTGGGCGCAGGACCTCGTCGAGCGGAACCACCTCGTGGGTTTCGACGAGCGCGTCCAGTTGTGCCCGGAATTCCTCCACCGGCAGGTGGAGGGAGCGGTCGCCTGCCGGCTCCTCGCCCTCGGGGACGATGTTGTGGTACGCCAGGACAATGCCCCCGCGAGCGCGAATGCGACGAGCGACGGCTGCGACGCCACCGCCGGTCAGGATCGCCTCCAACGATGCTTTCAGACGCTGCCGGACCATCACCCTGCGCTCCGCAGCTCTGACCGGCCGAGATGCCCGGGACGATCCCGGTTAGGGGCCGCCGCATCGTTGGCTGCGGAAGCCCTGTGCCCCGCCGTCTGGACGAGCTCCAGGTACTGGTGGACCAGCGCCTTGCCGATCACGTCCCAGCTATACAGCTCTTCCGCGGTCCGGCGTCCGTTCTCCTCAAGCCGCCGCCGTAGCCCGGCATCGGAATACAGCCGACCGATCGCGTCCGCAAAGCCCTCCGGATCGTCCCGGATCAGGATGTTTTCGCCGTCCACCGCCTCCAGCCCTTCACAGCCGATGCTGGTGCTGACCACGGCCTTCCCCATGGCCCACGCGGTGGTGATCTTCAGCCGCGTCCCGCCGCCGATCCGGAGCGGAACGACGGTACAGAACGCATCGCGTACCCACGGCCGCACGTCGTCGACGTAGCCCGTCAGCTCGATGCCATACTCGGCTCCATACCTTGCGATCTCCTCCGGGCTCGCGCGCCCGATCCAGCGCACCGGCACCCCATGGCCGTGGCTGCGCAGGATCGGGAGGATCTCCCGGCCGAAGTAATGGAGCGCGTCTAGGTTGGGAAGCCACTCGGTGCCGCCAAGGTACGCAATCAGCTTGTCCCCTCCCCGCAGCGGGACGAACTCCGCAATGTCCACGCCGTTCGGCGCAACGATGATCGGAGCATCCGGCGCCAGCCGAAGCAGCCCTTCTCGATCCGCGTCGGACACCGCGACGTTGAGCGCCGCAGCCCGGCACCAGCGGGCCTCCTCCTTCGCGGTGAGGCTGGCCTGGAACCCCATGTACCAGCGTCGAAATCCCTTCTCGTTCTGAGCGCGGCGTCGCAGCAGCTCGGACTCCACGTTGTGGTGCGTACAAGCGATCGGGAGATCGCCGAGGAGCGTCAGGTACGCACTGAGGTCCGAGCTATCCACATGGACGAGGTCGAATCGTTCCGAGCGAAGTAGTTCGAGCAAGCGACGACGATACGATCGGGAATCGTAGGCGAAGCGTGTGTACGCGCGGCGAGACACCGCACTCCGGAGGTGATCCCAGATGAAGCGAACGGCGTCGTGCTCCTGTGGAATGGGGAACGCCTCGACCCTCGCGATGGCTGAAAGGGCCTCCACGCTCTCGGCCACTTCCTTGGCCGACCGATGCATCCCGGCCCGATAGAAGCAGAGCGCCACCACATCGAAGCCGGCGGCGAGCTGGCGCAGGACGTTGTAGGTCCGGATCGCGGCGCCGCTGCTCGGTGGATACGGCAGCGCGTGCGAGAGAAAGAGCAGCTTCGGCTTCGACGTGCGCGACACGCTCGGCGTGACCTCAGCCGGTCCGTGGGAATCATCCGAGACGAGAATCATCGGATTCCGGGTCATGCCAGCCATCGCTGTCGCCATGCTTGGAACATCAGTACGGCCCACAGCCCGCTCGCAAGCTCGTCATGGCCACGCTGGAGTGCCATCCACGCTCGGTGGACGGCAGCGCCGTGCAGGATCCCGTCCCGATCCAGCGCGCCGCGCTCCAGCAGATCCTCTGCCCAGGGGCGGAGCGCTCGTCGCAGCCACGCGGCGACCGGTACGGAGAACCCCATCTTGGGCCGGTCCACCAGCTCCGGCGGGACGCGGCGGTACAGTGCCTGGCGCAGCAGCCACTTACCCCGCTGTCCGCGAATCTTGAAGTCCCTGGGCAGCCTCCAGCAGAACTCCACGATACGGTGATCGAGCAGCGGGACACGTACCTCCAGGCTCACCGCCATGCTCGCGCGATCCACCTTGGCGAGAAGATCGTCGGGCAGGTAAGTCGCCTGGTCGGTCAGCATCATCCGGTCGAGGAGCGGTAGTCCGTCACTTGCCTGGAAAACCCGGTCGACGGCGGTCGCCGCCGGTTCAGGCCAGCGTAGGATCCTGCCGGGCCACTGCCACGCGCTCAGCAACGACCGGTACATCTCCCCCTCGGAGCCCCATCCCATGAGGGCTCCCAGCTTGACGATCTTCTCTCCGGCCAGGCGGTGGCGGGCCCCCGACGGCATCATCGGGCTGACCGACTTGTAGATCCGGTCCCACGAGCGGGCCGAGACACGTCCGATCCCCGCCGCGACAGCTCGTCGCACCGGTTTCGGCATCCGGCGGAGGCGGCTGATCGCCTGTTCGCCCTGGATGTAGCGATGATAGCCTCCCAGCAGCTCGTCCCCACCGTCGCCGGAAAGCGCGACCGTCACGCTCCGTCGCGCGAGCTGGCAGACCAGATAGGTCGGGATCTGCGACGGATCAGCGAACGGCTCGTCGAACAGATCGGCCAGCCGCGGAACGACGGCGCGCGCGTCCGCGTCCGTCAACACGAGCTCCGTATGATCCGTGCCGAGGTAGGCAGCAACGCGTGCGGCCGCCGGCGCCTCGTCGTAGTCGGGATGGTCGAACCCGATGGAGAACGACTCGATCGGGCGTGGAGTGAGAGCCTGCGCGACCGCAGTCACCATCGACGAATCGATCCCACCGGACAGCAGAACGCCCAGTGGGACGTCGGACAGCAGGCGCAGGCGCACCGCATCCGTGACCAGGCGATCGAACTCCTCGATGGCCTCTTCTTCGCTCCCCGTGAACGGCTCGATGCGCGCCTTTGCCACGACATCCGCCAGTGACCAGTACGGCCTCGGTGGCGGAGGGGGCTCGTCGACGGAGCGGATCGTCAGAATGTGGCCGGGCGGCAGCTTGAACGTGTTCTTGTAGATCGTCGCCGGCGCCGGGACGTACAGGTAACGGAGGTACTCGGCAAGGGCCTGCTGATTGATCTCGCGATCGAACTCCGGCCCCTCGACCAACGACCGGAGCTCGGATCCGAAGGTCAGCAGCCCTCGGCGCCACGAGTAGTATAGGGGCTTGATGCCGAGGCGGTCCCTCAGCAGCGTGAGTTCTCTAGCCTCCGCGTCCCACACCGCCATCGCGAACATGCCGATGAACCGCCCCAGCGCGGCTTCGATTCCCCACCGCTCGAATGCGGCAAGGATCGTCTCCGTGTCGGAATGCCCACGGAACCGCGCCCCGGCGCGCTCGAGGTCGCAGCGCAGAGCCAGGTGGTTGTACACCTCGCCGTTGAAGACCAGCGTGTAGCGCCCCGACGCCGATTGCATCGGCTGGCGCCCGTTGGTCGACAGGTCCAGAATGGCGAGGCGCCGGAAGCCGAACGCAATGCCTGCACGCTCATCGACCCAGATCCCTTCGTCATCGGGACCGCGGTGCTCGATCGGCGCAATCATGCGCCGCGCGCCGGCCTCCAGATCGTCACGGCGATACCCACGGCTCGAGACTATCCCCGCAAAGCCACACATGCCCGGCCTCGTGGCATTGAGCACATCCGATGCGACGCGGTGAGCGGCGCGGCGTTACCGCTGTCGGCACGCGGTTCCGTGACGACTCGCTCCGGGGATGGGAAGTGGGGGCGCGGCCCTGCCTTGCGCAGCGCGCCCCTCAAAGGACGGGCGAGGTCGGCGCCAACAGCCGCTCGGCGCCGTGCGGTTCGAGGTCGACCACGGCCACCCGGGGCTGGTCGTAGTAGCCCCGGAGCAGATTGCCGCGGATCCGGAAAACATCGCGCGCCATGCGCAGCGAGTCCAGGACCAGATTGACGCGCGATCCAGGCTGGTGCGTCCAGTTGACCGGGACCTCGGCGATGCGGTACCCGGCACGCCTCGCCATCAGCAACACCTCGACATCGAAGCTGAAGCCGTTCATCCGCATCCGCGAAAAAAGATCCTGGGCGACCGGACCCCGAAAGAGCTTGAAGCCGCACTGCGTATCCGCGATTCCTTTGACGGCGAGCGTCCGCACCAACAGGTGGAACGCCCTGCCCATTACACGCCGATACAGCCGGGCGCGTACCTGGACGCTTTCGCTCCGCACAGCCCGTGAGCCGATCGCAATGTCAGCACCCGAATCGATCGCTGCCTCCAGGGCCTCGATCTCAGCGATCGGCGTCGCGCCGTCCGCATCGGCAAACAGGACGAGCCTCCCGCTCGCATTGACCACGCCCGTCCGAACGGCATAGCCCTTACCGGCGTTCGCCGGCAGCCGGATCAGGCGGATCTCCGGGTATTGGCGAGCGAGGCGGAGGACGAGGCCGCTCGTGCCGTCGCGGCTCCCGTCATCGACCACCAGGATCTCGGCGGCGCGGTTCCGTTCGCGGAAGTACCGAACGATCTCTCGAAGAGGCTGCCCCAGCCGGGCTTCCTCGTTGAACGCGGGAATTACAACCGAGATTTCGGGTCGCACGCGGATCCCCCTGCGAATCCAGTCGTCCACGGAATGGGCAAGTGTGGTGCCAGGACCGGGATCGCCTGGGGCCGCGCGCGGGGGCGTAACGAGCGGTAACGATCGAGTAGACCCATAGCCGCCCAGCTCCAACACCTGTGGTGGCTCCGCTACATAGGCGAGGCGTGACGTCAGCGCCCGTCGGGCGGCGTGCCGCAGAGGTACAGGTCGACCCGGTACATACGGTAGTCGAAGCGGGGCCGCTCGTGGGAGTGTATCACGTAGCAGTGCCGATCCAGCCAGGCCGCGACCTCGCCGGAGGCGTCATGGACGATCCCATCACGGCGGACCCAAACAACCGCCCAGAACTGCCCGTGCCCAGCGAGTGTCTCGTCCAGATGGGCGGCAGTCATCTTCAGCTCGCGCCCGAGGAGCTGGGGGGCATAGTGGCGCTGAAGGGCGATCGGCGTCGTGAGCACCGGGAGATCTGGCGCCGTCGTCTCGATCACCCGAAAGGCCGGACGCGGGTCGAACCGCATGCCGTCCGACAGATGTGATACGAGCGACGGTGCAATGCCTGCCACGATGACCGCCATGACTGCCCCCGCGATGACGTCCTTCCCCTGCTTCACCCGCTCCCCTATCAAGTGGATCAAGCCACCGGCCGATACGAAGACCATGGGCAGCATCACGACCGCATAGTCCGCATAGACGTTCGTGACGAATGATGCCGCGAAGAGCGTGACCATCGTGCTCGCCACGCCCAGCCCGGCGACAGCAGCCCAGCGACGCTGCCGCGGCGTTCTCCCGAGCAGGAACAAACCGAGCGCGCCCAGCGCACCAGCGGTGAACATCACCGGGGTCAGCCATTCGACGATCGCCGGCATGAGCCGGATCGTCGCCTCCAGCCCGCGGCCGCCAAAGTTGCGCAAGGAAGATCCACGCCCTTGAGCGGCAAGGACGATGTACGCCGTGCCTGTGACGGCCAGGAATGGGCCCCATAGCGCGGCCCAAGCACGGCGCGACGGCCAGGTCCAGCCCACTTGACCCAGCGGGCCGACCAACGTCAGCGCGAGCACCACGCCAATGACGGGGAATACGAACGTCGGATGCGTCGCCGTGCCCGCCAGGAGCACCGCCAGCGCCGCGAGATAGTCCCGCCGCCGATCAGTTTCATACGCGCGAAGCACGTACAATAAGAAGGCAGCGGACAGCAGATAGAGCAGCGACCCGTACCGCGCCATTCCCGAGACGTGGAGGTGCCACGGCGCGAGCGCCACCCAGAGAGCCGCGGCGAAGGCACCGAGCCGGCCGAAGAGCTCGTATCCGAGCCTCCAGGTCGCATAGATGCCCAGGATTCCGAAAAAGAATGGCATTAGGCGCATCCCCACGTGCGTGGGCGGCACCCACTCGAAGAGGAGGTGCTGTAGGAGGTAGTAGAGCGGGCGCGCGTCGATCCCGGGCCGGAGAGGCGAATCGAACAGGTGGGTCGCCTCGACCAGCGTGTAGACCTCGTCCTCCTCGAAAGGATAGGAGTCGAGGCCGTAGAGCCGCAGCGCGGCAGCGGCACCGAGGACGAGCACGAACCATCGAGCCGCCCGGTAACTATCGTTCCGGGAACGGCTTTGATCGGAAGCGGCGAACGAATACGGCATCGAAGTGCTTCGTCAAGCCAGCTTGAGATGCTCGAAGGCCGTCTGCAAGTAGTAGCCGGCGAGCTGACGGGGATGCAAGTAACGATCGAAGAAATCTCGGGCGTTGCGGCTCAGTCGTTCCCGTTCGTCAGGATGTTTGAGGTAGTACTCGCAGGTAGAGAGCAGGTCGCTGAGATCGGGGCGGACATACGCCACGTGTATGCGGTCCTCCAGGAGCACGTGCAGGCGATTGCGTGGCTGGACCGCGACCACGCACGCGCCCACGGCCAGGTAATCGATCAGCCGGAAGCACAGGTCGCCATTGCCGGGCAGGTCGATGCAAACCTGCGCCGCTGCAGCCTCGCGCAGGTACTGACTGTAGCGAACGCGGCCCGCTCCTCCGAGGAACCGAAATGAAGTCTGATCGGTGAGGAGGGCAAGGGCCCGGGAACGGATTTCCACCCCGGCCTCAAGGCCGAAGCGGCCATACACATCCCAGTGAAACTCGCCGCGTTCTCGCAGTCTGCGCAGCGAGGACAGCGCGCCATAGATCATCGGTGAGGCGGGCACGAAACCGCCGGGGTACACGTTTGACGAGCCTGGGAATCCTCCGACCGGGTGCTGCATCTTGAAGTAGACCGCCACCCGCCGTGCGCATTCCTCGTTGATGATGGGATAATCGCTGTAATCGAACGCGATCTCGTATGCGCGGCCATCGACGAGTAGCCGAGCCAGAGCGATCCCGCTGTAATCTTGGGAGAGCATCTTCCGCCGAACGGGCACCCAATCGCTGAGACCGATATGAACGTGGACCATCCATTTTTCCGCGGGCGCCCAGGCGTAACGCGACGGCCACTCGAACTCGGACACCTCGAGCAGTCGCGGATCAGGACGCCACGTCGGCGGAGCTGGAGGTGCGCCACGACGGAGCTGCCAGTAGCGCTCCGTGACCAGACTGCCCAGAGTCGCGATCAATCCATTCCCCATGGTGGCCCCTCGAGCGTTGCGGATCCGCGGAATGGAGCGGTTGTGGGTCGCACCCGACGGTCGCGCTACCGCGCCCGCGGCCGGCTTCCGACCAGCAGGGTGGACGATCTCTTCACGCGACCGGCAAGCCGCGATTGCTAACCGTACAGCAGGACCATCTCCGAAACCCTAACCATTCTAAGCTCGGTTCAAATGCGAACTCCGACGGCTCGGCGCCGCTGACCGGTTCTCTGAAACGACGCGCACACGCACGCGCACGAGTGGGAAGATTCCAACCCCTCGACCGGAATCACGAAAGCGAGCATCCCCGTCTACCGGACGTGGACGGCCCCAGCAGGGCATGACTTTTCTCGACTGTGGAGCCGCCGACAGATCGTGCCAAGGCCCGACCCACGTTGGTCGCGGCGCCCGGCCATGGCAAGCGCCCCGGCCCAATGCAACGTTCATTCCCTGCCGAGGCTTTCCTTGGGGAGGCAAGCCAGACCGGTCTTCGGACACGCTGTCCAGCCGCGTCTCCCGGCGAGGGTGACTAATGACTAAGAGGCCGCAGGGCCCGCGGCGCCCCCGCACGCCCCCTGCAAGTCCGCCAGCCGTCGTTCCACGCTGCATCAGCATATCCATCCGATCAGTTGGCCTGTCGCTCCGAAGCGCTGGGTGTGGCGTCGCTGTCACATATGGGCTCCGGTGATTCTGTGGCGAGGCCATCACCAGCGCCTGGTCCCACCTTCTTGGGGCAGCCGGGGCGGGCGGCAACAGATCTGATTAGAGGCGGAAGGTGGGCGATGTCACCAGTCCGCCAGGCGGGGATGAAGCGCGGCCCCCTGGTCGGGCCAGTCCAGCGACGGGCTGAGGATGCACAGCGACCCCGCCCGCGCACGTTGCGCAGGGACGGGGTCGGTGGACTTGCGTCCGCGCGTTCGGGCACGCGGCTCAGGATCCGGCCCGGTAGCGGTGCTACTCGGTGGAGTGCTGAGCGATCACGCCCGATCCCGGGCTTGGTGAGGCCGCGCGCCGGCGATTCCCGAAGGCCGGCGCGCAGGGTCTCCGCTCAAGAAATCACCAGCCGGGGTTCTCGCGCCACACCGAAACACGCCCCCACCACAGCGACATCTCCTCCGCCGGCCCCTGGTTGAGGTTCGCGCCGAGCGCCACGCCGTAGAACGCGTCGTTCGCGTATTTCGGATCGGCCCGGAGCCCCGTGCGCGAGTAGACCTTGCGGCCGTCGACCCACGCTTCGAGCGCGCCGTCCGCCGCGTCGGCGCTCGACGGGAACTTGAAGTGCAGCCGGTAGACGTGCCACTGGCCGTCCCAGTAATCCTCGGCGCGGAGTCCAGGGATCACGTCCTCGATCGTATTGCCTGGAGGGCCACCGATCGTGAGGCGGCTGCCCTGCTGGCCGATCTTCAGCTCGAATCGGCCTCCCTGGTAAATCAGCCCGAAGATCCACTTGTAGTCGGGTGCACTGGTGCAATTCCACGAGGCGGGTGCGCGGGTCTTGAAGTTCTGGCTGAACTTCGCGACGACCTCGATCCACAGCTCGCGTGGCTCGTTGCCCGATCGACGATTCGGAGTGTACGTCGGCAGTAGCAGGTCACGGCCAATGGAGAAGTCCTGACACCGGCTGGACGAGTTCGTCCGGTTCGGGAACGTGTACCTCATGCTGCGGTTGCTCGATCCGTAGCCGGTGCTCGTGTCGAGCGTGATGTGCTGCTGGCCTTTGTCGCCCCACAGGCGGGTGCCGTAGATCCCGCGCGGGTCGCTGAGCATGTGCTGCGTGCTCGTGTACGTGGAGAAATCTTCGAACACCCACGGTTGCACCGAGCCGCCGCCCTGCTGCGTAACGGTCACCGTCGCCTGCCCCGTCCTCCCCTCGCTCGTGGCCGTGATCGTCGCCGTGCCCGGCGCAATGCCGCGCACGAGCCCGCTGGACGTCACCGTCGCGACCGATGTGTTGGAGCTCGACCACGTGATGGTGCGGCCGCTCAGCGCGTTGCCGTTCTGGTCCCTGGGCGTCGCCGTGAGCTGGAGCGTTCCGCCGACCTGGATCGTGCCCGACGAGGGCGAAACCGTGACCGTGGCGACCGCCGGCTGCGTGCTACCGCCGCCATTGCTCCCACCGCCGTTGCTTCCACCGCCGCTGTCGCCACCGCCGGAGCTCTGGTCACCGCACCCGATGCGTTGCGTGCTGACCACCAGGTTGTCGATGTAGCGCTCCTGCTGGCGCGGGGAGCCGTCGTTCCAGTAGTTTTCCAGGAACAGCGCGTTGATGCCGTAGGCGCTGTAGTTGCCCACCCAGTTCAGGTTCGTGGCGCGCGCCTCGAGATTGCCGTTGATCCAGAGCTCGAAGACACCGTTGCTCTGGCCGGGATCGTTCACCCGGACCCGCGCCTCGACGCAATACCACTGGCCCACGTGCGCGGCATCGAAGAGCGGCGTCTTGCCGACCTGCGCCCCGAGCCAGCGGAGGTTGGCGAAGTCGTTGTATTTGGTCGTGCGGACGTTCCCCTGCGTATCCGTCCCCGAGGCAGGGTCGAGGACCAGGTAGTTGTTCCCAGCGCCGCCGCTCCAGACGTGCGCGATGAGCGCCTCCGACCAGTTCGAACCGGCGAAGACAACTGCCCGGGCCAGCTTGTCGCCGCCGCCGCCCGTCCACCCCGACTCGTTGCGCAGATAGAAGCGCCAGTAGATCTCCCGGTAGTTGGCCGTACCGCCGTCGACCGGCCGGAAGTACGAGTCCGGCGTCCTGCCGAAGGCCAGCTTCAGCGAGCCCGCGTTGACGTCGCCCGCGTTGAAGCGTGCGCGCATGGCGCCGGAGCCGCCCACGCCGACCCCGGTGGCCCGGACGAAGCGGCCGCCGCGGCTGTCGTACTCGAAATACTGCCCGAGCCGGTCCTGGTCGAAGTCGTCACACCAGATCCACCCGCTCTGCGGCCGCGAGCACTCGTTGACCAGACCCGCGGTGCCGCCGCTGCCGCCGCTACCACCGTTGCCGCCACCCCCGGTCACGGTGATCTGGGCGCTGGCGCTCTTGCCGTTGCTCGTGACCGTGATCGTCGCGCTGCCGGCAGCGATTCCGGTCACCAGGCCCGTCGCGTCGACCGTCGCGACCGAGCTGTTCGAGGACGTCCAGGAGAACTGGGCATCCGGCACGACGTTCCCGCCGGCGTCCTTCGCCGTCGCCTCGAGGCGGTAAGAGGCCCCGACCTCGATGGAACGGGAAGTCGGGTTCAGCGAAACCGATGCCACGAGCTGACGGACGACGGCGCGCGCGGTGTCCGCCTTGCCGCAACACGGTGCCGCCGCCACGATGAGCGCGGCCCCCACCGCCTTGGCTGTGACGATCCCCATGTTGTCCACCGTGGCGATGTCGGGGTGGAGCGACGTCCACGTGATCCGGGCCCCGGACAGGACGCTGCCATCCTCGCCGTACGCCCTGGCGGTAAACTGCACCTTCGAGCCGAGTGCGTCCAGGGTATCCGCCGCAGGCATGATCTCGACACGGGCGACCTGGGAGGACGGTGAACCCGCGACGGTGACCGACACCGTGTCCGCGACGTCTCCGGCACGCGCGACGATCCGTGCGGTGCCGTACCCTACCGCGCGCACCACTCCCTCTCCGCTCACGACGGCGACGGCCGGATCGAGCGAGGACCACTCCACCTTCGCACCTTCGACCTCGTGCCCGTTCCGGTCCTGGGCCACTGCGACGAAGCGGATCGAGTCGCCGATCTCAACGACCACTGCCAGGGCGCCGTCCAGCGGGGGATTGCCTCCCTGGTCGGCCCCGAACGGGATCACCAGCAACGACGCGACCTTCTGCTGCACGGTGATCGTGGCGGTTTCCGACCGCGAGGCCACGGATACCTCGATCTCGGCCGTCCCAGGCCGAACCGCGGCGACCTTCCCGTTCCGATCGACCGTCGCGACGTCCGGATTCAGGCTGCGCCACGAAAGCGGGGCGTTGGAAACCGGGACACCGTCAACCGATACCTCTGCGGAGATCCGGACCGTGTCACCCAACGCCTCCAACGTGGCGCTGCTGGGCGATAGCCTGATTTCGACCAGTTCAGGATCCACCCTGAGCAGGTCGTCGTACTCACAGGCAGCAAGAACCAGTAGCCCCAGCAACAGCAGGCCACCTTTGAACACTACCCAACGCATGCGACAGCCTCTCGACAGGGAAACGACAACACAGCCGTCGGGCGAAGCCAGGGGAGAGACCCCGTTCGCTGGCGGCCAGGCAGGCATGGCGGGAAGGGTCTCCCGCTTTAGCCCCTAAGCTCTGCGTCCCCGTCTTTCGGCGGGTTTGCTCTGAGCAGCGGACCTGGGTACGGGTTGAAACGCTCGCCGCGGTTCGACTCCCCGCGTCGGCAACAGCGGTGCCCCGGGCCGGAGTGGGTGGGCAGGGTGCGCGGAAGAGGCGGAATTTCAGGAAGATGCGGCGCGAGTGCCGTGCCCGAGAAGGCCGGCGTGCCCGTGTCCGATGGAAAACTCGTTGCCGGCCGGACCGAACTCTTTTCATTGATCCGGCTGCGCCCTGGGGGTGCGGAGGAGCAACGCCGGCAATACATTTCGGGCCGAAATGTGGCGGTAATCGCGCAATGGCCCCGCCGCCCGGGCCTCCGCCGCTACGGCGCTCAGCGCCGCGCCGTCGGCACGCGCCGTGCTCTCGCGCCCCGCGGCTGCGAAGTCGAGCTCACCTGGAGAAACCCGTTCATGCTACTCGCGTCCTGGATCGCCATAGGCAGTGCCCTAGCGTTTCTGGCCTACATCTTCGTCGGCTACCCGCTGGCGTTGAAGGTGCTCGCGTCGCTTCGGCGCCGTGAGCGGCCGGAGCCGGTACTGGATGAATGGCCGGAGATCAGTATCGTCGTGGCGGCGTACAACGAGGCGGGGCAAATCCGGCAGCTCATCGAGAACCTGCTCGAGCTCGACTATCCCCCGGAGCGGCGTCAGATCGTCGTCGTCTCGGATGCATCCACCGACGGGACCGATGACATCGTGCGGGAGTACGCGGACCGCGGCGTCGAGCTGGTCCGGCTTCCCGAACGCCGAGGCAAGACGGGGGCAGAGAACTACGCGCGGCCCTACCTGCGTGGGCAGATCATCGTCAACACGGACGCCTCGATCCGGATCGGGCGGGACGCGCTGCGCCGACTCGTTGCGCAGTTCGCAGACCCCACGGTCGGCGTCGCGTCTGGCCGGGATGTCAGCGTGACACGGGTCGACGGGGACGCCAACCTCGGCGAGTCCGGCTACGTCGGCTACGAGATGTGGCTACGGGATCTCGAGACGCGGGTCGACGGCATCGTCGGCGCATCGGGCTGTCTGTACGCGATCCGGCGGGACCTGCACGATTACCACCTGCCCGAGGGCCTGAGCCGCGACTTCGCCGCGCCGCTGGTCGCCCGGCAGCACGGCTATCGCTCCGTCACGGTCAATGACGCGTTGTGCTTCGTGCCGCGCGCGCCGTCGCTGCGCCGTGAGTATACCCGGAAGGTGCGCACCATCACCCGCGGAATGGAGACGCTCTTCTACAAGCGCGCCCTGCTCGATCCGTTCCGCTACGGGCTTTTTTCCTGGATGCTGTTCAGCCACAAGGTCTGCCGCTGGCTGATGCCATGGGCGCTGGTGGTCCTGGTCCTCGGCATCGCTGCGCTGAGCGTCACGGAGCCGTGGGCCCGAGCGGTGGCCCTGTTGATCCTCCTGGGTTGCGCCCTGGCGCTGGCCGGATGGCTCTGGCCGGATGGCAAGCGCATCCCACGGCCGCTCGCGATTCCCACCTACATCGCGGTGGCGAACATCGCCGTGCTCCGCGCCTGGTTCAAGGCGGTGCGTGGGGAGCTCAACCCGATCTGGGAGCCGACCCGGCGGGTCCCGGTAGGATCGCACTGAGGAAAGGGCGCGCGGCCTTCCGCACGCGCGCCCCCCTCCCCCCGCGCGCCCGTCGTCGGCCGACGGCGCACCATGGCGGCCCTCGGGCCGCGACACGAGCCGCCCCCAGAACAGGACGGGAAAATCGATCGCCGCGCCGACTGTCGGCGCGGCGATCGCAGGTCCACGATCAGGGGACGAGAAGCGACGGTCGTTGCCCCACTACCACGCGCCCTGGCGGAAGATCATCACCGGCAGCGTCCGCAGCATGATCTTCAGGTCGTGCCACACGGACCGCTTCTCGATGTACTCGAGATCGAGCTGGACCTTCCTCTTGACGTCCTCGATCGACCGGTCGTAGTGCTGGTTGACCTGAGCCCAGCCCGTAATGCCAGGACGGACACGCTGACGCTGCGCGTAGCCCTCGATCTGCGTCCTGAGTTGCTGGAAGATCGCGGGCTGTTCCGGCCGAGGGCCGACGATGTTCATGTCGCCGATCAGCACGTTGAAGAGCTGGGGCAACTCATCCAGTCGGTACTGGCGGAGGATCCGCCCGATCGGCGTGACACGACGGTCGTTCGGCGTGGCCCACACCTGACCGCTGCTGTCCGCGTCGACCCGCATCGTCCGGAACTTGTAGATCCGGAACAGGCGCCCCCCGTGATCGACACGACGCCGGGAGCCCGGATACGGGGACGATCCGTTGCGCCGGTCGAGCCCGACGCGCCATTGCGTGTAGAACACCGGCCCCGGCGATGTCAACTTGATCAGCAACGCGATCACCAGCATGAGGGGAGCGGTGGCGACGAGTCCGATCGCCGCGATCGCGACGTTGAGCGCCCGCAGACTCCAACTCTCGCGCGGACGCGGCCGCTGCGGCGCTCCCACGACCGGCGCCGGCTTCGTCGTGGGATGCCCGTTCCCCAAGAATGTATGGAGTCGCGATTCGACTTGAGTCTCCAGTGCCATCAGCCCTCTGCTCGTCGATTCCAGCGGTGGTTTCGTGGGCGGTGACCGCTCTTGCCCCGTGAGAGTGGGCGACCGGGTCGGCGCGGAGAGCACAGCAACCGGTGTGCGCGGCGGACGACGGGGGGATGGACCGCGCTAACTGCGCATCACACCGTCAGTTGGACAGGCGCAAGACAGATTGCTGTGAAGGCGTGTCCTTGTAGCGGTATGGCGACTGCTGTGGAGGCACCGCCACAAGGGCCGGGCGATCGAGCCGGGGGCTGGAGACCCGGATCAGGAGACGAGCGGGAGGTCCAACTCGAAGTAGAACCGCGTGCCCCAGCCGGCGCGGGTCTCGACCCGTAGAGTCGAGCCCATGGCCTCGACCAGCCGCCGGCAGATGGCGAGACCCAGACCGCTGCCGGAGAAAGCATACCCCGTGGCGGTCGGTGCCGGCCGGAACGGCTCGTACAGGCGGTCCAGGACCTCGGGGGCGATGCCGTTGCCCGTGTCTCGGACGGAAAACTCCACGCGTGTCGGACCGGTCTCGCGGGCGACGACCTCGACGAACCCCTCGTCTGTGAACTTGAGCGCGTTGGTCGTGAGGTTGAGGAGCACGCGGCTCAGGGCGACCGGGTAGCCCATGCGCTGGTCCTGGCTGGGCGGGAGCATGCGAATCGTGAGACCTCGCTCCTCCGCCATGGGCTGCACGGTGTCGCGGACCGACTCGAAGATCTCCGTCACGGAGAAGGGGGTCGGCTCGGCTTCGGCGAGCTGGTCTCCGCCGCGTGCGAGTTCGATGATGTCGCCGACGATGGAGAGGAGGCCGAGTGCGGCGCTGTAAATGATGCCGAGCTGCCTGCGCTGGACAGCGTTGACCGCGCCGCTCTGACCGCGCCGCAAGGTCTCGGCGAGGAAGAGGATGGAGGTGAGCGGCGAGCGCAGGTCGTGCGCGAGCTCGACCAGGAGATCCCGCTCGTCGACGTCGCCGAGGCCCGCGGCGAGGCCGAGAGCCGGACGGCTTTCCGGTTCGGCTGCCTCGTTCAGCCGCTCGAGGGCGTCGAGGATCGCGAGCATCTCGTCGCGCCCCACGTCGGGGCGCGAGGCCCAATCCCGGATGAGCTCGGCACGCAACTCGTCCAGCGTGCGCCGACGCCGAACGGCCCCGGGCCGGGGATCGCCGACCTCACGGCCCTCCACCAGTGCATCCAGTTCCGTGGCCAGTGAGGCGATCTCGAGGACGGCATCACCCCCGTGCTGCGACGCGGTCTCCGAGCCGACCGCACGGGCGGCGATCCTGCGGGCGGCTCGCCGGATCGTCGGGCTCGAGATGCCCGCGAGAGGATCCCCGGCATCCGCGTTGGCGGCCGGCCTCGGCTGGTTGCGTCCTCCACCTCCGTTCGGCGCAGGACTCATCCCAGCTTGGCAGTAATGATCGTGTCACGCTGGAGGCCGTGTTTCTCCATCAGGCGGTACAGCGTGGTCCGGTCCACACCGGCGATTCGTGCGGCCTTGGACATGTTGCCGCCCGACCGGCTCACCAGCCACACCAGGTACGACCGCTCGAACTCGACCAGGACCCGGTCGCGCGCCGCGTGGTACTTCTCCTCCATCGCGCCCGCGTTGAAGGTGACCAGCTCGCGCGGCACGGGCTCGTGGTCGTCCAGCACGGGAATGTCCTCGGGTCGGATCTCGCAGCCCGGGTCCAGGAAGACGACCATGTGCTCGACGACGTTCTCGAGCTCACGCACGTTGCCGCGCCACGGCCGCGCCTGGAGCGCCTGGATGGCGCTCCGGCTCCACCGGGGCATGGGCGAGCCCGGCTCGCGATGCCGCGCCCAGTACATCTTGAGGAAGTGCTCCGCGAGCAACGGGATGTCCTCGGTCCGCTCCCGGAGCGGCGGCACCCGGATGGGCACGACGCGCAAGCGGTAGTAGAGGTCGCGGCGGAGGATCCCCGCCTCCGTCGCCTCCTGGGGGTCCCGGTTCGTGGCCGCGATGAAGCGGACGTCCACCACCGCATCCGTCGTGGTGCTGCCGACGCGCCGGACGACCCCGTCCTGGATGACCCGCAGGAGCTTGGCCTGGATCGCCTGGGACATCTCCGTCAACTCGTCCAGGAACAGGGTCCCGCCGTTCGCGACCTCGAGGAGGCCGGGCTTGTCACGGACCGCGCCGGTGAACGCGCCCTTGACGTGCCCGAACATTTCCGACTCGAGGAGCGTCTCCGGCAGCGCCGCACAGTTGACCGCGACCAGCATGCGGTCGCTGCGGCGGCTGTGATGATGGATGAACTGCGCGATCAGCTCCTTCCCGGTGCCGCTCTCCCCCGTGATGAAGACCGACGCGTCCGTGGGCGCGACCTTGCGCGCCAGCTCGATGGCTTGCCGGAACGCCGGCGAGTTGCCGAGAACGACGATCTTGTCGCTATGGCCCTGGAGGTTTTTCTGGTCCTCCCGAGCGGCGTTCGCGGCGCGCGCGGCCATGACCACATGCGCGGCGCGGCCCACGAGGACCTGGAGGTGGGCCGCCGAGAACGGCTTCGGCAGGTACTCCCACGCCCCGAGCTCGAGCGCCTGGATGCTCGACTGGACGCTCGGATTGCCCGTCATGATGATGGCGACGGCGTCCGGCTTCGCCGCCAGAGCCGCCTTGAGCAACTCGAGCCCCGGGACCTGAGACATGTAGAGGTCGATCAGGACGATGTCGAACGGCTTGCGCCGCAGGAGCTCCAGCGCCTCTTCGCCCCGCGTCGACGTCGTGACGTCGTAGCCCTCGGACTCCAAGACGGTGGCGCAGCTCTCGCACAGCGTGCGCTCGTCATCCACGATGAGGATCTTGATACCGGCCCGCTGTTGCCGGTCGAGCGAGACCGGCGCCGAGACGCCCTGCTCCGAGCCGAGACCGGGGCCACCGCTTCTCGCGCGGAGTCGGTTCTCAGACACGCCGCACTTACCTCCTCTGAGGAGCGACACTGCAAGCAGATCCTGCCATTGGGTTCCATCCGTCGGGCCGGTCGCTACAAGGGCGCTGCGGACCGTGCCGTGCGTTCGCGGGAGTCGGGGAGGTGAGCGGACGCCTCGTCGATTCCAGGCGCCGTTGCCGGGGATCCATCCGGAAGCGCACCGACCGGCGGAAGCCGACCACGTCGGCGTGAGCCGAGCGGCGCGCGTCCGGGCGCAAGGATCTGTGCCGGCCGTCCGCTGCCCGCTCGGCAGCGTTAAACGCATCGTATCTAGCACCTGCGGGCGCGAATGTCAATAAGAAGATCCGTAGGGTTCACGCAACACCTGCCCCTGTCAGGCCGCAGGTCAGGATGTAGCCGGGGCGCAACACGCTGCGCCGCCCCCGCGACCCCGCCCATGGCGGCCGCCGCCCTCTATTTCCCTGTGCGACAGAGAGATACGTGCCCTCGGACAACGACTCACGGGAGCGGTCCCGCCCTTGCGGGAGCCCCCGCCGACGCGAGCGCGCGTGGCGCCTCCTTCCACGGCGCGCCATCCACGTGATCCGTGTTGGTGGAATACAAGCCATGTCGAGCGATCTCCCGACCGGCCCGGTTCGGTCGACCACCGAGTTGGCCGCCCAGCCGGACAGCGCCCTGCCGACGGCCTCGGCCCCCCTTCGGCTCTGGACGGACGAGGGCGACGGAGGTGGCGGCCAGGATTGGCTCCGCTACCTCGCGGCGGTGGTCCGCTACAAGTGGCTGATCCTACTGGTCCTGGCCATCGGCACCGCGGCCGGCGTCGTCGCCAGCCGCTTCGTGCCCGTCAAGTACACGGCCCAGGCGACCATCTGGATCGAAACGGTCAACCGGGGGAACGATCCCGGCCCGATCCGGACCCCCGGACTGCTCCAGTCGTACTCCTGGCTGGAGCTGCTGAGGTCTTACGTGGTCCTGGACCACGTCGTGCGCGAGATGCGCTTGTATCTCCATCCATCGTCACCCGCTGTGGCAGCCGCGCTCAAGAATTTCTCCGTGAAGGAGCGGTTCCAGCCGGGAACCTACGAATTTGTCGTCGGGCGCGACGGCACCAGCTTCGAGTTGCTCTCCCGCGACGGCGAGGTGCTGCAGCGCGGCGTCTTCGGCGATTCCGTGGGGGCGGACCTCGGGTTCCAGTGGGTTCCGGCACGAGGCTCGATCGCCCCCGGCGAACGGATCGCTTTCACTGTGACGAACCTGCGCGACGCCGCGCGTGCGCTCAACGAGGGCCTCATCGCCAGCATGACGACGCAGCAGGGCAACTTCCTGCGCATCGCCCTCGTCGGCACGGACCCGGCAAGGACCGCGGCCACGGTGAATGCGGTGACCCACAGGCTGGTGGAGGTGGCGGCGGAGCTGAAGCGAGCGAGGCTGGATGAGCTGACGAAGATCCTGGAAGAGCAACTCCGGGTCGCCCGGGAGGATCTGGAGGCGGCGGAGATGGCCCTCGAGGCATTCCGCATCCAGACCATTACGCTGCCTTCGGATCGCGGGCTCGCGATCGCGCCGGGCGTGGCGGTCACGCAGGACCCGGCGTTCTCGCAGTATTTCGAGATGAAGCTCCAACAGGAGCAGCTCAAGCGGGATCACGACGCGATCCAGCGGGCGCTGGCGAGCTCCGAGGGCACCTCCTTGTCGGTCGAGGCGCTGGAGGTGATCCCCTCCGTGCAGCAGTCTTCGCAATTGAAGGCCGCTCTGGAGGAGCTGACCACCAAGCGGGCGGAGCTGCGCGGGCTCCGGCACCGCTTCACCGAGGAACACCCGGTCGTAAAGGCCGTCATGGCAGAGGTCGATTCCCTCGAGAAGACGGTGATCCCGCGGTACGCCCAGGCGCTCCTCAGCGAACTCCGCGCGCGCCAGAACGAAGTGGGCCGGTTGATCGCTTCCAGCTCGGAGCAGCTCAGGCAGATCCCGCCGCGGATGATCGAGGAGGCGCGCCTGCAGCGGCACGTCGCTACCGCAGAGGCGCTCTACACGAACCTCCATCAGCGCTACAACGAGGCGCGCCTGGCAGCCGAGAGCAGCATCCCCGACCTGAGCATCCTCGATGAGGCAATGGTGCCGCAGTGGCCGTCGAGCAACAGGCGACCGCAGATCATCCTCCTTGCCTTCGCCGGTAGCCTCGGGCTGGGGATCCTGGGGGCGCTCCTGCTGGATCGGATCGACCCGCGGCTGCGCTACCCCGAGCAGGTGACGCACGGCCTCGGTCTGCCGATCATCGGCGCGGTGCCCCACGTGCGCCAGCGCAAGCCCCTGCCGGGGTCGGATGAGGCCGCGTCCGTCGTGGAAGCTTTCCGCAGCATCCGGTTGAACCTCGTACACGCGTTTGGCGCGGCCGGCCCCATCATGGTCACGGTGAGCAGTCCCGGCAGTGGCGACGGCAAGTCGTTCATTTCGGCAAACCTGGCGCTTGCGTTCGCCGAGCTCGGCCGGCGCACCCTGCTCATCGACGGCGACATCCGGCGCGGCGCGCTGCATCGTTTTTTCGGGCTCACCCGGAAGCCGGGGCTGACGGATTACCTTCGGGGGGCTGTGGAGTGGGAAGCGTTGATCCAGCGCACGGAGCACAAGTCTCTCGACTTCGTGGGCTGCGGGACGCGGCTACAGAGCGGACCCGAGCTGCTCGCCTCCGGCCCCATGGGGGCGCTCCTCAAGGAAATGCGCTCCCGTTACGATGTGATCCTCGTGGACAGCCCGCCGCTCGCGGCGGGGATCGACCCGTTCGTCCTCGGCACGCTCACGGGCAATCTGCTGCTGATCCTGCGGACCGGCAGCACGGACCGGGAGATGGCCGGCGCCAAACTCGACCTGCTTCAGCGCCTCCCGATCCGGATCCTGGGCGCGGTGCTGAACGGCGTGTCGGCATCGGGCCTGTACCGTTACTACTACCGGCACTACGCGTATCTGCCCGGATACCAGGCTGAGGATGAAGAACCGGAAGGAGCGAACAACCTGGTCAAGGTCTGATCGCGGGGCAGGGGCGCGAGGGGGAGGCCGGCGTATGCCGGGTCGCCAGCCGGGCTGAAGCACGTGCCTCAGCCCGGCTGCGCCGGCTGAGGGGCGAGGTTGAAGAACCGGATCGGCTCCTCGCCCCGTCCGCTCTGGGAGGTGCGGAGCGCGATGATCGCGCGAACGAGGAGGTCCACCGGCTCGATGCCCGCCTCCCTGAAGTTCTTGACGGCGTACAGACCGGCGCGCATGCGAGCCAGGGTGGCGGCCGAAGCCCCCTCCGCCGCTGCGATCGCACGACGCGCAATGGCGTGAGCGCCATCGGGATCCGTCTCCGGGGCGAGGACCACGATCTCGGAGGGGCCCATGCGGCCGATCACGTCCGAGTTGCGGATGCATTTGCGGAGGATGGCCAGAGCACTCGCGAATCCGGCGTCGCCCTCCGGGGTCCTCGGCCGCTCACGGTTCGCGGTGGCGGGCTCGAGTGCAAAGACCAGGCACGCCATGGGACGGTCGTAGCGCGCGGCTTCCGCCGCCATCTCGGCGGCGCGCCGCATGAGGCCCCGGAGGTTGTAGACGCCTGTCGCGCTGTCGAGGATGCTCGCCTCCCGGCACGCGTCGGCGTGGAGCTTGGCACCGAGCAGCCTCCGGAGTCTCAGCAAGAGCTCCTCCCCGTCGAGCGGCATCCCCAGCAGATCCCAGGCCCCGGCCCGGAGCGCTTCGAGCCGCTTCCGCCGGGTTATGGGGCCTTGGCTGTTGATCAGGATCGGCGTGCCGGGATCGAGGACGAGACCACCGGACAGCGCGCGGCAGACGTCGAGGCCCGAGCCGTCGGGCAGCTTGGCGTCCACCAGCACGCCGTCGGGTTGGACGGTACGGGCACGCTCCAGGGCCTTCTCGGCGCTGCTCGCGGTGATGACCGAGAAGCCGTTCGGTGCCAGGATGCTCTCGAGTGATCCAACCCACCAGCGGTGGTCACTGACAATGAGGATCAGCGGCGATCGCGGGTTCATGGATCCAAGACGAGCGGGGCCGGTGCGCTGGCCGCGCACATCCGGCGGTTCCGGCCCAGACTATCCGTGGGCACTTCGAGCGAGCAGCACGTTCATTCCTCGTGGAATCGCGGCGCTTTCCAGCAACATTCGTGCAGGAACGGCGCATCCGATTCCGGTGCGCTCGGATACGGCGTTTCGACTCTCGGCCACGGAGCGGCGAAACGCGCACTGCGGCATGGAGCCGACACTTTGCGCCGACGATTGATGCACGGCTAGAACACTGCTCGGCCGGCGCGGAGCCATGGAGAGGGCCTGAGTAGCCCCGTCAGAATGCAGGATCGGGCCTTGCCCGGCGCGGCATCGATCTTGAATCGGGCCGCAGCTCGTCGCGCGGCGCATGGACATGCCGCAACACCGACAGCAACCGTTCGGGGGGACGCGAGATCAGCGATGCTTTGCGGGAACTGCCAGGCACTGGTGCGCGAGCTCACGGGCCAGTCCGCGCCGCAGACGTGGCTGAAGAAGGCCGTACCGGCGGGGCTGGAACCGTTGCGCATGTTCCTCTGTGAGCAGTGTCTCGCGTTGCTTCCCGCGGCCGACTCGACCGATCTCCTGCTTCGAACCCTGTCGCGGCTGGCGCGGTTCGGGCTCGGGGCTCAAACCCGGCCGCTCCTGACGGCGGGCAAGGGGAGCGCCGAGTCAGCGAACGCCTCGCGGCGGGGCATGCCGAAGGCGAAAGGGACGGGCTTCCAGGAGTAGTGTAGAGCCATGATCGGAACCAGTGCCACGCGAGGTGTCCTCCTCGCAGCGCTCGTGCTGGCGGCGGCGCCGGGCGCCGTGTTGTCTCAGAACGTGCAAGTGGCCGCCTCGAGGCGAACCGCGGCGTGGGACCCCGCACAACTCCACATGAGCCGCGAGTCGCTCGAGGAGTTGCTCGCGCGCTATGAACAGGCCACCCGTTCCACGGCGTACAGCGACGAGCTGCGCGCTCGGGCTCGCTATGAGGCGGCGCTGATCCGGATGCGGCTGGAAGAGGGCGACTTCCAGGTCGGCGACCAGATTCAGCTCTCCGTGGAGGGGCACGAAGAGCTCACCAAGACCTTCCAGGTGGCGCCGGGACGGGTGCTGATCCTGCCGGTCATTGGCGAGATCCCGCTCAGGGGCGTGCTCCGCTCGGAGCTGGAGGAACACCTGAGGAAGAGTCTGGCGCGCTACATCGTCGAGCCGAGGGTCCACGCCACGTCCACGATCCGGATCTCGATCCTCGGGCAGGTCAACCAGCCGGGTTTCTACACTGTGCCGAGCGAGATGCTGCTGACCGAGGCGCTCATGTTGGCCGGTGGTCCAGCGCAGAACGCGGAGCTGACGAAGATCTATATAGAGCGCGGCAATGATCGCATCTGGGGTGGGGAAGCGCTCCAGGCGGCCATCATCGAGGGGCGGACGCTGGACCAGCTCAACCTCCGCGCGGGCGACCGCATCATCGTGCCCGGCAACAACCAGAACAGGTGGAACACGATCCGGGACGTGCTGTTCGTGCTCCCCCCGGTGGTCGCTCTGCTCACCGTGATCTTCTGAGCGGGATTCCGCGTCCTCGCGGAGGGCTCCGGGACACGACACGCGGAGCAGCCCGGTGGCCTACCCCCGCGAGGGCCACGAGGCCCGAATCCGACGCTGGTCCGTTCAACCGATGGTCCGCATTCTCCACGTGGCGGGCGCCCGCCCGAACTTCATGAAGATCGCGCCCCTCATGGAGGCGTTCCGTCCCCACGCCTGCGTCGAGCAGGTGCTGGTGCACACGGGGCAGCATTACGACGACGCGTTGTCGCGCGTTTTCTTCGACGATCTGGGGATCCCGAGACCCGACGTGGACCTCGGCGTCGGCTCCGGCTCGCACGCGGTGCAGACCGCGCGCGTGATGCTGGCGTTCGAGCCCGTCTGCCTGGAATTCCGGCCCGACCTCGTGGTGGTCGTCGGCGATGTGAACTCCACGGTCGCGTGCGCCCTGGTCGCCGCGAAGCTGGGCATCCGGGTGGCACACGTGGAGGCGGGGCTACGGTCGTTCGACTGGTCGATGCCCGAAGAGATCAACCGCGTGGTCACCGATCGGCTCTCGGATCTCCTGTTCACGACGGAGCCCAGCGCGAACGAGAACCTGCGGCGCGAGGGCGTGCCGGAAGAGCGGATCCACTTCGTCGGCAACGTGATGATCGACACGTTGCTGCGACACCGCGACAGGGCCCGTTCACTGGCCATGCCTGAACGCCTCGGGGTCGACGCCGGACGCTACGCTCTCGTCACGCTGCACCGGCCGGGCAACGTGGACTCGCCGGAGACGTTGGCGCCGATCGTCGAAGGCCTCGAACGCGTCGCGGCGCACGTACCCGTGCTGTTTCCCGTGCACCCGCGGACGCGGCCGAACCTCGAGGCGGTCCTGGCCGGCCGGCCGCATCGGCTTCGGCTGCTGGACCCGCTGGGGTACCTCCAGTTCCTCGGCCTGCTCGCGGATGCAGGCGTGGTCATCACCGATTCCGGGGGGATCCAGGAGGAGACGACCGTCTTGGGCGTCCCTTGCCTGACCGTGCGTCCGAACACGGAACGGCCGATCACCATCGAGCGCGGGACCAACCGGCTGATCCGGCCGGAGCCCGAGGCGATCGCCCAGGCGGCGCTCGCAGCGCTCGCGAACGGGAGAGCGCGAGGGCACCCCCTGCCGGATCTGTGGGATGGGAAAGCCGCGGAGCGCATCGCGTCCATTGTGGTGGAGCGGCTCCGCCGGTGAAGGCCGGGCCGTAGCGGCGCTACTGGGGGATGGCCCCCCGCGAGGCCGGTCGGCTCTGCTGCGGCGCCCGCGCCCCGGCGACCGCCGCGCCTGCCGGGGGACCGGTCTGTCACGCGCGCGGCCGCAACAAGCTCCGGTAGATCGCCTCGTACCGGCGGAGCCACGGCTCCATCGAGAAGCGCCGCCGCAACCTCTCCTGCGCTCCGCGCGCCCGCGCGGCCGCCGCCTCCGGCATCGCGAACACGGCCCGGATGGCTGCCGCAAGCGTGTCTGGCGCCTCTGACGGAACGAGGAGCGCCTCGTCCTCACCCACGACGTCGGGCACGCCGCCAACCGCGGTCGCGACGATCGGCACACCGGCCGCCATCGCCTCGAACAGCACGATCGGCGTGCCCTCGGTGCGTGAGCTGAGGACCACCACGTCGAACCCGGGGAACAGTCGCCCCGCATCGGGAACGAGGCCGTGCCAGCGGATACGCTCGGCGAGGCCGAGCTCCGAGGCACGCCGCTCCAGCACCGGCTGTTCCGGGCCCGTGCCAACGAAGGAGGCGACGAACGGCACGTCGCGCAGTCGGCCGAGCGCCTCCAACAGAACGTCCGCCCCCTTCTCGCGACTCAGGCGGCCGACCCAACCGATGTGGAAGACGCCCGGCGGAACGCCGAGCGCCTGCCGCGCCGCTCCCGCCCCTTCGACCGGACGATCCCCCGCCCATGCGTTGGGCACGACGTGCAGCCGCTCCCGCCGCACCCCCCCACGGGCGAGGGCCTCTCCCAGGGGACGGGATACCGCGATCACGGCATCGAACCGACGGAACGCACGTCGCTGGAGCCACTCGTACAACCGGTTCTTCGCATCGCCGCCCGTGAAGCCGTGGACCGTCGTGACGACCGGGATGCCCAGTGACCTGGCGACCCCCGCATCCAGGACGTCCACCCTGTACCCGTGCGTGTGCACGATCGCCGGCCGGCGGGCCCGACAGATCGCCGCCACCTCACGCCGCTCGCGCAGGTACGCGCGCGGGCCGACGCGAATGGGGGTGACACCGACTCCGACCTCCTGCAAGGGGCGCAAGAAGGGATGGTCATCCGCGCCCCGGTCCAGGACGGCGGCGACATGGACATCGTGCCCGGCCCGGTGTTGCCCGATCGCCAGGGCGTGGACCACACGTTCGAGCCCGCCAACAGGGCTCGGGGCGAGCACGTGCAGAATGGATAGCGGCGCTCCGGAGAGTTCGGGATCGCGTTGCACGTGCCGGTGAGGGTGCAAAGCGAGTACCACACTCGGTCTTCGCGTGAGCGCTTCAGCCGACCGCGATGGTCCACGACGGGCCGGGCCGACGCGTTGCGTCGATGCCACAGAGCCGCAGCACCGGCCACAACAATGCGCCGGGCGCGGCCAACGCTCTTGCCCGCAGACGAAACGTCCGCTGCCGCCCAGGAGATCGAGCCGTCGGTGCACGGACCTTGCACGATCCTCGGTGGCCTCGGCTCGACAGCTGGCTCAGTCGTTGCCCTCGGGCGCTTGTTTCAGCCGCAGCCGACGACACGGGAGCGGTCGCCGGGCGCCGGATCCGGACCCGGAGATCGGCCTGGCGTTGCGATCGGCATTATCAAGGAATCAGGAAGCCTGCCAATGGGATCGACCGTCCGGACCGCCGTGCGCGGAGGCCGCGCGTCCTCCCGTCCTGGTCCGGGTTCCGACCGCCGCGCTCATGCCAGCCGTAGCTCGCTCCTATGGGATGTTGCGGCCCTATCCGCCGTCGCGCTGGTCGTCCGCCTGATCCAGCTGGATCACACAGCCCAGATCGACGAGCTGAATCACGTCCTGGCGGCGCGCTCCCTCCTCGAGAACGGCACGCTGCAGATCGGCACCGACGGCGGGCTGTACGCCCGGGCCTGGGGCTTCACGTACGTCGTGGCCCTGGCGTTCCGGCTCTTCGGCGAGAGCCTGGTCGTAGCCAGGATTCCGGCGCTCCTCGCCGGCACCGCCCTCGTCGTCGTCCTCTTCGCATGGGTGCGATCCGTTGCCGGGCGCGGGGCGGCCTGGCTCGCGGCGCTGTTCCTGTGCTTCGACCCGACGGCGATCTTCCTCTCCCAGTTCACGCGCTTCTACACGATCCACGCCCTGCTCTTCCTGCTGGGCGCGATCGCGGTCTTCGACCTCTGCACGCGGCCCTCATCCCCTCGCCGGCGCATCGCCCTCGCGTTCGGAGCGGTCGGCGCGTTCGCGCTGGCCTATCACCTCCAGGTCACGACGGTGATCGGGATGGCGGGGGTCGCGGTGGGCGCCTGCATGCTGCTCATCCGTCGGGAGGTCGCCGAGGCCATCGCGGCGCGGTGGCGGTGGTGGCTGCCCGCTCTCTTGCTCCTGTCGTTGCCGGCGGCGTTCGCCGCCAGCCGCTTGCTGCCCCTCTACCTCGGCTCCTTCAGATACGCAGACGCATGGGCTGCGGGATTCGTGGACGACCCGCTCTACTACCTCCGCATGCAGCTCGAGTGGTACCCCACGCTGTGGTCGCTCCTGCCCATTGTGTTCGTCGTCGCCGTCCGCCGCCAGCCGACGTTCGCGTTGTTCGCCGCCGCGGTGTTCCTGGTGGCCTTCTCGATCCATTCGCTCGCCGCGTGGAAAAACCCCCGCTTCGTCTTCTATGCGATGCCGTTCCTTTTCGCACTGTCCGGCATCGCGGTAGCCTCCGCGCTGCGTTGGATCGGCCGCCAGGCAACGGCGGCATGCCGCCGCATCGCGTGGCCGGTGGATGGAACCCGGCTCGCCAGCCCGGCGGCCATTGTCGCCGTCGTGGGCACGGTCGGCTACGTCATCGCTGCCAACAGTGCCTACCGCCTGACGGCCAAGATGCTCACCGTCGCCGACGCGGATTGGAGTTCCCCGATCCTGTACCGTGGCGAGCCAGACTGGGCCGCCGCGGTGGAAGCCCTGAGGAGCGTTGCGGACAGCTCGGGACTGATCGTGGCATCTGCCGACCTCAAGGCCCTCTACTACTTCGGCCGGCTCGACGTGATCCTGTCCGCGAACGAGCTCGGGAGCGCGTTTGCCATGCAACCGGATTTCTCGGTCTCAGAGAAGCTGCGGCGGCCGGTCATCCGCCAACCGGAGTCCGTGGCGCGCCTCATCGAGTGCAGCCCGAGCGGTCTCGTCCTCGTCGAGAACAAGCATCTCGGTCAGACTTGGGCCGTTCCCCCGGAAACCGCCGACTATCTCCGGAACCACACCGAGGTCGTTCCGCTTCCTGCGGCGCTGCGACTGACCGCGTTCCGGTGGCGGAACCCCGCACACTCCGAGGCCGCCTGTCCCGCCGGCGTCACTCCAGTCCTCGCTCCTTAGAAACGACGCGGCAGGCGCCCCTCATGTCCTTGAAGCAGCGCACCGTCGCTGGCATCGCCTGGAGCACGGCCGCCCGTATCATCCAGCAGGCGATCCAGTTCACACTCTCGGTCGTTCTCGCCCGCCTGCTCGTCCCGGAGGACTTCGGTCTCGTCGGCATGGTGTCGGTCTTCCTCGGATTCGCCGCACTGTTCGGCGAGTTCGGGTTCGGCGCCGCCCTGGTGTATCGGCCCGACCTGCAGCCGATCCACTCGGTCAGCGTCTTTTGGTTCAACGTCGCTGCGGGCGTGGTGATCGCGATGCTCTTCTGGATCGGCGCGCCCCACATCGCCCGATTCTACAATGCTCCGGCTCTCGAGCCGATCACGCAGGCTGTCGGGCTGAACTTCGTACTGAGCGCGGCGAGCATCGTACCTCTCGCGCTCCTCCGCAGGAGCATGTCCTTCAACCGGATCGCGGTGCTCAACGTCGCCGCGACGCTGATCGCGGGCTCCGTGGCGATCCTTTTCGCCTACATGGGGTTCGGCCCGTGGGCCATCGTCGCACAGGGACTCGTCTCCGCCGCGGCGACGAGCCTGCTCGCCCTCGCGTTCGCCGACTGGCGGCCGAGCTTGCAGTTCTCGGCAGCCGCCGTCCGCGAGCTGATCGGCTACAGCAGCAACTTGGTCGGGTTCGGGGTCGTGAACTACTGGGCGCGCAACGCCGACCAGCTGCTCATCGGCAAGTTCCTCGGATCGTTCTCCCTCGGTGTCTACAGCCGGGCGTACACCCTGATGCTGCTGCCCATCAGCGAGGTGATCTCCGTGCTCGGCAACGTCATGTTCCCCGCGCTGTCCTCCATCCAGCAGGACAAGGCACGCGTGAAGAGCATCTACCTGCGCGCCATGCCGGTGATCGGCCTGATCGCCTTCCCGATGATGCTCGGTCTCCTCGTCGTGGCGGAGCCCTTCGTCCTGACGTTGTTCGGCGAACGATGGATCGCGGTCGCGCCGCTGTTGCGCATCCTGTGCATCGTCGGCGTCATCCAATCCATGTGCAGTCCCACGGGCTGGATCTATACGTCCCAGGGGAGGACGGACTGGATGTTCCGGTGGGGGATCGGTGGGTCCGGGACGTTGATCCTGGGTATCGTCGTCGGCGTCCTGCAGGGGACTGCGCAGGCGGTCGCCTTGTGCTATCTCCTGGCCAACGTGTTGATCTGCTACCCGTGCATCGCGATCCCCGGCCGGCTCATCGGTCTGCGGTTCTCGGAGGTCGCGCGGGCGGTCCGCGGCCCGCTCGCCTGTGCCATTCTCATGGCCGTCGTCGTCTGGGGTGCCGGGCGGCTGCTCCCCACGAGCTGGCCGCCCGTCGCCAGGCTCGCCTCCCTGGTCGCGCTCGGCGTCGTGAGCTACAGCGCCTTGGTCCTCGGAGCGAGGCTCGCTGTCGTCGCCGAGCTGCGCGACCTGCTGGAGTCGCTACGGCAGGGGCGGCGCACGCTCCGGGCGCAGGTGGCGCGGTGAAGGCGAACGTGAGTGTACAGCCCTGGGCCCGGGCTTCTGGCCGGAGATCCGTGCGAGGCCGCCCTGGGGACGCCGGCGCGTGGCGCCACGAACGGTCGACGGGCGTCTCAGCGCTGCCGCGAGCCGTTCGTCGCGACCTGATCATAGAGATCGCTCAGGCTTGCCGCACACCTGCGCACATCGAACTTCTCCCGGATGTGCTTGCTGAGGAGTAGGCCATCCGCGGTGATCCGCGACGGCTCCTCAGCATAAGCCATCAAGCGATCCGCGATCGCCTGCCCCGACCGCTCCGGGACCAGCATGTGCGCGTGCTCTCCGTAAATGAACGGAATGTCCGAGTGTAACGTCGAGATCACGGGCATTCCCGTAGCCATCATCTGTTGGATCACGAACGGGGTGCCCTCGGCGTCGCCATCGCTCGCCGTGACACTCGGCGCCACGAAAACGTGGCATCGGAGGGCGAGGCGTACGAGATCCTCGAACGCGAGCCAGGAATGGTGTTGCGTCACTGCCTCCAGGCCGTGCCGACGGATGAGGCGGAACACCTCCTCCTTCGTGGCTGCGTCACCCGGTCTCCGGGCCGCATCACCCACCAGGTGGAGCTCGATGCGGATCCCGCGGCCATGCAGCACGCCGGCTGCGTCCAGTAGGTAGGGAATTCCCTTCTTCTCCCGGAACGTACCCGCGAATAGGATCCGTAGCGGCTCAGCACCGCGCCGAGTGCGGGGCACGCTCGGGAAGCTGGACGGGTCGATGCCCAGTGGGTGGATGGCGATCTTGTCGGGAGGACAGCCGATCTGCACCAACCCCTCGGCCATTTTCGGACCGAGCGCGAGGACGCGCGCGCATTGCTCGAACATGCGTCCATACGCGTCCACCCACTCCGGCTCCCTGCCCAGGAGGTACAGGTCCGCGCCGTAGAAGCTCACGATCCACGGTACATCCAGGATCGCTCGGAGCTGGCTGTCCCATCGGGCCACGTACCCGAAGTGCGAGTGCAGCAGTTTCGGATCGTAGCTCCGCAGCATCCGCACATCGCGAGGGTACATCCTTCCGGGTACGAGTTTCCGCCACGCACGTGCCGGGATCGAGCCGCTCACCGTGATGGCGGTCAGTTCCGGAAACTCTCCTCGGTTCTGCAAGCGGTCGGCAAGGACGACAGGGTCGTGGCGCTGTACGTTCCGCAGATGATCGTACAGCCAGTTCATCGTCCTGCCCACGAAGGTATCACAACGCTGTAGGACGACAGGCCTTGCCTCTGGTCCTGCGGATTTCGTCATTGTCGATCTCGGGTGCAGAAAGGACCGGTCCGCCCGCAACGCGTGGCAATCATCTCCCCGGCAATCCTCCGGACGACGTCCGTGCGAGCCGGTACGGCCGCCGTCCCGGCGCATGCAGGTACACGACGATCTCGCCGATCAATCCGAGCGCGATCGCCTGGACTCCGAGGACGACCAGCAACACGCCGAGGAGGAGGACTGGCCGATTGGCGATGCCCTGGCCGCCGACACGCTGGATGAAGAGCGTGGCGAGCACGGCTGCGCCGCCCAGGAGGAGCCCGCTCCCGATCAGGCCGAAGAAGCGCAGGGGCTTGTCGGTGAACCGGAGCAGGAAGAACAACCCCAGCACATCGAGCAAGCGCCGCAGGTAGATTCCGGGGCCGTAGATCCGGGTCCTGACATCCGCCTTGTGCTGGGGCGCGTTGACTTCCACGACGCGGTAGCCCTCCCGCAGCGCGAACAGCGGAAGGAAGCGCGCAAGGTCGCCGTACACCGGGAGATCCATCAGCACGTCGCGCCGCATCGCCCGTACGCCACAGGCGATGTCGTGCAGCTTGGCGCCCGCGACCCCGCCGATGAGCGCATGCAGGACACGGTTCTGAAGGCGGTTGACCCACGAATCGCGCCGCGGCCAGCGGCAGGCGAGCGCGATGTCCGCCCCCTGCTCGACCCGTGCGACCAGCCCGGGCAAGGTTTCGGCCTCCACGCGCCGGTACGCCGGGAGGGTCAACACGATGCCCGCCCTTGCGTGAGCCGCCGCCGCCTTCAGCAGCGTCGTCTCGCCGGCGCTGGCCGCCACCTCGAGAACGCGGACGGGCTCTCCCGCCCGGGCCAGGTCGAGGACCGGACCGGCGAGCGCATGCGCCCACGGCTCGCAGATGAACAGGAACTCGAACGGGCGCCCCGTCGCTCGTAGCGGGGCCGAGAACTCCCGGTAGAGGTCGGTCAGCGACTCCGGCCGCTCGCTCACCGGCACGATGACCGACACGGCGACCGGTGCGTCGTTCCGCTCTGCTGGCATCGCGGCCGTGGCCCGAGGAACCTCGACGCCGGCGCCGCTCATCGCCCCCCGACCTCGCGCACGACCGGCTTGCTCCGGTGCCCGCTCGGCAACTCCTCCCGGAGTGCCGCCTCCGCGATCAGGCCGAGCATCAGCAGATAGAACGCCAGCCCGAACCAGAGCAGCGAGACGCCCGGAAACACGACCGCCTGGGCCTTCTGCACGACGAAGCTCGCGTGCGCGACCACCGCCGCGGCCGCAAACGCGATACCGAACAAGAACGCCCCCAGCGCCCCGACACCGAAGAGCTGGAGCGGCCGCTCGCGGACCTCCTGGATCGTCTTCACCGTGATCAGGTCCAGCATGACCTTCACGGTGCGAGACAGACCGTACTTGCTCCGGCCGTGACGCCGCGGATGATGCCGCACCGGGATCTCCGTGATCCGCGCACCTGCGGTCACGGCGGCCATCGCGGGGATGAACCGGTGGAGGTCGGCGTACAGGTGCAGCCGATCAACGAGCTCGCGCCGATACGCCTTGAGCGAGCAACCGTTGTCCCGTATCGGGATCCCCGTGACCCGCCGGATCAAACGGTTCGCGATCCACGAGGGGATCTTGCGCGTCAGCACCTTGTCCTGCCGCCGCTCACGGTAGCCGGCCACGAGGTCGAAGCCTTCCTCCAATCGCGCGACCAGCCGCGGGATGTCGGCCGGGTCGTTCTGGAGGTCGCCGTCCATGGTCACCACCACCGCGCCGCGGGAGTGGTCGAAGCCGGCCTGCATTGCGGCGGTCTGCCCGTAGTTCCGGGCCAGCTTCAGGACCCGGATCCGGCGATCCTGCGCGGCGAGCCCCTCCGCTACCGCAACGGTGGCGTCCGTGCTCCCATCGTCCACCAGCAGGAGCTCCCACGAGTCGGTGTACGCCAGCGCGTTGCGGATCGCAGCGACCAGCGGCTGGACGTTCTCCTCCTCGTTGTAGACCGGCACGACGACGGACAACGCGGGCCGCTCTCGGGCGCTGCTGCCTCTCCCTTCCGACGCCTTCGTCGCATGGAGCCGTTCGCCACGATCCTGGCCCGTCACGGCTGCGATCGGCGGATGAGGTCGACCAGAGCGTGCCTCTCCGGCTCGCTCAGCAGCGAGCCGGTGGGCAGGGTCACCAGCTCTCGCGCGAGGCGGTCGGCGCCCGTCAAGCGGCCGCTGTCGCCAATGAGCCTCTCCCGGACAGGGCCGAGCTCCGAGAGCGGGCGCGGATAGCCGCGCTCGACACCGAAGCGTCGGACCCGACCAGCCGGCCCGAGCGCGGCTACGCCGCCCCGCACGAGCACGGGGAAGCGCAGGTAGCCGGGCTTCGCATCCGCCGGCGGCACGGGGATCCTGACGTTCGCCAGCACCGCGAGACGCTCGCGAAAAAACTGGCCGGCACCACGCCGCGCCTCCGCCTCACGCTCCGCTTCATTCCTCGAAGCTCTCAGCAGCGCCGCCGCCACCCGCGTCATCGGCGCGGGGGGCGTCGGCGGTCGGTACCGCGTCTCGCCGAGGTGCAGCCAGGGCAACGCTCGAGGCAGCGCGTAAAGGGACGGGCGCGCCAGCACCTTCTGGGCCAGCGTCCCTGCCAGAACGCTGGCTTCGCCGACCGCCCCACCCCACGCCGCGCGGCCTTCCGTCTCCACCTCCGTCGCGGCGAAAGCGCCCCGGAGCAGCACCGCGCCGCCCTCGCCGCCGGTCCATCCCTTCCCGCGCCCGAAGCTCAGCACGCTGATGCGGCCGAGCGCGCCGAGCGGCCGCCCACGCCACGAGGCGCCGTGGCCTTGCGCCGCATCCTCGACCAGCACCGCGCCGTGCGCATCGCACAGCGCCTGGATCGCCTCCCAATCCACCGGGATGCCGTACAGCGGCGAGACGACGACGACGCGCGCGCCGGCCCGCAGGACCCGCTCCAGCGAATCGAGGTCCGGCGCGAGCGCCGACGGGTCGACGTCGAACACCGCCAGCCCGCGTCCCACGTCCGCCCCGACGGCCGCGGCAGCGACGTCGTAGCAGGTGTACGCCGGCAGCGCGACCGGGCCCGGCTCACTCGCATGGGCGGCGGCGACCCGGATCGCGAGCTGGAGCGCGGCCGTGCCACTCGAGCACAACACCACGCGGTCCGCCGCATACGCCGCCTCCAGCAACGCGACGAGCCCGGGCCGCGGATCGGCGCCGAGCCGCAGGAGCTGGCCCGCAGCAGGGACGAACGCCCGCAGCGGGACCGGCGAGTGCACCGGCGGCTGATGCCGGAACGGCGACAGCCGGGGCGGCAGCGCGTCTTTCTCGCTGGCCACCCTCGGCTGCGCCGGTCGGATCGCCGGTGCGCTCACGGCAGCACCCGCGCCAGCTTGGGGCCCACTGCGGTGGTGACCGCCAGAGGCAGCCGCCGCCACACCGCGCCGGCGAGGCGATAGATCGGCCTGTCCGGCGTCGGCGGTGCCCCCAACCCGTGCGGCGACCACCGGGACCATGGCAGCGGCACGTCCACGCCACCCCACTGCTGCTTGAAGCGATGCGTGCCGCTTCCCGGCGTGCAGCGGCCGAAGTCGAACACGCCGACACCCAGCTCGATCGCCCGCTCCATGAGCGACCAGTAGAGCAGCATGTTCGGCGCCTCACGGGCGTACCGGCGGAGCGAGGAGGCCCAGGTCAGCTCGAACGTGTCACGGAACACGAAACCACAGCCGCCCGCCACCGGCTCCTGCCCCCGGTACACGGCAGCGAAGAGCACGCTCTGGCCGAAACGATCGCGGATCGCCTCGAAGTAGCGCCACGGCAACACCGGCGTGCCCAGGTCCCGCATGTTGCGCGTGAACACCGCATAGAACGCTTCCGCCTGCTCCGGGCCGAACCGGACCTCCATCCCCGCCTTCTGCGGCCGCCGGATCTGGCTCCGCAGCTTCGCCCGGAACGTGCCGTTCCAGAGCGCTTCGGCCGAGGCCGGCAGCGGCAGCACCACCGTGATCTTCCGGTCCGAACGGACCAGGCCGGGCGCGACGTCGTCGCGGCTGCGTATCTCCAGGAGGTCCGCGCCCGACCGCGCCGCCTCATCCACCGCCCACGCCACCAGCCGCGCTCGGACCTCGGGCGGGCCGAGGGGGCCGCCTGCGTTGAGAAACGGCATCGAGACGAGGTAATGGCCGAAGATCCTGCTCCGGACGCGGACGAGCGGCAGGACGCCCACGATGTCACCGGCCGCGTCCACGGCGGCCATGGCGAGAACCTCGTGACCGAGCACGCCGCCGATGATCTCCTGCCATGCGGAGAGGTGACAGAACGTCGCGCCTTCCGCTCCGAGGACGAACGCATCCCACCGGTGCGGATCCCCCTGCCAACGCTCGATGCGCAGCGCGGACGGCGCGTGCTCGACGTGGACCGATTGCATCACGCTCACAGCGCGGCCACCGTGTCGATGATGCGTCCGAAGCGGAACTCCCGGAGCAGGCGAATGAGCCGCCCGCGTGTTGCCCTCAGCCCCCCGTAGTGTCGGAGCCGGGTCAGCAGCGGCGCGTCCAGACGCGGTTGGTCCGGATCCAGCTCCCACGGGTGGATGTAGAACGTTCCCGGCACTCCTCTCCGCTCGCAGTCCAGGAACGCCTCCCGGACCAGCCGGTACGGAAGCAGCCGGAAGTACGCGCCGCCCGCCGCCGGCACGTTGAGCCCCCAGCGCCGGAGCGTGGCCGGCGGCACCTCCGCCAACCGCCCGGAGCGGAGCTCCAGCCAGTGCGGATCCCGCTTGCCGTTGGGGTAGCCGTAGCCCGGCCGCCGCACTGGGAAGAGACTCGAATCGTAGCGGTAGCCTTCCTCGACCAGGATCTCGAGCGCCCACTCACAGCCGGGGACGACGGAGAAGCTCGGCGCCCGGAAGCCGACCACCGGCGTCCCGGCCACGTCCTCCAGGACCCGCTTCGTCTTCCGGGCCTCCTCCCGGAACTGCTCCGGTCGGAGCTGCGTGATCCGCATGTGATCCCAACCGTGCGAGGCCACCTCGTGGCCTCCGCTGACGATGTCCCGGATCAGGCCGGGGTGCCGCTCCGCGATCCAGCCGAGGACGAAGAAGGTCGCCCGCGCTCCGTGATCGGCCAGCAGTTCGAGCAGATCCTGGACGTTGCGGACGACGCGACTCTCGAGTCGATCCCAGCTCTCACGAGGCACGTACGCCTCGAACGCGGATACCTGGAAGTACTCTTCGACGTCGATCGTGAAATGGTGAATCAGCGTTGAAACTCCTGCGCAGATGTGGCGCGGCCGAGCGAGCAAGAGGCGTGCCGGTCCCGGCAGCCACCGCGGACGCGTCGAAACCTGCGTGGATCACTCTCGGCACACCCGCTCTCGCTCACCTCAGCGCCCAGCACAGCGCCCCCGCGCCGACAGCGGCTGCCCTTCGCCCGTGCGCGGATCGCGCACGGCGTCAGCTCGTACGGCGATGCGGCGCGCCGTGCGTGCGACACCGCGCGTCCCGCACGCCGCACCGTCCTTGGGGAGATGACCCGCCGCGTCCCCGAGTGTGGCCCCGGTGCCACAGTTGCTCGGGAGCCGGTGGAACACCATGGACGGCCCTGCGGGCCCACGCGTCGCGCGACGCGGCGTCCTCGGATCGCGCCGGCTCACGAACGCCCTGATGGCCCCCTGATGTGCAGGACCCAATCGTTGTCTGGATCACGCGGCGGTGCGAACTCGAGTTGACCACCCACGGGGATGCGCCCTCCCGAGATCAACGCTCCCGTGCCGGGATCGTACCACTCCACGTCGAGCTCCCGGTCGCCGACCTCGATCTGCAGTCGCACACTTCCGCCTTCGGGGAGGTAGACGACGTACTCCTCCCCCGGCGCGGCCAGGACGTACGCGGGGCCGCCCCCGGTTCGCAGATCGTTCCGCACATCCAGTCGATAGAACCCCGTGCGGCCGACGAACCGGTTCAGGTGCGCGACGTGAGACCCCGTGCCGGCGGTGGCACCGGCCGTGAACGCCGCCCACAGCTCCTGGCGCTCCGACCGGCTACCCGTGCCCTTCGCGAACTCCTCCGCGAACACCGGCAAACGCGACTCGCCACGCCACTCGAGGATCGTGCGATAGACGTGCTCGTGCCCCTTTCCGAATCCGAGCTGGAAGATGAGGTGGTCGTGCCAGCTCGATTGGCTGTAATCGAAGCGGGAGGTGCCGTGGATGGAGCGCGGATGCCCGTAGGGATCGACCTCCTTCAGATACTCGCCGAGCCGGTTCCAGACCGCCGGGTCAGGGTTGTTCTCGTCGTATTCGAGCGAGAGACACCACAGGACCTTGCCGTATCCACCCCACCGGGCGACGGCGTAGCGGATCAAACGCTTGAACGCTTCCTCGGTCAAGGGAGAAGGGACTCCGAGGACGCCCTTGGAGTCGTCCGCGAGGAACCAGAGATGGAGGTAAATACCGGCATCCGTGACCGCACGGAGCCATGCATCCCAGCGGTGCATTCGGGCCAGGTCGAAACGCATGTAATCGGGTGCGGTGTCGGGCCCCGGCCAGGGGAGCACCTTCTCGCCCCCGTAGTCGCCGACGTTGGCCAGGTAGACGTTCATCCGCCGGTTGCCGTACGCGTGCTGCGCGAGGAGGATCTCGGCGCGGACCAGGTCGGTGATGTCGTCGGACAGGTACACGTGGGTGTTGTTGAAGCGGAGCGCGTCCGGCCCAGCCACCCAGTTCCAGCTCTGGTCGAGGAATTTCGCCTGCAGGTAGGCGTACCCGCCGGTCGCACGGTAGCGGAACCAGGGACGGGAAGGCGAGCGCTCGAGCGGGCCGGTCTCGTGAGGCAGGGGATCGGTCACGATGATCCGGCCGGACCGACCATCGAGACCGGGGTCCCCGGTGCCACGCGTGCGATACCTCCAGACCCCCGGCCGATCCAGGAAGAACCGGACCTTCCACACATTCCCGTCATCGCCCCCCATGCCGTCCCCATCGTAGAAGCCCGGTACGACGAGTGTCCGACCGCCCGGCCCCTCGAAGACGGCCTCCAGTTCGACACCGAACGGATCCGGATGCGTGCTCAGGGCGCGGAGTCGGATCTCCCCCGTCGCCCATTGCGGCAGCCGGCTGCCATCCGTGACCTCCGGGATCTCATCCGCCCCTGGGGAGAGGCGCACTCCCCTGGCGACGACGGCGAACCGCTCGCGGCCGAACCGGGAAAAGTCGTCGCCACGGTCTGCGGACGCCGCGACCCGGTCGTCCGCGCCGCGCTCACCGCCGTACCGGTCTTGTCCACGGAACCCCGGCCGCCCGATCACGAGGACGGCGGCCAGTACGATCATGAGCGATGCCCGTCGCATCGTCCGGCGAGTGCTGATCGATCCGCGGAAGTGAGCGCCCGCTCTTGCCCGGGAACCCCGATGGCGAGCTCGACGAGAGCGTCTCTCCCCGCTATGCACCGACGGGGCCGTGACGGAAGCGCCGGAATTGCGCGCCGGCCCGGCAGCCGAGCGAACCAGGAGCGAGGCGACGTTGGGGCAACTGTAGCACCACCGCCACAGTGCTCCCCCGGATCCCGGTTGGAAAGGGACCGGGCCTGGTCGTCTCGGGAGCTACCGCTCTGCGCCCGCAGCTCTCAGCGAAGCCCGCGCGTGGCCGGACTTCGGTTCTCTCCTCGAACGCCTGCCGCGCGGCCGCTCGCGTTCGCTCGGCGTGTCTTCTCGCCCGTCCGGCCGGGCGGCGGTGTCGCCGGCGGGTATGTCGATTGCATCCCCCCGTGTGGTCCACGCCCGATACGGCGTTTCCGAACGTCTACTGCCAATCGCGGAGCGGCGGTCCGGCCAGCAGCCCTCGGCGGCGCGGCCGCCCGCGTCGAGCTCGGTCCACGAGAAGGAGAGGCGATGAGAGTCCTGGTCACAGGCGGCACGGGCTTTACCGGCTCGGCCTTGGTCATGCGCCTTCTCGAGGGAGGCCACAGCGTCATCGCCCTCGATTACAAGGAGGGGCTCAACACCGATCAGCTCCGGGCCGCGGGGGCGGAAGTCGTGATCGGGTCCGTGACCGACAAGGCCACGGTCGACCGCTGCATGAAGGGGGTGGAGGTGGTCCATCACCTCGCCGCCGCTTTCCGGGAACTGAACGTCCCGCGTTCACATTACGATGCGGTCAACGTGCAGGGCACGCGCAACGTGTTCCAGTCCGCGCTCGAGCACGGCGTGGCGAAGGTCATCTATTGCAGCACGTGCGGCGTCCACGGCAATGTGGAGCGGCCGCCCGCGAACGAGGACGCCCCCATCGCTCCCGCCGACTACTATCAACGCACGAAGTACGAGGGCGAGCTGGTGGCCAGGGATTATGCGGCCAAGGGGATCGAGACCGTGATCCTGCGACCCGCGGCGATCTACGGCCCCGGGGACCCCGAGCGGTTCTTCATGATCTTCCGCCGCGTCGCCCGTGGCTCGTTCCCCATGTTCGGATCCGGCAGGACGTTCTACCACCCGCTGTACATCGACAACCTGGTGGACGCCTTCATGCTCTGCATGGAGCAGGGCCGGGGTGCCGGCGGCACGTATCTGATCGCGGACGAGGAGTATTACTCCATCGAGGAGATCGTGCGGATGGTCGGCGAAGCCCTCGGCGTGCCGGTCAAGATCCGCCGTTTCCCCATCACTCCGCTGGTCGTCGCCGGGCACGTCATGGAGACGGTGTGTCGGCCGTTCCGGATCACGCCCCCCATCTTCCCACGCCGCGTGGACTGGTACCGCCAGAACCGCGCGTTCGACATCACCCGCGCCAAGCAGGAGCTCGGTTACTCGCCCAAGGTGCCCCTCCTGGAAGGGCTGCGGCGGACCGGTGAGTGGTACCGGAGAATGGGATTCCTGAACTGACCCAGGCCCTTCCAGGAACAAGCAGGCCGGCATGTGCGGCATCGCGGGCATCATATCGGAAGACACGACCCTGCACCGCGTCCTGCCCCGAATGGTGGAGACGCTCCGGCACCGGGGCCCGGACGACGAGGGCTTCGCCTACATCGGCCCCGCCGCACTCGGGCATCGGCGGCTCAGCATCATCGACCTGGACCACGGCCGCCAGCCGATGCTGAACGAAGACCAGACCATCGGGATCGTCTTCAACGGCGAGATCTACAACTTTCCCGCCCTGCGACGCGAACTCGAGGCCGAAGGGTATCGCTTCCGCACACGCTCGGACACGGAGGTCCTGCTCCGCCTGTACGAACGCGACGGCGTCGACTGCGTCACCCGGCTCGAGGGCATGTTCGCCTTCGCGATCTGGGACGACCGTCACCGGCGACTGCTGCTCGTGCGCGACCACATGGGGCAAAAACCCCTCTTCTACGCCCGTGTGGCCAACGCCATCCTGTTCGCCTCCGAGGTCAAAGGCATTCTGGCCAGCGGTCTCTTGCCCGCACGACCGGACCTCGAGGCGATCTACCATTACATCTCGCTGCGCTTCATCCCGGACCGGCTCACGCTCTTCAGGGGCGTGCACAAGCTGCCTGCCGCACACCGTCTCGTCATCGAGGGTGGCGAAGAGCGGATCGAGCGTTACTGGCGGCTGGCCAGGTGGGAGAAGATGCGGGGCTCGGAAGAGGAGCTCATCGACCGGCTGGATCACGAGCTCTCCGAAACGGTCAAGGATCACCTCCTCAGCGATGTCCCCGTCGGCAGCTTTCTCAGCGGAGGCATCGACTCCAGTCTGATCACCGCCCTGATGACGCGCCACTCCGTTGGGCCGGTTTCCACCTTCTCCATCGGAGTGGAAGAGCACGACTTCAACGAGCTGCCCTACGCCCGGCTCGTCGCCGAGCAATACGGCACTCGCCATCACGAGGAGGTCGTCCGGCCGGACCTGGTGAGACTGGTGCCCCGGATGATCTGGCACCTGGACGAGCCGGCGGACCCCTTCGGCATCGGAGTGTACCTCGCCTCCAAGCTTGCCTCTCGGCATGTCAAGGTCGTCCTCAGCGGCGATGGCGGTGACGAGTTGTTCGCGGGATACGACCGCTACGCCGGCCAACGCCTTGCCGACATTTACTGCGTGCTGCCCGCAGCGCTCCGCCGCACCGTGATGCGCCGGATCATCGAGCGTGTTCCGGACAGCTACGGCTACAAGAGCTTCGCCCAGAAGCTGCGGTGGCTGAACGAAGTCTCTCTCCTGAGCCGCGGCGAGCGCTACGCGCGCAGCATGAGCTTCCTCCGTTTCACCGACGAGGACAAGGCCCGACTCTTCACGCCCAGCGCCCGCGCCGCTCTGGGACGACTCGACTCGCAGCAGAAGATCCTCGAGCACTTCGATACTCCCGGCATCCCGGACCTGGTGGACCGGATGCTCTACACGGACCTCATGACCCGGATGCCGGATCACCTCCTGAGCATCGTCGACCGCATGGCCATGGCCCACGGCCTGGAGGTGCGGCCGCCGTTCATGGGGCACCGGATGGTCGAGTTCGCGGCGGCGATCCCGGCATCCCTGAAGCTCAAGGGCACCAGGCTGAAGTACATCCTCCGCCGCGTCGCGGCACGCCACCTCCATCCGGCACTGGTGCGCCGCAAGAAGCAGGGATTCGGCTTCCCTCTCGCCTACTGGCTCCGGGGCGAGTTGAGGCCGTTGCTCCTCGAAGTCATGCGCCGCTCGCGGTTCATCGAGGCGGGGATCTTCGAGCCTGGTTACGTCCACGGCCTGATGGAGGAGCACCTCGAGGGAAAGCGCGACCACAACTACCGGCTATGGCTCCTCCTGAACCTCGAGCTATGGCACCGGCTGTTCCTCGAGGGTCAGTCCGTGGAGGCGGTCGGGCAGTGGGTGGACGAACAGGCACGGGGGTCCGGGCGACAGGCGGACGCGCTGACCGCGACGGCGAGGTAGATGGTCGCCATGGCGCAGGAGCCGCTCGGCAGAGCCGCGGCTGCGGGTCCGGCCGGCCAGACTGAATCCGGTTCCCGTCGACGGACGCGCCCCGAGCGCGAGCAACCGGACGTCGAGACCGCTTCCGATGACTACGCGCGCCGGTTCGCCGGCAGCGTCGGCGCGTGGTTCCTCGACCTGCAAGCGCGCAGCACGCTCGATCTCCTGCGCCGCTTTCCGCCGGGCGCGACCGTTCTCGATGTCGGAGGGGGTCACGGGCAGCTGACGCCGGCCCTGCTGGAGGCCGGCTACGAGGTGGTCATCCTCGGAAGCGCGCCAGAGGCAGGAGAGCGCATCGCCCGCTTCTGCGAGAGCGGACGCTGTCGGTTCACGGTGGGCGACCTGACCAACCTGCCTTACGCGACGCGCTCCTTCGATGTCGTGATCAGCTTCCGGTTGCTGCCTCACATGCGGGCCTGGCGCCGGGTGATCGCCGAGGCGTGCCGCGTCGCACGGGCAACGGTCATCGTGGACTATCCCTCGAGCCGCAGCATCAACGTCTTCGCCGACCGCCTCTTCGGCCTCAAGCGCCGGATCGAGCGCAACACGAGGCCGTTCACGCTGTTCCACCCACGCGACATCGCCCGTGCCTTCGCCGAGCACGGCTTCGTGATCACTGGCTCGAGGCCACAGTTCCTGTGGCCCATGGTCCTGCACCGCGCCCACGGATCCCGCCTCCTCGGAGTCACCACGGAGGCCGTTCCTCGCGCACTCGGCCTGACACGGCTGCTCGGCTCGCCCGTGATCGCACGCGCCGAGCGCCGCCCGGACTCTCACTCAGAACGCTGAAGGCCTTACCTCTGGACCGAGCCCTGTGGTGACGCACCCTCCTCCCGCAGCGTCGCCTTCACGATCAGCTTGTATCCCTGCCCTGGGAGGAGTCGATCGAGTCGCACGCAGAGCCAGAGCAGGGGATGGAGGATCGACAGGAGGCGCAGCTCCTTCCGGTGCCGCTGCCAATCGGACTGCGTGAACAGCTGTCCCTTCGCGGACCGCACCCGCCGGCCCTTGAACCGCCGCAGGAGTTCCAGGCCGCTGTTCAGGAAGGTGTCGATCGCTTCGGCGAACAGCTTCGAGTATGTATGGCTGGCCGCCACGGTGAAGCGATCGCCCAGCAGCTCCTGCAACCCCTCGAGCGTGTAACCGGGCCTGACGTGGCCGTGCCGCTCGTCCGTGAGTCCGAGAAGCGGCCGCAGCCGGTTGAGCAGCAAGCGGGGCTGCAGGTGCGGCACGTTCACGATCAGCACTCCGCCCGGCCTGAGGATCCGGCGCAGCTCGGCAACGAACGCGCGATCCTCCTCGATGTGCTCCAGGTAATCCACGATCACGACCAGATCGAACATCCGGTCGGGGAAGGGTGTCAAGCCGCCGTCGAGCGTGTATACGTTGTCCCGCACCAGCCCGCGAATGGCCGCAACGCTGGCCTCGTCCAGGTCCGCGCTGTGCCACTCGCCGCCTCTTTGCCGCAGGAGGAGGCTGATCACGCCGTTGTCGGCCCCGATGTCCAGGCACACCTTGCCCTCCACGGGGCCGATCAGACGCTCGATCTGCCGGTACTTCTCCTGCTTGAGGACCGAGCGACGGAAAAGGGCGAGCGCCCACTCCGTGGCCGCGTTCGCGTTCTCGTCCCGGATCAACCCAACCGAGTTCTTCATACGCCCCGGGGCTGCAGCAACTCCTCGAGCTGACCGTAGAAGCGCAGGATCCGCTCGCGGAAGACCTCGGGGCCGAACTCGCGCTGGAACCGTTCCCGCGCCCGGCGTGCCAGGAGCATCCTGAGCTCGGCGTCGCGGAACAGTCTCACCAGTCCCTCGGCAAGATCCTCGGGCGTCGGGTCCACGAGGCAGGCGATCTCGTCATCGAGGACCTGGGTGTGCGCCGGTAGACGGGTCGCCACGACTGGACGTCCCGAGTCCAGATACGAGTAGATCTTCATGGGCGTGTTGGTGCCTGCGATGCGCGGTGACACCAGGACATCTGCCTGCCTGAGGTAAGCCCCGAGCTGGGGGAGCGGCCGCGGCCCGAGGAAATGCACGCGCCGCTCCACGCCCAGCCGCTGCGCGAGTCCGGTGTAATGTCGGATGCGGGCATCGTCGCCCCCGATGACGACGAGGTGCGCCCCCACTTCTTCGGCGGCCACGCGCTGGAACGCTTCCAGCAACAGGTCGATGCCCTGGTACTTCTCGAGGTTGCCGACGTACATCGCGATCGCCCCCCGGTCCGGCCCGATCCGGTCCGCGATGCGCTCCACGGGTCCGTCGTCACCGCCCGTGCCCAACATGCTCGTGTCCTCGATCCGAGCGATCAGCCGATCGGGAGCATGGCGCCGCGCGACCTCCTCCACCGACCTGCACACCGTCAGGACGGCTGCCGCACGTCGCACCGCCAATCGCTCCATGGCCCCGAGCGCCCAACGAACACGGCCGAGCAGCGGGAACCTTTCGGTCAGCTGCTCCGGAAGCGACGAGTCCATGTCATAGACGTAAGGGACCCGGAACAGCGGTCCGAGGACGATCGCGATGAAAACCGACTCCTCCACCGCGTGGATGACGTCGTACCGACCGCCCCGGGCGAGAGCCCCGGCGCGGACGAACAGGAGGACGTCGTACAGGAGCTTCTTGAGGGAGAACCCCGGGCGCACGTTGCGGACTCCCGGCAAGCGAGGCGTCCGATAGATCCTGCAGCCGGGAACGTCCACCGCCTCGCCCTCCGGGAAGGTGACGACATCGACGCTGTGCCCCTGCGCTGAGAGCACCTCCAGCAGCGCCCGCTCGGCGATCGGCGTGCCCCTGTGCTGGAAGAACGGGTGAGGCGCCAGCAAGAGAACCCTCAGCCGGCGGCGGCTGCCGGGCGACACGTGCTGGGGGATCTCCCTAGCGGCGGAACGCATAGATGATCCCACCGAGAAGTCCTTGGACCAGGAGCACGGCGTACGCAACCCAGGCGAACGCGACGGCCTCGGCCTTGCCGACGCCGTAGAGCCCGAGGAAGAACACGAAGGCGCCCTCGCGTAGACCGATCCCGTTGATGGAAACAGGGGCCATCAGCACCAGGAGCGCCGCCGGGATGATCAAGAAGTAATCCAGGAACGGAACAGAGAGCCCGATGCTGCGCGCCAGCAGGTAATAAGAGACGACGACGTTGACCTGGAGCAGCAGCGAGAGCGCGAGCGCCTGCCCGAGCGCACCGCGCTTACCCCGGAAGGAAGCCACCGCCTCTCGCACCCGGTTCAGGGCATGCTGGATCCGAGGGAACGCCACCGACGGCCGCCGCGGGCCGGACGCCGGCCGGCTCGCCGGCGAAAACATCAACCAGAGCATGACCGCGATGCCGCCCATGCCGAGGAATGCAGCGGTCTGCGCCAATGGCGCGGCGACGGGCAGCTCGGGCAGCAGGGCGAGGCCGGCGCATGCGAAGAGCACGAGGGAGAGCAGGCCCATGAACCGGTCCATGAAGATCACGACGACCGCCTCTGCCTTGCCGCAGCCGAGCCGCCACGAGTCGTAGACGCGGACGGCGTCACCTCCGATCGTTGACGGAAGCAGATTGTTGAAGAAAATGGCCACCATGTACGAGCGGAGCAGCGCCGGCAGGCTCGCCTCCACCCGCTGCGTGCGAAGCAGGATCCGCCAGCGGCCCACGGTGATGCCGTAGCCCACGAAGAAGAGACACAGACTGAGGAACACGAGGCGCATGTCCGCCCGGGCGATCGCGTTGAGGACCTCGCCCACGTGCGTGCCTCGCAGGATCAGTGCGATCAACGCACAGGACACGATCAGTTTGGCCGCGATGAGCGCGCGGCGCGGGATCGCGCTGCGGCCTGACCCGCGTGCCGGCCCCGCCCCCCCTGACGGCTCTGGCGCTGCGTCGACGCCGTTTGGTTCCGTTGTCGGGCTGGCGTGCATCATGCCGGCGCTCCGAGCTCGATCCGTTTCGCGCCCAGCTCGGCACCGAGCAGAGCGAGGGTGCGGGCACGCACCTCCGGTGTAACGAGGCCCCGCGCGCCCAACTCCGTTCGCCGCCACAGGACATCATCCAGGCACTGGGCCATCTCTTCCCGCACCGCCCGCACGGCCTGCGCCCCTATGACGGGCGCATCGGGACAGAGACGGGCATCCCAACCAGGGACATCACGGTACCCTTGCAACACCTGCGAATAGGCCGAGCCGTACGTCCGGACGAGATGATCGAGCACGTCCAGTTCGACTGTCGAGCCGGCCGCCCGCCGTGCGGAAGCGATCAGGTCACGGACCGGCTGGGCCAGAGCACCTGGAAGCGGGGTCCACGCCGTGCGGCACGGCCCGGCCCTCACGCCGAGCTTCGCCACCACGCGGTCGACGGCGAGCTCGGCAAGGAGCCGCGCCGTCGTGAGCTTTCCGCTCTGCAGCGTGATCGCTTCGGGCGCCCCGTCGGCCGCGTGGTCGATGATCATGGGACCTCGCAGGAACCGCGGAGCGGCGTCCGGGCCGCGGCGTCGTACCGGCACCAGGCCGGCGTGCACGAGGACGATTTCCTCACGACTGAACCTCCGCGCCAGGCGGGCACGATCGACCTCCTCCAGGAATCGCTGAACGTTGGCCTCCTCCAGTCGTAAGCGCTCGAGCGGCCCCGAATAGGTCTGATGCGCCGTGCCGACGAGGGCGTGCCCCCGCCACGGGGCAAAGAACAACTGCCGCATTCCACCCAACCCCGTCGCGACCTCTGCCGTGCGCACGGGTGCGGCGAAGGCGACTCGCGGTGCACCACCGCGAAGGACGAAGTTGAGCGCGAGACAGTATTCGATGGGCGGGCGCAGCGGAGACCCGAGCACCCGCGCGACCACTTCCGCAGCCGCCGGGCCGGCGGCGTTCACGATCGTGCGCGCCCGCACCTCGAACGCATCACGGCCGATCACGTCCCGCGCCCGTACCCCCACGATCCGACCCGCCGCCCGCACCCCCGCCTCCACCTCGACGTAATTGGCCACGACGGCGCCGGCTGCGGCCGCGGCCCGGAGGACCTCGAGCACGAGCCGTTCAGGGCTGTACGCCTGAGCATCGTAGAAGAGCGCGCCGCCGGTGAGCGCACGGTCCTCGAGCTCCGGTGCCAGGGCGAGCGCCTCTGCCCGCGAGAGCAGCCGGCTCCGCGGCAGTTGACGGTCTGGAAGCTGTCCCGCGTTCCGATCGAACGTCAGCGCGTCGTATAGACCGAGAGCGACCCTCAAGGCCGCCCGACTCTGTACGCCCCAGCGGTACGTCGGGAGCACGACCGGCAGCGGCTCGACGAGATGCGGAGCGATCCGGAGCCACGCGGCCCGCTCGCGACTGATCTCCCGCACGCGCTTCACATCGAGGTTCTGCAGCGACCGCAAGCCGCCGTGGATCGTCTTCAAGCTGTTCCAGGACGTCCCGGCGCAAAAATCGTCGCGCTCGACCAACGCCACCCGCAAACCACGCAGAGCGGCATCCCACGCGACGCACGATCCCACGATCCCGCCGCCGACCACGAGCACATCGAACGTCGTGTCCGCCAGGGCCGTTGGCTCTCGCTTCATAGGACGATGCATGACCCCGAGGCTGGCGCGGGGCGGTACAGGCAGTCCCATGGCGATCCGGCCTCGCTCGGATCCGCTGTGATCGCCCAGGCTGTCGCGTGGACGGGCAGGGAATTCATTGAGCCGCCTTGTGGGATGAACTCCTCCGTGCGCGAAGAAGCCAAGGCCTGGAGGGAGCGTCGAACGCCGCGACGCCTCGGGCTCTCGAGACCGTGAAGGTGATCGCCTCCTGACGTCGGCAGCCGTCAGCAATCGCCGCGCCATGGCGCCGCTCGTCAGACTCGGATGCCTGCGCCCCTGCCATCGGCCCGCGCCGCCACGGCCCCGCCGAAGCGCCAGACGATTCCCCGGCAATGCCGCCGGGTTCCGGCCGACAAGAGAGACGATCGGCCAGTGCGCTCCGCTCGCGAATTGTTGCGCTCCCGCCACACCTGTTCGATCGGGCCACATTCTGGCTCGACCATGACCGCCGCAACCGGAGATAGCGCGAGAAAGTTGCGGCCGGGCGCGTGCGTCCACAGCGGCACCAACCTTGCCCAAGCGCGGGCGTGCCCTCCCGTAGGGCGAGTTCGTCACTCGCCCGGAGATCCGACTGCCGACGGTTCACGTTGACGGCAAAGGCTCGACCTCCATGCGGCGGGCAGATCGGGCGCGTCGGGCACGTCCCTGGCACGAGGGAAGGGAATGAGGGTTCTTGGACTTGGCACCGAGGGCGACAGCGGCGCCGCCGTTGTCGAGGATGGCCGAATCCTGGCCGCCGTCAACGAAGAACGACTCTCACGACTCAAGCTCGTCGAAGGCTTCCCTCGTGGCTCGATTCAGGAAGTCCTCCGCCGGACCGGCATCTCGATCGCGGATCTGGATGCGGTCCTCGTCGCCTCGACCAACGATCTGTTCGTGAACGAGCTCCGTCCGTTCGACGGATGGTTTCAGCACCGTATCGACGGCGTCGGAACCTACCTGAAGCGGGCGACCGGAAAGTTCGCGCGATACCGAGATCAGTTGCCGTTCCTCGAGACCGGCTACTACGCGCTCCTCACACCGAGCTTCCTGTACCGCCGCTGGGCGATCCGGCGAATCCTTCGCAACGAGTTCGGCGTGCGGTGTCCGATCCGGTTCGTCGACCACCACCTCGCGCACATCGCCTCGGCCTATTTCACCAGCGGGTACGATGATGCTCTCGTGCTGTCGGTCGATGGCGGAGGCGACGGGAAGAGCGCCCTCGTGTACGCGGTGAGGCATGGTCGTTTCGAGCGCCTCCATGAAGTCTCCTCCTACAACTCGTTGGGGAACTACTACGCCTACGTCACGCACCTGTGTGGCTTCAAGGCGATGAAGCACGAGGGCAAGATCACCGGCCTCGCGGCGCACGGCGAGCCGAGATACGTCGATCTGCTCCGTGAATTCATCGACGAACAGGACGGCACCTTCATCAACAAGGGCAAGGTCGCGGCGTTCGAGGCCCTGCGCGAGCTCGAACGCCGCCTGCCACGCGGTTGGACGCGCGAGGACCTGGCGGCCAGCATTCAGCGGCACACCGAGGATGTCGTGCGGCGCTTCGTCCGCTACTGGGCGTCGCGCACGGGCCTCCGGAACCTTGCGCTGGCTGGAGGCGTGTTCGCGAACGTGCGCGTCAACGAGGAGGTCCTGAACCTCCCGGAGGTCGACCGCGTCTTCATCCATCCCCATATGGGGGATGGAGGCCTTCCCGTCGGCGCGGCCCTGGCGGCTTGCATCCCCGGGATCCTCGACCAGACGATGCCTCGGGATCCCGAACCGCTGGTGGATGTCTACCTCGGGCCAGATCTGACGGAAGGCGACATTGCCGAGGCACTGAGTCGAGCGGGGTTGGTTCCCGAGTCGGTCGATGGGCCGATCGAGGAGCGCATCGCGGATCTGCTCGTGGAAGGCTACGTGGTCGCGAGGGCGAGCGGGAGGATGGAATACGGACCGCGTGCCCTCGGAAACAGGTCGATCCTCTACCACCCGACCGACAGGACCGTCAACGACTGGCTCAACAAGAACCTGCGGCGCACCGAGTTCATGCCCTTCGCACCGTCGGTGCTCGCCGAGGCGGCGGACGACTGCTTCGAGAACCTGGAAGGCGGGGAGCACGCGGCGGAGTTCATGACGATCACCTTCCACTGCACGCCGTGGATGCGCGCGCGGATGGAGGGCGTCGTGCACCTGGACGGCACCGCGCGTCCCCAGCTCGTCCGCCGGGACCGGAATCCGAGTTACTACCGCATCATCGAGGCGTTCTACCGGCGCACGGGCCTGCCCGGCGTCATCAACACCAGCTTCAACATGCACGAGGAGCCCATCGTGTGCACCGCCGCCGACTGCGTTCGCGCGTTCCTCGATGGGTACCTCGACTATCTCGCCATCGGCCCATACCTCGTCAAGCACCCACGCGGCGTTACGCACGCCCTGAGACCCGTCGAGCGCGCTCGGGAGTACCTCTCCATCTGAGTCCACGGCGCCGCACACCGGCGGCGCCGCATCGCTCCCGCTCTCGGGCACCGGCCGCCGGCACCGAACGGGTAGCCGGCGCCCGGTTCACACCGCCCCGTCAGGGCCGGTGCCCATCGGGCCGCTGCGGAATGGGAGGTGGGGGACCGTTCCCCAGGATCGCGCGGCAGCGGCCGAGGAGCTTTCGTAGCATCAGCCCTTCATCCGATGGGAAGGTCTCGGGGGTCTCGAACTGCATCGCCGCGCGCTCGAGTCGCGCGAACTGGACCATCGCCCGCCAGTGCTCCGGTGAGCCGGGCGTCGGCCTCGTCTGCTCGAGCATCCCGGCGAACCGCTCCACCTGGATCACGGCGCCCTCGCGGCTACCGAGCAGGACATCGAACGGCAGCACGGCGCTCCGATAGCCCTCCTCTGTGAACTGCTGGGACCACTCGTAGTGCCACCGACCCAGCTCGTCCGGCACGAACTCGACCTTCCAGGTGTTGTCGCCGACGTACTGGGCAAGAACGTCGTGTCGGATCCCCGTGGGCGATATGAACGTCCAGACCACCCTTTGTTCGGCCGGCGGTCCTGTCCTCACCCACGTATCGCGCAGTTCGGCCGTGAACGCCTCGCCAAGGATGACGGGCTCGACCGCAGCCGTGAGCCGGACCTCGAGCCACTCCCATTCACTGTGGATCGGAGCGCCTGCGCGCTGCCAGGGCGATGCAGCGTCACCGGCCCCGCCCCGGACCTCGATCACAGGGTCCGCGTAGCCCGGCTCGACCTCGAATTCGATGTAGAAATGTGATCCCCCCACCTCCGCAGGCATCCGCGGCAGCGTGAGGGATCGCCCGTGCTCCAGGTGAATGCCGTATACTTTGGACCGTTTCTCCGCAGAGCTACGCCATCCGAGCTCCAGACGGGGCCGACGTCCGAGATCCCGAGTCGCGCCGTGTTCGCCGGAGTAGACCGTCAGCACGGAGCCCGGCACGTCCTCATCCGCATCCGCGAGCTTCAGGAGCAGCAAGAGCGGCAAGCCTTCGCGGATGCGCTGCGTCGCGTAGCGGGCAAGTTGGACGGAGGACAGCTCGACGACTGCGTCGCCCGGTCGGTAGACCGTCTCGGCGAGGGGCATGGCGTCGGTGTCGGCCTCGGGGTGTGTGTCCGAGGCGAAGCCAGCGCCGGGCAGTCCCCACGGCCGCTCCTCGAACCCCGCATCGTTCCACCAGACCTCGCCGGGCAGCGGCGGACTCGTGCTGTTGCGCTCGACTCCGCCGTTGCCGGGGTTCCAGTCCTTTTTCACTGCATAGAGGAGGACACGGACGGGGTGTGAGGGACCCTTCTCGACGGTGAGGATCAAACGCGCGCGATCCACGACCGTGCCCGGGGGCAACTCGATCCCGGACCAACGGTGGAGGACCCGAAACAGCTCGTACTCGCCGTATGCAGGCGCCTCCCCCCGTCGCCCAATGCGCACGTGGATCTGATCGGGCTGGTTCCACCCCCATTTGAACGCGCCATCGAGAAACCCTCGAATGTCGTTGTCCTTCATACCATCATAGCCGTTCCTTCCGTTCACGTAGACCGACACGTGCCAGGCCCCTGCCGGCCCTACGGAGTCGCCGCCGAAGGCGGTGACCCGCAGCGTCCCCCGAACGCTCGGCAAGTCCTGCCACACCTGCGGTGTCGTCGCGCGAGCACCCCGGTCGTTGAAAGCCCTGGTGCTCATGACGAGCGTGTGAAACACGCCGATCGCCGCGACGATCCAGACCAGTCGCATCGCCCTGGAGCCTGACATCACCCACTCGATCCTCTAGGAGGAGGATTGAACCGTACGGCCATCCCGCTACGCGGCGCTTACGTCCTGGCCGAGCCTCGTGCCCTCGGACACACGGCGTTCGGGATCCAACCGAGCGGCCGAGGAGGGCGGATCAGCCCTGTGACTCGAGCGCGTACGGGGTCCGGCGCTCCGGACTCCTGCCTCCGACGTGGACGGGAAGGGAGATCTGCGACCGCGAGAAATGCTGGCATCCATGTCCGAACTGCCCGGCGCCCCGCGAGAACCGGCGCGCCAGGATGGACCATGATCGAGAGCTGGCCCCGTCTGGCCCTCTCGTTGTAGACGAATGACAAGCATCGTCCGCCCCCACCGACACCGGCAACGCTCTCCTCGATCGCGCCGGCGCATACACAGGCCGCGCACCGAAGGGACCGGGCCTTTTCCCTCGTGGCAGCCCGGCTCTGCGCCCATAGCGCAGCGACCGGTGTTTCCGGCCGAGCCGCGCCCCCGCCGAAAGCCGCCACTCGGGTGTGCGCAGCGCAGCGAACAATGCTACGCACTGCCGTACCGGCGCCACGTCGGCAACGGGCTCACCTCACCGTTCCCCGCGAAGCTGGCTCCCGGATCTGCCGGCGCGGGCCGCCTCGCATTACCTTCACCCGGACGACCAGGCGTGCCGAGCCCCTCGAGCGTACCCGAAAGAGCGTGTCGGACCAGCGAGAGACCCGATTCCCGCGGAGTGGATTCCTGGTCGAGGACGCCGCTCGAACGCCCTCACACGGGCGCGCCGTCGTTTCTTCCCGGGGACGGCTCTCCGTACAGGACCGGCCCGAACCTCATTGTCGACGGGCGTTGGACGGCGTGACAGACGGAAGCCCATGAACCAGGTCCGTCGCCGCGGCTTCGCAGTGCGGCTTCCAGGCCTTTCGCAGCGCGTTCGTCCCCCTCAACGAGGTGTGCGCTATGATTCTAGCCTGGGTTCTCCTGGGTGCGCTCCTGGGCACGGCGTTCTGGCCACTCGACCTGGGCGGTTTGACGGCCCTGATCATCGCCTCCTGGTGCGCCGGCTTCGTCCTCCTGCTCCGCGATCGCCGGCGTGGAGCGATCCGCGCCACCGCACGCCGACTCCTGGATGACCGCGGTGTCCGGATCGCCCTCCAGGTCCATCTCGGCCTGTGGGGGTTGAGTCTCTATCTGTTCGGGTTCAGGGCAACTCTCCTCTTGCTGGCTGTTGCCGCCTCCACCGCCTTTGTCGCCATCACGCTCCACCGCGAAGCACTGCTCCGTGAGTCTCTGATCGGCGGCGCGCTACTCGGCACGGTTCTCTTCCTCCTCTTCGCCATCGCCGAGCTCCTCCTGAGGATCCCGGCTCGCGTTGCGAGCCACCTGGGGACGCCGGCAGAGCTGGCGGCGTGGGCCCAGCGTTACGATGGCCTCTGGCGATCGAACATCCTCGGATTCCGCTCGCCGTATGAGCACGTGCACCGCCGCCCGAATGCACCGCGGATCCTCGCCCTCGGGGATTCGTTCACCTGAGGGGACAAGATCGCCGAGACGGACAGCACGTGGCCGGCGCATGTGGAGCGTATCCTGCGCAGGGAACTGCGAGTCGGTGCGCTGGAGGTGATCAACATGGCTCAGCGCGGCTACACGCTGGCCAACGAGGCCGAGCTGCTGCGCCGGCTTGGCTGGCAGTTCTCTCCAGATCTCGTCGTCGTCCAGTTCTACGTCAACGACGCGCTGCCCAGTGGCCCGAACCTCCAGCGGGTGGACGGTCGCTGGCTGTTCCCGGGGAGCTCGTTGGTGCCCGACTTCGCCCGCGATGGCGCGATCCGCTCGAGCGCGGCGCTCGCGGTTCTCGAGAGCACGTACGATCGCGTCCTCGGGCGGCTCCGTGCGAATCTGTCGCGGAGCGAGTGGGAGGCGCTTTACCGCGATGGCAGCGAAACGTGGCGCCAGTTCGAGGAGGCACTGTACGAGATGGCGGATTCCGCACGGGCACGCGCTGTCCCGATCTACCTGGTCATGTTCGCCGATCTGGCGCCGGGCACGTGGACGACCAGCGACTATCCGTTCCGCGGGATCCATGAGAAGGTGGCGGCGACGGCGGCGGGGGCTGGGTTCCGGGTGATCGACCTGGTGCCCACGTTCGTCGCTGCTGGCCTCGACTGGAGAGCTTGGTGGGCCACGCCGTACGACTCGCATCCGAACGCTGCGGCGCACCGGATGGCCGCTGAGACGATCGCCCGCGAACTCCTGGCGGCTGGGGTGCTCGGGCGGCTCGTCTCGGCGGGGGAGCCAGTGGGAGGCGAGCGCGAAGGAGCGGGGCGGCACGGCCGGCAGTGAGCGCCGGAGCGGTTCGCGCCCCGCAGGGGCTCTGAGGCCTCGACGACCGCCTGTCCTCCGCCGGCGTCTGTACTCCGCTTGCCGTCGCTGTAACGCTCGGGGCCCCGCTCGTCCCGGACGAGCGGGGCCCCGAGTGGCGTTCCCGGGCACGGCACCTGCCGGTGCGCTACCGCCCGTGCCGCCTGATCAGAACACTGTGTAGATGAACGGCGCCAGCGCGGAGCCCTGGGCCAAGATCAGCAGCCCGCCGAGCAGGACCATCACGATAATGATCGGTAGGAGCCACCACTTCTTCCTGACCCGCATGAAGGCCCACAGCTCGCGCATCAATCCGATGTCGCTCATACGCCCCCCAATCAGAATTGGCGTTCCAGATCGCTGCGGCGATGCGCGGCGTCGCGCTCGATCCAGTAGCTCGGCCCCGCGGGTCAAACCAGCGGGTCGCGACCCAGGGTGCGCCGGACGATTCCCACCGGCGTCAGCACCAGGAAGTAGAGCAGCCCCATGAAGACCGGCGTCGTGACCTTCGAAATCGCGTGCGCCAGCCCCATCCACACCCTGTGCACGGGGCCCAGCCGGCTGGGGATCAGGAGCCCGGCCAAGAGCAGCAGCACGCCGAGCGCTCCCGCCACGCGCATCGAGAACGCGTGGGCCCGCCACCAGAAGACCACCGCCAGTCCGAGGAACGCCGCGCCGACCACGAAGGCGAACCGACGCCCCTCGGCCGGGCTCAGTCGAGCTGGAACTCCTGTCTCCAATCTCCCGCCTCTCTCCATTCGGGCTGCGCGGCCTTGTCCAGGAGGTAAGGCCCGAGGACCAGGTGATCGATATTCGTCCGCATGAAGCACCGGTACGCGTCCGCCGGGCTGCACACGATCGGCTCACCCCTCACGTTGAACGATGTGTTCACCAGCACGCCGCACCCGGTGAGCTCCTCGAACCACTTGATCAGGTCGTAGTAGTTCGGATTCGTGTCGCGCGTCACCGTCTGCACCCGTGCCGAGTAGTCGATGTGCGTCACGGCCGGGATGTCCGAGCGCGGGACGTTGAGCTTGTCGATCCCCCACAACCGCTGCTGCTCTTCCGTCATCCGGATCCGCCGCTCCTCCCGCACGGGCGCGACCAGCAGCATGTACGGCGAGTCACGGTCGAGTTCGAAGTAGTCGCTCACCCGCTCCCGCAGCACGCTCGGGGCGAAGGGACGGAATCCCTCGCGGAACTTGATCTTGAGGTTCATCTGCGCCTGCATGCCCGGGCTGCGAGGGTCCCCCAGGATGCTCCGGGCCCCCAAAGCGCGCGGACCGAACTCCATCCGCCCATCGAACCATCCCACGACCTTCTCCGCTGCCAGCAGCTCCGCGACTCGCCGCAGCAGCGCGTCCCGCTCCATCCGCTCGTGGCGAGCCCCGACCGATTCGAGATACTGCTGGATCTCTTCCGGCGAGTACGCCGGCCCCAGGTACGCGCCGCGCATGCTGTCCTTGCCCGGCACGACCTCCCGCGGCTGGCGGCAGTACCGGTGCCAGATGAGCAGCGCCACGCCGAGCGCACCGCCTGCATCGCCCGCCGCCGGTTGGATCCACAGGTCCTCGAAGGGCCCCTCGCGCAGGATCCGCCCGTTACCCACGCAGTTCAGCGCGACGCCTCCTGCCATGCACAGGTTCGGCAACCCGGTCTCGCGATGGACGGTCCGCGCCATTCGCAGCATGACCTCTTCACAGACGACCTGGATCGATCGGGCGAGGTCCATCTCGCGCTGCGTCAGCCTGGACTCCGGCACCCGGGGCGGACCGCCGAAGAGCCGGTGGAAGGCTTCGTTCGTCATCGTCAGCCCGCCCACGTAGTCGAAGTACTTCATGTTCAGCCGGAACGAACCGTCCTCGCGTAGGTCGATCAGCTCACGGTAGATCAGGTCCACGTACTTCGGCTCGCCGTACGGCGCGAGCCCCATCACCTTGTACTCTCCCAAATTGACCTTGAACCCGGTGTAGTACGTGAACGCGGAATACAGCAGCCCCAGCGAATCCGGCCAGTGCAGCTCCTTGAAGATCTCAATGTCGTTGCCCCTGCCCACGCCCATCGAGGTCGTCGCCCACTCGCCGACGCCGTCCAACGTCAGGATCGCCGCTTCCCGAAACGGGGAGGGGAAGAACGCGCTCGCCGCGTGTGACTCGTGGTGCTCCGCGAACAGGATCGGACCGTCGTACCGGAGCGCCTCCCGGAGCTGCCGCTCCATGGACAACTTCTCTTTGATCCAGAGCGGCCCCGCCATGAGGAACGACCGGAACCCGCGGGGCGCCACGCCGAGATAGGACTCCAGGATCCGCTCGAACTTCAGGAGCGGCTTGTCGTAGAAGCCCACGTAGTCCAGGTCCTCGACCCGGATCCGGCCCTCCTTCAGGCAGTACTCGATCGCCCGCGCCGGGAACGACGCGTCCCCCTTCTTGCGCGTGAAGCGCTCCTCCTGCGCCGCCGCCACGATCTCGCCGTCACACACCAGGCACGCGGCGCTGTCATGATAGAAGGCCGAGATCCCGAGAATGTGCACGGTGGCAGCTCCAACGGGGTGGGCGAATGGCCCGATCGTGCGGGGGGCGAACGCAAGCTGTGGACCGAAAGGCACCGGACCGTCTCCCACGACGAGCCTGCTCCGTACCCGCGGCCGGGCAGGTCGTGTTGGCGCCCCGATCCCGCTCCCCGCGCCGCAGCGCCCTCCTTTCTGCCGCCCCCGCCCGCGCCTCCTCGCCGCACCCACCGCGCCACGCACTGTCGCAGCCGCGCCACATTCGCGCCCGGTTCGCTCCACGCCGCTGATCCCCCTCGGACACTGCCGGCACGGGCCGCTCGTCGTTACCTTCCTCAGGACTACGAAACGTTCAGAGCCCTTCCACGGTCGATGCGTCGTCTCACACCTCTCGCGATCCATCGCTGTCCGGCCGGCGCGCAACCGGTCGGCTCCTCTCGCGTGCAGGCCTGATGTCGTCCATGATCCGGAAATCCCGTGACCGACGCGGAGCCCGGCTCGCCGCCGTTGCGCTCGCCGTGGGCGCGATCCTCCTCGCGACCATGGTGCCCACGGGCCACGACCCGGCGCTGACGCCGCTGCTCTGCCTCGTCTGTGGTGGGAAGGGCGTGGCCGATGTGGTGTCCAACGTCATCCTCTTCATGCCCCTGGGCCTCGCTCTCGCCGCGCTCGGCACGCGCCGGCGGCGCGCCATCTTCGCCGGCGCCGCGCTCTCGCTGTGCGTCGAGTTCACCCAGCAGTTCATCCCCGGCCGCGACCCGAGCCTCAGCGACCTGGTCTTCAATACGACGGGCACCGCGCTCGGCTTCGCCGCATTGCGCCTGGCTCCACGACTGATCGACCCGCCCGCGGCCGTGGCGAGCCGGCTCGCCCTTGCGGCCGCAGCGTTCGCCGCCGGCGTCCTCGGCCTCACCGCCGCCTCGTTCTCGCCGGCGTTCCCGGAGTCCACCTACTACGCCCAGTGGACGCCGGATCTCCGCCACCTCGCCCAGTACGATGGCACGGTGCTCGATGTCGAGCTGGCGGGCCTCCGACTGCCGCCGCCCCGCCTCGACGACTCGCCCCGCGTCGCCCGGCTGCTGCGCGACGGCCAACCCCTCCGCGTCACCGCGATCGCGGGCACGCCTCCGCCCTCGCTCGCCTCGATCTTCAGCATCCATGACGACCGGCGGCGAGAAATCATCCTCATCGGCGCCGAAGGCGACGACCTCGTCCTCCGCGTGCGCACCCGCGCCGCGGCGCTCCGCCTCGACCATCCGGACCTCCGCCTGCCGGGTGCCCTGGCCGACTTCCGTCCCGGCGACACCATCACCATCACGGTGCAGCGTCGAGTCGGGCAGGCCGGCTTCTGTGTGGGATTGAATGGTGGGGTCTCGTGCGGCTCGAGCTACCCGGTCGGCTTCGGCTGGTCGCTCCTCCTCTACAGCGACCGGATCCCGAAGGCCGGCGGGTTCCTGCTCAGCGCTGGATGGCTGGCCGCCCTCGTCGCGCCGGTCGCGTTCTGGGCGCGCCGTCGCTGGGAAGCCGCGCTCGCAGCGGCGATCCTGGTCGGCGCCCTGGTCGCCGCGGCCGCCGGCACACCGGCCGTCAGCTTCGCTCCCGCAGACGCGGTCGGACTCACGGCGGGCATCGCAGCCGGCCTCGGCGCGCGCCGGCTCGCTGCGGGGCGCAGACGCTCCGGCCGTTGAAGCGTCACCGCCCCTCGTACGGCTGCACCGCGATCGCCTTCGCGAGCACCGCCACGCACCGGTCGATCCGCGCGTAGCACTCCTCGAACACTTCCACCGGCTGGAGCACCGGATCGCGGATCGCCCGGGTCTCGATCGGCAGCGGGTCCAGGTCGCCGAGCACCAGCACCGCGTCCGGGTCGACGCCGTACACCACCTGGATCCTCCGCGCCTGGCCGGGCTCCATCACCACGATGAGGTCGGCGCCGCGCACCAGGTCGACATCGAGCGGCCGCGAGCGGTGCGGGCGGAGGTCCAGACCCCGCCGCGCCGCCACCTCGATCGCCTCGAGCGGAGCCGGCCGGCCCGGGCCGAGGAAGCCCGCAGAGAACACCCGGATCCTGTCCCGCAGGAACGGCGGCAAAGCGGCCCGCAGCGCCGCCTCGCCGTAAGGGCTCCGGCAGATGTTGCCGTGACAGACCACCAACACCGACGTCACGGGCCGCGCGGCGAGCCGCGACCACGCACGCCTGCGCCGCCACCGGTGCAGCAGCCGATCCGGACCGTGCCGGATCCACCTCTTCAGCCGCGCCGCCGTCGGACTCTGGAGTAACCCGCGCGCCGCACGGCCGAGCGCCGACCACCACCCCGGCGCCGCGTCTGCGCCCACCACCTCACTCGATCCCCTCTCGCTTCCCCCGGATTCCCGCGCCATGCGCCTGCACTCCCCGTACGTTGCTCTCGCTCCGGAGCCGCCTCGGCCACACCCGCCCCAGGCCGCCTCCTGCCCCATTCCAATTACGGCCCCCCACGCCGCCCGGTCCAGCCCCGACCCTCCGCGGCATCCCGAGCGGGGCGTGTGGCACCCACGCGACAACGGAGGCCTGAACGACCCGCCATCTCCACGTACCGTCTCACACATGCAGCGGGCACAAACTGCTATCGCGTCCGCGCCGCGCGACCCACTCCGTCCTCTCCCCGATGGCGCCCGATGCGGACGAGCCCGGCGGGATCCCCTCCCGCCGGGCTCGCTCACGTCCGGCACACGATCGCGCTTCCTCCGCCCCTACCCGCAGCGCCCCCCGGAGCTGCACCACCCCGGGGCGGCGAGGCCGCGGGCGGACGGCCCCCCGGGCTGCCGGGCAGCGGCGGAGGAGCCGTCTCCACCCCCGCCCGGCGTTGCACCGGGCTGGCGCGGGGCGTGGCGAGGGTCTCACCCCGCGAGACGTCCGCCGGGCCTCAACACCCGCCCTGGCTTTGCGCCGGTGTGCTCGCCGTCCCGGATGACGAACACGCCGTTCACCAGCACGTGGGGGATGCCCACCGGATACTGGTGCGGCCGTTCGAACGTCGCCCGGTCCGCGACGGTGTTGGGGTCGAAGGCGACGAGGTCCGCGAACGCGCCCGGCGCGATCCGCCCCCGCCCCTCGAGCCGCAGCCGCGCGGCGGGCATGCCTGTCATCTTGTGGATCGCGGTCTCCAGCGGCATGAGCTTCTGCTCGCGGCAGTAGTGGCCGAGCACGCGGGGGAACGTGCCGTAGTTGCGCGGGTGCACCGAGCCCTCCATCTCCTCGGCGGGCCGCGCCTGCGCGCCGCCATCCGAGCAGATCATGCCCAGCGGATGCGCCAGGAACCGGGCCGTGTTCTCCTCGCTCATGCCGAAGCCGACCATCCCGCCGCCGCCGCCCTCGATCATGATGCGCAGCAGCAGCGCGTACGGCTCCTCACCGCGCTCCCGCGCCAGCTCGCCCAGCCGCCGGCCCCGCGCCCACGCGAACGCGTCGCCCACGGACGTCACCTGCACCGCGTCCCACGACCCGAGCTCGTCTTCCACCTTCTCCCGCACCGCCGCCTCGATGCGCGGCTGCAGCGCGGGATCCTGGAGCCGCGCGATGAACGCGGCGTTCCCGCCGTCACGGGTCCACACGGGGAAGAGGTTCGAGAGACTCGTGCTGTACGCGACGTACGGGTAGCGGTCGAACATCACGTCCGTGCCGGCCGCCCGCGCGGACTCGATCAGGTCCAGCACCGGCGGGCCCTTCCACCAGTTCCGCTGGCCCTGCGCCTTGAGGTGCGAGATCTGGACCGGCACGCCCGCCTGCCGGCCGACGGCGATCGCCTCCTCGACGGCCGCGAACAGCTCGTCGTCCTCGTTGCGCATGTGCGTCGCGTACGGCAGCCCCGTCCCGCGCAACGCACGCGCGAGCGCGACCAGCTCGTTGCGGTCTGCGAACGCGCCCGGCGTGTACTCGAGCCCGCTGGACAGACCGCACGCGCCCTGGCGCAGCGCCTCCTCCACCAGCGCCACCATCCGCGCCAGCTCCTCCGGCGTCGCCGGCCGGTCGTCCTGGCCGACGACGTAGGCCCGGATCGTCCCCGCGCCGACCATGCTCGCCAGGTTCACCGCCGTGCCCTGCGCCTGGAGCTGAAGGAAGAAGCCGCCGAGGTCGCGGAAATCCAGGTCCACGCCGTAGCGCCGCCGGTACGACTCGCGGCGTCGCTCGAACTCCTCCTCCGTCACTGGACCCACCGACCCGCCATCCTGGCCGGTGACCTCCGTCGTCACGCCTTGCCGGACCTTGCTGTCCGCCCGCGGGTTGACCAGCAGGACCAGGTCGGTGTGCGCGTGGATGTCGATGAAGCCGGGTGCCAGCGCGAGCCCCCGCAGATCCACCACCTCCGCGCCGCGCTCCGCGAGGCGCGGGCCCACCTCCACGATCCGGTCGCCGCTCACCCGGACGTCCGCCTCGACCGGCGGCGCGCCCGTGCCGTCGTAGACCAGCGCGCCGCGCAACAGCAGGTCGGCAGCGCCACGGCGCGTCGTCTGCCCGCCGAACGCCGACGCGGCGGCTCCCGGCACGAGCAGCGCCGGGCCCAACGCCGCACCGGCGGCGCGCAGGAATCGTCTGCGATCCATCCGTCGTCCTCGATCCTGGAGCCGCTCAGTCCTCGATCTTTTCCTCCGGCGGCCAGCGCCCGGAGGGGATCCGGCGCCGCGGCGTCAGCCGCCGCGCCAGCTTGGGTCCCGCGACGTAGACCCAGCAGGCCAGCCCGCCCGCCTCCGTGGCGACCCGCCGGAAGAGCCCCTCACTCACGCCCTCGTACTCATCCAGCCGCGCCAGCACCTCGGGAGGGCAACGCCAGATCTCGCCTTCGACCCGGCCCTTTCCGGCGAGCACCAGCGCCGGGTACTCGCCATCGATGTCGTACAACGAGCCCTGCACGGTCGCGGGCCCGATCCGCACGCAACCCTCCAGGAGGCTGGCCCCTTCCTGCCCCCGTTGCAGGGTGCCGTATGTGAACAGATGGAAGCCTCTGCTGCGGAAGCGCCGCGGCTCCGTGGAGCCCGCGCTCCCGCCGTCGACCGTCTCTGGCCCGTCCGTCATGTTCATCCGTAAGGAAGTGGGACTGCCGCCCGCCGCCACGGCCCGGCCGCCGGGGCGCGGCGCCTCACCCGAGGCCGCCGGTCCGCCGGATCCGCCCCGGATCCAGGCCGCCCGCCGTCAGGATCTTCTGCTCCNNCCGCTCCGCCTGCTCCTCCACGAAGGCGTGCAGAGCGTTCAGGTGCGACGACGCCTCTTCGAACTCCGCGGCCGGGAAATCTTCCGCCTCCGCGTGCCGCAGGGTTCCCGCGACCGCGTCCAGCTCCCGGCCCGCTTTCTCCAGGGCGCGCCGCAGACGCGCCAGCGCCCGACGCGCCTCGCCCTCGACCGTGCCCCGCATGGGAACCGCTCCCGCGCTCCTGCCGAACGCACCGCGCCCCGCGTCACGCCCGCCCCACGCCGCGATCCTGCGCATGATGCGCCCTGGGGCGGAGCGGCGCAATGCGTGGGAGGGGACGGGGGCAAGGGGGCGGGCAGTGAAGAGCCGCTCCCCCGCGCTACGCCCGACCCCGCCCCCGGATCCCTCGCACCCGGAGGAAGTTCCGCACCCGGCGCACGCCCGGCACGGCCCAGGCGGTGTCCAGCGCGATGGCGCCCACCTCCCGGTGCGGCACGATGCCCTCCAGGGTGATCACCGCGTCGTTCGCGTAGACCGCGATGCGGTCCGCGTCCGGGCCGATGGTCTCGTACAGGGCCATGTCCACGGCGCGGGCCAGGTCCCGATCGCGCAGCGCCCGCAGGTGGCGTTCGTACGACTCGGGCGGCAGCGTGTGGATCGGCGAGGGCCAGCCGCTCCGGGAGGGGGCGGGTGCGCGGCGCGCCCCGCGCCGCTCCGCGTACTCTCGCCGCTCGGCGTACGCGCCGTGGAAGCCGTCGGGGTAGCCGAAGCCGCCGCGCTCGAGATGGGCGACCGGCTCGCGGTCCAGCCGTGCGTGGACTCGCCGGTACCGGCGGGCCAGCACCTCCGTGGGATGGGGCCGGGATCGCGTAGGCATGGGCTCGCCTCCTCCGCAGGGGGTCATGGACGCGGGAGCCCCCGGCCGCAGGAATCGCACCGGATCGGAGCAGGCCCAGGCAAGAGGTGAACCGCGGGTGGGGGTGGGGGAGGAGTCTTCTCGCCGCCCCCGCCCGGGCGGGAGGGGGCGCCAGGGTGTGGCGGCGCGTCAGCGTTCCGCGGCCGCCTCGTCCCGCCCGCAGCTCTCCGCTCGGGCGGGAGGGCAGGGCGGGGCCGACCCCGGGGCGGGAGCGGCGACGGCGGGGACCCTCGCGGCAGACGCCCGCCGCCGCGTCAGGGACAGGTTGCACGGCACGACGGTCGTGCCGACTTCCACGGGCGCGCCGGCGCGTTCACCCCGCCCCCTGTTCTCCGCGCACGGATTCCTCGAATGGAAGCGCGACCACCTGCACCGGCGGGCCCTCCGGACCGCCCAGGCGCAACTCCGCCGGCGGCTCCACCTCGCGCCGCACATAGCCGAGCGCGATGGTCTGCCCGTGCACCGGCGAGGCGCACGCGCTGGTCACACGGCCGACCGGCTTCGTCTCGCCCGCGCGCACCAGCGTCGTCCCGCGCGCCGGCGCCGGCACTTCGCCCAGCAGCAGCCCCCGGAGGTGCCAGTTCACGTGGCCACGGTGCAGGATGCGCACGATCACCTCCTGCCCCGTGTAGCACCCCTTGGTCTCGCTGATCGCGCGCTCACGGAGCCCCGCCTCCAGCGGGATCGTCGTCTCATCCATGTCCGCGCCCCACCGTGGCCGGCCCGCCTCGATGCGCAGCGTCTCGAGGGTGCCGTGCCCCGCCGGCCGCGCGCCGGCATTCACCAGCGCACGCCACACCGTCTCGATCCGCTCGGTCGGAACGACGACGTCGTACCCGTCCACACCGGCGTACAGCGTCCGCACCACGAGCGCCTCCGGCCTCGCGGCGGCATCGCCTGACTCGCCCGAACCGGCGGACGCGCCGGCGGCGACGCCCGTGAGCGGCACCGTCACGAACGCATCCTCCGCCATGCCCTCCGGCAACACGGTCGCCAGCGCTGCGCCCACGACCCGCCGCGCCGCCGGGCCGTAGACGCCGAGCACGCCCAGCGCGCCGGACACGTCCTCGGAACGTGCGAACAACGGCGGCACGAACCGCCGCAGATGATCCAGCACGTTCCCGAGCGCGCCCGCATCCAGCTCGAGCAACACGTCTCCCTGCGCGCGCCGGAGCACCAGGACGTCCGCCACCATCTTCCCCTTCGCCGTGAGCATCGCCGCGTACACGCCCTGGCCCGGCGGGGCGCCCGCCACGTCGTTGCTCACCAGGCCGTGGATCATCCGGACCGGCTCACGCCCGTGCATACGCACGAAGGCGCGGTCCGCGCGGTCCACCACCACCGCGTCGTTCCGCGCCGCCGCGTACTCGCGCTCGGGGTCGCCGTAGTGCCTCACGACCTCGCGGCCGGCCACCTCGCCGAACCGCGCGCCCAACGCCTCGTGAACGTGATGCAGGACTCCCGCTGCCACCTGCGTTCTCCGCCGTTGCGCGGTCCGCCGGCCCGGGCGGCGGCCCGAGCAACGCCGAGCCGCCGCGCGGGCGGCTCAACCCGTCATTGCCCGTGCTCCCGCGCCAGTTCCCGGATCAGCTCGCTCACCCGGCGCGCGTCCGGCGCCTCAGGCGCCAGGTCCAGGTAACGTTCGAGGTCCGCGATCGCCTCATGGACCCGGCCGAGCCGCGCCAGCAACATCCCCCGGTCCCGCAACTCCACCGTCGCATCAGGACGCAGGAGCAGGAGCCGCTCGACCGCCGCCAGCGCGCGCCGGTCGTCCCGCGCGTTCAGGTAGATCCCTTTCAGACTCGTCAGGATCGAGACCAGAATGTCCCGCTTGCCCACGGGCTGGAGGAACTCCGGCCGGAGCCGCACCATGCCGCCGTAGACCCGGTCCAGCAGCTCCTGCGCCTGGTCCTCGAACCGCAGCCGCCCCTGCTCGAACGGGTCCACCAGCAGCCGGACCGCTTCGCCCTCGTAGCGGACCAGGAAATGACCCGGGAACGCCACGCCTACCAGCGGCAGCCCCAGCCGCCAACCCACCTCCAGGTACACCACCCCCAGCGTTTGGGGCACGCCGAGCCGCCGGTCCAGCACATCGTTGAGGAAGAGGTTCCGCACGTCGTGGTACGCGTCGACGTTTCCGCGGAACCCTTCCTCCCTGAACAACACACGGTTCAGCTCCTGCACGACGACCGGCGGCGCCGTCTCGTCCCCCAACCGGTCGCGCACCCGCTCCGCCAGCAGGTCCAGCCGCCGCAGGTACGGCGCCAGCGGCAGCTGCGGGTACTCCTCCGCAGCCAGCCACAACGCGGCGCTCGCCAGGTCCAGCTCCGGCTCGGGCCGCGCCACCAGCGCCTCGAACCGCGAGCGCACCGAAGGGGCCGGCGTGCTCACGGACCGCTGCCTTCCCGGTACATCCGCGTCAGGACCTCCTCCTGCCCGGCCAGCTCCCGCACCATCCGGTTCACGTCCGCGTTGGTCGCCGCGTTCGGCAGCGGGACCTCCCGCTCCGGCCCGCCATCGTGCGGCAGGAACACCACCGTCACGCGATACCCCTGCACGCCCGTCGCCCGCCGCGCGACCAGGTCCACGGTGTGCGCACGACCGTCGATCTCCAGCCGGTCCATCAACCGGTGCGCCTTCCACGACGTACCGCGCCCGATCTTGCCCATCGCTCCTCTTCCTGCCCCTCGTTCACCGACGCTCGCACGGCGCGAGCCGCTCGCTGGGCCAAGTTACGCGGCACACTCGCGCCGCTGCAACAGCCCGCCGCCACACGCCGGCTATCCGACTGACGATGCCCGTGAATCGCCTGCAGGCTGGTGGGTGCCCGGCGCAGCCCCGCGCCTCAGGCGGCGTCGCGCTGGTCCTCGCCTTCGCCGCGGCTCAGATCCAGCGCGGCCGCACGCCCGCAACTGTGACAGTACAGGATGACCGTGTAGTTCCCGTCGGGCGACGTCGGAACCGCCGCGCCCCGCTCCATGCTCCGCGCATCCAGGAAACACACCACCTCGATCGTGTCCGGCCCGCAATGCGGACACGGCACGTTCGACGGGTCTTCCAGGTACGCGCGCGCCAGCGCCATCCCGTCCTGGAGATCGAACTCCGGCGTACCGCCGTCGGGCTCCTTGTACTCCGACATCCGCCCTCCCGGATCAGGGGCCACCCCTCGATCCGAGCAAACTCCATTCCCGCCACCCCGGCCCGGATCGGCGCGTCCGGGACGGCGGGTCCGCCCCCGCTCGCCCCCGTCCCCGAGCGCCGTGCCGCCTCAAACCCCGGGTCCCATCCGGGGTAGTAACTTGTTGCAATGCAATGCGTTGCGGCGTATGCCTCGGGATCGCGGGCGACGGGCGGCGGCGACACACCCCCTGTCATCGCAACAGGACGGACGAGCATGACATCGTATCGGGAGCTGATCCAGGAGATCCGGACGACGGGCGAGGAGTGGGCGCGGAAGCGGCGCGAGCTGGCGGCGCTCCAGAACCGGCGCAAGGCGCTGCACCTCGCGCTGCGCGACCGGGCGCTGCGGGAGGCCGCGGCACGCGGCGAGAAGCTGAGCGTCACCGCGGCCGCTGAGGAGGCCCGGGCGCACCCGGAGTACATCGCGTGCCTGGACGAGATCGCGTTGAAGCAGTTCGAGGTGGACCTGGCCGAGGTCGCGTACACCTCGGCGCGCGCGCTCTTCCAGGCGGCGATCGCGGAGCAGGGCGGCGCCGGCGGCCTGCTCGGGGACGTGGACGCGTTGGACCGCTCCGCCGCGTGAATCGCGCCGGCCACGCCGGCGCGTCGTCGCGCGCGACGCTTCGCCTCCCTCCCCGAGGCCCGGTGGCGGGCCGCGGCGCGCGACCTTTCAGTCCTCGCCGCTCCCGGCTTACATTCTCACGCATGGAGAGGAACGACGAACCCAGGGACCAGCGGCCGCAGCTCCGGCTGACGCAGCTCTCGCACGGCGCCGGTTGAGCGTGTAAGCTCGGCGCCTCCGAGCTGACGCAGGTCCTGCGTCACCTGGTCCCGTTTCACGACGCCGCGGTCCTCGTCGACGCCGGCACGTCCGACGACGCCGCGGTCTATCGCGTGGACGCGGAGCGTGCTCTCGTGGCCACGGTGGACTTCTTTACGCCCATCGTGGACGACCCGCGGGACTTCGGCCGCATCGCGGCGGCGAACGCGCTCTCGGACATCTACGCGATGGGCGCGCGGCCGCTGTTCGCGTTGAACCTCGTCGCGTTCCCGCGCGCGCACCTCGGCACCGGCGTGCTCGAGGAGATCGTGCGTGGCGCGGGCGAGATCGCGCGCGAGGCCGGCATCGCCATCATCGGCGGGCACTCCATTGACGACGCGGAGCCCAAGTTCGGCCTCTGCGTGATCGGAGAGGCCGTGCCGGACCGGATCGTGCGCAACTCGACCGCGCGCCCCGGCGATGTGCTCGTGCTGACCAAGCCCATCGGCACCGGCGCGATTTCGACGGCGCTCAAGCGCGGCGTCGCGGAGCCGCACGCCGTCCAGGCCGCGGTCGAGAGCATGACGACGCTGAACCGGGCAGCGGCGGAGGCGATGCTGCGTGCCGGCGCGAGCGCCGCCACCGACGTGACCGGCTTCGGCCTGCTCGGCCACCTGCGGGAGATGGTGCGGGGCAGCCGCCTCGCCGCCGTCGTGCGCGCCTCGGCGGTGCCGCTGCTCCCCACCGCCCTCGGGCTCGCCGAGCGCGGCATCCTCCCAGGGGGCAGCAAGCGCAACTTCGACGACGTCGCGGGCGATGTCCGCTGGGCCGACGCGGTGCCCGAGCCGCTCCGGCGGCTGCTCTGCGACGCGCAGACCTCCGGCGGCCTGCTCATCGCTGTCGCGCCGGACCGTGCGCAGGGGCTGCTGGCCGAGCTGCGGGACGCCGGCCTCACGGCCGCCGAGATCGGCTGGCTTTACGAGGGTCCGCCGGGCACCATCACCGTCGAGCCCTGAAACGAGAACCGGAGGCGAGAGACCGGGTCTCCCGCCTCCGGCTCCGTCCTCCCACCGCGCCGGGCCGCTTGCCGGCTTCCCGGGCCTACTCCGAGCCCACCCGCTTCGTGAACGCCACGGTCAGCACGCCCGGCACCGGGTCCTGCAGGGGCAGGTCCGCCCACTCGGGCACGAGCTGCTGGAGCCGCGCGAGCGGGACGCTCGCTTCACCCGAGAACTGGAGCGTGGACGCCGTGGCGTCCAGCGAGAGGTTCACGCGGCGGGGCAGGAGGATCCGCGCCGGGTCCGTGGCGTTCTCGAAGGTGACCTCGATGCCGAACTCGCGCAGCCGGTACGTGGCGCCGGCGATGGTGACGAAGTTCGTCGCCGGATCACGGAACACGAGCTGGGCCGTGTTGGCCATCGGCGAGACGTTGAGCTCCGGCCGATCCGCCGGCGGGAGCAGGGGAAGGAGGCTTCGCTCCTGGAGCTGGGCGCCTGCGGGGTCGAACTTGAGGACCGTGAGGTCGTACGTGCCCGCGACGTCGCTCCGGGACACGGTCGGCTCGGCCGGGTCATCACTACAAGCCGCGACGACCGCCGTGACCACGGCGAGCAACGCAACGCGCCAGCGCATCCTGCCTCCTTCAGCGAATCCTGGAACTGCTCTCACGACGACAACTCCCTCGAAGGACGCCGCGCCGTTGCGCGGCATCCCAATCCTACGCCCCGGCCCTCGCCCGGGGGCGGCGACGTGGGGTCCGGGCTCAGATGTGCAGCGCCCGGCCGAGCGCGGCGAGCGCCGCTTCGCCGATCGCTTCCGAGAGCGTCGGGTGCGGGTGCATCGCCCGCTCCAGCTCCTCGACCGTCGTCTCCAGCCGCCGGCCGACCACGAACTCGCCGATCAGCTCGCTCGCGTGCGGGCCGACGATGTGCGCGCCGAGGACCTCGCCGTAGCGCTTGTCGCGGATCACCTTGACGAAGCCCTCGGTGTCACCGGCCGTGCGCGCCCGCCCGTTCGCGCTGAACGGGAACGTGCCGACCTCGATGTCCAGCCCGCGCTCGCGCGCCTTCGCCTCCGTCAGACCCACCGACGCCACCTCCGGGTGACAGTACGTCACACTCGGGATGTTGTCGTAGTCCACGCCGGCGTGCTCGTCGCCCGCGATGGCCTCGGCCGCCGCGATGCCCTCGAACATCGCCTTGTGCGCCAGCAGCGGCGGACGCGCCACGTCGCCGATCGCATAAATGCCCGGCACGTTCGTGCGCATCTTGGCGTCCACCACGATGAACCCGCGATCCACCTGCACGCCCGCCGTCTCCAGGCCGATGTCGTCCACGACCGGAGCCCGGCCGACGGCGACCAGCACGCGCTCGACGTCGAGCGTCTGCGCCTTGCCGCTCTTGGGCTGCACCGTCAGCTTCACGCCGTCCTTGCCGACGCTCGCCTTCTCCAGCCGCGCGCCGGTCAGCACTTCGATGCCGCGCTTCTTGAAGCTGCGGGTCACGACGGCCGACGACTCTTCGTCCTCGTTCGGCAGCACACGGTCCAGCGCCTCGATGACCGTGACCTTGGCGCCGAACGAGGCGTACACGTCAGCGAACTCCATCCCGACCGCGCCCGCGCCGATCACCGCCAGCGACTCCGGCATCGCGGTGGGGAAGACGGCGTGATCCGAGCTCCAGACACGATCGCCGTCGATCTTCAGGATCGGCAGGTCCTTCGGACGCGAGCCGGTGGCGATGACGACGTTCTTCGCCTCGAGCACCCGCTCGCCGTCCTCCCCCTTGACCACCACCTTGCCCCTGCCCGCGAGCCGGCCCCAGCCCTTGACGTGTTCGACCCCGTTCTTCTTGAACAGGTACGCCACGCCCTTGGCACCCTGGTCCGCCACCTTCTTGGCGCGCTTGGCCGCCGCCGCGATGTCCAGCTCCACGTTGCCGACCTTGATGCCGAACTCGGCCAGCTCGCCGAGCCGCGCCGCGTAGTGCGCGCTCTCGAGCATCGCCTTGGTCGGGATGCAGCCCCAGTTGTTGCACGTGCCGCCCAGCTTGTCCGCCTCGACGCACGCGACCTTCATCCCGAGCTGGGCCGCCCGCAGCGCCGCGACGTACCCGCCGGGGCCCGCGCCGATCACTACCACGTCGAACGAGTTCTCCGCCACGCCGCACCTCGTGTCGTTTCGGGTCCGGAACCCTCGATCACTGCCGCGCCGGCAGTGACGGCGCCGCGGCCATGCGGCCGCGGCGGCCCGTCACACCAGCATCATTCCCGGCTCCTCCAGGAAGTCCTTGAGCGTCTGGAGGAAGCGCGCGCCGGTCGCGCCATCCACCACGCGATGGTCGCAGCTCATGGTCACGCGCATCCGCGGCCGCACCACGACCTCGCCGTTCTCCACCACCGGCTTCTCCTCGATCTGGCCGATGGCGAGGATCCCCGCCTCGGGCGGGTTGATGATCGCCGTGAACTCGACGATGCCGTACATGCCGAGGTTGGAGACCGAGAACGTGGCGCCCGTATACTCCTCCGGCGCGAGCTTGCGCTGCCGCGCACGCGCCGCGAGGTCGCGCACCTCCCGCGCGATCTGCGCCACGCCCTTCAGGTCCGCATCCCGGACGACCGGCGTGATGAGACCATCCTCCACGGCGACCGCGACGCCCACGTGCACCCGGCCGTAGCGTCGGATGACGTTCTCGCCCCACGACGCGTTGACCTCCGGATGCCGCCGTAGCGCCTCGGCCGTCGCCTTGATGATGAAGTCGTTGATGGACGTCTTCTCGCCCGAGGCCGCGAGCCGCGCGTTGACCCGCTCACGCACTTCGAGCAGACGCCGCGCATCCACCTCGATGGTGAGATAGAACGTCGGCACCGGGCCGATCGAGGTCGCCAGCCGCTTCGCGATGGTCTTGCGCATCTGCGTGGCGGGGATCTCCTCGACCTCCGGAACGGCCGGCACGCCGACCGTCGGGCGCGCGACCCGCGGCGCCTCCACCGCCGG